>Ga0210391_10000789_pt1 | contig 30941 bp, 20 predicted proteins | sample IncBWC12OmetaG_FD_160573 | JGI IMG/M metagenome (GOLD analysis project Ga0210391, IMG submission 160573) | Forest soil microbial communities from Barre Woods Harvard Forest LTER site, Petersham, Massachusetts, United States - Inc-BW-C-12-O ... | reverse complement strand
TCGATACCGGGCACACCTACAGCGCTAGTAAAGAAGCGGCGCCGGGGATTGCGGCGCGCTACTACATGAATCGGAATTTTTATGTGACTGATCCCGATGCCTTTACGGTATCGACGCAAACCGTTCCCGATCAGTCATGGCACGGGAGCTCGAAGCCGGCTACTTTGGATGAGGCCAAAGTCTCGATTGCACTCGCTGCCGTTTCCGGCGGGATGTTCGAAATCGGAGACGATCTTCCAACGTTGTCAAACGCTCCTGAGCGTCTTGCGCTGATTCAAAATCAGGAACTGATTCAGATGATTCGTCTGGGCCGTGCGTCGATTCCATTGGATCTGATGAATTTCGCAGCTGAAGACGAGCAGCCGAGCGTCTTCTTCCTCAAAGAGGAGGACCGACAAAGCGTTCTCACCGTTTTTAATTGGACGGACAAGGAGCGGGATCGCTCGATCGATCTCGCAACCGTCGGATTGCCCGCCATCGGCCAGTACACGGTTACGGATGTTTTGAACAATCAGGAAATGCCGGCTCCAGCGTGCGGCGTATTGGCCCTTCATCAACCCCCTCATTCGGTAGGGGTGTTGAAAATAGTCGATGCTCGCATCGCGGCAGTTGCTCCCAGCGTGGCCTCGGACCATCCTTCTGAAGGAAATGCGGGAGCCACGCTGAAGTTTGCGGCCCACGGCAGCGGCGGAGCTGCCGTGCTTTCGTATCACTGGGACTTCGGCGACGGTGTTACCGTCGAGGGCGCTGAGGTGAATCATGCCTATACCGAGCCAGGCGAATACAACGTACATCTTGTCGCCACTGGCCTGACCGGGCTTAATCGGGAAGATCACTTCCAGGTGCGGATCTCGGGCCATATGCCGACTGTCTTTGATCCTCAAAGCATCAAGCGCTACCAACCGGCGAGGTGAAGCGTACCGAGACCGGAGAATTTCCAAGGCTGGTCCGGAATGGGGACGCTGGTTCCCGCCCAGACATATGCTTTCGGGAGCGGGAATATCGATCGAAGCAAACAATCGGTCCGATGCAAACAAAATGATTGACAAACGGGCACATGATCGGAGATCGTTGCGTGGTCCAAAAACGAAAGCCCAGCAAAGAAAGAGAAATGAAACGCAAGCCTGTTCGGAACATCAGGAGGCGGTGGACTATGAAAAGAAGCGGTCGGAACTTATTGCCCTTTGTCCTTGCCGTCCTTGTAGCCGCCACGGCGTTGGCGCCGAAAGCAGTTGGCCAGAAAGACAGTGGGGGAATCGCAGGAGTCGTGCGTGATTCCGCCGGCGCAGTAATTCCGGGTGCCAAGGTGATCGTGAAGGACGTGGATCGTGGCACTGAGGTCGCGGTCACAACCAGCTCGCAAGGAGAGTACGTCGCGAGTCCGCTCAAGATTGGAAACTATAGCGTCACCGCCGAGAAAGAGGGGTTCAAGAAGACCGTAGTGGGACCGATCGTGGTGAATATCCAGGAGCATCCAGAGGTTGATTTTGCGCTGCAAGTGGGCAGCATCCACGAGGTCATGACGATCACCTCTGAAGGCCCACAACTGCAGACCGAAACTTCCGAGCTCGGAGATGTGGTAAATGGCCAGGAAGCCACGACTCTTCCACTGAACGGCCGGAACTTCGCGCAGTTGGCGCAGCTGAGTGCAGGAGTAGCTCCCGCCGAACCTGGTTCGCGAATCAACGGCAGTTACGGATTCAGCGCAGGTGGAGCGCGGTCGGCACAGAACAACTTTCTGCTGGACGGGGTTGATAACAACTCAAACCTGGCCGATTTGCTGAATGAGACTAATTTCGTAATCCAGCCTTCGGTCGATGCCATTGCCGAGTTCAAGGTGCAAACAAGCGCCTACAGCGCGGAATTCGGGCGGGGCAACGGCGCGATTCTGAATGCCGTGATCAAGTCGGGAACCAACGGCTTCCACGGCGACCTGTATGAATTCATCCGGAACGAGAAACTCGATGCGCGCAACGCGTTTGATGCGTTTGGCCGACAGCCTTACAAGCAGAATCAATTCGGCGCCACGTTGGGAGGACCGATCATTAAGAACCGCACCTTCTTTTTTGGCGACTACGAGGGATTGCGGATCCGGCAGGCGACGCCCTTTTTGGAGTTGATTCCCACACCGGCAGAGGTCCCTCAGTTGACCGGGGGAGTGGTTTCTGGTGGAGGCGATTTCAGTGCCAATCTGGCAGGGCCAACCACCTTCCAAGACTCGAACGGCCAGTTTGGCCCGGCGAATGCCACCTACAACGTTTTGGATTGCAATAGCCAACAGACGTACCTGGGAGAGATTTTCAACACCCGCCAGACCCAGCAAGTTACCGCGAGCGGAAACTTTCCTACTGGTTTCTGCGGAGTTCCGATCGGCGGGTACGCAGGGGGCTTACCGACCAATATATTTCCCGCGAATATGGTTGATCCGCTAGCCGCCGCCCTGTCACAGTATTGGCCGACTCCAAATACCACTATTCAGGGCAACAACTTTCTCTCTGATCCGCACCGGCAGGAAAGCCGCAACAACTTCGACGTCCGCATTGATCACAAAATCAGCGACAAGGACAACGCTTTCGGCCGATTCAGTTACGAGAACCAACCGAGTTTCATTCCTCCCCCTTTCAACAATCTGCTGGATGGCGGGGGGTTCTTCGACGGTACTGAGGATAATTCTTACCGCAGCGTGGCCTTAAGCGAAGTTCACCTCTTTAAATCCACTCTGATCAATGAATTCCGGCTCGGGTATAACAGGATTAATTCCCACCGGTATCAGATCAACTCCAATGAGAACATCAGTGCTCAACTGGACTTTCCCAACGTCCCGTACGGTCCAAACAACGGTGGCTTGCCCAACATCACGTTCGGCGATGGCACGGCGGGAATCGGGAGCTCTACCTACCTGCCTTCGATTGAAAAGCAAAACAGTTTTGTTCTCACTGACAACCTGACCTGGATCCGCGGACGCCACTCGGTGAAGTTCGGCACCGAGGTGCGTGTCGAACAATTCACGATCTTCCAGCCCGCCGAAGCGCGCGGTGCTCTGGACTTCGGCAACGACTTCACCGACAACCCCGCGGCGCCTGGAACCGGCGGCAGTTCCTTTGCAACAATGTTACTGGGCATTGCCGATGGTGGCGGGATCACGAGCCTGCACAATATTGACTATCGCCGGCAGATTTATGCGGGCTTTGCACAGGATGACTGGAAGGCCAACGATCGACTGACCGTCAATCTGGGTCTGCGTTATGAAGTCTTCAGCACGGTCAAGGAGCACAACAACGAGGAGGGAACCTTCGTTTTCGGCCCCAATTCTATGCTTGTTCCCAGCGGACAGAGCGAAATACTCACACCGCTGCTCGCAGCCAGCATACCGATAACGCACGGCACCCGCGGACTGATCAGTCCTGATTTAAACAATTTTGCGCCGCGCGTCGGCTTCGCTTACCGAGCCATGGACAAACTCGTGGTCCGCGGTGGCTACGGGATTTTCTACGGCGGGCAGGAGAATGGTCCTTACTCAAATCCCAGCCCAGGGTTCAATCCTCCCTTCTTCTCCGCCGAGTCATTTTCGACGCCCTGCGGGAACTTGGCTGCGAATCCGTCGGTCACGCCCGGGCAGCCGCTCAATTGTTCCATTGCTTCCCTGAATATGAACGGCTCGAACACGTTGGCCAATGGATTCCCGGCGACCGCTCTTTCGAACCCCAACACTCCGGAACTTTATTCCATCGAGCCCAATCTGCGCACACCCTATAACCAGCAGTGGCACTTCGGCGTGCAATATCAAATGCCCGCCGACACGATGCTGGATGTTTCCTACGCGGGCTCGCGTGGACTGAAGCTGTTTGGCTTTTATAACGGCAATGAGGCAGCGCTTGCGACCCTCCCCCAGTACGCAGCGCTTTGTATTGCAAATTTCGGCGGCGTGCTGGCTTGCCCGACTGCCGAGCGGAGACCTGCGCACGCGGTGGCTCCTGGCGCTCCTCCGGGATCTACCTGCGACTTGAGCCCCACCGATGATTGCGATCCTGTGTTCGATACATCGATCGCAACATTTCGCTCGAACGACGTCTCCAACTACAACTCTCTGCAGGTACGTTTTGAGAAACGCCCCACTCACGGCCTACAATTCCAGGCCGCCTATACCTGGAGCCACGCCCTGGATGACGCTTCCAGCGCCAGCCTGGGGTCGCAGAACGCGGGCGACTTCCGCCTGCAAAACGATCCCCTTCTGGAGTACGGAAACGCGGATTTTGATGTTCGTCAGCGGTTCGTCCTGAGTTACGCCTACGATTTACCCTTTGGTAAAAATAAGGCGTTCGGGGGGAACGCTTCCGGTGTTTGGAATCAGATCATCGGCAATTGGCAGGTCGCAGGCATCACGATCGCAACCACGGGAAACTGGTATACGCCGACCGACATTGCTACCAACCTCTCCACGTCAGATGGTGGCGGAGAAGTTGCCAGCGCATCGCGGCCCAACGTGGTCGGAAACCCCAACGGACACCCATGTGTACAAGGAACGCTGTTTAACACCTGCGCCTTTGCGACGAACACCATCGTGGGATCGTTTGGCGACGCAGGCAGAAACATTATTCAAGGGCCAGGCACCCAGAACTGGGATATTTCCTTGTTTAAGATGTTCCCCATCAACGAAGAAAAGCGTCTGGAGTTCAGGGCAGAGTTCTTTAACGCGTTCAATCATTACGATCCGGAGTTCGACAATCCCGCCAGCTTCAATACAAACATCGCAACCCAGCACGGGTTGGATGAAACGGCGGCGGAGACCGGATGCTCGAACGGCAACCCAAATTCGAACTGCGCGTTTGGCTTTGCGCAAGCGGCGCACGATCCGCGGTTCATCCAGTTTGCTTTGAAGTTTTATTTCTAACGTTCAACTCGCTGCGGCAGCAGTTCTACCTTGATGGAAGGAGCTGTTGATGACGGCTTTGTCCCGAACTGTCGCTCAACTCGGACTGGTTCTCTCGATTGCACTTTGTTCCACGGCTAAAGCGCCATCTTCCGCGTCCAGGCCCGCAAAATCCGCCGATGACGAAGTGTCTCTCCGCGCGTTGGCTGCGATTCATCCCATCGATGTCCACGTTCATGTCTTCAAGACCGATCCGGCATTTCAGAAGATGCTCGAACGGCTGAATCTGAAGCTTATGAATATTCTTGTGGTGGACGACACGAACCCCCATCGCAAGGATTTGCAGCGGCAGATTGATGATGCGTGGGCGCTGGTGCGGTCCAGCGGCGGTCACGTTGCCTTGTGCACGACCTTCGACCCCTACAAGTTTGGCAGTGCTTCGTTCAGTGCTGATGCCATCCAGCAGATCGATCGCGACTTCGCGCAGGGAGCAGTCGCGGTCAAAATCTGGAAGAACATCGGAATGGAAATCAAGGATAGTAGCGGCCAATACGTCATGGCCGATGATCCGAAGTTCGAGCCGATCTACAAAGACATAGCCGCTCATGGCAAGACGCTGATGACCCATTTAGCCGAGCCCGATGTCGCCTGGGGGCCACCGGATGCGGCCGATCCGTCGTGGTCTTACTATCAAGAGAATCCGCAATGGTACGTAGCCAACCGGCCCGGGTTTCCATCCAAGCAGAAGATTCTGGAAGCGCGTGACCATGTGCTCGGTGACAATCCCAAGCTGCGGATGGTCGGAGTTCATCTTGGCAGCATGGAGCGGGATCTCGACAACATTGCCAGGCACTTTGACAAGTATCCGAATTTCGCCATCGACACCGCGGCGAGAATGGATTACCTCATGCTGATGCCGCCGGAAAAAGTAGCTGCATTTCTGGTCAAGTATCAGGACAGGGTGCTGTACGGCACAGATCTCGATTTACACTCGGACGCCGAGCTCTCGGATGCTTTGACCGAGTGGCAGTCGACTTATGCGCGTGACTGGAAATTCCTGGCGACCGGCGAGACGCTTACCGTGAACGGCAAACAGGTGCATGGGTTGAATCTGCCCCGTCCCGTGCTACAGAAAATATTTCATGACAATGCTATTCGCTGGATTCCAGGATTGTGATGTGTCAGTTCACTCTTGAGGAAGCGCGAAGCTAATCACATCGCTGCCCGCCGCGATGGCCACGTGCTGGATCCCCTCGACCGCGTAACTCATTGGCGAACCGCGAAAGTTCTGGCCGGTGTTGAACTGCCAGAGTGCACGGCCGGTCCGAGCCCCAACCGCTTCGAATGCTCCGGTGTCGTTACCAAAGAACACTAAGTCGCCCGCCGTGGTCAGCGTCCCGCCCCAGGAATTGCCTCTTCCGACTTGGGGATCGCGCCAAACGATCTTTCCCTCGGGCACGGAGTACGCCAGGAGAACCTTCTGAGCATGATCGTCAGGTACAAGCTTTGTGCCGGTGTCGTAAAAAGTCTGGCCCTGGGCGAAGGATTGCGGATGCGCGAAGAAGACACTGCAACTCTCCAGCGCCATGACGTAGAACAATCCAGTGACGGGATTGTAGGAAGGCGAGAACCAATTCGTAGCGCCGTCGATGCTTGGGCAGATCTGCGTGCCCTCCGCGCTGGGTATTCTTCCTGTCAGTATGGGACGGCCGGAGCCGTCAATTCCTTTGGCCCAATCCAGCTTTTTCACAAATGGTGTGGCCTTGAGGAACTTTCCGTCGGTGCGGTCGAGAACATAAAGAAATCCGTTGCGGTTGGCCTGCACCAGCAAATCACGCATTCGACCGTCTACTTTCGCATTCAGCAGCACGGGCGTTTCGTTGGCGTCGTAGTCGTATAGGTCGTGAGGAGTGAACTGGAAGTACCACTTCAACGCTCCTGTAGTTGGGTTCAGAGCGAGGACACAGGCGGTGTAGAGGTCATCGCCGGGGCGGGAATCGCCGACGAAATCGGGAGCCGCGTTGCTGGTAGTCCAATACAGAGTGTCCAGTTTGGGGTCGTAGGTACCAGGCATCCAGGTGGTCGCCCCGCCGTGGAGGTAGGAATCGCCCGGCCAACTGGAAGAGCCAAACTCGCCCGGCGCGGGGATGGTCCAGAAACGCCACTTCAGTTTGCCAGTAGGAGCATCGTAGGCGGCGACGAAACCACGGACGCCAGAATCACCGCCGGAGGTACCGACGATCACTTCGTCTTTTACGATGAGTGGAGCGCTGGTTGCGCCGTATTGCTTTGCCTTTTCTGCATAGGTCACATCCCACAGCAGGCGTCCTGAGCGCGCGTCGAGGCAAAGCAGGTGGGCGTCATCGGTTTCCATGTAGACAAAGTTTCGCCACACTCCGACGCCGCGGTTCTTGTGAGACGCAGCGTCGTCGAGTAACCCTGAACTCACCGGCCGCTGGTGATGCCAGATAATCCGACCAGTGCGCGCATCGAGCGCCCATACATCGTTGGCCGAGGTGACGTACATTACCCCTCCGACGACCACGGGCGTCACTTCGAGCCTGTCGGAATTGGAAGGATGGAAGATCCATGCGGCGCGGAGTTGGGCGACATTGGCCGCGGTAATTTGGCGCAAGCCGCTGTAGCGGCGGCCGGTATAGTCGCCGTTGTAGGAAGTCCAGTTGGCGGCGGGGGGTTGCGCGAGCAGATCGGCCGGGCTGACGTTGACGTCGGCAATAACTGGAGCTTGACCTGGTTGTGCTCCCTTTTGTGTTTCGCCGGAAACACGGAACAAACTGAAGGCGGCCAGTGTGGCCGTGATGAATTTTTTCCTGAATGATTTCATGTCAATGATTTTCAGACGCGCCGACTTGAACTTCCTGAAGAGTGCCGCGGTCCAACCCCTGCGCGTCTTCGAGATGAAGAGAGACGCGGGAGGACTTTGCCGGAGAGGTTAATTCTGTATCCAACTGGACGAGATCTGTTGGATCGACCTGGATGACGGGCATAGTTCCCGCACTGGCGCCGTGTTCGTCGTAAAGGTGCGCGACCAAACGTCCCGCAAAAAACACGCCGAACGAACCGGAGAGTCGGATGCGGCCGGTTGCCAAACGAGTGGCCTCAAGAGGACGCACCACGATACCCGAATCTGCTACGCCGTGGAATTCGCCGGCGGCACGGGTGGGAAACCACTCGGTGTCGAGATCGCGGGTTTCGCCGGGCCGCAGTCGGACGAGCGGACTGTTGATCTCGGCTTCCAGATAATAAGGAACTCCATCGCCGCCGGAAGTGAGGGAAGGCTCCCCTTCGGAATTCAACCTCGTCTCGGGGCCATTCATCCAAAAAATAACCGATGCCTTGCCAGGGTAGGTTTCATTTTTTTCGTAGCGGAAGCGTTCAACCATCGCATAGCAGCTGTCGCCATCCACCACCGCCAGCCAACCTGGCGTCGAGTCGAGCCACAGTTCGGCGGCGAGGTGCGCGTAGTGAAGAGCGAAGAGCCCATCGTCCCTGACGGAGACGGCTGGATTCTCTGCCGGACCGAACCGAACGTGGTAGCGGTTCAGATAGCTGCTGGTTGGATTCGCGGGAGTGAACGTCCAAAAGTTTTGATTCCGTCGCGAGGAAGCGGACGAGTCGGCGGTGTTGTATTGCGAAACCGATTGCACAGACCACTCGACGACGTGCCCGGTTCTGTTGTGCATGGTTGCGTGAAAACGGATGCTCGGAGAATCGGCGTCCAGGCGAATCGTGCGCCGGATCTGAATGCCGGTCTGCGGATCAACGGGGCTAACCAACTCGATTTCGCACTCCTTCCCTTCCGAAACCTTTCGAAAGTCGTACGGGCCGTCGTCGAGCAAATCGGAATTGCCCACCCACTCCTGTTCGTTGTCATTTCCCTCGGGCAAGAGCCAGAGCTTGTCGCCTCCATAGTTAAACCACCGTGAAGGGTCGGGTGGCAGGTATTTTCCTTCGTATTTGGGATTCACGAAGAGGAAGGGATGTCCGTTGAAGATCACCTGCATCAGTCGTCCGCCATTCTGGGGTACGACTTCTAGTTTGAGCCAGCGGTTGGAAAGCTCCTGTGCGCTCCAACCCTTGTAATTCGTGGCCTCCACGCGACACGAAGCATTCGACTGACTCGATTCACCTTTAGCCTGCGCAGGTGCAACATTTAGGTTCAACAACCAAAGTAGCAAAGCTACTGCGTAACGCCGCATCATGTCCTCTTCCTGAATCCGCGCTGCCATGATACATGTCCGGTTAACTATCGGAGCTCGTACTCGCGCAGCAACGTTTTCTGCCAAGCTGTCCTGGGGTATAAGCTCGTTTTCACGGAACGAAACCAAAGCTAATCAAACGAAATAATTTGATTTGCGTCAACCAGATTCTGTGGTATATCAGGTTCACCGTCCGATGTCACCGATCCCAACGAAGCTGTTTTCACGGAATGGAACCTGGCGAATCGTTCTCACATTTGGATTGCTGATGATTTCCTTTGGCGCGGACAGCAACATCCTTTGCCAGAATCCGAATAGCGAAGCGCAGACTCCCGCGCTGAAGTCTGACGTCGAGGGAAAGAATCTCTTCGAGGCAAAATGCGCGACTTGCCACGGACTCGACGGGCTCGGTGGTGAGCACGCCCCTGATATCATCCGGCGTCCCGCAGTGAAGTCCCTCTCGGATCAGACGCTCCTCGGCATAATCCACGACGGGATTCCCGAAGAAGGGATGCCGAGTTTCCCCAGCATTGGCCAGGAAGGTGGTCACGCGGTCGTTGCCTATATTCGCCTTCTCCAAGGCAAGTCAGCCAGGGACTCTGCGCCCGGCGATCCGGTCCGGGGTAAGGATCTTTTCTTCGGGAAGGCCGGATGTTCAGCCTGTCACCAGATCGGACAGCGGGGTCAGTTCGTCGCTTGGGATCTTGCGGGGTTTGCGCGAGATCATCCGGGGAACGAGATTCGCGACGCGATTCTCAGGCCGAGCGGAGAACAGCAAGAGACCGCGACTGTGGTTGGACAGGACGGGCGCAAGTTCTCCGGCATGATTAGGAATGAAGACAACGCCTCGATGCAACTGCAGGATGCAGACGGGCGGTTTTATTTGCTTATGAAATCCAGCCTGGTCTCGGTGCAGCGGAAGTCTGAAGATTCTATGCCTGTTGATTACGGACGCCAGCTCAGCGGAACTGAGCTTGATGATCTCGTCAGCTATATTCTGCACGAGGCCCACTCGGGAAAAGATGAGGAGCCTTATGCCCAGGAATAAAGACGGGGTGAGGGCGAAGTCCGTTGTGGAATCCGGAGCACGGAACAAACTACTGCTGCTGTCTCTGCTGTTATCTCTGCTGTTATCCCAGGGCCTTCGCGCGCAAGACCATCCGGTGGATCCCACATGGTTGCATCGCTACGTTCCCGAACTGGCGGAGGCGAGGTCCGATCTCGCTTCTCAGACTTGCCACTACCGTCCAATTTTCGGCGAGGGTGACAAGGACAATCGATCTCTGCAAACTGTAGCCCGTTTCGGGGAAGCCACTCTGGATGCTCACGGGAGTTGCCAGACGGTGGCCTACGACCGCCAGGAGGAGATCTATTTTGTGGTCGAAGGTATCGGCTTGCTGCACTATGAAGATCAGGTTCAGGTAGTACGCAAGCATGACTTCACGTATTTGCCGCCCGGTGCGAAACATTCGATATCGAACAATTCCGATCAGCCGCTGCGCGTGATGGTGATGGGGTTCAAGATTCCGAAATCGATTTCGATCGGCGCTCCGTCCGCAAATCCGAAGGTCGCGAACCTGGAAGACGCCAAAGAGGAAACGGTCAGCGGGCATCCCAATTCGGTTTTGTACAAACTTTTAGTTGGCCTGCACTCTGGAAAGCGTGACCTGATCGACGAGGCCTACGTGATGGACAGTTTTTTCTGGATGGATTTCACTCCGGGAGGCACAAACTGGCCTCACCATCACGAGGCGGCGGAAGAAATTTATCTCGTGATCGATGGCGAGGGCGAAATGGTCGCCGGGAGTGGAATGGACGGTGTCGAGGGCCGCTATTCCGCCAAGGCGGGAGACGCTTATTACTTTCGTCCAAACTGCACAGTCGGCTTCTACAATCAAAACAAACCGGGGGCGAAGGCATATATTTTGGCGGTTCGAGCACGCGTCCCTTTGCATGAAGATGAGGAGTAGCTGGTCAATCCTACTTATCAATTCTGGAGGTGTCGAAATGTATGCCATGAAACCTAGCCGGCGATCGTTTATGAAGTGGGCAGCGGCGGCTCCGCTGCTGAGCCAGATCGCGGTCGCGGACCTTTACGCGAAGGCCGCGAGCGCCGTAGGAAAAGATCCGCGGGAGAATTGCTACAGCCGCCTGGGAGTCAAAACCGTTATCAATTGTCGCGGGACGTGGACTTACCTCAGCGGCTCTCTGGAGTTTCCTGAAGTTCACGAAGCGCAGATCGAAGCTGGGAAATATTTCGTAAACGTGATCGATTTACAGCATGGCATTGGGCGGCGGTTGGCGGAACTCACCGGCGCCGAGTCGGGAATGATCACTTCCGGCGCGGCCGGCGCCATGGCAGTCTCAACTGCTGGATGCATGGCGGGCACCGACGACAAGCTTATCTGGCAACTTCCCGACACCACCGGCTTGAAGAATGAAGTGATCATGTGCGGGGGCCGAAGCGCTTTTGATAGCGCAATCCGGTTGACGGGCGCGAAGCTGGTGCTCACGTATTCGCCGGAAGAGCTTGCCAATGCGATCAACTCGAACACCGCCATGATCTATACCACACACCTCGGCGATGAATTGCAGAAGGAACTTGCAATCGCGAAAGATCATAAGGTGCCGATGCTGCTCGACGATGCAGCAGGGATTCCTCCGGCTGACAATGCCAAGCTGTACGCTCGCATGGGAATTGACCTCTACACATTTTCCGGCGGGAAGGGATTGCGCGGGCCGCAGTGCAGCGGAGTGCTTCTCGGCCGAAAGGATCTGATCGAGGCTGCCATCATGAATTCCAGCCCGCGCGAGGGCGCCGTGTGCCGTCCCATGAAGGTTGGGAAAGAAGAAATGATCGGCTGCCTCGTCGCGCTTGAGACTTGGCTGAGCTTGGACGAAAAGAAACTCTACCGCGAGTGGAACGACCGGGTCGACAACATCAGAAAGCTGGTGGAGACGGTGCCGGGGGTGGAGACGAGTATCTACATCCCGGATGATGGAAACCGTTATCCGACGCTGAAAATCTCCTGGGATCAGAAAGCTTGGGGATTCACCATTGCCGACTGTGTGCAGGCTCTCCGTGCCGGCGATCCCGTCATTGAAGTGCTCGGGGCGGATAATCCCAGCCTGGTAAAAACGGTTCGCGAGGGCAAACCGAACCCGACCCGGAAAGAGCGGCCGCAAGCGACCCACATCGAACTGGTATCGATGACGATTCAGCCTGGCGAAGAGATCATCGTGGGACAACGATTGCGCGGCATTCTGGGAGGCGCACAAAAGGGAAAAGGAGCTGCGTAGAATCGCGTCCGGCTGGCACTCGCCCATGCCTAAAATACTTTCGGAAGGCTTGATGAAAACATTCCTGGTTGGATTGTTGCTGTGGTCTGCCGTCAGCCTGCATGCACAGGCAGCCGGTTCTCCGCAGAAATCTGCTGAGGGTCATCGCGCTAGCTCCTCTAGTGTGGATGCGGGAGACTACGTCTACATTTCGGCTCAAGGGCCCCGGGGCGGGGATGGTGAATTGCCCGCGACCTTCGCGGCGCAAGTTCGGCAGGCGCTCAATAACTTGAAAGCGGTGGTTGAGAGTGCGGGGTTGACGATGGATCACGTGGTCTACACCACCGTCTATCTCACCGACATTCATCAATACGAAGAAATGAATCGTGTTTACGGCGAGTTCTTTGGGAAGACTCCGCCGGCTCGGGCGGTACTCGGCGTCGCCGCGCTTCCTGATCCCGCCATTGCGATTAATGCAGTCGCGGTGCGCAATCTCGCGGAACGGCGCGCCGTTTCTCCGCCGGGCTACAAATCGGACGAACCATTTTCGCCGGGCATCCTCACCCGTGATCGCTTGTTTGTTTCTGCGCTGCCTGCGATCGCCTCCGCAGGCGACAAGGCTTCGGACGATCCGGCGGCGGAGGTGGATTTTGCGCTGGACCGCATGAAGGCCGTGGTGGAAGCGGCTGGACTCGACCTCGGTCACATGGTTTTCGTCAATCCCTACTTGACTGCGAACTTCCCGGCGCGAGTCATGAATCAACACTATGCAAGCCGGTTCGAATTCGGCAATACTCCGGCACGCGCGACGATCGAGGTCGCGAGCCTGCCCGGCGGAGCTCAGATCGAGTACACGGGCGTTGCGGTTCGCGACTTGAAGGAGCGGCGGGCCGTGCGACCCAGGAACATGCCTCCGAGCCCTACGGCTAGCCCCTGCGTTTTTGCGGGAGATACGCTGTATTGTTCTGCGAAGAGTGGTTTCATCCCGGGAGCGAACGGCGGAGTTTATACGTCGACTGCAGCCGTCCAGCTTCGGCAGACGATGCGCAACCAGATGGACAATCTTGAAGAAGCCGATATGGATTTCTGCCAGGTCGTCTCTACGACTGTTTACCTCGACAATTTGGCGGACACACCTGAATTCGACGACGTATATGTCAAATATTTTCACGGCAAACTGCCGGCGCGGACGACCGTCCAGCAGATCGCACCAGCGGAACGCACCGCCGACAAAGACGGGCACTATCCTGACCTAGAGCAGGTTTCGCTCATCGCCATCCGAAAAGGGTGTCACTGAGAATCATTTGCCGCTGCGATCCTCTGCTGACTGCAATTTTCCTCGGAGCACAGTCAGAGAAGCGGCGGGCAAGTCGTAGATAGCATTCTCTCCACCTTTAAGCTGCGAGGTTGCAGGTGGACCGTCGGGATCGGCATAACCCTTCTTGCGGGCGGCGTGCCACTGGTATTGCGCCTTGCCGAATGTGATCATCGCCACCGGCCCCGTGAAGAATCTGTCACGGTTGCTGACTGCGTCATGAAATATGAGGTGAACCTGATGAGCGTGGTCGTGATCTTTGTTAACTAACAGGACAGACCATTGGCCATCCGGGCGTTGCAGAGGATAAGCCGTGACCACCACATGTCCGTCGGAATCTTTCACGTCGGTGGAAGCGGCGTAGAGTTTGTGCTGGGCGTCTTTGGGTTCCGCCCACTCCTCGGTGATGAGTTGCGCGCCGAAGAATTGAGCGGTCTTTTGCTGAATCTGGTAATGATCGTCGACCATGAACATGTGATAAGTTCCCCAACTGTTCGCACAGTTCGGATGAGGCGGTGAGTAAGACAGATCGTGATAGTAGTGCGTCGATTGCCCGCCGGCGGTTAGAAATCCTCCAAAAGAGTCCGCCAGCCATAGTGCTCCGAAGATATCGACCGCGGCCTCGCCGCCGTGGTCGTTGGTTTCGGTGTCGAGCAGCGGGATTCCAGGAGGCAATCCGTCGTCGCGCCAGACCTTCATGATGTGAGTGATCAACTCTGGTTCCTGATAAAGATTTTCCCAGGGCGTTTCGCATCCATCGTAGGGATAGTGCTCGAACGACATGAAGGCGAGATCCTGCAATCGGCCATGAGACTTCAGATAGTCAAGAAAGCGGCTGAGCCAGGAAGTACGGCCTTGCGCATCAGGCCAGGCCTTGATGTCCTCGGTGACGCCTTCAAAGACGGGTCCGCCGAGCTTGAAATTCGCGTCGACCCGGTGGAGAGCCGCGGCGAATTGCAAATACAAAGTCGCGTAGTCCTCGGGCTGCATGTATTGGCCGTCTGGCTCCTCGCCCATCTCAATGTACGACACGGGATAACCGCGCGCCTTGATGTATGCCATTTGCGCGGCCGCGTCTTCGGGAGTGCTGTACAACATGGCTATGGGAACTATGGCAGGCAGGCCGCGAGTAATTCCGCTGGTGAAGAACAGGTCAAAGCCGGGCTGATCGCCTGATTCCATGCGGTCTGGCGCTAGATAGAGATCGGAAGGCTCGTGCCACGGATCGACCGATGAGCACAGAGTCAGCGTTTGTTTCTGATCAGGCGAGTGTTGAAGAATATCCTTGAATTCATTTTTCTCGTCGATGGTTCCGAGATAAACCTCGCGGATCGCGTAGCCAACGCAGTTTCTGCGATCGGCAGAACCATGAGTGTCGCAGGTGTTCGAGGAGCGGGTCATCAGCACGCGCACGAATTTAGTGGCAACGGTTGCGGAATCGAGACGCAGCGTGGCGGTGCGGCCTTTTCCATCGGTTACATTTCCTGATGCGAACGGTTTCCATGTTCCTTTGTCCTGATCATCCATGGCATCGCCGTCGCCTACCCAATACTGCACTTCGTAGGCTTGCGCGTAGGGCTCTGCCCAGGCGATGCGAATGGCGTTGATGTCTTCTTTCTTGTCGAGGGCGATGACTACCCATTGCGGATGCAGTGAATCGTCTTCTCCGGTGAAGTCCTTGCTGAGATAGGGATTGCTCTTCCAGTAGGACTCGAGGTCTCCATCGTCGAGGCGCGAGAAGCCGTCGAACTCCGATCCTCCGTTTCGCGTGAAGCCGCGGTGACGGAGAGAATAGCCATACGAGTGGCGAATCATTTCGTTCGTCGGAGTCGCATCACCGGTGAAATATCCCTTGCCGGCGGGATCGCTCCAGGCACCTCTGGGATTCCAGTGCCAGGCCTGCACGAATAAATCTGTGTTCTGGCGGTAGCTGATGACACCCCATCCGGCCGAGAGGACCTGCTTGATCTGATCCGGACGGAAGAACATGTCTGTCGCGTTGCTGGGCACGCGGTCGACGGTCGAACCCAGTGCGTAAAGAGGGCTGAACGTGTTTACCACGTGAGTGGGAGTGGCGTCGACGAGAATGGTTTGCGCTGCTCCCTTTGAGGAGCGCCCGAGCGCAATCCACACAAGAATGATTGTGCTTAGCGTTTTGCTCAACGTGGATTGAAGAATGAAGTGCAGGCTGTTTTTCATGGCGTACCCTTCGGAGGACTTGAGCGCCGTCCTCCGGTAAAGTCATACATTAAATCGTCGCACTTCTGCTATGCACCGTGTCGGTGGCTTTCACGGAATGAAACTCCGATTCAAGCTGGCATAGATTTGGCCACGCTCTTTGTATAATTGCCAGACTCCAGAGGCACAATTCTGCCCGGCAAACTGGAGCATTCTTCATGCTGATCCGAGTATTCAGTGATCGAGTCTCGCTGGGGCGGGCGGCTGCCGAACAGGCGGCAGTGGCGATTCGCCGCGCCATCGCCGAGCATGGCCAGGCTCGAATCATTGCTGCGACCGCAGCGTCGCAGCTGGAATTTCTGGATGCTTTGACCAAAGTGCCGGAGATCGAGTGGTCGAAGGTGGAGGTTTTTCACCTCGACGAGTACATCGGCTTGCCGCTGACACATCCAGGAAGCTTTCGCAAGATGCTGCTGGAGCAGTTGGTGCGGAAAACCGGAATTACCCACTACCATCTGCTTGACGGTGATACGGCAGATCCTTCAGAAGTTGTGAAGCGCGTTGGCAAAGAGCTGGCATCGATGCCCGTCGATATAGCGTTTCTTGGGATCGGCGAGAACGGCCACATCGCATTCAACGATCCACCGGCCGACTTTGAGACGGAAGAACCGTATATCATCGTGAACCTCGATGAGGCCTGTCGGCAACAGCAAGTGGGCGAGGCCTGGTTCGCCGATATTTCGCAGGTGCCGCAACGGGCGATCTCGATGTCGGCGCGCCAGATTCTGAAAGCTCGGGAGATTCTGGCGGTTGTACCTGGCCCGCGCAAGGCAGAAGCAGTCAAACTTTGCCTTGAGGGTACGATTAGCCCGATGGCGCCGGCATCGATTCTACGCAGGCATCCCAGCGCGACCGTCTATCTCGACCAGGCCTCGGCTTCCCTGCTGAGTCCGGGTTTGCAGAATGCGCTCAGAGATGAATCGCAGGTGATGGTTAATTCCTGACGCACGCTTCGCGAACAATCACACATGGGGAACACCAGGAATCATGGGATATAGACCGCTCGATCTCGACGGTAAAGTGGCAGTGGTGATTGGGGGCAGCTCTGGAATCGGCCGTACGCTTGCCCGCGGACTGGCCGAAGCCGGAGCTGATGTCGTGCCCAGCGCGCGCCGTATGGAGCTTGTGAACGTGATTGCGGGAGAAATCGAGCGTATCGGCCGCCGGTCGCTGCGCGTGACTTGCGACGTGGCCGACCGTGCATCGCTGGAGAAATTGCTGCAAGCTTCCGTCCAGGCGTTCGGAAAGGTGGACATTCTTCTCAATGCTGCTGGGTTCAACCAGCGTGCTCCCACTCTGGATTTCTCTGAGGCCGACTGGGACAAACTCATCGACACGAACCTGACGGGTACGTTGCGAGCGTGCCAGGTGTTTGGACGGCACATGATCGAGCGCAAGTATGGGCGCATCATCAACATTGCTTCGATGGGCTCATTCCTGGCACTTTTTGAAGTTGCGGCGTATTGCGCGAGTAAGGCGGGCGTGGCTTCGTTGACGAAATCACTGGCCATCGAGTGGGCGCGACATGGGGTTTGTGTAAATGCGATTGCGCCGGGCTACTTTCGTACCGCCCTCAGCGAAAAGCTGTTAATGGGAACCCCGCGAGGGGAGGAAGTGCTGATCCGCACGCCAATGAAGCGCTTCGGCGAACTCGATGAGTTGATTGGCGCGGCGGTCTTTCTTGCGTCCGACGCTGCCAGCTTCGTAACCGGCACTTTGCTTCCGGTGGATGGCGGCTTTCTCGCCAGCGGCGTAAATCAATGACTCCATGTTTTTGACGACGCTTACTGTAAAGCCGACTGGGTCAACTTCACGGCGCAATGCGGATTGGCTGCTCCGCCTGAGACGTTGCACTTCTGGCCGTTCACCGACCCCGCCGCCATAGTCGAGAAGTAAATGTTTGACCCGCCGTTCGACAGTTCGTTGTCGATTACGATTCCGCTAGTTCCTCCCAGAGCTTTCGGCGAGGTCACGCAACTGGAGGTCGGCGCTCCGGAGCAGGTCGGCGTGGCCAACCCTGCCAGAATCGTCGAGCTCTCCAGGAATCCATCGGCGGTAGATCCCACCCCGAAGAACAATTGATCCGTTAGGCCATTGTAAAACTCGGTCAATGGTGAACACTCGTCCCCTTTCGTGGTGCTTACCTGGAAGGTGGTCGAGCCGGTGCTGGTAATGACGTGGCTGGCAAAGGGGAAGAAATACATCTTTGGATCTGCCGGAGCGCCTCCTGATTCCACGAATCCGCAGGCGATCATGTGCCCGGATGTCGACCCGTTCAGCCAGAAGGCGTTGTCAAATGCTCCGGCGTGAACGTTTTTCCCCGTGCAGTCTCCGTCGCCGCTCGCCGACCCCAAGTCCACTGTATTGCTTGCGGTTGGCGAACCCGTCGTGAAGTTCGCTGCAACCTGCGTAACTGCTCCGCCAATGCCCTGCACAATGCTGCATCCAGTAAAGGCGAACACCTGGTCGGTTGTGGAGTTGGCGGGATCGGTGACCGCAATCGGTGGATCTACAATACCAGTCCCCGGCTGTCCGCTTCCGTCGCCGCTTCCGTCGTATACCCAGCCGATTGTCTGCTGTGCTGCGTAGGTCTTTGCCGGGCTGGCCAGTTTTACGGAATACAGGTATCCCTCGCCGTCTCCGATGAAAATCAAGCCAGCATTATCATCCACCACCGGAGCAGTCAATATCGTGTTGTATTTGTTGGTCGAGACCGTGACCGGCCAGTTGGCTGAGTCATTGACCAGCGCCGGCGTGCCGCCTCCAAATACCGGCGTGATCTTATAGAGCACGCCATTGTCGGCACCCACATAAGCCGTATCCGTGTTGTAGTCGACCCAGGGCGAGGAATTCGAATTGGTTGCGCTGGCTTCGATGGCGAGGGTCGTCATACACCCTGCCGTCGTGGGCGTTGTGCACGAAGTGGGGGTCAGCGGACTCAGCACCGAACCGGACTGCGCTGGCGGCGCCGGAATTGGATTCGGCAGATACAGAACGTGGAAGTACGAGCCTGCGCTCGTGCTCTCCACAAACGCAACCTTGGTTCCGTCGGCCGAAAGCGCCGGCGACGTTTTAATCTGCCCACCCGTCTGCGTAACTGTGTTGTAGGCGAACGTCACCCAGGGCGATCCGCCGTTACAGGCCGGACTGGCCCCGGTGTAGAGGTTATTGATCCCCACCAGGTTAGCCTGTGTCCCAGTCCCGGCCACGGTCAGCCCAAAGACAATGTAATCAGAGTTGCAGTTCTCCGCCACCACATCGAACTGGTATTTCGCCGGAAACTGGTTTTGGGGAACGTACCCGTTCTCGAGAGAAACCGCCCAGTCGATCTTGGTGTCGCGCGGCAGGCGCCGCGCTCTTGGTCTTGATCTTTCCACGGCCACTTGCCGCATCACCATGTTGTAAACATAGCGAGGATCGTGCACTGCACCCGCTGCAAGCACCTCCTCGGCTCGCATGCCCGGCATCAACAGGTGCCGCGAACTCCAATCCTGCGGATACCCCAGGTGCGCCTGTTCGTGGCTCGCATCGACCGGCGAGGTCGTCTCCATCCCGGCTTGCCCGGAAAGCGGAACGCCCAGCAGGAGCCCTGCCGCCACACAGAACCAAGAGAACCGGTACCCTCGCATCGCATATCTCCTCAAGATTTCAGATTATGACGCTCTTATTTTCGCCCGCGGTTTGGGAATGTCGGGTCTTACTTCGGTAACTTAACGTCGTTAACGCCAACCTGACGTGGTGTGACCTATGTGCGTCGGCGCCGGATCCACAGGCGGGAGCAGACCGTCCCCTGCCGAAAGCAACTGGGTTTGCAATGAGTTAGCGAGGGAGTGGATTTCGAATCAACGCACCCAGGGGAAGGCCCGCGAGCGGCGAACTACTGCAACCCGGCCTGCGTTAGCTTGACCGCGCAGTACGCGGCAGTGGTTCCGCAAATAGTGGTTGACGTCGCCAGCGTGCCGAAGTAGATGCTCGACGCCTGCCCGTCTGTAGAGTCATTGTCCACAATGATGCCGCTGGTGCCACCAGCGACATCGGTCGTGTTCGTCGCTAGCGTTGCGGGCGCGAGGCCCTGGGCAATTTCAAGCGGGCTGGGCAGCGCGATCGCATACAGTTCGGTGGGATTCACATTTACCCCCACGAACAAGTAGTCCACTCCAACCGAGGCGTTATAAAACTCGGTGAGGGGCGAGACGACCGAGGGGGCGGTGCCCATCTGAGGTTCCCCCAAGGGTGCTGGTTGTAGAACCGAACTCACGAATGAGAAGGGCTTTAACTGTTGGCCGCCCGTGCCGGAGGCCGCTCCAATGATCTCTCCGTTGCTTGCCTCGGTGGCGCTGCCGATTCCCAAGGTAAAGTAGCGGTTGTCCGGGGTAGGGGCGTATACGGGAAAGCCCGCGACCGTGCAGCTTTGGTTCGCACCGGTGTCAAGGCCCGTGATGGTAACCGTGGTCAGGGTGTTGCTGGTGAAACTGAATTGGACAAGACCTGTGTTGCCCGCTATACCGGTGTCGGTCTCGCCGCTGGCCGCGGAGGTATTGGGGCTGCATGCGCTCACGACATAACCTAGGCTGTTCGTCGAGTCAAGAATAGCGCCGTCGCGAATGCCGCCATTGATCGTGCTTTTGTTCGTACCCCCGTTAACGCCGAGCGCCAGTGTCGCTTCCGTAACTCCCGCCTGGGTAATTTCATAAAAGTTAGAGCTGCTATCGCCGATAAAAATATTGCCGGTGTTACCTACATCCACCACCGGGGATGAGAGGAAGTTCGATCCCTGGGTGACAGTTGCACCGGTGACAGTACACCCGGCGCCAGCGGTCGCAGCGGGTATCGCAGCGTTGAAAGTTAACTGGGTTGCGCTAGTGGTAATAGGGGTTTGCGGTCCATTAATGGCAGCGGCGTCAGCCGCACTGCAGTTGGTGCCATTGGCGGTTACGCCCGCGATGGTAACCAACTCTCCGATGCTAACCGAGTTGGGCACTGTGACCGTCACCACCGTCGTGGTCGCCGTCACCTTCGTGGGAGTGTCTGACACAGGCGCAGTGGCGTTTACATGCACCGGAAAATTCCCCGCATACGCTGGCGTCCCGTTGAACGTGGGGGTGATCGCATACAGGTAGCCGTTGTTATCGCCGACGTACGTCGTATCGTTGGCGTAGTCGGTGAACGGAGATGAGAAACTATCTACCGCTCCAGCCACTCCAGTTGCTGCATTGGCGGCCACCAAACCCAATGGAAGCATGAAGTCTGTGGCCGTGCTTCCCGAGGTGCTTCCCGGGATCACCGGGCTGTTGGCGCAGGCCGGCAACGTGGCCCCGCCGTTGTTGTTGCCGGTGCAAGTGGCACTGGTTCCGTACTCGGTGCTGCCGCTGCCGAACGTAAGCACATGCAGAATCGCTCCGATGATCGGGTCATTCTCCACGTAGGCAACTTCGGTGCCACCGACCGAGAGGCCGGGCGAGGTAGCGACTGGTCCGACACCTGAGGCATAAGAGAAAATGAATTCCGGATTGGTGAGACACAGCGGCGTCCCCGACCCGCTGTAGAGTTGATTGAAGGCGACGATGTTGGCCTGGGAGCCATTCGTCCCGGCAGTGATGGCGGCCCAGGTTAAGCCAGTTACGGTGGCGGGTACGGTGAGCGCTACCCGTGTTCCGGGCGTGAGCGTGTACACCGTGACGGCGTGGTTGGCAGTGGAGGCAATGGCGACGATGCGGCCAAGGGCAGTGCCACTGAGATTACGATTGATCGCGGCGGCCAGATTGGTTGCGTTGCTGGCAGCACCCGCAGCGCCTGCGGCAGTGGACACCTCAAAGTCTGTTCCGGTATTGGTGGTAGTGCTGGCGGTCAAGCTGAGGGAAACCGCGGTTCCGCCGGTTGGGGTTACGGTGAATTTTACGGTGCCAGTACCGGCCACAGCGACGGTACTAAAGGTGCCGACAACATTCGCGCGCGTGTTTCCGGTCGATGCGTTGACGGGGAATACTACGAAATCCGCAGTGCAACTCGGCGTCGCATTCACATTGAAGGAGTACTTGGCGGGCCACATGCCTTGGGCGACCCCTCCGCCGCCCAGCGAAACCGCCCAGTCCTTTCGCATGCCGCGACTTGGCCGCCGCCTTTCCCACTCCCGCAGCCTTAGCCGCCTGCGTAACAGTCCTGAGTCGGCAGGCGCATTCCCGTGCAGAAGCCACTGAGCATAAGCCCGCGGCTCATTCCACGTCTTCACCATCTGTTCCGGGGTGTAGCCGCCGGTGAAGATGACATGCCTTGAGCTCCAATCGATCGGCACGGGGATTGAACCATCCGGCCTGGCGAAGCCCTGCGCGCATAAGGATCCAGTAAAGCCAGTCGCCAGCCCGAGCGACGCCAGCAGCAGCATGACGTACCTGGCAAAAAAGGCTGCATATCGGTTTCGTGGAGTTCTAAACCTATCCACAGTTAACGCTCCTCTGTGTCTCCCTATTTAGCCATCCGATTCAGCCATCCAATGCGCTCGAGTTCTAACCCGCCCAGCCGCTGCCTACGAGCAAACTACCTTCATATCGGAAAGGCGGAATCGAGGGATGAGTTGGCCAGAGCCTGGATCTGAATCAGTGGGCCCGCATAACCGCCAGCCGCCCGATTCAGCATGTTCGCCGAGGGGATGCCGGTTCTCTGGAAAGATTTTTCGCAATCCGCGGTGGAGGGCCCGCGCATGCTGCCTTCCATGTAGGCCAGGCCGGGGCAGCGCGTGCACGTTCCCACATGGGAGCACGTCGAACAGGTCGGAAGGTCCCTGGCATGGATCGATCGGACCTCCTCCAATTGCGGGGAATGGCGCCAGATGTCGATGAATTTCTGCCGGCGCACGTTGCCGCTGGGCAGGGGAAATTGCACGCAGGGAAACACATCGCCGTAAGGAGAAATATAGCAGGCGGTGTGGCCCGCGCTGCAGGGGAAACCATCCATCACATCTTCGCCGGGCGGGGGCGGAGGGGCGCAGAATTCTTCCACGTTGCCCACGAGTTCCTGGTTATGAAAAACCTGCTTGAGATCGGACCCAGGAATTCGCAGCGCAAGAACGGATCTGTCTCCGTCCATTTTCGGCGTGATGGTCGGATCGAGTGTGTAGGTGACTCCCAACTCTTTCGCGAGATCGATCACGCCCTGCTGGTCGGAGAAATTGCCCGCCATGAGAACGTTGGCGAGAACAACCTTCAGCCCCTGCGCCTTGAGGAATTGAATCGCGCGGATGGTTCGCTTCAGCGATCCCGGCAATTTCGTGATGGCATCGTGAACTTCCGGCCGATGCGAGTAGACACTGATTTGCACCTGCTCAACCCCGAGCTGGCGCAATCTTGCGGCTTCCTTCTCGCGGATCATCACACCGTTGGTCTTGACCTTTACGTTGAACAGCAGTTGCCGCGCCCGCTCCACGATTTCGAAAAAGTCGCGGCGCATGAGAACTTCACCGCCGCTGATCGAGAGAAAGAAGACTCCGGCATCGGCCAGTTGTTCCAGTACATCGATGATTTCCGCGGTCGTCATCTCGCCGTGATCGTCGTGATCCAGATAACAATGCACGCAGCGTTCGTTGCAGCGGTAGGTGATATCGAGGTGAACGCTTATGGGCAAGCCCAGATTCAGTGCCTTTTGATTCATCTCGGCCATCAGGCTCATGGGCGCTCCGGAGATGGGGAAGAATCGATTAGTGGCTGATCTGATACCAGCAGAATTCCGTGTTGTGAGAGTTCGTCGACGAAGCGGTTAGCTCCGCGTTGCGCCCGCTCCGGGTCGACATCGAATTCCTGACAGACTTTACCAGCCACGATTTCCGCGAGCGGCGTACGGCCATCGGCTGCCTGCCAAATCGTGGAAGCAACTTCATTGAGCGTGAAAAAAGTCGAATCCACCGCGGACATCACCATCATCTCGCCCCCTACCATGCGGGCGGCAATAGCCTTGCTTCGTGCGATGTATCTTTCGGCCATCCTGGGTCTCCTGTGGCGTGTGGCGACTAACGTATTATGTCCCAGACTCGGTGGTCAGGGACGAATACTAAGCGGCGGATGGGAACCAAACTTGCAAACTCGCACGCCGACTGAAAAACCAGCTTCACCAACTCAGGATCGTGCGCGAAAAACAGAATGTTTCTCAGCAGCCGCTGGATGGCTTCTGAGGGGCCCACGGGCTCGATGCGGTTCTGCAAACCTTTCTCGAGCAAAAAGAATGCGCTGAGGGGAGCGGAGCAGTTTTCGCCGACCCGCGCCAACTCTCCTGCAAAAGGAGTCCCGCAGGCAATGTACCGATTTCCCTCCCGCCGCAGGTATGAGATCTCGTCAGTTAGCAGCGTCGCATCGGGCGGCGCGAGGCGGGAGATTGTTGTCTTACCCGCGCCGGAAACGCCAGAAAACAGAAAAGCTTTCCCTCCACGAATCGCGCTGGCGGCGTGAACCAGAAAACCTCCCTGCCTTGCCAAGACCAAGCTGTGAACGATGCGCAAGACGCAATCGATGGCATAGGGGTTGCACGATTGGCGGATCCGGCCTCGGCTGGTTTCTGGATTCCAGCTTGCCCGGAAGTCGCCACGCTTCAGCAACCATTCTCCATGTTCCATCTTCACCTCGAGGTCATCATCGACCGAGGATTCCGAAGGCTCACGCAAGTCAATGTCGAATTTGAGGTGAGAATCCGGCGAAGTCCCGACGAAGCCGGTATATCGATTCTCGATCAGCCGATGAAATGAGGGATCCTGTGTTCGCAGGGCGATCGCCATTCCGCCGATCTCGATCGATACCGCCTCTCTCGCGATCGTGGGAAATGCAGTCGTCATAAATTCGAAGGGCGAATTGAAGAAGTGGCGGGAATCCCGAGCACCTGGTGCGCGGCATGAATGCGTAAGGCGAGAGCGCGAAGTCGATCCGAGTGGTGTAGCATTTTTGCCAGCGCGGATTGGAGCAGCGAGACTCGGCGGCGGGGAATGCAACTGCGATTGGCGCGGCTAATGCCGACCACTCGACCGAGCAGTTCGGATGCGGCTGCCGGCGGATCGTTTTGAGGCATTGCGTCGCCCCTTGTGATCCACGAGAAGCAATCCCCATCTCGACGCGTTTCGACCAGCCGGTGGACAAAGAAACGGTTGTCGCGCATGACCAACGCGATGTCTCCGGGAACGACTTCGTCGTGCGCTGCGCTTTGAATCGTGAGCAGATCGCCCGGCCACACCGAAGGAAGCATGCTCGCCCCCCACGCCCTCAGGCGAACGGTGCCGCCACAGCGAAGCATCTCGGCCGCAAGACCAAGCTTGGGATCTTCGTAATTTCCCGGGTTGTAAGGCATAGATGGCCGCAAACTAAGAGGTATGCCGGTTGAAGTGGCAGGAAAGTTGGGTGCCCTGTATTTTGCCGCAGGACAGCGCCATGGTTTCGAAAACCTGCTCGTGCCGGAATGCCGGTTCTTGATAGGCTTTTTTGGCCGTGTGGTGGTTCTCGCCTGCGTTCTCCTTGCTCCTATTCCAATCCTGTTCTGCCATAAAGAATGAGCTCCGCAATCCAGACCGCAGAGTCTGCGCTCCGGAAAAGCTCGACTACACCACCTCTTCCTCGAAGCGTACTACAAGAAAAGGACTTAGCCGATTGTCACTGCTGGTACATGCGGGTAGGAGCCTGTGGATTTTGTTCGGCGGCGCTCAAGAAATAATCAAGAAACGATAAGGACAGCGGCTAAAGAACAGCACAACCATGCTACTGCTCGATGGCCGTCTCTGATTTGTCCGGTTTCTCGGTCACCTGCTTGGGACTCGGCAATTGCGAACGGTCCCAACCGCCGCCGAGGGCCTCCACCAATGCCACGGCGTAGGTCATCTGCTGCACCTGAAGACCATTCAGGGTCTGCTGGTCGGCCAATACGGTGGTCTGGGCAATCAGCACGTCGAGGTAGGGATCGACGCCCGTGTCGTACCTCGCCTGTTCGAGCTTGAGGAAGGTTCGGGCTGAATCCACGGCCTGCTGCTCTTGCTCGATTTCTTTGGAGAGGATACGAACTTCTGCAAGACCATCCTCCACCTGCTGAAAAGCAGTGAGCACCGTCTGCCGGTAACTGGCGAGATCCGCATTGTAGGTCGCGACGTATTGTTGGACGGTGGCGCGGCGCAGGCCGGCATCGAAAATGGTTTCCGGGATCGACGCACCGACAGACCAGAACCGGCTCGGCCAGGCGAGCCAGTTATGGAAGGCGGAACTCTCGAACCCGCCTTCCGCGCTCAAGGTCAGGTTCGGATAATAGGCGGCATAGGCTATGCCGATTGCGGCGTTGGCTTCGGCCATAGTGCGTTCAGCCGCAGCGACGTCAGGCCTGCGCTCGAGCAGTTCCGAGGGCACGCCGACCGGAATCGGCGGCGGAGCGACAGTCATCGGCTTCACTGGGATGGAGAAACTTGTGGCTGCCTTGCCGATGAGTACGGCAATCGCGTGCTCAAATTGCGCTCGCGCGATTCCGACATTGGTCGCTCCTGCTTTCGCGCTTTGCAGGGTGGTTTCGGCTTCGACCACGGAGATTTGATCGTCGATGCCGGCTTCGTAGAGCGCGCGGGTCAGGTCGTACGACTTCTGGTCCGCCGCAACAGTATCATCAAAGATTTTCTGCAACTGGTCCTGGCCGCGAATCTCGAAGAAAAATTCCGCGAGACTGGCCTGCTCGGTCAGGCGCTCGTTCTCGAGATCGGCTGCGCTGACCTGGGCAGCATACTGGGCCTGGCGCACCGTATTGCGGACCTTGCCCCAGAGGTCAGGCTCCCAGGAGGCTTCGAGCGGCAGAGAGTAAACGGTGCTTTGGAGTTGTTTGGCAGCGGTGCCCGTGCCGGAGGTGTTGACGGGAACCGTGTTGAGATTCTGCGAGGTTCGCGAGCGCGTGAACGAGGGCGCGACAGAAAGAGTGGGAAAGTATTGCGAGCGCGCCTCGCGGACGATTGCGCGGGCTTCCATGAAGTTCTCGAAATATTGCTTGATGTTCTGGTTATTTATATCCAGTTGTTCCTCAAGAGCGTTCAGTTCGGGATCATTGAAAATCTCCCACCACTTGCCGCGCAGCTTCGCGTCCGCGGGCTGCGCCGGCGTCCAGAGTCCCGCTTCCTGGGACTGAGTAGGCGATTCCTTGTAGACGGCCGCAGGAGCTTGCGGCGCGGGTGGATGGTATTTCGGCCCTACCACGCAGCCCGACAAAGATAACAAGAGCGCAGCCGCACACAGCCGAATCATCTCGTTCGCGGATTTTCGTTCAAGGATCTTCATAGCGTCCCTACTTTAGGCACCGTTCATCCCAGCCCATCGTTCTAGCCGGCCTGCGGAGCCGGGAGTTGATTTCGCGCCGTCTTTCGCTTTCCCTCCATGCGCAACCGCAGCCGGTCGAACTCCAAATAAACAACCGGAGTCGTATAGAGTGTGAGCAACTGGCTCAAGATCAGTCCTCCCACAATCGTAATGCCTAGAGGCCGGCGCAGCTCGAATCCAGTGCCGGTTCCGAGCGCCAGCGGCAACGCTCCCAGCAGCGCAGCCATGGTTGTCATCAGAATTGGCCGGAAGCGCAACATACAGGCTTCAAAAATCGAGTCGATTGGCTTTTTCCCCTCCTGGCGTTCTACCTGAAGAGCAAAATCGATCATCATGATGGCATTCTTTTTGACGATTCCAATCAGCAGCACAATGCCAATGATGGAGATGATGTTCAGATCCTGCTTGAAGAGCATCAACGCGAGCATCGCGCCTGCGCTCGCCGAAAACAGCGTAGAGATGATGGTCACGGGGTGGATGAGGCTCTCATACAAAATTCCGAGAACAATGTAGACCGCGAAGAGCGCCGTCACAATCAGCACAGGCTCGGTGCCGAGAGATTGCTGGTAGGCCTGCAGCGTGCCCGCATAAAAACCTTGCAGGGTGGATGGCGCGCCCAGCCGCTTCTGCATCTCGCTGATGCTCAACGTGGCATCGCTCAAAGACATGTCCGACGCGAGGTTAAATGAGATCGTAACCGAGGGAAATAATCCCGTATGGTTAATGGCCAGAGGTGTGGTGTTGGCTTGGCCCTTGGCCATTGCGAGCAGCGGAATGTTGCCCTTGGAGCTTTGCAGGTAGATATCTTTCAATCCTTCCGGACTTTGCCAATATTGAGGAGCCACTTCCAGCACCACGTAGTACTGATTCAACTGAGTGTAGATGATGGACACTTCCGACTGGCCGAATGCGCCATATAACGTCGAGTCCAGCGATTGCGCGGTAAGGCCGAGCTTGGCCGCGGTAACGCGATCATAGTTCATCAGCTCATCCAGGCCGCCATTCTGCTGGTCTGAGCTTACGTCCTGCAGGCCATGTAATTGCGTCATCTGGCTCAGGATGATGGGCGCCCACTTGGAAAGATCCTGCACATTGTCGGATTGCAGCGTGTACTGGTACATCGCATTGCTGGAGCGGCCGCCGATGCGCAGATCCTGCACAGATTGGAGAAACGCGGAAGCCACGGGCAGACGATTCATTTGCGGCCGCAGGCGGTTGATGATTTGCGAGGCACTGACCTTGCGCTCCGCCAGCGGCTTGAGGGCAACATAGAGGGAGCCGGTATTGGTGGCCCCGTTGCCGCCGGTAAACGCAATCACATTGGCCACAGCAGGATCATTCTTGATCACCGCACCGATCTGCCGAATGGAGTTGTCCATCGCCGGAAACGATGAATCCTGCGGCCCCCGCACCGAGCCGGAGATTGCTCCCGTATCCTCTACGGGGAAAAAGCCTTTGGGTATCTTGATGATCAGCACTACGTTGAGCGCGATGGTGACGAATAGTACGACGAGGGTAGGGATGGGATGGTCGAGCACCCAGTGCAGGCTGCTGCGATACAACGATAGGACCCAGTCGAAGAACTTTTCGCTGGCCATGTAGATGCGGCCGTGTTTTTCGTCGCGCTCGCTCTTCAACAGGTAGGCGCACATCATCGGCGTGGTGGTCACCGAGATGATCATCGATACGAAAACGGCGGTCGAGAGAGTTACGGCAAATTCGCGGAAGAGGCGGCCCACGATTCCGCCCATCATCAGAAGGGGAATAAACACCGCGATCAGCGAAATGCTGATAGTGAAGACTGTGAATCCGATTTCTTCGGCGCCCTTCAGGGCGGCGGCAAAAGGTTTCATGCCGTCTTCCAGATGACGCGAGATATTCTCCATCACCACGATGGCATCGTCGACCACAAATCCGGTTGCAATGGTCATCGCCATCAGCGAGAGGTTATCAAGGGTATATCCGAACAGGTACATTACGGCGAACGTACCGACCAGCGAGACCGGTACCGCAACGGCGGGAATGAGTGTGGCACGACCGTTCCGCAAAAAAACAAAGACCACAACAATGACCAGGCCAATGGAAATGAGCAGCGTCCTCTCCACATCGCTGACCGAGGCACGGATGGTCGTGGTGCGATCGAGAACTATAGTGATATCGATGCCGAGCGGAATCGACGCCTTGATAAACGGAAGTTGCGTGCGGATGCGATCGACCGTGTTAATGATATTAGCGCCGGGCTGGCGGAAAATGATGACAGTTACTGAGCGCTTGCCGTTCAAATAGCCGGCAGCACGCACATTCTGCACGGAGTCCGTCACCTGAGCGACATCGGATAGATGAATGGCCGCGCCGTTCTTAAAACCAACCACGAGGGGCTTATAGTCCTCGGCGTGCGAGATCTGGTCGTTAGCCAGGATGTCCGCGGTCTGCACTCCATCAGTGATCTGGCCTTTGGCCAAATCGGCATTCTGCAGGCTCAGGACGGACTGCAAATTCGCAAGCGTAAGTCCGTAGCTGGCTAACTGTGTCGGGTTCGCGTCCACGCGCACCGACGGCAACGCACCGCCTCCGACCGTGACCTGTCCCACGCCCTGGATCTGCGACAGCTTTTGTTCCAGGACCGTGGAGGCTTCGTCATAAAGTTTATCCGGACCGAACTTGTCCGAAGTCAAACCGAGAATCATGATGGGTGAATCTGCGGGATTGACCTTGCGATAAGTCGGATTGCCCGGCAGGTTGGCAGGCAAATAGGTTCGCGCCGCGTTAATTGCGGCTTCCACATCACGCGCCGCACCATCAATGTCGCGGCTGAGGTCGAACTGAATCGTGATCGACGTACTGCCCAACGTGCTGGCGGAGGTCATTTCCGTTACGCCAGCAATATGGCCGAACTGCCGCTCCAGTGGCGTCGCGACGGACGACGCCATAATTTCGGCGCTGCCCCCCGGCAAACTGGCGCTGACCGAAATTGTAGGAAAGTCGACTTCCGGCAGAGGCGCAACCGGAAGCACCTCGAACGCAATCGCACCGGCGAGTGCAACCGCCACCGTGAGTAACGTGGTAGCTACCGGCCGTTGAATGAAAGGTGCGGAGATGTTCATGCCGGCCCTGCCTGTTCCCCATTTCCGGCTTCCGGCTGATTTGCTTTGTGCCCAAAGCGGTGCCCGAGGTTGTCGAAGAAGATGTAGATGACTGGCGTGGTGTACAGCGTGAGCGCCTGACTTAACAGGAGTCCGCCGACCATGGCGATGCCCAGCGGCCGGCGCAATTCAGAACCGAAGCCAGAGCCGAGGGCCAGCGGCAGCCCGCCGAGCAGTGCGGCCATTGTGGTCATCATAATGGGGCGGAAGCGGAGCAGACAGGCTTCGTAAATTGCGTCCGTCGCGCTCTTGCCGTGCTTGCGCTCGCCTTCGAGCGCAAAATCAACCATCATGATGCCATTCTTCTTCACGATACCGATCAGCAGGACGATGCCGATGATCGCTACCACGCTCAAGTCCTGGTGAAAGAGAATCAGCGCGAGAAAAGCCCCCACACCCGCTGACGGCAGCGTAGAGAGAATCGTAATCGGGTGGACAAAGCTTTCATACAGAACCCCGAGTACGATATACACCGTGACCAGCGCCGCCAGAATTAGTAAAGGCTCGTTGGACAGCGAATTCGTAAAGGATGCCGCGGTGCCTTGAAAGCCTGCCTGCAGGCTGGGA
>Ga0210391_10000788_pt1 | contig 30952 bp, 28 predicted proteins | sample IncBWC12OmetaG_FD_160573 | JGI IMG/M metagenome (GOLD analysis project Ga0210391, IMG submission 160573) | Forest soil microbial communities from Barre Woods Harvard Forest LTER site, Petersham, Massachusetts, United States - Inc-BW-C-12-O ... | reverse complement strand
CGGGCGGTTCGGACGAAAGAATGTTTACCTTTGTTAAAGGTGCTTTCCAAGCACTTCCCAGCAAGTGACTGCGATGCACGAATCGCGTTTCGCTGATGTTCCGGTATGAGTCGCTCCGCCGGAACCAGAACAGTCAACACCTGGAAATCAACAATCGGCAATTTCTTCCTCCGTGTCTCCGCGCTGCCGTGGTGAAATGAATTTCCCATGGCAAAGCGCGTGAGTGTCGATCGCTGGCTGTTTACCGTGACCATGCTGCTGGTGTTTGTCGGGGTGGTGATGGTGTTTTCGGCGTCGGCGGTGATGGCGCGGGAGCGCTTTGGGTCGGAGTACGCGTTCCTGTCGAAGCAATTGGTGTGGGCGCTGGCGGGGCTCGGCGCCATGGTCGTGACCATGCGCGTGGACTACCGCCGCTACCAGCATCCGGCGCTGGTGTTTTCGCTGATGGGATTTACGACGCTGCTGCTGATCTCGGTTTTCTTTCTGGACCGCTCACATAATACGCATCGCTGGATTCATGCGGGCGGATTCTCGTTCCAGCCCTCGGAGTTGGCCAAGCCGGTGCTGATTCTGTTTCTCGCGTACTTTCTGGAGAGCCGGGCCAAGTCGATTGACGATGTGCGTGCGACGCTGCTGCCGGCGGCCGCACCGGTGGTGGTGTGTCTGGGGCTGATCGTGCTCGAACCCGATCTCGGTACGGCCATTGCCTGTGCTGGGATTGCGGCCTGTATTTTGTACGTTGCTGGCATGCGGCTGCGTTATTTCGGCTACGCGTTTGCGGCGTCGCTGGTGCCGCTGTATTTTCTGATTTTTCACGTCAGCTTTCGGCGTGCACGCATTCTGGCATTTCTGAATCCTTATGCGGACAGCCAGAAGACTGGGTTCCACATTATTCAGTCGCTGATTGCCGTGGGTACGGGCGGCGTGACCGGCGTGGGACTGATGGAAGGGAAGCAGAAGTTGTTCTATTTGCCGGAGCCGCATACTGATTTTATTTTCGCCGTGACCGCCGAAGAACTGGGATTGGTCGGCGCCCTGTTCGTGGTTACGCTGTTCGCGATTTTTCTGTGGCGCGGCATGCGGGCCTCGTGGCGGACGGAGGACATGTTCGGCCGTTATCTCGCCGTCGGCATCACCAGCATGGTGGTGCTGCAGGCGTTCATCAACATCAGCGTGGTGCTCGGAATGATGCCCACCAAGGGGATTCCGCTGCCGCTGGTGTCGTATGGCGGGTCGTCACTGTTTGTGACGCTGGCGTGCGTTGGCGTGCTGCTGAACATTACCAAGCAGGCGGAATGAAGAAATTGCGATTGTCGACTGCATATTCAAGTCGTTAAGCGTTTCAGTTCCAGCGCGCGACCTCCAATCTGAAACTGAGATTTTGGCGTTCACGAGATGCTATTCCCGTTCGATGTGACCGCGCAGCCAAGTCACAAGCGCTTTCTCGCTGAGATCGCCCGCGGCAAGAGCTTGCATGGTCGAGATACAGTCTGCGTCTTCTGCTTCAAGCGCCCAACCGTTCAGATTGAGAAACAGTTCCATCACGACGAACGCCGTGCGTTTGCTCCCGTCAAGAAGTGGATTGCGAGCAATGCCAAACGCGTAGGCAGCGGCAAGCGACGCCGCGTCGGGAAACTCGCCACGAGCCATCAGATTCTGGGGGCGAGCCAAGGCCGAGGGAAGAAGTCCCTCATCGAGTGTGCCGCCGATGCCGCCGTGTTCAGCTAGTTGCGCTTCCTGAACGGCGAGAGCGACTTCCACCACCCATGTCCACTTCACGTGGCTACCTTGCCAGCGCGCGTAGAACATTGCGGCGTTTCTTCATAATGTGCTCGGCGGCCTGCATCTGCTTCTCGAAGGCCGGGTCGTAGGGAGTAATGCGGTAGCCGTCGGGAGACTCTGTGAGAAACACAAAGTCGCCCTTTTCGACTTTGAGCCGCGCGGCAGCTTCCTTCGGCAGCACAAAGCCAACCGAGTTGCCGATCTGTACCAGTTTAAGAGAAATCATCCCGCACTCCAGAGTAATAACATATGTTATTACATACAAAATGGGGAGTCAAGGATGTGAGGATGTCGCTGCATACCTGTGGTAATCCTCGGCCAGTTTGTGTGTAGTTTATAGTCACCTCATGCGGGCAATCCTGGCGGGCGGCGGGACGGGTGGTCACGTGATCCCGGCGCTGGCCATTGCCAATCAGCTTAAGAAAGATTACGACGCTGAAGTGCTGTTTATCGGAACCGCGCGCGGGATTGAGAACCGGCTGGTGCCGGCGGCTGGGTTTCCCTTGCAACTGGTGCGTGTGGGTGCTCTGAAAAATGTGAGCTTGACCACGCGGCTGAAGACAGCCTTCGATCTACCACGTGCCGTGTGGGACGCCGGCCGCATGCTCAATGAATTCGCGCCTGATGTGGTGATCGGCGTGGGTGGATACGCGTCCGGCCCGGCGATGCTGGCGGCGGTGGTGAAGCATATTCCGACGCTGGCTTTCGAGCCCAACGTGGTGCCGGGATTCGCGAATCGCGTGGTCGCGCGGTTTGTTTCCGGTGCCGCGGTGCACTTTGAGGAAACGGCCAAATATTTTCGACATGCCGAAGTTACGGGCGTGCCGGTGCGGGCGGCGTTTTTCGAGATTGCACCGAAACTCGGAGGAACGCCGACGCTGCTTGTGTTCGGCGGAAGCCAGGGCGCGCATGCGATTAACGAGGCCATGATTCGCTGCCTGCCGGTTTTGCAGCGCGAGGCGCCGGGGATTCATATCATTCATCAGACCGGCGAGCGTGACTATAATGACGCGCTGGCGGCCTACAGAACTCTCGGCGAATCCGCAGAGGTTTTCAAATTCATTGACGACATGCCGGCGGCTTTTGCGCGTGCCGATCTGGTGGTGTGCCGCTCGGGGGCGAGCACGGTCGCGGAGATCGCGGCGGCAGGGAAGCCGGCGGTGTTCGTTCCGTTCCCGAAGGCGGCCGACGATCATCAGCGCGTGAACGCCGAGGCTCTGGCGCGGCAAGGAGCCGCCGTCGTAGTGGAAGAATCGAAGCTGGAAGGAGTGTGGCTGGCTGAAACGATCGCGGCGCTGCTGCAGGATCCGCATCGCCTGCGGCAGATGAGCCGGGCGGCGCGGGAGTTGGCGCATCCAAATGCTGCGCGGGATATCGCGGCGATGGCGGCGCGAGTGGGGGGAATTGAGGAGAGCAGGGATCAGGGGTTGGAGGCCGGGGATCAGTAGATCAACATCGATTTTACTGACCCCTGGCCCCTGGTCTCTGGCCACTGCATTTTATGTTTGCCAAAATTCAGCGCATTCATTTCGTGGGGATCGGCGGAATCGGCATGAGCGGGATTGCCGAGGTGCTGCTGAATCTCGGCTACAAGGTTTCCGGGTCGGACTTGAAAAGTTCTTCCGTGACGCAGCGATTGGCGGGGCTAGGCGCGGCGGTGTTTGAAGGACATCGCGCGGAAAATATTGTGGGCGCGGAAGTCGTGGTTACCAGTTCGGCTATCGCGACCGAGAATCCTGAAGTTACCGAAGCGCACAAGCTGCACATTCCCGTCATTCAGCGCGCTGAGATGCTGGCCGAGTTGATGCGGTTGAAGTATGGCATTGCGATCGCGGGCATGCACGGCAAGACGACCACGACCTCGATGGTCGCCGCGGTGCTGGCGGCGGGCGGGCTCGATCCGACGGTTGTTGTTGGCGGGCGGGTCGATGCCATGGGATCGAATGCACGCCTCGGAAAATCGCAATATCTGGTGGCTGAGGCGGATGAGAGCGACCGATCGTTTTTGAAATTGTCTCCCATACTTTCGGTCGTGACCAACATTGACCGCGAGCATATGGATTGCTACCGCAACATGCGCGACGTGAAGAAGACGTTTCTTGAGTTCATGGATCGCGTGCCGTTTTACGGGATGATTGTCGCTTGCAACGATGATCCGCTGCTGCGGCGGTTGTTGCCGGAGGTGCAGCGACGCACTGTGACTTATGGAACTCGGCGCGGATCGGACTTTCTGATCAAAATCTCCACTTCTGCCGCAAAGGGCGCGGCAGAAATGGGGCACCCGACGTCGGGCGATTCCCGTCCGCTCAGCCGCTTCGGCGTTACTTATCGAAAAGACGATTTCGGCGAGTTCACGCTGCACGTGCCGGGGGTGCACAACGTGCTGAACGCGACGGCGGCGATTGCTGTGGGTGTGGGGCTGGATGTTGGGGTGGAGGCGATTCGTGCGGCGCTTGACCAGTTCCGCGGAGTTGACCGGCGGTTTCAGTTGCGCGGGCGCGCGGCGGGTGTGAGCGTTATCGACGATTACGGGCATCATCCAACTGAGATAAAGGCTACGCTGGCGGCGGCGCGGGAGTGCGGGTTTGGTAAGATTCACGTCATCTTCCAGCCGCACCGCTATACGCGTACGCGCGACCTGATGGACGAATTCTCGAACGCTTTCGGCGACGCCGATTCGCTGTTCGTACTCGACATTTATGCGGCCAGCGAGAAGGCGATCGAAGGCATTACGGGAGAAATCTTGGTGCAGAGAATTCGCGAGAAGAGCGGGAAGAGCGTTCAGTACGCGAGTTCTTCGGCTGACGCCGTGAACGCGGCTGTGGCTGCTGCGCATGACGGCGATATGATCCTGACGCTGGGCGCGGGCAGCGTTTCGCAGCTGGGGCCGATGATTCTGGAGAAGCTGGAGCGCGAGGCGGTCTAGTCTGGCGGCTATGCTTCCGACAGAAGACGATCGTCACAGGCCTTTGGACGATGATGCGTCTCGGTTTCACTCATTGGCATGCGCGCAGCCGGAGCGCGGCCGCAGTCATCAAATCCTGAAGGAGGCTGACGAAAAATGCACCACGTGCGCCAAGAGAATCTGCCTTTTGTTGGTAGTTCGCATGAATTTATCGGAGCTGAGCAGGGCAACACCAGCGTTTCGGTGTTCCTGTTTCACGGGAAGCCCGGTTCGGGGCCAGGTCCGCACCGGCATCCTTATGACGAGATCCAGTTCATCCGGGAAGGCCGGGGGGTGTGGACAGTCGGTGGCAAGACCTTTGAGGGCGGTGCTGGAGACGTTTTCGTCATCAAGGCCGGCGAGATCCACAGCTTCAAGGCGACTGGAGATTCGCCACTGGTGCAATTCGACGTTCACCTCAGCCCCCGCTTCATCCAAGAGAACCTGTAGATTGGCCCCGGCTCGAAACAAATCGAAAATTTGCTGGTCAATCAGGAGAAACATGAAAACAAGAGCGGTTGTGTTGACTTTGGCGGTGTGCTTTATTGCAGTGACGGCGGCCCTCGCCGGCAACCCGAATATGGGCACCTGGAAGCTGAACGAGGCCAAGTCGAAGGTTCCCGAGATGGCTCCAAAGAACAACACAGTGGTGTACGAGGCCGCGGGCGACGCCGTAAAAGTCACGGTGGATGGCACCGATGGCGCAGGTAAGCCCACGCACAACGAGTGGACCGGAAAGTTCGACGGGAAGGACTACCCGCTCACCGGCGATTCGAGCGCAGACACGCGGTCGTACAAGAAGATCGATGACCGCACGACCGAATTAGCCAATAAGAAAGGCGGGAAGGTTTCTGCGACCGGTCGAATTGTCATATCCGGGGATGGCAAGAGCCGCACGGTGACCGTCAGCGGAACCGATCCGAGTGGAATGAAACTCGAATACACCGCGGTGTACGACAAGCAGTAGAGGGATATCCCCCGAGGTCTGACAGCAATCATGCCCTTCCGCTCGATTCTGAATGGGAGGGCATTTTCAGAATTGTCCGGAGTTGCCGAAACATCGCGATTCCCACCCCATTGACCCGTCTCTTCCCGGAAGCCACCCTGGCCGTTTTCGCATACCCTCCCAGCATTCTTGCTTTGCTAACGGATTGAACTGCTCCTCGTCTATTGAGCCATAGGGGATCTGAGGCGATGAAGACTACACAAGCTTATGCGTGGCTGGCGGCGGGGGTGCTGGCGGCCGGATTGAACGCCAGCTATCACGATGGCGGCTTGCAGCGGGTTCACGAGATTGTCGACCGGGTCGGACAGAACTCCGCCGCAGTATTGACGTTGGCTTCGGGGCAGGCCGACCGAGTCCTTTCTGAGATGCGATGGGTGACGGCGCGGGAGCAGACGGCGTCGTGCCCGCTGACCGCGGCTTTGGCGCGGGTGCAGGGCAGGATCGCACAAACCGAGATCGCAAGGAACCGGGAGAGGATTGACCGCTTGGAGGCGATGGCTGATCGGGAACAGGCCCGGATGGAATTCAATCGCGCGCGGATCGAAGCTCAGATCGTTCGCATTCAGGTTCCAGCAATGGCTTTGAAACCGATGGTTTTCTCGGCGCCGAAGCTCTCTGCATGTCCTCGGGTGCGGGTGAGCATGCCGTGCTTGCCGAGGATTCAAGTTCCCGAGATTCCGGTGATTCACGTCGAGAGCGCTTTGACCGGGCCGATTTAACGAATTGTGGCCTGGGCTTTCCTGCTGTTAATTTTTTCCTCCTGAGAACGATCGGAATAGCTGGGCGCGGGAAGGACGCCGCGTCTTTTGTCATTCCTAGATGATCAGTCCTTGTCATTCCGACCCACGAGCGCAAGCGAGCGGCGGAGGAATCTGCTTTTTCTCGCTGCTAGCGAACAGCAGGTTCCTCCACTGCGCCGTCGCTTTCGCTCCGGCTCCTGTCGGAATGACAAGGATTGGGAGGGGCTCGTTCGTGGCGGTGTTCAACCGGGTTCCTGGCTGTGCAAAACCAATGATTTTTGGTCTATCTCCGGCTGGGAAATGAAGTTATAGTAAGAACGCTCAGCGATTCCTCACGACAACTGACCTGAACTGATGGCGCGGAAATCCAGCGGCACCATCTTGCAGGAAGAGTTGTACCCATCCAGCGCCGGGCACTCCGCCGTTGCGACTGCCCATGCCGAATCTGCGCGCCCGAGTTTCAATGATTCAGACATGGACGACGCGCGTCTGGTTGACCTGGATGTAGCCGAGGAATCTCCTTTCCTGCGCGGGCAGAAGCGTGTCTCCGCCCGGCGCAGTTCGCTGCCCCGCAAAACTGCCAGCCGGCTGCTGTGGGCGACCGTCGCGGTCGCGATTTTGTGCGTTGGCGCTATCGTTGCTGCCGGATTGTATGAATACGGCGAGCGCTCCTGGCGCTTTCGGGTGGAGTCGAGCGACAACATTGAAATTATTGGCACTGAGAATGTGACCAAAGCGCAGATCATGGAAGTGATGGGCGCTGACATCGAGCGCAACATTTTCTTTGTGCCACTGGGCCAGCAGAAAGCGCAGCTGGAACAGATTCCTTGGGTTGAATCGGCCAGCGTGATGCGGTTTGTTCCGAACCGGCTGAAAGTTGAAATTCACGAGCGCACGCCGGTGGCGTTCGCCCGCGTGGGGCCGCGCATTTCTCTGATTGATGCTGGCGGGACTTTGATGGAGTTGCCGCCCAAGCATAAATATTCTTTCCCCGTAATTCTCGGGATGAATCCGGGCGAGCCGCTCTCGACGCGGGCTCCGCGCATGACGGCTTACAACGAACTGGTGCATGATCTCGATTCGAGCGGCGCCCGCTATTCGCAGGATCTGAGCGAAGTGGATCTGTCGGACCTCGACAACTTGAAGGTGCGGACGAACGATCCGGCGGGCGATGTGCTGATTGAACTCGGGTCGTCCGATTATTTGAAGCGCTACCAGACTTATGTGAGCCACGTGCAGCAGTGGCGGCAGCAGTTTCAGAAGCTGGAGTCGGTGAACCTGCGTTACGACAATCAGGTGATCGTGAATCCGGAGATGCAGGCTGGATCGAGGCAGACTGCTCTGGCTGCGTCGGCGGCGAAGGCGGCCGTGGCTGCGGGCGTGAGGCCGGCGGCGCTGACCACGCGTTTAACCCCACGCGTTACTCCGGCGCATATCGTCCCGACGAGCGCGCTGCCGCATGATCGCACCGTTCCCAAGCCGGCGTTTGAGTTGACCGAGAGGAAGCTTGATCCGAAATCAGCGGCGGCGAAAAAGCCGGCGCCGAAAGCCAGGGTTAACAAGGCGAAGGCGGGACATGGTTCCGGTGCGAAGAAAGTTGTGACGAAGACTTCTGCGTCGGTGGCGAAGGCGGCCCCTAGGCCTGGATCGACGAAGCCGGGAATTGCGACAACTTCTGCATCCACGCCGAGTCCGCAAGCTAGGAAGCCCGCGCCTTCCCCACCGTCTGCGGGGGCGCATGCCGCTACTCCGAAACCGAGTGCGGCGATTTTGAAACCTGCGGCCGGCACGAGTTCAAACAGCGCGAGTGCAAACTGATGGCAGATTTAAATTGTTCGATGTCGAGGAATTCATAAAGCATGGCGAACCAGCAGGGAAGTTTTCTTACCGCAATTGACGTGGGCAGCGCCAAGACCTGCGCGCTGATGGCAGAACTGACCGACGGCGGCTTGCGCTATCGCGGGCATGGCGTGGCCGAATCGCGGGGGTCACGCAAGGGCGTGATCGTTGAACTCGACAAGGCGGTAGCGGCGATTCAGAAAGCGGTCGAGGCTGCCGAAGATGTTGGCGGCGCGGCGGTCGAGCACGCGATTGTCGGCGTCGGGGGAGCGCACGTGCGCGGTGTGAATACTCACGGCGGGATCAGTCTGGGCACGCGGCCGCGCGAAATTGGACGCGATGAGATCAAGCAGGCCGTCGACCGGGCGCGCGCTATCCCGTTGCCCGCTGACCGCGAGATTCTGCATCTGCTGCCGCAGGAATTTATTCTCGACGATCAGGCGGGAGTGCACGATCCGCTGGGGATGATGGCGGCGCGACTGGAAGTGCGCGTGCACATGGTGACGGCTGCGACCAGCGCCACGCAGAACGTAATCACCGCCGTGAACCGCGCTGGCGTGCATGTTGACGACACGGTGTTCGAGCCTTTGGCTGCGGCCGATTCGGTGTTGCGCAACGACGAGCGCGAACTGGGTGTGTGCCTCGCCGACATTGGCGCGGGGTCGACTGAGATGATCGTGTTTCAGCAGGGTGCAGTTGCTTTCACGGGAGTGATTCCGGTGGGCGGCGACCACTTCACCAGCGATCTTTCCGTAGGCTTGTGTACGCCGCTGGTCGAGGCGGAAAAAATCAAGAAAGTTTATGGCAACGCGATCGTCACGCTGATTCCCGAAGGCAATGAAGTCGAGGTGCCGTCGGTGGGCGACCGCGCGTCACGGCTGCTGCCGCAGCGGCTGGTGGCTGAGATTCTGGAGCCGCGGGCGCGGGAACTGTTTGAACTGATGCGCGACATGCTGCGGCAGAGCGGGATGTACGACGTCTGCATTGCCGGCATTGTGCTCACTGGAGGCGCGTCGCGTTTGCCTGGAATTTTCGATGTGGCGGAGTCGGTGCTGCGGCGCTCGGTACGGCTGTCGTGGCCGGCGCCGCTGGCGAGGATGCCTTCGACGCTATCGGAGCCGGAGTTCGCGACGGTGCTGGGCATGGTGAACTACGGGCAGCGTGCCCGCACTGCGCGCGGCATGCAGGAAGATCGATGGGGAACGAGATTGAAAGCGCTGTTGGTGGGTAAGGGAGCGTGAAGCAGGGATCAGGGACTAGGGATCAGGGACCAGTAAGAGCCTGCAAGGGTTTTTCTAGCCCCTGCCCCCTAATCCCTAGCCCCTTTTCAAACGGAACATCAAAACAGGTACTTCGGAAAATTCGAACAGGTGGACACCATGACAAACGATTCGAGCATTCGCATCAGCTTTAATGAAGAGGCCCGCAACGACGCCAAGATCAAGGTCATTGGCGTGGGCGGCGGCGGGGGCAACGCGGTTAACCGCATGATTGATGCTGGAGTCGAGGGCATCGAGTTCATCGTGGCTAATACCGATTTGCAGGCGCTGCGCATGTCGCACGCGCCGGTGAAGCTGCAACTCGGGGTGAAGCTGACGAACGGTTTGGGCGCGGGGGCGAATCCGGAAGTCGGCCGCAAGGCTGCGCTCGAAGATTCCGACAAGATTATCGAAGCGCTCGAAGGCGCCGACATGGTGTTCGTCACAACGGGTCTGGGCGGCGGTACCGGCACCGGCGCTGCTCCGATCATTGCGTCGCTCGCGGTCGAGATGGGCGCGCTGACTGTTGCTGTCGTTACGAAGCCGTTTTCGTTTGAAGGCAAGCGCCGCATGGCGCAGGCCGAGCGCGGCATCGCCGAGTTGATGGAGTCGGTCGACACGACTATCGTGATTCCGAACGAGAAGTTGCTCGCTGTCGCCGAAGATGCCGGGTTCTTCGAGTCTTTTCGAATTGCCGACGACATTCTGCGACAGGGGGTGCAGGGAATTTCCGACATTATCACGATCCCGGGCATCATCAACCGCGATTTCGCCGACGTGAAGACGATTATGTCGGGCATGGGATATGCGGTGATGGGCACGGCTTCGGCGTCGGGAGCGAAGCGCACGATTGAAGCGGCGCAACGGGCTATTGCGTCGCCGCTGCTCGAAGCCGGGGCCATCGACGGGGCGCGGGGAATTCTGATCAACATTACTGGCTCGTCGTCGCTGAAACTGGCTGAAGTGCAGCAGGCGTGCTCCATTATTCAGGGCGCGGCTCACGACGATGCGAACATTATTTTCGGCGCGGTGATGGACGAGAAGATGAAAGACGCGGTGAAGATTACCGTGATTGCCACGGGATTCCGCGAAGTGCGGTCGGGGCGGCAGCGCACGCAGGAAACGCATACGTCATTCTCGGCGGCCCATGAAGAGGCGATGGAATTTCCGGATACTGCGCGCGAATTCGTGCCCGAACCGCCGAAGCACATCATGGAAGCGGAGCACAGCGTGGCCGACGACCGCACATATCGGGACGACATCGCGCCCGTCCCGCTGGCGAGCGCTAACGAGCATGCAGTCGCCGAGGTGGTTTCGCTCGACAGCATGCGCGGCGGCGTGCTGACCAGCATGCCGGGCAACTTCGAGCAGGACGATCTGGACGTGCCGGCATTTCTCCGCAAGCGCAACGATGTGATGTGAATCGCCGTGATGTGAATCGGCTGATTTGGGCCTGACTGCGATGGGCAAGATTCAACCCCGCTGGGCAGAATCTGGCGAAATGAGCGGACCGAATGGTGGGAAAAGGCTTGCATAGTGCGCGTATCTTCCCAGTAACCGGTAACGCGTTACGGAAGGGGACTGGTCCGACGTAATATCGGCGTATGTGTCTGTTTCGTAACGAGTTAAATCGAAATTTGTATTTATGGCGATCGAAACTTTTTCGTTGCCAGAGGTAGGCTAAGTCTCGTAGTATCAGCGCAGTTGCATGTTCTGGCCGGGTTACCTCCTGCTGGCACCCTGCGTGCATCGAAATGAGTAAGACTCCGGGGAGTGAAAATTAAGAAGATGTCTAAGGGAACGAGCCATTTTCGCCTTTTCAACGTTCTAGCTGCTTGCCTTCTCGGTCTGCCTTTGGCGGGCGTGAGTTGGGCGGCGCACATCAACACCACGCACACTCCGGCTAAGAAGACATCTGCGCAGTCGTCGTCGAAGATCAGCGAGACGCAGCACACCCGGCGCCGTCGGCGCTCTCTGGCGCATGCCCGCGGTACGACTAATACGAGCGGCACAGTCTCTCGCATATCGGCGACCACGCGGCGCCGCCGCTCTTACGAGCGTTTTCACATGAGCTCGTTTGCCGAAGACATTACCGCCGGCGACATCACAACGGGCGAAGATCCGGTGGTGCGGCAGGCCGCGGTTGACGCCCTGGGTAACATGAATGGCACGGTGGTCGCGATCGAGCCGACCAGCGGACGCGTGCTGGCCATGGTGAACCAGAAGCTGGCGTTGTCGAGCGGCGCGCAGCCCTGCTCGACCATCAAACTTTCTGTGGCGTTGGCGGCCTTAAGCGAAGGGCTGATTTCAGAAGACACCAAGGTCGCGCTCGGCGCCCACTACCGCATGAACCTTACACAAGCCCTGGCGCACTCGAACAACGCTTACTTCGAGGCTGTCGGCAGCAAGCTCGGGTTTGAAAAAGTTGCTTACTACGCTCATCAATACGGACTGGGCGAGCTGGCGGGCTACGACATTTCGGGCGAGCAACTGGGAAGCTATCCCGATGAAGCGATTCCCGCTAAGCTGGGCGGCGTGGGCAAGATGTGCTCTTTTGGCGAAGGCGTTTCGATGACTCCGCTGCAACTGGGCGCGATGGTTTCGGCCATCGCCAACGGGGGCACGCTCTACTATCTGCAGCATCCGACGACTCCGGAAGACGTGGTCAGTTTTCAGCCGCGGGTGAAGCGGCAGCTCGATATCGCCCCGGTGATCCCCGAACTTTCTGACGGCATGGCGGGAGCGGTGCAGTACGGCACGGCGCGTAGCCTGCGCATGAACTTCAACGAAGAAGAAATTCTGGGCAAGACGGGAACCTGCTCCCACGATGGAACGCGCTTCGGGTGGTTCGCCTCCTATGCCAACACGAGCGTGGGACGCGTGGTCGTCGTCGTTTTCCTGCAAGGCGGACGGCCTACCTTCGGTCCTAAGGCCGCGGAAATTGCCGGACGTATGTACCGAAACATGTACGATCACAACTTTTTCATCGCTGGCCCGGGGTTACCTTCGGACACGGCTGCAGTGAAGCCGGTCAGCACCACGCCTTAGATCTTCGGCAAAAGATCTTCTGCAAATCTTCCTGTGCGCTTCTCGCAGAGACGTAGCTCCGCTACGTCTCTTTTCATTGTTTGGGTTATTGTCTGGCGCGACCTTATTCGGGCACGATTGCCTTGCCGTCCAGCAGTTGATCTGTCCCTTCGAAGCCTCCGATCTCCGACCGCGGCGAAAATTCTTATCGACTTCTAATACGAGGAAGTCCAGCGCTGCCGATACTTACTCCAGAAGGTGCGGCGCCGCGGAATCACCGAGCACGGCCCGCGCGCAGGTTGACGGAGGCGATCCGTAAGGGGTGATGATGATTCATGGCAGGTATGAACTGGGAGCGCTTTCGATTGTTCTGGCGATGGTCACCGGGTACGCCGCGCTGGACCTTGCCGGCCGTATGAGAGCTGCGCGGGGGCGGGCGCGATGGTTTTGGCTGGCTGGCGGCGCTAGCACGATGGGCTTAGGAATCTGGTCCGCGGAGTTCATCGGGATGCGGGCTCTGAGTGTTCCGGGGCCGGCGGTTTATCACTATCTGACGACGGTTGCGGGGTTACTGGCAGCCATTGCAGCGGCGGCGGTCGCGTTGATCACGGTGAGCCGCGAGGGCATGGGCGTCGAAGAATCGCTTGTGGGCAGCCTGGCGATGAGCGCGGGACTGGCAGCGATGCACTATCTCGGCGTGGCGGCTGTGCGCGTGCCGGCCGGGGCGGAGTACGTCTGGGGCATGATCGTACCTTCTCTGGTAGTGACGATCGCATTCTCGCTGGCAGCGCTGTTCCTGGCCTTTCAGGTTCGGCAGGATCAGGACAAAGACCAGAAATTCAGACGGCGCAAAGTTCTCAGCGCCCTGGCTCTGGGCGGCTCGATGCTTCTGATGCATTTCACGGCGCTGAGCGCAGTGAAGTTTTACGCCAGGGACGTGCCGGTGCGGGTCAGTACTCTATCGACGATCAGCATGTCTGGTCTCGGCGCTGCAGTGGTCGGCGGGACCAGTTTGTTTTTGATGATGCTGGCGATCGCGGCGGCATTTCTCGATCGGGTGCTGACCACGCAGGCTTTCATGGTGAACGCGGCGCGGGATGGCGAAGCCCGCTTTCACGTGCTGGCCGAGGCGATCCCGCAGATCGTGTGGACTGCGACTCCCAAACGCGGCGTCGACTACTGCAACCAGCGCTGGTATGACCTGACCGGCCTCAACGAAAAGCAGACCATGGGGTGGGGATGGCCGAACGGGTTGCATCCCGACGATCGGCCAGTGGCCTTGAAGAATTGGGACAAGGCACAGAGCGCCGGCGAGCCTTTCGAGATGGAATATCGCATACGAAACGCGGCGGGAGGTTTCCGTTGGCACCTGGCGCGGGCGACGCCGATGCGCGATTCGGCGGGTGCGATTGTGAAATGGTTTGGGGCCTGCGCCGACATTGATGACCAGATTCACAATCAGCAAGTGCTGGAGAAGCAAGTGCAGCAGCACACGGCCGCGCTGATGGAAGCCAATCTGCGGCTGGAATCGGAAATGCGCGAACGCAACCTGGCGCAGCAGGAACTGAACCAGCACACCGAGCGCATGGTGGAGGAACTCACCAAACGCTCGAACCGGTCGACGAACCTGGCGAAGATGGCGGAACTGCTGCAGAGTTGTTCGGACTTGAAAGACGCGTTCTCGGTGGTCACGGGCATGGCTCCCAAGGTATTTCCGGAGTTGCGGTGCGCGGTGCTGCTGATCGATTCCGCCCGCGAAAAAATCGAGTCGTCCTCGGCATGGCCGCAGAGTACATTGCCCATCAAGAGCGTCGGACCGCACGACTGCTGGGCGCTGCGCACCGGGCACGTGCACCTGGTCGCGGCCGGCGACCACACTGCCGATTGTGAACACGCAACTCCCGGTCAGCACTCTTACTGCTGCCTCCCGCTGCAGGCACACGGCGAAGCCATCGGAGTGCTGAACTTCCAGTTGATCGAACCCGGCGAACTGTCCCCGGCCTTAATGTCGCTGGCCACCATGTTTGCCGAGCAGGTGAGCTTGTCGGTGGCTAACATCCAGTTGCGCGAAGCGCTGCGCAATGAATCGATCCGCGACCCGCTGACCGGTCTCTACAACCGCCGCTACCTGGAAGAAACGCTGGAACGCGAAACCCGGCGGGCAGTGCGCGCTGAGCACGGCCTGGGTGTGCTGATGCTCGATCTCGATCATTTCAAGAGTTTCAACGACACTTACGGTCACGACGCGGGTGATACCGTGCTGCGTGAGGCCGCCGCGTTTCTGTTGAAAAGTGTGCGCGCCGAGGACATCGTGTGCCGCTTTGGTGGCGAGGAGTTTATCGTGATCCTGCCGGTCGCCGATTTGCGAGTGACCCAGGCGCGAGCCGAGAGAATCCGCTCCAAGTTGCGCGAGTTGCCGGTTATGCACCAGGGGCACTCGCTCGGAATGGTTACAGTTTCGGTGGGAGTGGCGGAACTTCCGCAGCATGGCACGTCTCCCAAAGAGTTGATCGAGTCCGCCGACGCCGCGATGTACCGGGCCAAGCGGGAAGGGCGCGACCGGGTGATCGTTGCCGAAGCCGTGCCTTTGGAAGAGCCGCAACTACAAGCCGTCGAAGCAGGAACTTTCGATGCGGGCGAAAGTGGACTGCAGAATGTCGAATTGAACGAGGTTGAAATCGCGAAGTCCGGAGCAGACTAAACTTCGCTACGTGGTAGAACGCCCAGCCAGAAGGCTGGGCGTTTTACTTCTCGGGGAAACTCTCGAGCCCGCGGGTTAGCGGCGCTGGCCGGGGCCTTTGCTTTCGTCGCTGGCGATCACGCCATCTTTAATATGGATGACGCGGTGAGCGTACTCGGCGATATCGCCTTCGTGGGTGACCAGAATAATCGTGTTGCCCTCAGCCTGCAGGCGGTCAAACAGCGCCATGATTTCAATGCCGGTTTGCGAATCGAGGTTGCCGGTGGGTTCGTCGGCCAGAATGATGGACGGCTTGTTGACCAGGGCGCGCGCGATGGCGACGCGCTGGCGTTGGCCGCCAGAGAGTTCGTTGGGTTTGTGGCTCATGCGGGCTTCCATGCCCACGGCCGCGAGCGAGGCTTTGGCGCGCTCCATTCGTTCATCGGTGGGAACGCCTGCGTAGATCAGGGGCAGTTCCACGTTGTGCAGAGCCGTGGCGCGGGCCAGCAGGTTGAAGGTCTGGAACACGAATCCGATTTCCTTGTTGCGGATGCGCGCCAATTCGTCGTCGTCGAGCTCGCTGACCAGTTGGCTGTTGAGCCAGTATTTACCCTGCGACGGCGTGTCGAGGCAGCCAATCAGGTTCATCAGCGTCGATTTGCCCGAGCCTGACGGTCCCATGATGGCAACATATTCGTTGCGCTGGATGCGCAGATTGACGCCACGCAGCGCATGCACCTGCTGCTCGGAGCCCATGTCGTAGGTCTTCCAGAGATCTTCGGCCGCGATCATGCAGGATTCGGGCGGGGCTAGGTTCGCGGTGGTGGGCATGCTGATGACTTCGGCGGTTGCCATTTTTTTCTCCTCGACTCTGTCCGGTGCCACTGACCTCTCCGATCTTGGGGCTTTGGGAGCAGGGGCTAGGGATCAAGGGTCAGTAAAAGAACTTTGGTTGACTCTGATTCTTAGGTCCAAGGTTTCTGGTTCTCTGGCCCCTAGTCCCTGCTTTGGACGTGCCAAGTCCACTAAGGTTATGACTGTTCTTCGTCCGCCTTCTTGGGGACTGAGTTGTCGATCTTCACGCTGCTTCCGGGACGCAGACTGCGCAATATCTTGTAACTCCCGGTGATGATTTCGTCGCCTTCTTTCAAGCCGTCGACGACTTCAATGTCGGTGGTGCCGGTCACTCCGGTGGAGACCGGAACGAACAAGGCTTTCTTGTTGCGGATGACGAAGACACCCTGAACGCCATCCTCTTTCTTGCCCTTGGATGCGACTTCTTTGGCTGCGGGTGCCGCGGCGTGCACCGAACCGGGCGGATTATTCTGTTGCTCGATCTGGTCCCGGGTGCGCATGGTCAGCGCCTGAATGGGAATAGCCAGCGCGTTGCTGCGGGTTGCGGTGGTGATTTTCGCCGTGGTTGAGAGCCCAGGGCGCAGGTCTTGCGGCGGATCGGTCAGCGTGACCACGACTTTGAAATCCTTGGCTTCTTCGCTGGCTGAGGTCGATTGCGAGGTCGACACGCCGCTGGAGCGCACGATCGCGTTGTCGCCGATCTCGGAAACTTTGCCGTGGAAAATCTTCTTGGGAATGGCGTCGATGGTGATTTCCGCGGGCTGATCGAGGTGCACGTTCACGATGTCGGTTTCATCCACTTTCACTTCGGCTGTGATGACGGACATGTCGGCAATCGTCATCAGCGTGCTGCCTAAAGCGTTCTGAATTCCGATGACCACGGACTCGCCTTCGCGCACTGGCAGGTTGGTGACCACGCCATCGTAGGGCGCGGCGTAAGTTGTTTTCTGCAATACGTCGTCAACGCGCGTGAGATTGGCGCGGGCCTGCGACACATGCTTCTCCGCGGAATCTTGCTGTGCCTTGGCCTGTGCGACTCGGGTCTGTGCCTGCACCAGTCCTGCGTCGGCGGTGGCCCATGCGTTCTGGCGGCTGTCGAAATCCGACTTCGCGATCAGGCCGTCTTTGAACAGGTTCTGGGCGCGATCCCAGTCGAGCTTGTTGCGGTCATAGTCGGCCTGCGCGCGCACCATGTCGGCTTGCGAAGTCTTCAGCGCGGCATCGGCGGCGAGAGCGTCAGTTTCCGCGGCCTGCACCGAGGCCTGGTTGGCTGTGACGTCGGCGGCGGATTGCACGTTCTCCAGTTGGGCGAGCAATTGACCCTTTCTCACGTGATCGCCCTCCCTCACATAAAGGTGGGTGATCTTCCCGTAGGCGTTGGCGCCGATGTTGACGTAGGTCTTCGGCTTAATCTCTCCTGAAGCGCTCACGACTGTCGCCAGATCCTGGTGTTGCACCTTGCCGGTTTGCACCGTGGCGACGTTCTTGCTGCTCTGATGAACGGTGTAGCCGACAATGATTGCGAATAAAACCGCAACGCCGGCGCCGATTGCGACTTTTTTCCAAGCTTTCATGATTGCCGTCACTTATCCGGGTTAAGATTTCTCCCTGCAGAAAGGCCATCTCCTGCCGCGTCCAGTACTTACACGAAAACGGTCCTCGCTGCCTCAGTTCGGGGTGACGGACACATAATTCTGTTACGATCCTGGCGCCGAGAAAGTTCCCGATCAGGAAGTTTAGAAGAAGTGGCCGAGACCCGAGAAACGAGGGGAGTGATGGTTACGCCCCGGAGCCTAGCATTATAGCCCGGCATCCCGTGGCGCGGCAGGCCCAATTTGGTACGTTATTTGGCACGGGGTCTGGGCAACTCGGGGCAACCTCCGGCGCTTCTAAACGACGCAGGAACAGTTCAGTTTAGTTGTTCTCGGGGCACGACTTAACCTTGCTTTCACACGACGAACGGGCCTAAAATAGGCAGACGACGGTTGTCTGGCAGGAGTCCCTCTCATGTTCCGGGTTAAATCTTACCAATCTGTTCTTCGCGTTTTGGTCGTATTGGCCGGTTTGATGGTCTGTGGCGCGCTCGCCGCCCTCGCCCAGGACAAGCCAGACCAGACGTCCTCTGAAAAGCCCGCTCAAGAGGCGGCCGGCACTGCGCCAGCTCAGGCTCAGCCTGCCGCCGATGCCGTGGACCCGCTCAAACGGCCCACCAGCGAGAAACAGAGGCTGAAGAATTCGCGCGGCCTGAAACAGGAATTAAGCAAGACTTATAAGAAGTGGCTGGACGAGGATGTAAGGTGGATCATCACCGACGAAGAGCGAGCGGCCTTCAAGCAGCTCTCGAACGACGAAGAGCGCGACAACTTTATCGAAGCCTTCTGGCAACGCCGCGACCCTACGCCCGATACCGAAGAGAACGAGTTTAAAGAAGAGCACTATCGCCGCATCGCCTACGCCAATGAACATTTCGCCGCGGGCGTACCGGGCTGGAAAACGGATCGCGGCCGGGTCTATATCGTCTATGGCAAGCCGGACGAGACCGATTCTCATCCCTCGGGCGGAACCTATGAACGGCCCATGGAAGAAGGCGGCGGCGAGACCTCGACCTTCCCGTTTGAAACCTGGCGGTATCGCTACATTGAGGGTATCGGGCAGGAAGTCATCATGGAGTTCGTCGACACCTGCATGTGCGGCGAATATCACATGACGATTGACCGCTCCGAAAAAGACGCTTTGCTCTATACCCCGAACGCGGGCCTGACGCTCTATGAGCAAATGGGACAATCGACGAAGGCGCAGCGTTTCAACGGCAGTGGTCTGGAGCGCCTGGGAAAAGGCCCCGACAGCTCGATGAATGAGGCCAAGCAGTTTGATCGCCTGGAGCAGTACTCCAAGATCATGGCCCCACCGCCCGTCAAGTTCACCGACCTTACCGAAGAGGTGAACTCGAAGGTCATTCTGAACCCGATGCCGTTCGACGTGCGTTCGGACTTTGTGAAAGTGACCAGCGACACGGTGCTGGTGCCGGTGACGATCCAGATGAGGAATCGGGACATCACCTTCGTCAACAAAGATGGGATTCAGCGAGGCACGGTGAATATCTTTGGACGGCTTTCGACGTTGACCGGCAAAGTGGTGCAGACCTTCGAAGACACAGTGCAGGTGGACGTTCCCGCCGAACTTCTCCCGCGTACCGCGGAGAATGCGTCGGTCTACTGGAAGGCGCTGCCGCTGCGCGCCGGCCGCTACAAACTGTACGTGGCGGTGAAGGACGTGAATGGCGATCGAAAGGGAATCTGGAGCCGCAGCATCATCGTTCCTGAATTCTCCGACGACAAGCTTGCCACTTCGAGTCTGGTTGTTGCCGACCTGATGGAGCCGGTTCCGACCAAGGATATCGGTACCGGCAGCTTTGTGATCGGCACTACGAAGGTGCGGCCTCGCGTAGGTGCCGCCGATGGCAAGCCGGCAATGTTCAAGCGCGACAAGGATCAGAAGCTGAATTTCTGGATGCAGGTTTACAATCTCGGCGTGGACGAGAAGACACACAAGCCTTCGGCCACCATTGAGTACAACATCACCAACCTGGCAACCAACAAGTCGGTGGTGCAAAAAACCGAAAGCACCGATACCATGGGCAACCTGGGCGATCAGGTAACGCTGCAGAAGTCGATTACAGCGGCCAACCTGCAGCCCGGCGTCTACAAGATAGAGATCAAGGTCAACGACAACATTTCCAAACAGACCATTGATCCGTCGGCGGTGTTTGCAGTAGAGTAACTCCCTGCGATTTCCCCCCCAGGGGGTGGGGCGGAGTTGAGACTGGTTAAGCTGAGACTGGTTAAGCTCGGAGCTTGGGCGATCGTACTCGGGTTATCGCTTCCTGTTTGGGCCGCAGAGCAGCCCGGAGCGATCTCGGGATATGTTCGCAACAACACCGGCAATCCGCAGATGGGCGCCGTGGTGCAGATTCTGGGCGCTGCCAATCGCACGTTGACCGTATTTACCGATGCTGCCGGGTACTATGCCGCAACCGGGTTGTTGCCCGGTTTCTATACTCTCAGGGTTACCGCTCCTTCGTTTCTTCCCGCAGAGCGTGAGCGAGTTGGTCTTACTCCCGGCGCAAGTCTCAATATAAATGTCACCTTAAGCACGTTGCTGGGCGTGATGCAGCTTGGGCCCGTCCGGTCTCTTCCCGATAATGATGACTGGAAGTGGACCCTTCGGTCGGTCGCCAACCGCCCGATTCTGCGCGTGTTTGACGATCCTACCCCGGCAATCTTGGGGACAAGTCCTGAAAATGAGAAGCAGAGCCACGAACTGAGTGGAACAGTTTCGTTCCTGGCCGGTTCAATGGCCAGCGGATACGGTGCAGGGTCGGACATGAGCACGGCCTTCACGCTGGAGCGCTCCATCTTCTCGGATGGACATTTTGCGTTCAGTGGCGACGTGGGCTATGGCAGCAACAGTCTGCCGGCGGGAGCGCTACGCGCCCGCTACTCCCACACCCTGGCGGATGGCTCGGAACCGAGTTTGTCGCTGACCGCCCGCCGGTTTACTTCTTCTGATCCAAACCTGCACAACGCCGCACTGCAGGCGCTGGCGATTTCAGTGGCCGACGATCTTACGGCGGGCGACGTTCTGGAACTCAAGTTCGGCAGCGAGCTCCAGACCATACAATTTCTGGGGCACGTTTCCGCCTTCCGCCCCTACGCCACGGCCGATTTGCAGCTTTCGCCCAACACCATTCTGGAATACGGGTATGCGAGTTCGCGCCCCGACCTGCGCGAGGAGAAAGGTTTCGATTCCGCGCCGGCGGACTTGAGCGAATCGAATCCGCGGGTGAGCCTGCTCAATTTCTCTCCGCAAATCGAGAGCGCCCACCATCACGAACTGAGTGTGTCGCACCGCATGGGTAAGAACAAATTCCAGGTCGCTGTTTTTGCCGACCGTGTGGCTAATCCTGCGCTGGCCGGTACGGGCCTGACCACGGCGGCCGGGGGATTCATTCTGCCGGATATTTCCGCGGGCACGTTCAGCTATGAAGGCCCGACCTTCAGTACCAACGGCCTGCGGGTTGTGCTCGAACGCAAGTTTTCCAACGACCTCACGGCTACGCTCGACTATGCCTCGGGTGGCGTGCTGGATCTTTCCCAACCTGACGTGCAGTTGCAGCAAGCTCAGCAATACATGACCACGCCGCGCCGTCACGCCCTGGCGGGCAAGGTGAGCGGCACGGTTCCGCGCACCCACACCCGCTGGATTGCCTCATACCGCTGGGTGAACGGCTCAGCCCTCACACCCGTCGATATGTTCAACGCTTCCCACGGAGAGGCCGACCCCTACCTGAACTTCTTTGTGCGGCAGCGGATACCCTGCATGGGCGGCCACATGGAAGCGATCATCGACGTACGCAACCTGTTGGCGCAGGGCTATGTTCCGGTCCTCGGACAGGACGGCCAAACTGTTTACCTGGTCCAGGCCGCGCGCTCGGTCCGGGGCGGCGTAGCTTTTAACTTCTAAGCAGTAGCCCTGCTAAGCAATAGCCCTCGCGATCTGAAAGTGCGGGCATAGTCCTCATCCGGCCGGCCAATGCCTTTCGTCACCTCGTCCTGTCGTTATGGCACTGTTACCCTTTTCTTCGTAGTCCCCTCCCCACAAAGCTCAGTTTTGGAGACATTGATGCGCCGCACAGTGTTCATGACAACGTTGGTGAAAATCTGCGCCGTTTTGGCGCTTGCCCTGAGTCTCGCCGCGCCGTTGTCTGCGCACCACCTGAAGAAGGGTGCAACCACCCTGATGCCGATCACCACGTCGTCCGCCAAGGCGCGTGAGCTCTACCAGAAGGGCGTGGTCGACTACGAGAATCTTTACCTCGAGCGCTGCAATGACGACTGGCGCGCCGCGGCGAAGGAAGATCCCAATCTGGCTCTGGCCTGGGCCTGGATCGCCTTCAACAGCAGCAATCCCGAGGAAGTGAGCGCAGCTCGCGCCAAGGCCAAAGCGCTGCTGCCCAAGATTTCTGACGGCGAACAGTTGATGGTGACCTGGATCGCCAAAATACAGGAAGGCGACTACCTGGGCGGCATTACCGCCATGAATGACATGATTGAGATGTATCCGCACGACAAGGACGTGCTCTACCTCGCCGGCAACTGGATGTTGCTCGAAAACGGCGACGACCAGGCGCAGCGGATCATGAATAAGGTGCTGGCCCTGGATAAGAATTTCCCACCCGCGCTGAACGATCTTGCCTATGTCGAAGCGCGCAACCGGGAATTCACTAAGTGCCTCGCGGCCATGGACCGCTACGTGGCCCTGCTGCCTAAAGAGCCCAACCCACAGGACTCCTATGGAGAGCTGCTGCGCATGTCGGGAGACTTTGAAGGGTCGCTGGTACACTATCGCGCCGCGCTCAAGATTGATCCTGATTTCGTGACCTCACAGCTGGGGCTGGGCGACACCTACGCGCTTATGGGGAACCAGGAACAGGCGCGCGTGGAATACGACAAGGCGATCCGCTTCGCGCACAACGAGGCTGACCGGCTGACCTACGCCATGCAGAAGGCGATGACGTTTGTGCGCGAGGGCAACTTCGCCGAGGCTGACAAGGAATATCAGCAGATTGCGGAAGATGCCCATGCGAAGGACCAGGACCTGCAGGAAGCGCAAGCGCTTGGTCACATGGCGGAGTATCAGACCGACGATAATATCGCGCTCAAGCATTTGAAGATGGCCGAGGAAGCGCTGGGCCATCGCCCAAGCATTTCGGCGACGGACCGCGACGAAGAGTTGTCGCGCATTCTGCGGTATCGTGCGGTACGGGCCGCGCGCGCCGGCAACCAGCCTCTGGCCGACCAGTCTTTGCATCAACTGGAGGCCCTGGCCAACGGCAACCACAACCGCGTGATTCAGAGCTCCTATCACGGTGCGGCTGGATCGCTGCTCATGCTGCAGAAGGATATGGATCAGGAGAAATACGAAGCTGCCATCGCGCACCTGGAAGAGGATCAGGAGAATCCCTTCACGCTGGAGTTGCTGGTACAGGCTTACTACAAGACCTATCAGCCCGATAAGCTGCATGAAGTCGAAGTGAAGCTTCGCGGCACGAACATGCCGACCATGGAGCAGGCATTGGTGGTCCCGGCAGCTCGGGCCCGGCGGCCGACGATCTAGTTCAAGAATGGTCTGGTTCCAGTTTGGTTGCGGGCTCCAGGCGGAGTCCGGAACCTTCTCGTCCAATTTGCGGCCTTGGTGTACAGTAGGTGGGCACTTTGCCCGCATGAAAGCTGACAGCGAGCGCCGCTCTGGAACCAGAATCGCAACCAGCGTTGCTACGCGCGTGCGCAAAGTGCAGGGCGCGGACCAAACTACGCAGACCGCGCAGACTCGCGACGTCAGCGCCAACGGCGTTTTCCTCTATACCAAGTCCCGCATGGAAAAGGGCGCCGAAGTCGAACTGGTCTTGATCCTGCCTCCCGAACTGACCTCCGGCGAAAAGTGCTGGGTGTGCTGCCAGGCGACGATTGTGCGGGTTGAAGAGGAAGGATCAGAGTTCGGAGTCGCGGCTCAGATCCGCCGTATGGACATCCTGCCCGAAGTCTCGGCCTGACCTCTTGGTGCGGCGTCGGCTGCGGAATGCGTTCCGTTCCGGAAGTGAGTTTCCCGAAAACACACTGTGCGGAGAACCGTTTCATCGTCGCTCGTGGAGTGCTGCGTGATTTCTCTGTGAATTATTGAAAAAAAGCTTCCCATTGCATCGTTCGCAGTGCAATAATGGCGGCCCTAGAATTGCTCTAAACAATTACAGGTTCCAGGTGGGCCCAAGGTATGTTGATCGACAAGCTCGCGGCCGGTGTGGTGCAAGTGCAGACGCCGATCGGTCCGCGATATGTGATGCCGTCATTCCTGCAGCGCGTGTACTTGCTGTGGATGTTCCGCAATTTTCCCATTCTCCCTCACGCCGTTCTCAATGGCCGGCAGCAACGCATGATCGATCGCATGTGCGGTGAGCAGCGGTTCGCGTCAATGGCCTATGCCGATGGCATGGACGAAGCGCCGGTGATTGGTACCGTCGAACATCGCCCGCCGATCGGGGTAGCCGAGCAGTTGCCGCCGCGGCGTCCTGTGGCCAGCGACGCCGGCGGACTGGCGGCGGAAGTTCGCCAGCGTTCCTAACCTCGTCGCGTCTTTCGCGGTTCAATCGTGCGCGTTGAGAAGGTGGCCCTTCGTGGTGCGCGCTACGCGAATGGAATTCTCAAAGTCGGAGAAAGCTTTCGCGCCAGACTTTTCGCTTCGCACTTTTTCTGCTTCGCTGTTTTTTCTGAAGAACCCGCCCGCCTGCGCGAAAACCCGGCTCCTGGATGCTATAATTTTTGTTCGTCCCTACCAGCCAAATCCCCACCGTGGGCGCGTAGCTCAATTGGCAGAGCAACTGACTCTTAATCAGTAGGTTGAAGGTTCGATTCCTTCCGCGCTCACCATCTTCTGTTGGAGATGCGAGGTGTACGCTGCGCTCTTCTAGTTTTACCCGCTTCGCTTGGCCCGTCTTTGGGAAACTCGATAGCTTTACCGCGCTGGTCGTCGCAGGGTAGCGGCTTCAGTTTTTTCGGAAAGAGATCTCGAATGTAAAATTCGATCACTTTTCCCATAACGTCGTCCGAGTCGGAGTACATCGCAGAGTCGCTTGAATTCTGCCGGGCGTTAGATTCCGTCATAGCGGGAATATCCACGCTCGGCCCAATAGTCTCTCGGCTCTTCCGCGACATATGTAATCCTGGTAATAGCCTTCACATTCTTCAAACCAAGTTTCACGGGGACCAAAAGACGGAGCGGAGCTCCATGCTCCACGGTGAGGGGCTGACCGTTGAAGTGAGTGACGAGCAGCGTCTGTGGATGGCGGGCCGTTGCCAGGTCGACTGACATAAAGTAAGGATCAGGATTCCCAGAGGCGTCGAGATTGACCGAAGACTCCACACTTGCCCATTTCGCTTGTGACATCGGTGGGTGGGCGCGAAGCAGATCATCGAATCTCAGACCAGCCCACCACGCGATCGCACTCCAGCCCTCGACGCAAACCAGCCTTGTAATCTGCTCATGAACTGAAAAGCGAGTCAGGAGATTCCGAATATCGAGAGAGATGCTCAGGCCAGAAACGAGCCCATCCAGAGCTAATTTCCATCCAGGAATGTAGCCAGGGTCGGGAGTAGATCCGTTGTAGTTGTTCTTGAGCGGGGTAATCTGCGACCTGGTGTAGGTGGGCACGCTGCGATTTACAGAGTAGAGCGCTTCTGCGACATGATCGTCGATCCGCAGTGCTTTGTTTAGAAAGCACTCCTTCTCAGCGGAGTCCATATTTCGACGCACACCCGAGCGACTGAGCGTATCTCGCGGCAGTAGAAATCCTGCGCCTGCTAGTGCTGCCAGCGTGCCAGCCCCAAACGCCAGAAAGTCGCGCCGGCTCTGATAACGCAGAACCCGGGGAGCTATCTCAAGTGCCGGGAGAGGTCGCTCTCCAAAGAAGCTTTGCGGAGTTTTCACAGAGACAGACTTCGCAACCACAGTAGCCATCTCGTCTGTTTGCGGTCCGGGGCCCACTGACGGCGAGGGCGATCGATCAGCAATCAATTGCTTTGTTATGGCTTCGACGGCCGCGGGCTTCTCATTCTCAGTAGCCGCTGGGACGGGAGGATTCGCATCCTCCGAATCAGCCTTTGGCAACTTTGCTCTCCTCTGTTTCGGTTCCAGGTTCGTCGACGGTTTATCTTTCGGCTGCAATGAATCGCCGCAATTTTCGTTATGATTCATTTGCAACGACCTCCGACCGCTCGGCTCTCATCGACCAACCCACGATCATGCTTCGCAGCGTATCCCACCCGTCGGCGAAAACCAGAATCACATGCGGCACGACGAAAAAGATGTAGAGCCACATCAGCCAGAAATGCCAGACCCGAGCTGCGTTGTATCCTCCAAAGAGAGCCGCCAGCCAATGGAACTGCATGGGCTTATGAATCGCCCATCCCGTGGCGACCGAAAGCAAACCGGCGATTGGAACGGAGAAGTATGCTGCGCGCTGAAGCGCGTTGTACTTTGTGTTGAAAACGGGATGGGGCCAATGGCGGCGCGCCAGTTTGGCGAAAGGAAAACCCAGGTAATATCGAAACATCCTGAGCGCGTCCAGCAGATCGGTCGGGCGAGGCAACAAGGAGCGCCAGCCTCCTCCCATGATCAGCCCCGCCAAGTACACGATGCCGTTCAACATTAATGAGTACGCGCACAGCCAATGCAGACGCAGAGCCAAAGCCAACATGCCCGGGCCAAGGCTCATGTGGTTGTAAATCCAGTCGGGTGGACTGCTGTAATGGTGCTGTCCGGGCACATGAGCGCATATCCATATTCCGATATCCGCGGCCACATCGAAGCTTCCCGTATTTGGATCGGGCTTGTGTTGATAAATTGGCGAAGCCCAGTAAATAGAGATGCCACTCAGAATGAGGCCAAGAAGGATCGGCACATTCAGCCAGTGACTCCAACGCACCAGGAAATGGTGTTTCCTGACGACGAGCACGCCCGCCTGCTCCGGCAACGTGCTCGTCGATTTGGCGTCATTGGGGAGGGCTGCTGATGTACTCAATTTCTGAAACCTCAACCGCACCGTCTAGTGGGACTCCGCTGGTATGAACTGGAAAATCTTGTCGGTCACCAGTGTTCCGTCCGGAAGTTTCTGAGTCGTCGCGTAGACGACATCGCCCGGACTAAAAGTGACCTGCTGAGGCGCGACTTCCGTGACCGGGACATCGGGCGGTACGGAGATCGTTTGGGAGCCGTCCTGGTAATTAACGACGAGCGTGGTACCGCCGCTCTTCTGGACTGTTCCGTTCGTCATTCGTGAGTGCGAAGGACGAGAAACGGTGCCGTTGGTCATTCTGCTGTGGGAGGTCGCACCCGGGGGGTCGGTCAGGACGCTGCCTTCCGCAGCTCCACGCAGTTCCACGGGAAATATGAAGATCTGCTTCGCCACTTGCTTTCCGTCCGCCTGCTCAGTCGATGCAACTCCGATGTAAGGCGCGGTTGCGACATGACTCAAGTCGGAGGGTATCTGCTTATAGGTTATGAGGGGCTCCTTGACGGCAACGTGGACCGCGCCGGCAGGTGTCATAACATCAAGCGACTTGCCATCGAATGACTGGAGCTTTCCGATGACACCGTCAATTGGAGTGGCCGCTTGCTGCGCCTCGGTCGCACCGATGGCGAGCGCACAGGCGAGAAGGGTTAAGCCGAGACGCTGCATCAGGCCGGGGAGGGCTGACTTGGGCTCCTGGCACGCGGAATCATGTCGGCACGTTGGTGAGATTTTCATTTCTTGCTCCTTAATGATCATTTTTTCTCCCTAATTGTTGTTTTTTTCTGGAACCTCAGACTCAGCCTTTCAAGGGAGTGCTTCCAAGGATCTCCACTTTTTCCACCTGCGGAGAAACCGCAAATAATTCGCTGGCCCGCGCTCCCAACGCCTTCGCGATCTCGCCAGTCAAGTGGGCATTCCGGCCGGCTTCATCGGCGAAGGTGTCGAAGATGCCGAACTTCCGCGGACCAATCTTGAACGCATACCATCTCAAGGTCCCTTTTTCATTCAGCGCGAGTGGCTGAGCTGACTTTAGAAACGCCTCGGCATCAGCTTCCTTACCCGCGCGTGCTTCGAGCGTGACTAACAATCCAATTGCTTCCATCAACTTTCCCTCCTGTGTTGAAGTGGTTCCGACCGGCGAGCAATAGTCGGCTGATCCGGCGTTCGGTTTGTTGGGGCTGTGGCTTTGCTCACTAGTGAGTAAACTGCACTTTCGAAATGGACTTGTGCGGATTTCTGCTGGGATGGTCGAAATCTTGCTAAATTCGAGCTCGCCGATCGGGAGAAGGCTCCAACGACTTCCCCCTGAATCTGGAGCTTGGCATGAGGAAAACAACGACGAGAGTTCGAATGGGCAAGTTGGCAGATCGGTGTCGCCTGGCACCGACGGTCGGAGAAGCACAACTTAATTTCTCGATTTGTTGAGATCACCCGGGCCGCGGCTGTTCTCAATGAGCGCTAAAGTCGAGATGCGAATAGCGGAATGCACGACTCCTGGCCAGTGCTGCGACGCAGTTTATGGCCGCGTCGCAGGCTTCGCGCTGAAGATGCTCTTGAAGCTATCGCGGTACTGAAGGAAGACGAGTACCCACAATACAGAAGCCACCAGAGCCGGAGCAATGGTCGCCGGCGCCAGCGTCAAGTGAAACGCAAGGATGTTGTAGAGCTCCGCCGCCAGTACCGTCAGGGCAAGAGGCACGAAGTAGCCGGAGAGCAGCAGCAGACCACCAAGGACCTGCACGGCGAAGAAGAAAGCAGCAAAGTGCGATGCGCTGACGGCAACAAAGAACTGCATTGCCAGCGGGTTCGTCGGTGGCGGCTGGTGGATGAAGTTGAGAAATCCGTTCAACCCAAAGACCGTAAACATAAGGCCTAGTAAATAGCGGGCAACGCTGGCAGTAATTTTCATAACGTGTCCTCTCTTAAATGTGCCGTCTTTTTATGTGTCCGTTCTAGATAGTCTGCGCTTGCGTCTGCACGGCTTGAAGGTGCGGGGCGAGAAACACGCTCCGGTCCTGCCCCTGGTTCAGAACAGCGGTCCCCCCTGCGGTGAGGAAGGTTGCGTCCGTCACGCCCAGAAAACCAAATACGGAACGCAGATACGGCTCCACGAAATTGAATGAGGCCCTCTGCGTCTGGGGGTCGTAGATCCCGCCGGTTGCGATGATGAAGGTCGCCTTCTTGCCAACGATGAGGCCCTTTGGCCCGCTCTCCCCGTAGGAAAAAGTTTTGCCGACACGCGCAATCTGGTCGATCCATAGCTTGAGCACGGAAGGCACGCCAAAGTTATGCATGGGCACGCCAATGACGTACTCATCGGCCTGCTCCAATTCGGCGAGCAGCGAGTCCGACAGCGAAAGCAACTCCTTCTGCTGCGCAGTGCGGGGCGGTTCCGGCGTATAGGCGGCACCGACCCATTCGGCACTGATAGGCGGTATTGCTGTTGCGTTGAGGTCGCGGTCTATGACTCTTCCATCCGGATGCGAAGCCTTCCATTGGTTGACGAATGCAGCGGTCAACTCGCGGGAGACTGATCGACCGTAGAGTGGGCTGGAATCGATATGCAGCAGCGTTGACATTGATAAATCCTCCTACGCGACATATGATTATTAAACAACAATTGTCGATTCATAAAATAAACAAGTGTCGCTTTAGGCCCCAAGGGGTACTCTAAGGTAGTAATGGCCCAGCTTCTCCAACCCGAGGCGGAAACTGCGGATCCGCGCATTGTGCGCAGCCGCCGGATGCTCATGGATTCACTGGTAAGGTTATTGAAAAATAAGGAGTTCGAGGATATTTCAGTTCAGGAGATCGCGGACGAAGCCACCCTGAATCGGGCCACCTTTTACCTGCACTATCAGGATAAGAACGCGCTGCTGCGGGCCATGACCGACGCCCGCTTTCGCGATCTGATCGAGCGCCGCAGCATCACCTTTACCGACTGCCATGGAGCACTTCGCGCCATTGCGCTCGGTGTCTGTGACTATCTTGCCGAGAGCACGAGCTGTCCCACGCAGTTGGCTCGGATGTCGCTTGAAGGCTCTATCATCCCAGTCGTCGAGGGCATGTTCAAAGAAGGTCTTGCCCTGCACGGCATCGCACCCGGTGCCGATGCGGAACTGCTGGCGACCACCGCGGCCTGGGCTGTTTTTGGAGCCGCGCGCCGCTGGTTTCAGACTCCCAACCGTATCCCCGCCGAAGATATGGCAGCCAGGATTGAGACCATGGTGAGTGGGGTTCTTTTCGTCGCGGCTCCATAGCTCGCGTATCAATAGCTCGCCTCTCAACTGGTGAAGAGTGGCACCCCTAAAGCTTCCTTGAGAGTGAAGTTCTAGCTGCTAACCGCCAATCACCAGGAGCGACCTATCTTCGGAGCAGATTTCACACGCGCAAGCCGCTGCGGAGCCGATGAGATCCTGGCGATACTCTGTCGGGCTGACTCCCAAGACCTCACGAAAAGCCTGTGCAAAGTGCTGCTGGGTCTTGAAGCCACACGAAACGGCGACGTCCAACACTCGAGCATCGGGATCACGCAAGATGCTTTTGGCACGTTCGAGCTTTTGGCGCAGAACAAATTGATGCGGGGTCTGGCCCGTTGACTTGCGAAACATGCGCGCGAAATGAGCCGTGCTCAATCCAACCGACTGCGCCATCTCATCGAGACTCAGATCGTCTTCCATCTTCGCATGGACCAACTCTTTAATCTTCCGCAAGCGCGCTGAGCCGAGTCCGCCTCGGTAAATCCGCACCGGACGGTGCCTTACTGCATGACCATTGACCAGCGTTATCGCCATGGCCTGCTCGACAGAATCGAGAAACAGACGCCCGCTCGGAAAGCCGGCAACCATCTCCGCATGAACGGCCGCAACCATCGCACTCAGGCGTGGGTCCGCAAACTTGCGCGAAGGGCGCAGTTCTACCTCGCCGTAGGCGCCGTCAGAGCAGGCCATCAATGCCTCGTCGGAAATACCGAGCTGCAGATGCGATACGTTCATGAGTCCGACCCACTCACCCACATGACGATGGCACAGTGCCAAGTCGCCCGCGCTGTAGTCGAACTTTTCCAGCGTGCAACGCTTCGCCCCCCACTCAATTGAGCCGGGTCGCAACATCATCGCGAAAGCCTGATCGTGCCGCACCCAATGACGCGGCTCTGTGTCAGGGTCGGGGTGAAAGAGTTCAACTTTCATTCTTTT
>Ga0210391_10000785_pt1 | contig 31012 bp, 21 predicted proteins | sample IncBWC12OmetaG_FD_160573 | JGI IMG/M metagenome (GOLD analysis project Ga0210391, IMG submission 160573) | Forest soil microbial communities from Barre Woods Harvard Forest LTER site, Petersham, Massachusetts, United States - Inc-BW-C-12-O ... | reverse complement strand
TAATGCTCACGGCAGAGCTGCCGCTGTTGGCAAGTGTGAAGGTTTCCCACGCGGTGCCTGTGCCGACCGGGGTGCTGCCGAAGTTGTAGCTCGATGGGCTTAGAGTGACTGCCGCTTGCGCCAACAGCGAAACCGAGAATAAGACGCAGAGCAGGGAGGAGAAAACTAAAGCGCGCTTCATGGTAGCTCCTTATTTCGGGGGACGTGCCGGAGCGATCCGCCCGCGGTTGGGTGATTGAGAAAAGAGTCCGGCTGCGGTTGCATCGGACTCCGCGTCGTGCGAGTCAGCTATATTCAGCACTCGTATTCAACACTCATGGAAGATTCACATCTTCCAAACTGCTCTATAGCACTAATGGGAAGGAAGCGTACTCCGCCTAAGCAGCCGAGTCAAGAAACTTTTTTCCTGTTGCGCAATCCGAACTAGAACATAATCTGGCGAGCCGCTAACCACTAGAAGGCGTGGAGCGTGTAAGCGGCGTAGCAGGTTTCTGTTGGAGTGTGGAAAAATGGCGACCTAGGAACGATCTTGTTACGAAAAACGAAACTTCTTTGTTTGCGGCGGCGCACCGGGGGCGATAACTAACGCTCTAGTGACTTGGATTCCCGCCGATAACTTGGAGCGCACGGCATCCGTCCCACAATCTCCATTGTATGATTTCAGGGAGGACAGGCGCGTGGGCGAGCTGCAGCGTTTCTCGCACAGCGCTGCGCGAGAGTCATTGCGCAGGAGCTGGATAAGTGAACGATACTGACAGACAAAATATGCTCAAAGCAATCGCCGAAGCGGAACAATGCAGACCCGTCGCGGCGCGGTACCCCTAAGGTCGGTGCCATAATCGCGATTGAGGATGTGGTTCTTGGCAGCGGCCATCGAGATACAGGCAGCAACCCGAAGGATGACGATCATGCTGAAAAACACGCACTCCGAAAGGTGGTCGAGCCAAAGCAATTACCAAGGGCCACGCTCTACACGACGCTGGAGCCGTGCACCCCAGAGGTCCGCCGCGATGGATCGGAGTGTTGCACCAAGCTGATAAGGCAGGCCGGAATAAGGCGCGTATTCATCGGAATTCTAGACCCTAATCAGGGCGTTCGCGGAATAAGGATTGTGGGAGCTGCAGGATTCGGGTGTGGACGTAGAGCTTTTTCCCCCAGATCTTGCCGCTGAAATCCGTACTCAGAATCGGCTGTTCATTAAGGAGCAGCAGAGTTTAGGAATAAAGATCACGAACGTGAAGGATGGAGAGAAGCTTAGGACTCATGAGACAGAAGGGGTGTTCGAATTCGAGGGCACCTTCCTAAACCCTCCCGGCGAGGACGTTGTAGCCTTCGCTAATATCGGCGGACGCTGGTGGCCGCAGCCATACCGGCTCAAGGTGACCAGCGAACGCGATCGCACTTGGTCTGTGAAGGTGCATTTCGGCAGTTATGTAACCCCACACAATTCTTATCACACGCGTTAGCGAGTTAGGTATGGCGTTGGTCAATTACTACCGGCAGCTTTCAACAGAGAATCTAGAACGGAAAAGAAAAATCGAAGAATACATTCGAAGAAATGAAGTCAAAGATTCGGAGGAACTACGAAAGATCGTCCGCCCGGTGTTTCTCGGCGTGGAAATGGCAACCCTCCCCAAAGGAATTCAAGTGCTTGATCAAGTACAGGTCAACATTGAGAACTCGGATGCCCGTTAATTGTATGGCATTTATTTCTCAGGCGCCCGCTCCCGTGCTGTTCTGCGCCTGACATCAGAGAGTCGAAATTAGCCGATAAAAAATCCCGATTTCAGCAGCGGTTGCTCACTATCGTCGCTTGGCGTGGATCACCGAACCTCAATTCACTTCAGGCCAGCCGCAATCGCCTTGGCACGGGCCTCAACCGCTCGCCGCAAACTTTTGGGGTCAAGCGTTTAATGTGCTTGGCGGGAAGACGATTCCCCAGAAGGTTTGGGCCCGCTCATCCTGCTCCACAAACTCGATTGCATATGTGGAGACGCCTTCCGCCGCCGCCAACTGCGCGACTACGCGGGCCGAAATCTGGGTGCCTTGCTTGTTATTCACGGAGACGACCGAGCCCACTAGAAGCTCACGACCGAGTTGAACGGCAGCGCCGTGCTTGTTCAATTTCGTGGCTCTGGCCGGCATCGTAAAAGAACATTTCTGCCGATCTTCCCCGGACAGCCCGATAGAAGCGTGGAGCGCCATGCGACTGCTTCGGCGTTTTGCCATCTGGCTGCGGCTGCCACTTGCGTTAGCAGCCAGGTTTGGACGGTGCGATTTAGGCGGATGTGCAGGTTTCAGGTTCATTCTGATCGCGACACTAGAATGTGCTCGTGGCCGCTGCAATGTGCCGTTCGTCACCTCTCCAGGTTACCCCGTAGAACTCCTTGATTCTTCAAACCGAGAGACGCGTTGCATCACGCCAGGAAATAGGACATGTACCAAACCGGCCACCGAAGCCAGGACGGGCGCCGAATCTCGATCTACTTCAGGCCAGCAGCAATCGCCTTGGTGAGGGACGCGCTGGCATCGTCATCATTCAGCGCCCACACATAGGCGCCGCCAAGCTTGTGCTTCTTGATGTAGGCCGTCTTAGTTGCAACCGCAGCAGGATTGTCGTACGTGTAGAAGGTTCCGTCGGTCGGGTTGTAAATCGTGGCTCCCACTCTCGCCGAATCGTACCAGGCGACATAACCATCTCGATGCGTAAGGTTCTCGATAGTCGAGTAAGTAGCGAACCCCGCAGTCAAAATCGTGTCACAACCGGGGGAAGCATGGGCCTTGTCGGGATTCGGGCATTCGCCCGACCCGTCGGCCAAGAGCACAGGGGATGGGCCGGTCGCGTTCTGGTACAAGCCATGGTTCTGGCTAGGAACGCCCGTCCAGCCCACCCCATACAATGGCAAACCGATGGTGTATTTGGCCGCAGGCACGCCCGCCTTGAGATAAGCCTTCACCGTTGCATCAATGTACCGGTCATCGGCAAACGCAGGGTCCGCAGCCGTGTCGTACAGAGACGACGACTCATTGGTCTGCTTTTCTTCCGCTGAGGCGTAGTCGTAACCGTCGATCGTGAGGAAGTCCACTTGCGCTGCAGCAGCTTTAAGATCGATGTTGACATACTTCTTCGGGCTTGCTGGCGAATCGAACGTCAGGACATATTTCTTGCCGGTCGTTTTCGTCAACGCATTGAGTTGTGTACGGAACTCTTTCAGAAGAGCAGTAAAGTTCTCCTTATCCGCCGCGCCGGGAAACTCCCAATCGATATTGAAGCCGTCAAACAAGCCTGGAGCCGTAACACCCGCAGCAATGTTGCCTTTGACGAACAGGTTGATGCACGAAGAGGCGAGCGCCGCGCGTCCGGTCGCAGTGGATGCGGCGGTCACGAAGCCCGTAACGTCGCCCGCTTGTCCCCCTAAAGAGATCAACACTTTCAGTTTGGGGTGAAGCTCCTTGAGTTGTTGGATCGCGCCAAAATTCCCATAGAGTGGCGCGGAGTAGGGTTTGCCGCTAACCGAAGGAACCCTCGAATTCTGGTAAGCGGCTACGGGATCGGCAATCGCGCACGCCGGCGGAGAAGTTGGAGTCACATTGCCGAAGGCGTAGATCAAGTGTGTGAGTTCATCGGCCACGCCATTCTTTTGCAAATCCGCAATGTTGTAATCGGCGTAGTTGATGCCCCATTCTTCAAAGTAGCCGCCGAAAATCCTGCCTTGACGGTGTGATTGCGCAAACGACGGAGAGAAGGGTGCAACGAGGAACGACAAAACAAAAACTACTCGCAGCAGGCGCAATAGGAAGTATCTCGACACAGTAAAAGCCTCCAAGATTTGTAAAATCAGGATGCGCAAAATCAGGATTCGTAAAATATCGACCGACGGATAGAACTATACAGCCGAACCTGCCCCGGCTCTTCGCGTGACTTTACCAGGACACTCTTCCAGCACTGTGCTTGTCCAAAGCTGCCTTTTTATCCGCGAGGATCGGTGCCTCTCAAAACTCAATGCGAGCCTTCATCCGATGACTTACGGGCCAATAAAGTTATGTGTGGCGGTCGGCCATAAAGGTAGCCATAAGTCGGCTGGGGAGTTAGAAGTTTCAGTGGTAGGAGCAGGTTGGTTTGACAACTGGCGGGGAATACGACACTTACTACAACGCTTTTATAGCCGAGGTCTGGGTGTCCAAAACTCTACCATTCCAACAGCGGGTGACAATAGAGATAGCTTGGGTGCCCATCCTGACCTTTCCGATCCGCAGCCCATCCAGAATTCTTTTCCCAGGCTCGACGCCAGGGCAAACCATATTCTCCGAATTTGCGATGCTCGATTTTCCCCATAATCAAAGTAGCAATACACAAAAGTACGAAGGCAATCGCTTCAGAGCTGCTCATCAAGAAAGGGGTCACCCTTACCTGGCCAAGATGCTTTTGCGCATCCCGGAGACCTTGCGGCCCACCGTTGCGGACAAGAAGGAAACAGCCGAGCAGAACAACAACTATGCTGACGAAGGTGAGCAGAGCCAGCCAACGCGCAGACTGTTCGGTCCGAAAAATATTGAACTCCAGTTCGATGGGGGGAGCTTGGAATGCGGCTGGAAAGATCGAGTCGATATGAGCGTATATTCAACGGCCTTCGGTGGATTTCCGAGCGTCATAGGCTCTCCTAATATCAGGGAGGGTCTGGTAACCTAAGAAATCGAAACCGCCAGAGCTGAATCGATCTCAGATTTGTGTTTCGTGCTCTCAGCCGTCCCTATTCAGGTAGTCTCAGATATGCCAAGAACCTTACAAAGAAACTCGCCGGGTGGATTTATATTTGCCTGGACTTGAGATAAAAATCGCGACCTTGCGGGAAGTCGAACATCTAAGATCGAAAGCGTAAGCGGTCAACGCGCAATACAAAACCAGGGCTCCGACCAGACAGACGATCCTACTGACCGATCATGGCGAAACCAATATTGCTGAGTGTGGATGACGACTCCGATGTTTTGCGGACGATTGAGCGCGACCTGCGGTCGCAGTACGGCGCCGAATATCGTGTGATCGGAAGCGATTCTCCGGCGCGCGCGCTCGATCTGCTGAAGCAACTGAAAGTTCGGAATGACAATGTCGCGTTGCTGCTGGCGGACCAGCGCATGCCCGGCATGGACGGTGTGGAATTTCTACAGGAGGGCATGCGCATCTTCCCCGGAGCGAAGCGGGCGTTACTGACCGCATACGCCGATACCAGCGCCGCGATCAGCGCGATTAACCAGGCCAACATCAATTATTTTTTTCTGAAGCCGTGGGATCCTCCGGCGGAACATCTGTATCCGCAGTTGGATGACTTGCTGGACGATTGGCAAGCCTCGTATCACCCGACGTTCGAGGGCATCCGCGTGCTGGGCACACGTTGGTCGCCACGGTCGTATGAGTTGCGTGACTTTCTCGCGCGAAATCATGTTCCTTATCAATGGATCGATGTCGAGGCTTCCGCCAACGACCCTGAGACCAAGCGCCTGGTGGAAGCTTTGGGACCGGAGGCGGCCCAACTCCCCGTCGTGCTCTTTCCGGACGGGACAAAGCTTCTGGAAAGCATTCCGGCGGACGTTGCCCAAAAGGTAGGCTTGCGAACGCGCGCTCAAACCGACTTTTACGATCTGGCGATCGTGGGCGGAGGACCGGCAGGCCTCGCGGCCGCAGTTTATGGAGCCTCAGAGGGTCTGCATACAGTGATGATTGAGCGAGAAGCTCCCGGTGGGCAAGCCGGAATGAGTTCGCGAATTGAGAACTACTTGGGATTTCCCATGGGGCTTAGTGGCGGTGATCTGGCGCGGCGCGCAGTGGTGCAAGCGCAACGATTTGGAGTGGAAATTCTATCGCCGCAGGAAGCCGTCGGAGTGCGAACCGAAGCATCTTACCGGATCATCAAGCTCGCAGACGGGAATGAGCTATCCTGCCACGCGTTGATGATTGCGAGCGGCGTGCAATGGCGCCGGCTCCAAGCACCGGGAATCGACCGGTTGCAAGGCGCTGGAATTTACTATGGCGGCGGGGCTACCGAGGCGCTGTCCTGCAAGGGTGAAACGGTTTATGTTGTGGGCGGAGCGAATTCAGCGGGCCAGGCGGCCATGAATTTTGCCCGCTACGCGAAGCGAGTGGTGATCCTGGTGCGCGGAGAATCTCTCGCCACCACCATGTCGCAATACCTGATCGACCAGATTAAGGAGACGCCCAATATCGAGATATGGGCGCACGGTAGCGTGTCCGAGGCGCACGGCGAAACCCACCTCGAAGAAATTTCAGTGCTGTGTTCGGACACCAATAAGATCGAGCGGGTTCCCGCAACTTCGATGTTTATTTTCATTGGAGCGATGCCACGAACGGATTGGCTCGCGGGCATGGTGGAGCGGGACGATCGCGGATTCATCCTGACCGGTCCGGATCTCTTGCGTGACGGGCAACGTCCCAAGGGATGGACGCTCGACCGCGATCCCTATCTGCTTGAGACCAATGTTCCCGGCCTCTTCGCGGTAGGCGATGTCCGGCATGGTTCGGTGAAACGCGTGGCTTCGGGAGTCGGCGAGGGGTCGGTCGCGGTACAGTTCATCCATCAGTATTTGAGCAAGGTCTAAATGGTCGATAAATCGGAATTACTTCGCTTCCCTATATTCGCAGATCTGCCCGGCGACCAGATCGAGTGGTTCATCAGCCAAACGCAGGAGCTTCGCGTCAACGCGGGGGACGTGTACTTACGTCAGGGTGATCCAGCCGATGCGATGTTCGTGCTGCTTGAGGGCCACCTGCAAGGCCGTGGAGAATTCGCAGGCGACACTATCACCTTTGTCATAGAGCCCGGTGACGTTACCGGGCTGCTGCCATTTTCTAGAATGAAGCAGTTCAAAGTGAGCCTCCGGGCCGAAACAGATAGTCGCGCTCTACGATTTCCCGCCTCATTATTTCCAGATCTCGTACAGAAAATGCCGGAACTCACTCAGCGGCTCGTGGGTCTGATGGCCGACCGGATTCGTGAGACAACGCGGATCGAACAGCAGCGAGATCGACTGGCAGGTTTAGGGAAACTTTCGGCTGGATTGGCGCATGAGCTCAACAACCCGGCCTCCGCAGCCAAGCGTGCGGCCAGTCAACTACGCGACATTATTAAGAAGATCAGGAACGCCAGCCTCGAGTTGGGCAGGCGCGATCTTACGCCGGCACAGAAAGCGGAAATTGAGAAGTTGGAAAATTTCTTCATTCAACGAGATGAACCTCCTCCTGACCCGTTGACCATGAGCGACCTCGAAGAGCAGCTTGATTCTTTGCTGCGCAGTCACGGGCAGAATGATTTGTGGCAACTGGCGGCGGACTTGGCGCACAGAAGCGTCAAGCCGGAGATGCTGGAATCGTTGTTCGCCATGGTCGATGCGGGCACTGCACGCGCCGCCCTGGTGAGGATCGCCGCATCGGTGGAGATCGCAAATCTGTTGAACGAAATCGAGAGCAGCGCATCGCGAATCTCCGATCTCGTGCGCGCGATCAAGGAATACACCTACATGGACCAGTCGCCGGTGCAAAACGTCGACATCGTGAAAGGTCTGGAGACCACGCTCACCATCATGGGCCACAAGCTCAAGCGTGGGGTAGCGGTTCAGCGCGATTATCAAAAGGTCCCGCTCATGGTGAACTCCTTCGGCAGCGAACTGAATCAGATCTGGACGAACCTGATCGACAACGCGATTGACGCTATGGGAGGAAAGGGCGAGCTTCGGATTCGGACCTATCGCGAGGATGGTTGCGTAGTGGTGGAGATTGCCGACAACGGTCCGGGGATTTCACCGGAGATAAAAGCGCATATCTTTGAACCTTTCTTTACCACGAAAGCAGTTGGGGAAGGCACTGGCCTCGGGCTCGACACGGTGCAACGAATCGTGAAAAAGCACAGGGGAAGTATTCAGGTCACTTCGAAACCCGGGGACACGCGTTTTCAGGTATGGCTCCCATTGGCAGAGGGTTCCGGCGTAGCCGTGAGCAACCCACCGCACAATTAGGATTACGCGAGTGCGCGGCGCAGGTTCAGAACATCTTCTTCGATCACCTGCCGGCGCTGATATTCACGGCCGGGAGCCGCTCCCATCGATACTCGTGGGTTGCAATGGAGCATGGGGCTCGCAATCGGGCTCCCCAAGCCCACATGAATTTCTCTTACGCCCGTTCGCTCGACGATGCTCACGGCGTTGTCGCGGTCAATTCCGCCGCAGGCGATCACTGAAATTCGGCCACGCGCGGCTTTCACGAGCTGTGAAATAGTTTCGACCCCTTGCCATGCCGTTTGTTCCCCTCCGGATGTGAGAATCCGATTTGCGCCGGTTTGGCAGACATCCTCCGCTGCACGAAGAAGATCTACGGACATGTCGATGGCGCGATGGAAAGTTACGTTGAGCGGGCGCGCTAGATCGACTAACTGGCGGGTTCGCTCGATATCCACGTTCCCTTTCGTATCGAGAATGCCCACGACGACGCCGTCGGCGCCTAACTTTTTGGTAACAACGATATCCCGGCGCATGATCTCGAATTCATCCGCCGTATAGCAAAAGTCGCCTCCGCGCGGTCGAATCATCACCTGCAGGCCGATGGAGATTTGATGCCGCACCTGTTCAATCATTCCCGCGCTGGGTGTGACGCCCCCTTCGAGCAGATTGCCGCACAACTCCACGCGCGCACCTCCGCCGCGCTCGGCAGCGATTGCCGAGACGACGGAATCGACGCATACCTCGATTGAGATCGGATCGCTCATAGTTCATCCGCAGCACATCAGCCAGTGAGCATCATTAGCCTGGAGTCTAGAAGGAATAAACCAAACTCATCTGCAGCACATGCGGAGTCCATAGGTTGAGGTTGGCCCAAACATTTGACGGCAGAGCAAAAGTGTTTTGAGGAACGATTGAACCGAAGTTGTTAGCCGTCATGCTTCCCTGGGGAACAAGGTTGTTGGGATTGGAATGCCAATTGGATCCGACATTGAAAATCTCGAGACGGTATAGCAACCGTTGCCTTTCCGTAATTGCGAATTCCTTCCCGAAACTTAGATCCAGATCCTCGAAATAGGGTCCGCGCAAGTTGCCTTTCACTTCGTTGCCGTATGTTCCCACCGCTGGCGCAGAGAAGGCGCTGGTGTTGAACCACTCTGACGGACTGCGGGAGAATCCACTCTCGGGATTCCCTGTCTCATCCGCGCGATACCGCCCAGTAAAATTGCTTCCCGTTAGGTCTGCCCCGCTGAAGAAGCCAAAGGGATAAACGCTGAACGTGCGTCCCGAGGTGAGGGTGTAAATGCCACCTAACTTCCATCCACCGGCAATCCAGTTCGCCCAGCCCAAGGACCAATGTCGGCCACGGCCTACAGGTAGATCCCAAGATCCACTGGCCGTCACTCGCTGAGGCTGATCGAAGCTGGCAGATCCGTAATCCCCTTTGATGTTGTGCGGATCCTGAATGAATTCGCTGATCCCACCAACATTCACAATGCCCGATGATTCGTCGAAGGCTCTCGACCATGCGTAGGATAATTGATATGTCAAACCGCGCCAGGACCGCTGCCTGAGTTGAACCTGCAAAGCATTGTAGTTGGCCGAGAGAATGTTCGCATTGACATAAACAATGGAAGGCAGATTGGGAAATGGTACGCGTGTATCAACTGGGGAGAAATTTGGATCGGTTAAACAGGGAGATCCAGCGGGAAGTTGCGATGCATCGAAGACGACGCCCGTGCTGCTCGAATAGTTGCAGGGGTCGACAGCCGCCGCCGTCGTGGGCTGATAGGCGGCATTGTAGAGATTCTGTGTCGGCAAGTGAGTGTCATGAGAGCCGACGTAGCCAACGTCGAGCAATAGGTTTTGGCGAAGAGCATACTGAGTATCGAGCGTCCATTGCTGAATGTAGGGATTGTGGTTGTAAGGCCACTCCACTTGATTAAGGATGGGGCTGCTGAACCCGGGACTGTCCCAGCCTGGCAGACTAAAGAATTGGCTGCTGTTAACTGTGGGCAGCCAGAGAGTGTTTAATTGTACGGGCGACGTCGTTCCTAGGCCGTTCCCGGTGGGATAACTGTTTGGAAACTGAGTCTGTAGCGTATTCGAATCGAAGTTCTGCACCAGGTCGTAATACCGCATGTAGGTGTCGTAGAAGATTCCGTATCCAGCCCTGACTACGAACCGATCGGTCGTGAAAGGCCTCCATGAAATTCCGATGCGCGGCGCAAAATCTTTCTTGTCGATGGGCACCAGGGTATTGGGCGCGCAGCAATTCAGAAAGTTAGGGTTGACTGTTATTCCTTGGGTTGCAGCCGTCTGTTCCACTCCTTGTACAAAACTCTTGCTGGCCCAAATCAAGCTTCCGCCATTCTTCGGATCGAGCGTCCATCCGCTGTTATCTACGCTGTGGAAGTTGGGCGGAAGTTCGTAGCGCAGGCCAAGATTAACGGTGAGCCGCGGCGTCACGCGGAAATCATCCTGGAAGAAGAAATTCCAATTTATAGCGTGGACATCGAGCAAATCGACTCCCAATGGATATGGCGGGGTGACGGCAATCGAATCTCCGAGGAGCAGATCGGCAACCGGGTTCCCGAAGTCCGGCCCAGGCGACGATCCAGCGTTTGCCGGATCTGACGCAGTGTACTGTCCGTTGAAATTCAAGCTGCCGATGCCCTGATAGGTGTCTGACTCAAATTCCCGAAGCTTGCGAATATCGGCGCCGACCGTAAAAGTGTGCTTGCCGCGAATGAGCTTGAGGTTGTCGACAAATTGAAGGCTGGTGTGCTTGGTCGAGGTCCCCGGGCTATTGTTCCCGATGCCGGAGTAGCCGTACTCGAGATTGGTTCGCGGAATCCCATATAGAGCGGGATTGTCTACCGCATTCTGAAATCCCAACTGCGCTGAAAGATTGGGACCGAAAGCCGTATCGTCCCCAGAATGAAACCATTGGTGGTTATATCCGACTCGGGCCTCGTTGATGATATTTCCGCTAAACGAGTGTTGCCAGTTAATGCCGAAAAGCCGGCTATGCGTAAGTGCGGTCGATCCTGTGAAAGGAAGTTGGCTGGGATTTGGTTCATCGTCCTGCCGAATATGTCCAGTAAAGAAAATGCGATCCTTATCGCCAAAGTTCTGGTCGACCCGCATCGTTATGTTGTCGGTATCAATGGAATTGTGAATCTGCTTTACGTAATTATTGCAAGGGAACGTGCAATTGACATTTGGGACGGGATAAAGATTGATGAGCTTCTGTCCAATGGCGTTGATGTTAGAAATTTTATTGCCGGGAAATGCAGTCCGGCCGCTCGGATCGGTTGCAGTCGCAGCCACCGATCCCGTGGTCGAGGGATCGTAGATGGGATATGGCCAATCGGAAAAATCGCCAGTCCGTTCCGCAAGCGTAGGAACTTGAATCGCTGTTTGTAGACCAGAAAAAAAGCTCCGTCGGCCGCCGTCATACGCGACAAACCAGAAAGTTTTGTTCACCCCGTCGTACAGCCACGGAATCTTCACAGGCCCACCGAGCGTACCGCCAAATTGGTTTTGCTTGAACGGAGTCTTGAGTGGATTGTCCGTTGCATTGAACGTGTTAAACGCCTTCACCAATGGACTGCTGGGATTGAAGAGATCGTTCTGAATATAGTCGTAGGCTTGCCCGTGCAACTGATTGGTGCCCGACTTGATGGCGACATTCACCTGGCCGGACCCTTGACCATATTCAGCCGAATAGAGTCCCGTCTGGATCTTTACTTCCTGAAGCGCAAATTCCGAAGGAACGCTTGCACTGCCACTAAAAAAAGCGTCATTGTCGGCGACGCCATCCACCATGTAGCTAATAGAGTCTGGGCGTGCGCCGTTCAAACTGACTTCTGTGTAAGTGCTGAGCCCGTGCAGCACGAAACCGGTCGCTTGAGTTCCACCCGAAAGATTAGTTGCACCGGCGCTCAGGTTCAGCAGGTTGGTGAAGTCGCGGCCGTTCGATGGAAGTTCTTCAATCAATTTTTGATCGAGCACATTGCCAAGCGTAGTGTTATCGGTCTGCACCATCTGGGTGTCAGCCGTGATTGTCATTTCTTCGCGTATGCCACCTACTTGCAGAGTGAAGTCCTGGCGCAACGTTTGGTCAACCTCCAGGACTAATCCGGAGCTTCGCTCTGTTTTGAATCCGGTATTCGCAACTGTCACCTCGTAGTTGCCCGGAATCAGATCGACAAAAACATAGTCGCCGACCGGGCCGGTGGTGAACTGGTTCGTCACATCCGTATTCACATTCCTGGCGGTAACCTTAGCTCCCTGCACCGGCGCTCCCGAGGGATCTTTCACATGACCCAGGATCGTCCCCCGAGAATTCTGCCCTACGGCGGGTATGCCAAAAGTTAAGAGGATCAGGAACAAAGTTTTGCTGATAAGGGTGCAGTTCGGAAGCGCAGTCTTCACGGGATCCTCCTCAGTTTTTGAGCCTCGGGCATAAGGGATAAAAGCCAGAAATCCAGCCACCCAAAGCACGAAAGGTAATTTCACGAGTTGAGCGATGTCAAGGATAAAATGATTGCTTTAGCATAAAACGATCAATGTCATGCTCCAGGATAGCGATAAAGTGCCATTCTTGAGGTGGTTGATGTAAGGTGAGATCCCATGAATGCTCATAAATAAAGAGGGAGAGTACATCAATCATCATCAACCGGCTGCTGCGAAGGTCTCTCCGAAATAGCTTGATGTACACTCTGCATTTCCCAGCAACGACTCGATCGCGACGACCGCATATGAAAGCAGGAAACAGAGCGGATCAGATACTGAAGGAACTCCGCCAAAAAGGCAGCGTTTCATTGGAAGGCTTGATCAAAAGCCTTGGCTCCTCTGCCGCGAGTGTGCGGCGCGACCTTGGAAAGCTTGAGAAAAAAGGCCTGGTGCGGCGCACACACGGCGGCGCCACGCTGGTAGAACCGTTGCTCTATGAACCTTTCCGTTACGATTCATTATTTCAAAACCGCGAGCAGCACCGGCCAGCTGAAAAACGAAGAATCGGAATTGCCGCTGCCGAACTGATTCACGAGAACGAGACGGTGGGATTCACGGCCGGCACTACTACAACCTCTGTAGCGCGCAATATACGCAATCTGCATAACATCCGCGCGATTACAAACGCCGTCAACATTGCCATGGAGTTGAGCAATTGCGCCGGCTTGAAGACCTTCGTGACCGGAGGTTTCGTGCAATGGGCTGGATCGTTTTCGCTGGTGGGGCAAACTGCCATCAGTTCACTGAACGATATCTACATGGACAAAGTTTTCGTGAGTGTATGCGGAATCGACGTTTCGCGCGGCATAACTCTCATCGAGTCCGATGAAGCCTTAACGTTTCGCGCGATGATTCGGCAGTCCAAGCAAACGATTGTGGTCGCGGATTCGAGCAAAATCGGCATTGTCACTCCGGCATTGATCTGTTCTATCCGCGAAATTCACATGTTGATAACTGACACCCGCGCTTCCGACAAAGCAGTTGCGCCGTTCGTGGAGCGTGGTATCGAAGTCCGACGGGTATAGGGATAGGGTTATGAATCGATGATCCTCGACGGTGATATTTCTCGAGAGGATCAAATTCCTTAGAAATAGCGAGGCGGAATCATTCAGATTTGAATACGCGGCCGGAGATTCAACGTGCTCAAGAATATAAAGTTCGCAATTCCTGGCGTTATGTTTGTATTTGCGATATGTACCGGAGCCGCCGTTTCACAAAGCGCGCCTAACAACCGCGCTACCGATGCGCCCGGAAGTTCATCGCAGGTCACGTTTCTGGTTCACCGCCTGGGCACGGATCATGCCGAGGGCATTACCACGCTCGATATGAACGGTGACGGCCGGCCCGATCTAGTGAGTGGCGCTTATTGGTATGAGAACCCGGGGATGGCGGGCGGCGAGTGGAAGCGGCATCGATATCGCAGCGTCGGTATTCTCGGGGAGTTCGTCTCAGATTGCGGAGAATGGACGTTCGACGTGAACCATGACGGCGCGCCCGATATTGTAACGGCGGGATGGATGCAAAACGGGTTGTGGTGGTATGAGAACCCGAAAACGCCTGGAGCGATGTGGAAGCGCCACTTCATCACCGACAGCTATGACACGGAAGGCGGGGCGGCTGGCGACATCAACGGCGATGGCAAACTAGATCTCGCTCTGGCTCACTACAACCACTCGGGAATTTTGTGGATCGATTTCTCAGGCCCCGAACCCAAGGTTCATCATGTCGGAGAGAACGAGCACGACGGGCATGGCATTGGCATCGCAGACGTGGATGGCGATGGGAAAGCCGACATCCTCACTCCTTATGGTTGGTTCAGAAATATCGATGCCGACAACGATAAGTGGGAGTGGCATGGAGATTGGCAACTGGGCGACGCCGGCTTTCCCATCATCGGCTACGACGTAAATAACGATGGGAAGATGGACATTATTTATGGCGAGGGACACAACTACGGCCTTTATTGGCTGGAACAGCAGGGCGACGGTGCAAATCGGCGCTGGCTGAAGCACGTGATCGACGACTCCTACTCGCAGATCCACACGCTCAAGCTCGCCGATATCGATGGCGATGGAGTTCCCGAATTGCTGGCGGGCAAGCGTTATCGAGGGCACTCCGGTCGCGATCCGGGCTCCTACGAGCCGTTAGTGGTGTATTACTACAAGATCGAACGTAAAACCGGACAGTTTACGCGCTATCCGATTTCGGTTAATGGAACGGCTGGCGCCGGAACTCAGTTCGTTGTAGAAGACCTCGATGGTGACGGCGACCTGGATTTTGCGACTGCGGGAAAGACGGGTGTGCACTTTTTCGAAAATCTCAAGACCGATAAAGTTTCAAAAGAAACGCGTGAGCAGGAACTCTTGCTTGATAAGAACTGGCCGTTCGAAGGTGAAGGCGCGATTGTGCAGCAGGAGGACGGCCCGCCCAAACGCTGATGTTCTGCAATGCGTCGGACGCGCCGACCTTTCGTACTTCGAATAAGTTCGCGCCTCGGCGCCGGCTGCGAGCATCCTATGTTACCGTTATCGTTTCGACGGTTGTGCGGCAGTGGAGGGGCACCGTAGTCCTCCAAATCGCTCCTTAGAAGTTGCTCTGCGAAGCAGTACCACGAAAGAAATCTCTTCGGAGGAGATCGCTTGCGCCAGACTCGAATTGCTCTATTCTTCTTTTTCTCTCTGCTGATCCTCGAAGGTCTTGCAGGCGCTCAGGATCAGCCGGCCGTGGATCCCTTGGTCGCTCCGCCGCCGCACGTGAAGCAAATCCATCTCAAACATATTTTGGTGATCGGCCAGACCAAAGGGTACGAGCACGACTCGGTTTCGGATGCGATGGCCGCCATCTATAACATGGGCCATGACAGCGGCCTATGGGATGCCACGCTGCGCACCGACACCGAACTCATCACCAAGAAGGACCTCGGAAGAAATGCCAAGAATTTGGACTACTTTGACGCCCTCATTTTTGTGAGCACGACCGGTGAGCTCGATCTGGACGATGGCCAAAAGAAAGATATGACCGCGTTCATAAAGAATGATGGCAAGGGTTTTGTGGGTGTTCACTCCGCTCTCGACACCAATTACAAATGGCCGGAGTACGGTGAGATGATCGGCGGGTGGTTTGACCAGCACCCGTGGTCCACGTTTAATGCGCCGATCGTGAATGAAGACCCGAGCTTTCCCGCGGTCCGTCATTTTCCGAAGGCATTCGTTAAGTATGACGAAATCTATCAGCCAAAGGAATGGTCTCGCGATAAGGTCAACGTCCTGCTCAGTCTCGATCCCGCGAAACTGAACTACGCCAACAACCCACGCATCCACAGAACGGACCATGATTTCGCGGTGGCGTGGGACAAAATGTACGGCAAAGGGCGCGTCTTCTATTCGACCCTGGGCCATACTGAAGAAGCGTGGAGTGACCCCGACATCCGCACAATGTATTTTGAAGCGATCAAGTGGGTGCTGGGCATGACGGAGGGCAGCACAGTTTCGCATCCGCGGCTTAGTGAAACGCGCTAGAACCGCACGAGTTTTCCTAGAGTATTTGCGCTTCTTCACGCTGAGAAACGAGACGCGATGAAACGCGGAGGAATATTTACAGAATGAATTTTCTTCGTTGGGCCTTGTATGTGAATGTCCTGTTGGTAACTACTTTGTTGATGAGCCTCGGTGTTTGCGCTGCGCAAACACCTGCTCACGGCGAGCAGAGTCTTGGCACAGTCAAGAAAAGCGACACCGCCGAGACCGGGTCGTATCCGGATGCTCTCGTTCAAAGTGGGAGCGCCTTATTCCGGCAGGACTGCGCGTTTTGTCATGGCCGCAATGCTGGCGGTGGCGAGAGCGGGCCGGATCTCACACGGTCCAAGTTGGTGACTGCGGACGTCGATGGCGACAGGATCGGCCCCGTTATACGCAATGGACGCCCTGATAAAGGCATGCCGCCTTTCGACCGCTCTGACGAGCAAATCGCAAGCCTGGTCGCATTTATTCACACGCAACAGAAAATTGCATTCGAGAAGAAGGGTGGCCGCAAGGGAGTGGACGCTTCCGATCTCCAAACCGGCAACGCGGACTCTGGTAAAAAGTATTTCGATGGTGCGGGAGGATGCGCAACATGCCACTCGCCAATCGGCGATCTTGCTGGCATTGCATCGCGGTTCGAGGGTCTTCAGCTCGAGGAGCAGATGCTGTATCCCAAGAAAGCGGAGTCAAAGGTCACAGTAACACTCGCTTCAGGTCAAAGCGTTACTGGCACTCTGGAATATCTCGATGAGTTTACGGTTGGACTCTTCGATCCTGCGGGTGTCTATCGATCCTGGCGGACTCAGGATGTGAAGTACAAAGTTGATGCGTCGGTGAATGCTCATATCGAACTGTTCAGCAAGTACACGGATGCCGATATCCACAATTTGATGGCCTATTTGCAAACATTGCGCTAGTCGTCGAAATTCTGTTTTTACAACTCGGTCGAGAGGTCCTTCATCGATATGAATCTTCGGAAGACTGCATTTCTTTTTACGGTGAGCGCACTAATCGCGACGGCGCCTTCCGGCACGATGCTGGCGCAAGGCGTGGATTCCCAAATGCTTCTGCATCCTCCTTCCGACAGTTGGCCCGGCTATCACGGCGACTATTCCGGCAGGCGTCACAGCTCTCTCACTCAAATCACGCCGCAGAACGTGAAGAATCTGTCTCTCGCCTGGGCCTTCCAAACAGACCAGATCGCATCCATCAAGTCCTCCCCGCTGCTGGTAGATGGCATTCTGTACTTTACTGTTCCGGAAAATATTTGGGCCGTCGATGCACGATCAGGCCATCAGATATGGCATTACACTTACCCGCGCAGTCCGGGAGATCACATTGGTCATCGCGGCGTGGCGATGTACAAAGGACATCTTTTCTTTCTATCTCCCGATGCGCACTTACTGTCTCTCGAGGCCAAAGATGGAACTGTTCGCTGGAACGTGACAGTTGCGGACGTCACGAAGGGTTATTGGACAACGATGGCGCCGCTCGTCGTTGGCAACCATGTGCTCATTGGTGTTTCGGGGGACTTCGATAATTTAAGCGGCTATATCCGCTCGATTGATCCGGAGACGGGCGCAACGCAGTGGCAATGGGATTCCACTCCTCCCGTCGGAACTCCGAATCAAACCACAGGCGGCATGACGTGGATGACGGGGACATATGATCCCGATCTCAATCTCGTCTACTGGGGCACTGGGAATCCGACTCCCGTTCTGAAAGGCTCGACGCGGCCAGGCGATGACCTCTACACATGCAGCATCGTCGCCCTCAATCCGGAGACAGGAAAGCTCGTGTGGGCTTTTCAAGTCTCGCCACACGATACGCACGATTGGGATGGCGTCGAGACACCGGTGTTGGTCGATGGAGAGTTCCACGGCGAGAAGAAGAAGATGTTAATGCAGAGCTCGCGCAACGGATACTTCTTTGTTCTCGACCGCACGAACGGGAGGAATCTTTTGACCGCGCCGTACGGACCTGTGAACTGGTCGCTCGGAGTTGACGCGCATGGGCGACCCATTCCCAATCCCGCCAAAGAACCGGCTCCGGATGGGCGACTGATCGCACCCGACGAGGCTGGCATGACCAATTACCGTTCCCCTAGCTTCGATAGCAAGAACGGATTGTTCATCGTCGATGCCCACCCCAGCTTCAGCATTTATTTTGCGAAGCCGGCCGACGGACTTTACGGCTGGGCAGGCGCGGATTACGGCGTTTGGGGCAAGGGTATGATCGAAGCCATCGACTACCAAACCGGAAAGATCCGTTGGACGCATGAACTTGGATCGGGAGTGGCGGGCGCGGGAGTGCTGACAACAGACTCTGGGCTCACCTTTACCGGCGATGCGATGGGAAATTTTCTTGCGCTCGATTCGAGCGACGGCAAAACGCTGTGGCACGCCGGCTCAGGCTCACGCATTGTCAGTTCTCCCATCACCTACGAGCTCGACGGCCTCCAATATGTGCTCACCAGCAGCGGCGGCGTCATGTTCGCATGGGCACTTCCACAATCGTAGCAAGTCCGGAAACAGGCTCCAGAAAGTGAGCAACTAGTTTGTAAGTCTTGGGAATCCGCAAGCTATCCGACGGTATTCGTTGATTACCGCACTCCTCTATTCGACGTAACGATGCCATCCCTGCCTCAGTGATGAGTTCGACTCCCCGGAACAATTAAGTCAACCGGCTCGCCCTTATCGACGGTGCCCCTTAAAGGTAGGATATTTGATTCATTTGGTCGGGTTTTCTCGCAGTCTGGTACTCTTTTCTATCGCGCCGGTGAAATAAGTTCCATCTTGTGAATTTCCACATAATCGAGCGGCGCGAACTCACCTGCATCCGGGATGCCTTCGATCCGTATTTCGTCTCCCGGACGCAGCGCCATGCCGGAGATATGCCGCCGAGTAGACGAATCCCCGTTTGGCTCGGTTGCGGGAAGGTGCAAATCCGCAATCCATTCATCGACTAACTGGTTCCCAACAAACACCTGGTACTTCGACACACCATTGTTCTGGTCGAAGTATTGAATATCGAGGGCGTACCAGCCGGACGAGCCAGCAAAACGGATTATGACGGTACAAGGTTGTTTTGTGTCCGTGCATTGAATCGCTTTTCCGCCCGATGCACCCTCCCACGGATTTACGTCCATCGGGGTATAGCCTTCGAGCAACATCGATTCCGCTTCGATGCGGTCGGGATGATTTCCAACACGCCCTTTGACGTCGGCAATGCCGGAGATGCGATGGAACCAGTCATTAATCGCATCTCGCCATACGACAGCGTGTCCGGACTGATAAGTAAGTTGCGCGAGCACATCCTGATAACGAGCACCATCGATAAGACCGTGCAGCGATTTCCATTCCGCGACGAATCGGTTCGTCGACTCAACGCCGTCGTAATGTGAATCGTATATGGTCTGAATCACTGTCTTTCCGGAATGCAGTTTGTAGGTGTACGGCACATGATGAAAGAACAAGACCAAGGCGTCCGGCGTGCTGGCTAGCGGTTCATATATATTCTGGACATCGTTAGAGTACTGACCAACAAACCCCGTCCCCGTGGCGATGCTGCGGTCCATGCCGACTCCTTGTGAGTCGGCGCGAATCCATTGGCCCCAGCCGTTTTTCTCTTGAGACTCCGGCCCCGGACCGTAATGACTACCCAAGATATTCGTCAGCGTTTGTAATCCCAGAACTCCGGTGTAACTTTCATAAGTTCTCCACGATGCAAGTTGTATCTCGGAGATTGTTCGGACCACGAGGGGATCGTTGTCGAAAGTCATCCGCGTCCATTCCTCGATAATCGACTCCGGCGTTAGGTTCGGATTCCACACAAGTCTTCCGAATCCGTAAAGGTTGGCCAGCGCCAGATGGTTGCCCAACCAGTTGTGATCGAGCCCAACGTTGACGACGCCGACGTACCCTCCGATTGGACGATGAAAACTGTTGCCGGCAACTATCTCTTCTACAGGCGTCGAACGGCCGTCTACGCGCATATCAAAATCAAGGACTTGCTTCCACGTGGGAACAAGGAAACAAGTATGCCGCTGTTGACCGGTGTATTCCTGCGTGATTTGCAATTCGATTGCTGAATTCGTTTTCTGTAGTCCGCCGAACAGAGGCGAGGCTGGCTCCCGGACTTGAAAGTCAATCGGTCCGTATTTAATTTGCACAATGACATTGTCATCAAACTTGCCGTCCAGTGGATGAAAGATGTCGTAAGCTGCTTTCGCGCGGTCGTTCTTCAGGTTGGTCCAATCCAGATGGTGGTTATAGACGAATGCGCGGTAGAAGACGATCCCATTGTGTGGCCTGAGTGAACGCGCGATGACGTTGGCCGCATCAGCGGGAGTGCGACCGTAAAACGAAGGACCGAGGCGTCCTTCAGAATCGGCTTTGACGACTACGCCGCCAAAATCCGGAATCGCGCGATAAAGTTCATCGAATTTTTTCTGCCACCACTCTGCGACGCGAACATCAAGAGGATCAAAGCTGTCCAGACCACCCAGCGTTTTTGGTGTGCTGACGTCAACCGACACACCGAGTTGAACACCCCAGGGACGAAACGCTTGAGCAATGCGAGCAAGCTGCGGGATAAAGTCCACATCCAGAACGCGCAGATCGGCATTCACATTGTTTACGGTGCAGCCATTGATGCCGACCGACGCCAGCAGTCGCCCGTAATCAGAGACTCGCGTGAGATCCGTTCGCACGCTACCATTCTCGAAAAATATGGAGCGGCCGGCATAACCGCGTTCGATTGTGCCGTCGAGGTTATCCCACTGATTTGCCCAGCGCACCGGGGCGGAGGGTTGCTGAACTTCGTTTAAACCGGAAACGCTCAGGTGCCTGGCAATTCTGCTCAAGAAGGTAAAGACGCCGTAGAGAGCGCCACGATCGTTGGCGCCGAGGATAACGATACAACGGTGGCCGTGGACTTGCGCAGACGTCAGCCAAAAACCGTCACCGCGCAACTCTTGCTGCGGCTTGAGGTCCGGTGCGACGTCTCGAAGCTGCGCCAGGGTACCGATCAGAACTGCTTCTTCAGTCGGGATACCGGATCCAATTCGGAGCGTCCGGCCTAGCATGCTCTTTAGACCGCGTACCAGTTCAGTTTGGGCAGTCTTCAGTACGAGGCCGTCACCCAGCAGCCCCGTTGCCGCGGGCAGGGACTCGTAATGACGTGCCGCTTCAACATCCAGGGGGGCGTAGCGCAGCCAGGCAGCAGCGCCTTCCTCCGCCTTTGTGTGCGTCGCCCCTACAAAGGCATAGACAAACAACAAAACAAATGCCACATGAATGGTTGGCTTCACGTTTTCGGTTAAAAACTTTAAGAAACGCTCCCGCAATTTTATTGACGTTAACGTACACGATGTGATAATTGGTGGCAACATGAAACCTATGGCCAAATCCGGACCCACTCTACGCATTGACATTCATGAACGGGGAAATCCCCAGTGTTCGGTATGTGGAGAGGAGTTCGGACGCGAAGGGCTCACCCGCGGATTGCTCGATGCCTTTGCCCTTCATGTGAGGCGCAGGCACTTGCGTCAGGAACTTAATTATAGCGTTACCCATGAGAGTCGCGTTGTCGCCGGCAGAAATACAAGGCAAGCTAGCGCGCAAGGCTAGTTTCCGTGTCTGCTCAGCGCCGTTTTTGAAAACCCTTCAGCCTGTAGTTCTTAATCCGGCAGCTTCTGGTTGCCATTGATCATAAATTCCGCCTCCACTTGTGGAGCGCCCGTTCCCGGCTGTCCCCCACCTATGCTGATGTGGTGGACGCCCTTCGCGACAATTCGATCGCCTTTCTCATCGACTTCGCTGAGGTCGCGCGCATCGAGCGTGAACCGGACATGCTGAGTTGCGCCCGCGCTCAGACTCACTCGCGTGAAGCCGCGCAGTGCACGAATCGGCGCGATCGCGGAGTTTGGAAAACTCAGATAGAGCTCAACGACCTCGTCACCATCCCGCTGACTCGCGTTGCGCACATCCGCTTCGATTGTAAGAGGGTCACCTGCCTTGAGCTTGTTTGTGGACAGTTGCAAATTGCTGAACTCAAATTTCGAATAGCTGAGTCCATAGCCGAATGGATATAGAGGTTGGCCAGTGAAATACCGGTAGGTGCGGTTCTTCATCGCGTAGTCTTCAAATGGAGGCAACTGCCCGGCGCTTTTGTAAAACGTCACGGGCAGCCGGCCGGCCGGATTGTTCGCGCCCGCCAGTGTTTGCGCGATCGCAGTTCCACCTTCCTCGCCCGAGTACCATGCGTCGAGAATTGCATTCGCGTTTTCGTTTGCCCAATTCACCGCAAGAGCGCTGCCATTCATCAAGACGACGACGAGTGGCTTGCCCGTGCCTTTCAGCGCTTTTATCAAGTCTTCCTCTTCTTTTGGCAGATCGAGGCTGGTGCGGTCCCCGCCTTTAAAGCCGGGAACTTCAACTTTCATCTCCTCGCCTTCGAGTTGTGACGTGATGCCCACCACTGCGACGGCTACATCGGCCTGCTTCGCCGCGGCCACAGCTTCTCCAATCGGATCCGGGATGACCTTCAACCACACCAGCTTCGTGCCGAAGCCTCCGCGGAGAAACTCAACTCGCAGGGCGTAACGATGGCCCTTTTCGAGTTGGACCGTCTTCGTTGTGGGGTTGGGATCGTGCAGTCCGAGATCGTCTACCAGCAATCGACCATCGAGCCACAGTTGATTCATCGATCCGACGAGCCCGATCTCGTAGGTACCGGACTCGACGGGAATCAGAAAGCCGGTCCATTGCGCGGAGAACTCCTTCATACCGGAGGGCAATTCAAGTGCAGATTTGTTGGGATGGAAAAGTTGCAGATCGATCGTATTGTCGACGCGAACCACTTGAGGCGTTCCCTCAGGTTTGTCGCCAGCGAAATACTCTGCCTTGAGACCAGGTTGTCCGTCTTGGGTGGAGAGAGCAGTGGAGGGAATCACTGTTTGCTGCCGAAGAAAATTCATGCCGGGAGTGAAGGTCACCCGAGCGCTGGCAAACTGCTTGGTAATACCATCCAGCGCCGTAGTAGCGCGGGAGGCGGTGCCACTGTAGTTGCCATGCAGCACTTCGACGGATTCGGCAAGCGGACCGAAGACGGCGATTTTTCGCACGTCGGAACTCAACGGAAGCGCGCCGTCGTTCTTCAGCAATACGATCGACTCGCGCGCTGCCTTCAATGCGAGCGCTCGATGTGGCTCGCTGTCGATCTCCGATTCCGGCGTCAGAGCATAAGGCACCATCTCAGGAGGATCAAACATTCCCAACCGAAAGCGAGCTATGAAAAGGCGCTTCACCGCGACATCGATGTCTTTTTCGGTGAGCAAGCCCTGCTTCACCGCGTCTACATACGGAACATAATCAGAGTTGGTCGCTGCCTTGGTGAAGAAGTCCGCGCACTCACTGTCCATTCCGGTTTTCAGTGCAACCGCGGCTGCCTCCGGCATACTCTTGGTGAAATGGTGGCCACTGAAAATATCGACGATAGCATCACAGTCGGAGACTACATACCCGTTAAATCCCCATGCCTCGCGCAACTGATCCTTCATCAGAAAATTATTGGCGCATGCGGGCTGGCCATTGATGCGGTTGTAGGCGCACATGACCGAATCCACCTTGCCCTCGGTCACAGCGGCGCGGAATGCCGGCAGGTAGGTGTCCTCCATATCGTGCTTCGACACAACCACGTCAACCATGTGCCGAGTTGTCTCCGGCCCGCTGTGCACGGCAAAATGTTTCGCCGTAGCGATCACTCGAAAATATTTCGGGTCATCGCCCTGCATCCCGGTTATGAAGGCGATACCCATTCGTCCAGTGAGAAACGGATCTTCGCCGTACGTCTCTTGCCCACGCCCCCACCGCGGATCACGGAAAATGTTAATGTTTGGCGACCAGAAGTCGAGGCCTTCCATCACATCGCTGTGGCCCGCCCGGACCGCTTGATTATGCTTCGCTCGCCCCTCGGTGCCGATCACGACCGCCATGTCATGAATTAAAGGCGCATCAAAAGTTGCCGCGAGCCCAACCGGCTCTGGAAACACCGTGGCAGTGCCCGCTCTTGCGACGCCATGCAGTGCCTCACTCCACCAGTCGTATGCGGGTACTTGCAAGCGCGGTATAGCGCGCGCCTGATTCACCAGTTGAGAGGCCTTCTCCTCAAGCGTCATGCGCGACACCAGGTCATTCACACGTTCGTCGACAGGCAGCGAGGGATTCAAGTAGGGAGCGACCGCCGTAGACGCTGTGGTTTGCGCAACCGATGGAAATACTGCTACAAACAAGACGACAACGAGCAACGCGAACATCCGGACGCGACGTCCAGGCATGAGTCTGATCTCCTAATTACGGCAGTATCCTTCTGACGAATTCTTCGGACGTGGAGCTTGGGTTCAAGGCGGGACGCAGTATAGCACCGTCACCGTACACGGAATATACAAATTCGATTTTGCTAGGCTCGAATCCGGACGCGGTGTTAGTGGCAAATGAGCGATTGCAGCGTCATCGAACCGGCTGATTGACTCTTCGCTGTAGTAATTTGCTTGTCACGCTAGAATGATGTCGCGACGAACGATTGGCAGGGGATGAAAAAACACAGGCGCGGAATTCACCTCATCGCGGAGCTGGCTGATGTTTCCATCGGAACGGTAGATCGCGCCTTGCATGGCCGCCCCGGAATCAACGAATCAACCCGGCAGCGAATTCTAAAAATTGCGGAGCAAATCGCATACACGCCGAATCTGGCGGCGCGCGCGCTGTCCGTTTCCAAGGCTACCGCTCGCATTGGAGTTTGTGTTCCCCGGGAAATTCACTTTTTCTACGATCAACTCTGGAGCGGTGTGCTGGACGAAGCTCGCAGCGTTGCGCCGCTGGGAATCCAATTTGTAAACCGACCAGTTCATGCTTTAGGAGAGGCCGACACGGAAGCGTTCAAGGAACTGGTGGAGAGCGGCGTCAACGGAATCGTCCTCACGGCCGGGAACCCTAAAGGCCTCAAGCCTCTGATTGACGACGCGGAAGAAAAAGGCATTCGGGTCGTTTGCGTGTCCACCGACGCTCCGGAGAGCCGGCGTTCGAGTATTGTTTGTGTGGAACCATCGCTAAACGGGCGGCTGGCGGGCGAATTAATGGGCAAATTCGTTCCGCCCGGATCCAAGGTGGCGGTTGTAGCTGGGATGTTGAGCGCGGAAGATCATCGCCAGAAAACTGCGGGTTTTTCGGAGGCATTTCCGTCGCACTGCCCTGGTGGCGAGATCGTTAGTGTTATCGAAGGACATGAAGACGAAGATGAGAGCTTCCAGAAGACCTTCGATCTTTTGGGCCAGATTCCAACCCTGGAAGGGATTTATGTGAACACGGTCAACTGTTTGCCAGTATGCCGTGCCCTCGGTGCGCGCGGCCTGGCCGGAAAAACAAAGCTGATTACCACCGACCTTTTCGCGGAAATGTCTCCCTACTTCGAGAAAGGGACGATTACCGCTTCCATCTATCAGCAACCACATCGCCAAGGCCAGCTGGCCGTTCGGCTCATGGCAGATCACCTCAGCAGCAAGACCACGTTCCCTCCCACCGTCTACCTGAGTCCCGGCGTCGTGATGTCCTCGAATTTGCATCTGTTCCGGGAGATTCGACTGGCACGAGTCAGATTTGACGATTCCGCTCTATCCACCCCGAATCGACCCAAAGCAACAAAGAAACTCGATAGATAACCTGCCCTTTTTGCGATTTCCTGTGTGATTGAAGGATTGGATGCGGGTCATTCGAGATTTTTCTTGACAAAGCTTATCGAAAGAAGATAAAAGCTGCTCGGGGTCGTTAACGTTAACGGAATAAACTTCAGCTCTCTCGGGAGGGTATGGTATGAGTTCTCGCTTGTCTCAACCCATCAGGACTCTGGCTCTTGCAGTGCACAATCGTAGCCTCGGCCTGGGGCTTTGTCTTGTTTTGTTTCTTGCCATAGCTCTCCCTGCATTCGGCCAGGAAGCAACCATCGTTGGAACTGTCACCGACCCGTCGGGATCGGTCGTCCCCAATGTGGCGATCACCATCACCCGCGTCGAAACCGGCGAGGCACGCAACAGCATCACGAATGATACTGGCCAATATGTTGCACCTGGCTTGGGCATCGGCCATTACAACGTCACGGCCAAGGCCACTGGATTCAAAGTCGAAGAGAAAAAAGGCATCGTTCTGAACGTGGGCGACCGGACTCGAGTCGACTTCGCCATGACGGTTGGCGCGATCCAGGAGCAGGTCACGGTAGAAGCGGCCGCCGTCGCCGTGCAATCGGATTCGGGCGAGGTGAGCACGGTTATCACCGGCCAACAGGTCAGCCAACTGGCCACGAACGGGCGCAGCATCTACACGCTGTTCGCGCTGACGCCAGGCGCCTCTAGCGTGCAGGGCGATTTTATTACTCCAACGGCGGTCAGCGGCGACAGCAATGTCAGTATTAATGGCCAGCGGCCCGGCCATAACCTGCAGATTCTCGACGGCGGCGAAAACCTCGACCGCGGCGGGAGCAGCGGCAGCGTCATGCCTTCCACCGACGCTATTGCCGAATTCCGCAATCTGACCTCGAACTATAGTGCCGAGTACGGCCTCTCCTCGGCGGCAACCATTACTACGGCCATCAAGTCCGGGACCAAGCAGTTCCACGCTTCCGCCTGGGAGTTTGACCGTAACGACGCCTTGGATGCGCGCAACTACTTCAATCCCGCGCCGGCGAAAGTTGCCGAACTTCGATTCAACACCTTCGGCTTCAACGCCGGCGGGCAGGTTCCTCTCTTCAAAAGCCATCCGACGTTCTTTTTCTACAACATGGAGTGGCGCAGGTTGGTGCAGGGAGGTTTAACCAACCAAACCGTTCCGTTTGCCAGCACTTACGGTGGCAATTTCGCTAGCAATCTGCCGGCGAATGTTAAGGATCCGCAAGGTGTCGTTGTCCCGAATTCGGGCCTACATGTTCCTTGCGCGAGTCAACTTTCAGCCGCGCAGCAAACCAATTTTATCGCGGCTGGTATCACGACGTTCAGCACGCCGAACGGAAGTGGCTCGTGCTCGGTTCCTTCAGCGGCGGGCGTAGCGGATCCCATATTCCAAGCGTACCCAGGAAATGCGATACCCGCGGCCTTGCTGAATGCAAATGCTCAAGCGCTTTTGAGCGCCGGGATCTTTCCCTCTCCTACTAGCGGCGCGCAGTTCATCGGCGGTAACAATTCTCCGACCAGCGTGAAGGAGGAAATTGCCCGCATCGACCATCAATTCACCGATAAGTTCTCCATATTTGGGCACTGGATTTCGGAACAGACCTCGCAGACCTACGGAACCACGCAGTGGAGTGGTGACAACGTTCCCACGGTCAGCGACGTTTTCGGGAATCCCTCCTACAGCGCCGTGATCCACACCACTTATGTAGTAAGCCCGACCCTGCTCAATGAGGCGGCATTCAACTACAACGGCAACCGCATCCATATCATTCCTCAAGGTGTGTTTACCGCGCCCAGCGGGTTTACCTTTAACCGGTTGTTTGGCGGACCTAACGTTGACAACCGCATTCCGTCGATCGATCTGAACGGAAGCACTGGCACCGATTACACCTCCAACTGGACCCCTTGGAATAACAAGGCGGACGATTATCAATTGCGCGACGATATTTCCTGGACCAAGGGCGCGCACCAGATCAGGATGGGCGCAAGCTGGGCGCTCTACAAGAAGACACAGGATGCTTTCGCTAATACCGAGGGAAATTTCAACTTTAACGGCGGATTCACGGGCAATGACTTTGCCGATTTCCTGCTCGGCTACGCTCAGCAATACACCGAGGACGCGGTCAAGATAAGCGGACAGTGGAACAATGTTTCCTACGCTGCTTATATTCAAGACAACTGGCGCGCGACCCATCGCCTCACGTTAAACCTTGGATTGCGCTGGGATGGTGTACCGCACACATACGAGGCCAACCACCAATCTTCGAACTTCTACCCCAATCTCTACAATCCAGCGAACGCAGCTACATTTGATGCGAACGGTAACATTTGCAGTGTCAATTCCGTTCCCGCGTGTCCCGGCGGCTCCAGCCCGGGACTGGGCAGCAGTCCGAATCCAATACTGGCCGGCGTGCAGTTTTACGAGAACGGCATCGGCATCGGCGGTAAGAATGGGATTCCAAACGGGTTGGTGAACAATCACTGGGCCGCGTTTGGGCCGCGTATTGGGTTTGCCTACGATCTCACCGGCCAAGCCAAGACCGTTGTCCGCGGCGGATTTGGCATGATGTACGAACGCATCCAGGGCAACGATATGTACAACGGCGCCGTTAACCCGCCGGGAGATTTGCAACCTCAGCTCGGCAGTGTATCTCTCTCGAATCCGGGACTGAACATAACCACGGGAAAGACTATCACTGCGTCGGCGTTGCCGGTTCTTCCGCTGGTGGTCACCGGCATCAATGCCAACGACTACAACCTTCCGGTTAGCTATCAATTCAGCCTGGGGGTTCAGCAGGCATTGGGCGCCAGGTCGGTGCTGTCTGTATCTTACGTCGGAAGTCAGGACCGCCATCAGAACGACTATCAACAGATCAACTTGCCCGCGGAGAATTTGCTGCCAGGCCTGTTAGCCAGCAACGGAGCTGGAATTAACCAAGACATGCCTTATCTCGGTTTCGGAGATATCCGGCTAGCTCAAAACGAGGCCAACGGGCATTACAACTCAATGCAGGTTGACCTCCGCTCAAACGTGAAGCAGGACCTGCAACTGCAATTTGGCTATACCTATTCCAAAGCAATCGATGCGGCCACCAGCAACGGGAGCGGCGGCGACCTCAATAACACCACCAATCCCTACACCGGTTGGCGCTACGATGTCGGCCCTTCTCCTTTCGATCGCACGAATGTCGCCTTCGTTAACTTCGTCTATTCGCTCCCAATCTTTAACGGCAATCAGAGCCGCTTGTTGAAGGGGACGCTCGGCGGATGGCAACTTTCGGGGATCATTACCGCGGAGTCGGGTGCGCCGCTTCCAATTGGGGTCACTGGTACCAACGTCTCCAATCTCTTCAACGGAGGTTTCCTTACACAGAGCGGAAATCGGCCAAACGTCAACGGCAGCGTTGCTTATCCGAAGACTGTCAACCAGTGGTTTGATCCGGCGGCCTTTTCGGCTCCGGCTTGCGCCACCGGTCCGGATTGCTTCGGCGATCTCGAACACGATTCAGTGCGAGGTCCTGGACGGGATGACTGGAATCTCTCACTCTTCAAGAGTTTTGTGATCAGCCAGGAGCGAGGGAGCAGGATCGAGTTCCGTGTGGAGACTTTTAACACTTGGAACCACACGCAGTTCAAGGGTGACTACAACAACGGCGGTATCAGCACCAACTTCGGCGCCAGCAACTTCGGCTCTGTAACGGCGGCATTCGACCCGAGAGAATTTCAACTCGGACTGAAGCTGATTTACTAATTTGGGTTAAAGGTCATGCCCTGCTCATCTTGTGAGCAGGGCATGACCTTTTTAGGGCAAAGGCAGTCGAGTCTGTTTTAGTTGCCGAATGTATTGCGTGCATCTGGCTGGGTTGCTGCCTCATGTAGAAGCGACTATTCTGTGGTGCAAGCAGTAAGAAACTTCCTGACCCAGCGTCTCCGGTATGAAGAAGAGGATTTTTGCTTGGGGTGTGGCCGCGCTGTTCGGTTTCTTCCCGGTCAGCGCGGTTGCTCAATCGTCCACTCCCGAAGATGCCGTCGCGCTCCAGCAACAGGGAAGATGGGATGAGGCCACGCAAGTTTGGCGGAGTGTGATCCAGAAAGATCCCAAGGATGCTGCGGCGTTTGCCAGCCTGGGAGTCGTCCTCTCGAAACAACAGAAATACGAGGAAGCGGCTTCGGCCTATAAAAAGGCGCTCGCCTTGAACCCGAAGCTGCCTGGCGTGCAACTTAACTTGGGCCTGGCGGAGTTTAAGCAGGGACACTTTCAGGCGGCGATTGCCCCATTCCATGCAACGCTATTTGCCGACCCACATAACATACAGGCGGCCACGCTGCTGGGCCTTAGCTACTACGGGGCAAAGCGTTTCGACGAGGCTGTCAAGTATTTGGAGGTCCCGGCAAAGGCGGATCCTGGCAATGCCGAACTGCACAACGTGCTGGCTCAGAGCTGCCTCTGGGCTAAAAAATACGCCTGCGCTCTGGACGAGTTTCGACAGATTCTGCAACAGCAACCCGATTCGGCGGCCGCGCACATGCTCAGCGGAGAAGCCTTGGACGGTCTGGGAAGAACCTCCGAAGCAATCGCCGAGTTCCAGACTGCCGAGCACGTCTCGCCTAAGGATGCGAATCTGCATTTTGGCCTAGGCTACCTCTACTGGAAGTCACATCAATACGACAACTCGAAGCGCGAGTTCGATAGTGCGCTAGCCATCGATCCAAACCATCCGCAAGCTCTGGCCTACCTAGGCGATATCGAGATGAAGAGAATGAATATGGATGAGGCTCTTCGACTACTGAAGATGGCCGTGGGCGCAAAAAGCGATCTTCGGTTCGCTTACATCGACCTAGGCGCCATTCTTATGCGACAGGAAAAATTTGCGGATGCCGTCGCCCCGCTTCAGCGAGCAGAGGCACTGGATCCTTCCCAGCCCGACGCGCACTACCGGCTGGGACAGACGTATCAAGCTCTAGGCAAGGTGGCTGAGTCGCAAAAAGAGCTTGCCAAAGTTCGAGAGCTGCACCAGAAAGAAGATGCCCCCCTCGCCTCGAAGATGTCGGCCGCTCCACCTCCGCCGCCGCAGTAGCGAGACGTCTCCTAAGTTTTATCCGAGCACAGCTAAGTCGTTCGTCGAGGTGCGAATTTGTAGCAATAAATCAGGCCGAGCAGCAAAAGCGCGGCGCCCCACCAGACATTGGCGTGCAGTTGGAACAAGACGATGCCGGGGTTGGTTGGAGGATTCACCAGCTGATAGAC
>Ga0210391_10000784_pt1 | contig 31060 bp, 23 predicted proteins | sample IncBWC12OmetaG_FD_160573 | JGI IMG/M metagenome (GOLD analysis project Ga0210391, IMG submission 160573) | Forest soil microbial communities from Barre Woods Harvard Forest LTER site, Petersham, Massachusetts, United States - Inc-BW-C-12-O ... | reverse complement strand
AGCACCGTGTGGCCCGAAGCCGACAGTTCGTCGGCCCGCACTTCATTCCATCGAGAATGCGGAAACCGGACAAGGTCGACCCCGGCAGTCAATACGTGCTCGGCAGTCTTGGTGAACTCAAACACACCGAACTGCTTGTCACTGAGGCGATAACGTTGAATTCCGTCGCTGTGAAGAACGCCGGCGTGCGCCGCCAGGCACGACAAGATCGTAGAGAATGTATTCCGCTCGGCCCAGTCGAAAACCTCGGCCAATGCAGACCAATATGGCTCCTGGCGCAGGTCGGGCTGACGAGGCTCGGTTCCGGTGATGATGACCGCGTCGAAGCGGTGGTTCCAAAGCTCCTTTGAACTAAAGTAAAACTCATTCAAATGATGCTGACCGCGATCGGTTCGTGGAACTCCCTTCAACGAATACAGCTTAAGCAATACTGGGATATCACCTGATGCGCTCTCGAGGAGGTCAAAGAACTGTGTCTCGGTATCCTCAAGCGCGGAATCCGGCATGTTGTTGATGAGCGCGAGGCTAACCCATTCTGCAGGCTTGTCGACCGTAGCGACGCTGGGCTTGATTTTTCCCGCCCAACGGCTCGGAACTCGCCCGTCGATGATTAGTGGCATCTCATCCCTCTACGCCGGTCCTTACCGGCGCTCCCGAGAACAATTCGCTTCACGTTCTCCAACCCCTGGCAGGTCCTCGATAATGTCGCCGATATGAATGAAATCCGGCGGAAGGCTGGTCGGTTCACTTCGAACTCGTCGCTACGCTCCGAACTGCAACCGACGCCGTTTCACGGGTCACTGACTTGGCGAGAGCGCGAGTGATGGTACGCGCAGCAAAGCCGCCGCCGAATGCAAAACGCATGACCGGCCCAAAGCTATTGGCAGCCGCGACGCCCGCAAAAAAGAGGCCGTGAATCGACGACTCGAAAGACTTGGAAAGCACTGGGGATCCATCAACAGTTTTTAGGCTCGATCGGATCTCCGCGTTGAGGAACTTCAAGCGGTTCATATCCACTCGGTATCCGGTCGCCGCAATGACGTGCTCGGTGACGATCTCCCGTTTCCTGCCGTCCGCTGCCTGAATACTGAGCCGAACTTTGCCATTCTGAACCTCAGCGCTCTGCGGCGTGCATCCCAGATGCAAGGGCACTTTCCCGATCACCATGTCCCGAACGAACCAGCCCCCAGAGGGACCGAGGGTCCGACGAACGATCATGAGTCGAAGCGATTCGGGCAGGTAGTAAAAGACTCCCGGCGCATCGGCAAAGAAGCGCGATCGCAAACCGGGCCCAAGCCCCGACTGCGGGTGCCTGATCTGCTTCCACCACGAGCGTGGCTTCCCTGTCGGCTGGCTGTGGAACTTCAACTCACTGCGCCGGCTGACGAGTTGTACCTCGGCTCCCGCCTCGCGCAGTAGACCCGCCAGGTCTAGAGCAGACGCTCCGCCACCAATCACAACCACACTCCGGCCGCGAAACCGTTCGACTTCACGATGGCGCGCGCTGTGCGATACAAACTCCGGCGGTAAGTGCGCCAGAGTTTCCGGGACATATTCAAAGTGAGTAATGCCGACCGCGATCACAACCCGCTGGGCTTGAAATGTTTCACCATCCTCAAGCTGTAACCGGAAGCCGTTGGGCAACCGATCGACGCTCGTCACCAGCTTGTCCTCGAGTTCTGGCACCATTCTGTCGCGGAAGGCAAGGCCATACGCGCCGAAAGTATCAAGGTGCACCGGTAACCCAGTATCGGCATACTGAAGGCCTCGTTCCGCGCAAAACCGGCGGAGGGTGAAGGCGCGCTCTGGATCGTAGATGTCAGAAGCAAAGCCGTCGGATTTGAGCATCATGCCTTTCGGCATGTGTCGTAGCCAGCTGTCCATGGGACGGCCGAAAATACGAAACGGAATGCCACGACTCCGAAGATGCGCGGCGATGGATAGTCCGTAAGGACCCGCACCAATGATTGCTGTATTTAGCATAGCCTGATGAGAAACCCACCTTCCTCAGTAGAGGTAACCATTCAATAACAACTCTGAGGGGGAAGCACGGCAGAGGGGAATGAGAGGATGATATCACCTTTTCCCCGCCAACGGAACACCAGAAAGGTGGTTAGGGAGGAAAACAATATACCGCTCAAGTAATTTATAATCAACCACTTAGCGGCAATGTCGGTTTACTTCCGCTTGGTCCGCAGGTTCACTTACTGCGAAGCTTTTTTTCGACGAAGGCCACGACATTTTTCACAGAGCCGAAATTGTCTGTCATCACTTCTTCGTCTTCGACTGAGATCGTGAACCGCTGCTGAACAAACACGATGAGCTCGATCACACCCGTCGAGTCAATCACATTGCCTAAAAGCGGAGTATCTTCGTTGAGCGCATCGCTACCGCCCATTAGAAAGCTTTCTGCGATAAAACTACGAATTTCCTGTTCAATATCTGTCGTTTGCACTTGTGATTACGGCCTCCTAGCCGTGATTATTCAGCGAAGCCAGATCCTAAGCAAGCCTTCGAGCTACGCTGCCCTCGCAGTTGCCCACTGTCTTTTCCTCCGGGTACATGAGGAAGTCATGTTTGCTTCGCAGGTTTACGCCCGCATCCACGTCAATCGGCCCAGACTGAACGTATCGCAATCGCAAATGCTTGGCGACCGTCATGAGATGGATCTGCATTTCGACCCGGGCAAAAAGCGCACCGATGCAGTTTCTGGGTCCGGTGGAAAAAGGAATCGCTGCCAATCGATGGCGACGCCGTGAATTTTCGGGGCTGAAGCGATCTGGGTCGAATCGCTCTGGTTCGCTCCACAAGCCGGGATGTCGCTGGATGTAGTAGGGCGGAATGTAGATTTCGGTCCCGGCAGGAACAAAATACTCGCCGAGGCGATCGTCGTGGAGCGCTCTTCGGGTTACCAACCAACCGGCGGGATACAAACGCATAGTTTCTTCGATGATTCGTCGGGTATAGACAAATTTTGGCAAATCGTCGAACTGGCAAGAGATCACCAGGGTGTCTAGTTCTCTAGAAAGCTTTTCTTCCGCTTCGGGATGCTGGGAGAGCAGATACCAAGTCCAATTTAGAGTGCTAGCCGTGGTCTCATGACCAGCGACAACCAGAGTGAGAATCTCGTCAATCAGCTGGCTGTCAGGCATGAAATTGCCTTCCTGGGGGTCGCGCGCCTGCATGAGCATGCCTAAAACGTCCGCGGGAATCTCGGGAACCATGCGCCTGCGCTCAATGACCTGAAGAATAACTTTCCCCAAAGCTCGAAACGACGATGCAAACTCCATGTTGCGCGCTGGTTCTTGAGAGAGGAGATCGAAATGGCAGCCAACTCGCTCGTAATCTTCGCCGAAAATGAAGCGCAGGACAACCTCCAGAGCCATGCCGCTGATGTCGCGCGTAACATTGACACTTTCGTTTTTGCGCGCCGCATGTTGCCATTTCTTGAACAGTTCCACATTTACCGCTCGAATCATCTTCGTCGAAGTCGCGACCGATTCATGATTGAACGCTGGCTGAATCATTCGTCTCTGTCGTTTCCAGACTTCACCTTTGCTCACCATCAGGCCATTTCCAAGGAGTAGCGCCACGCGCTTGATGTCCTGACCCTTTACGTAATTCTGCCAGTTTTCAACGAGCACGTGGTGCGCAAACTCGACGTCCCTGGTCGCGTACATGCTGGTCCCATAAACCGAGGCTTTGTAAATATCTCCAAACGTCGCGAACTGTCGCCCCATCCAATCCAGGAGGTCGTCAGTGCTCCTGTATTTTTCCTCTGGACCAGGGGGAATGCGTCCGTCTTTCACTTTCATATCCGGAAATCTCCTGCCCCAGTTTACCCTGAACAACTTGCCAGAATCCCCGGCGAGCTTCGACGAGCTGACCATTCCGAACGAGAGGTAACTGGCCGTTGGGACTCGTCACTGTTTCGCTTATGCCACAAGCTCCGCAGGTGCCCTGTCCAGATCAACCTCCCCAGCCTCGAAGTTACTCTTCAATTTGAGGAACGGCTTTTCAAGAAATCTCCAGGAGAAAGCCGCCAAAATAAAAGTTGCGCCCGTAGTGAGTGTCAGGGAAAGAAAGGGATGCCCGTCCAGATGAAAAACCTTGACTATATCGACCGGGACCTTCTCCAGGATGTAAATTCCGTAACTGATCGTGCCGGTATAGACCAAGGAACGGTTCGTCAAAATCCTCTGCAACCATTTTTGCGTCGAGAACAGCGCGAGGTAAACGAATGAAACGGACGCGGCCGCAACTGCAGAAAAGCCGATCCATCGCGCATGAAAGATTTCTATCCCCAGAGCGAGCGGCACCGAAACAAGAAATAGAATCCAGGCTCGCTTTACGAACTTCGATGGATGGAAGTCAGCCGACCGGATAACAACTGCCAGAAGCGCGCCAGCCATCAGACCGTCGAGACGACAGAACGTGTTTGAGTAGATATTGACCTGATGCAGTGACAGGTAAAAGCGCAGACCCGGAGACAGGCAAATCACTGCGACGGCGATCCTGCGAAGCTGGGCTTCTGTGCAGAATCGCACCACAAGTGGCCAAACCAGGTAAAACTGTTCTTCGACAGCAAGCGACCACGTCACACCCAGTAAACCTGCTGCTGAAGTGGGAACCGGAATCAGAAAATTCTGAAGAAACAATGGATAAGCCCACCACGGCGATGAACGGGCTCCGAAAATGGTATGGGCTTCGGAAGGACGTAACAACGGGACTATGACAAACATGAAGAGCAGCGCCGAATAATAAAGCGGCCAGATTCTCAGACAGCGTCGCGCGTAAAAATTCTGGAAATAGCGCTCCGTTTGCTTCGTGTCGAGCAGGATTCCGGTGATCAGGAATCCCGACAGCACAAAGAAAAGATCGACTCCCATCCACCCATTGCCCGCGATCAGCCCCAGATGCAGGGACGGGTAAACGTCCGTATTGTGCAACAACACCAAAAGAACCGCGATGCCGCGCACCGCGTCCAGTTGTGGGATTCTCTTCATGCCAGCGAGTCGGTCCGTAGAGTTTCACGCGCACGAGAATACGATGCCCTTCGGGCGGTAACCGGATCACCCTTTGCGCCGAATGACATTCTCTTATCGATAACGGAAGAAGCGACAGCAATAACTAAGTGGCCGGCGATCTGACGTCTCCACGGCCAACTGGCTCAGGCAACCGCTAGCCCGAGACAACGAGAACACTCGACTTCTCCGTGCGAAGGACGGTCGCGCCCAACACGGCTTGGACAAATCTGAACCTGAACACCATGACTCCAGTGGCCGTGCCAAGAGTATTTGTGAAAAGGTCGGTCATGCCTGAGGCTCTTGTCGGAAGAAATGCCTGCAGCACTTCGATGGTCAGGCTGACGGCAAATCCCAAGGCGATAGTGAGCGCCACGGGATGCTCGATCCTTCGCAACTGAGAAAAGTAAGCATAGAAGAAGAAACCCAGTGGAACGAAGCCGACAATATTGACGGCGATATCCTCCCAATAGCCCCAAGTGGGGCGGAATTCATCCCATGGTCGTTCCAGAAACTGTTCATTTAAGACAAAGAATCGCTCCAGTATTAGAAGGTCAGTCGCTGGGTCTGCCCGGTTGTGGACTACGTTCCCGTCGCCCTCATCGAAAAGGTAGCGGGCAACGAGGTCCTCGCTCGTGACCGAATCAAGCTGGCGGCTCTTCGTCCAGTCCAGAAAGCTTTCTGACACTTCAGGGGCCGAAAGTTCCCGATCGTAGACCGCGATTCCTTTCAATTGTCCAGACCAGTGATAGTTAGTCGATGCCGCGTTGCCGACTACAAGCCTACCGGTCAAGTCCTGATTTGAAATGGCATAGCTCTCAGCTCTCTTAACAAACGCGCCATCCACATAAACAGCCGAACCTGCGTTGCCGGACGTGATCGTCACCAAGACCGGCTTATGGATGTTGAAAACGTCGCCTATGTACATTTCCATCTTCTTATCGAAGCGGCTCTTAAGGTTGTGTTCGACAACCAGACCACCACGGAATTGACGGAGAGCAAACGGGACGATTCGTCTCTCCGGTTGGTAAAACGCGAGAATCATCCCCCCGGAGTCGACCCGGCTCGGTTTCAGCCATATCTCCAAGCTGCAGGAATTGTTCCCTTGTGAGGCCCGCGCCTTGAAAGAACCTGCGCTTACGATGCTCCCGTGCTTACCCAGAAGAATGCCATTTGTCTGACTCAACCAGCTTACTTCGTTTCTGGGAGTATGAAACGGCCACAGCCCGGCCACCAGGATGCCTAACAGAACGAGGATACAAATTGCTCGCAAGAGCATCGCTTATTCAGCCAGGACCATCAGGCTATATCCTCCCAGAACGCGCACCGTCAAATCTGGTGCAAGTGCAAAGCTAAGCTGACGCGGAATCCTGACCATCCTCTGTATAACCAGGTCTCCCAACTCGATGCATCGCGGAGTATAGAAATAGTCGACAATGGTGTATCCGACATCGGTTAGGGTGCGCAGGGCAGTTTCCCGGGTGAAATAATGCAGATGCGCGTGATGATCACGGCGAAGGAGGAGACCGTTCTTGCGGAGAACTGCCTGAACCGAGAGATCCAGCGGAATATGAAATAGCTTTTGCTTGGCCTTGGACCGGACAGACCTCACTAGCCCCATATAGTCCTCGACATGTTCGAATACGTCGAGCATTAGCAGCAAATCGAAATAGGTATCGCACTGGTCATTTCGTATGTCCCGCAGGCGAAAGCGCAGCCTGTCGTTGGCGCGACCCGCAGACATGGCAAGCGCATCGGGAGACACATCGTAACCCCAGCAAACACAGTCAGAGGGGAAATGCGGCTGCAGTTCCGCCAGCACCAGGCCTGCGCCGCAGCCTACGTCGCATACGGTTTTCGGCGCCAGCTTCTGCTGCTTTATCATTCGCTGGATTTGCCTAACTTTGAAAGGTGATTCCTCGATGTGCCAGGAGGGGTTGCTTTTCAGGTACCTACCGTCTCGGTAAATAGCACTCTCCGAGTCGACACTGGACAGCACACGAGGAATCGCATCAGCATTTTGCCGAAGGGGATGAGCAGTCATGGATCTCCTTTATCTACTGCTATTTAACGAGCCACCGACGTGAATCGTTCAAAAACCTCTTTTGATCGCCAAATACGGGATAAGCGCCACTTCGGCTAGGCCGGGAAGAGGGTCACTGCGGCTGAATACTGCTTCCACATTGCAGTTCTTCAACGAGCGAAGATAGCTCTTCCAATCGGTATCCCCACTGAGCATTGCCATCAATGCAGCAGGAAAGTCCGTAATCGAACGTACCCATGCCACTCCGGCGCGGCCTTTGCAGACTGGCACAGGCAGGCCGAGTTGATCCGCGTAGAGCATGTAGCTGAAGTCCACGCCGGCCCGGGCTCCGAGACTGTGATATCCCCATGTTCTGGCATTTACGTCGAGGAGCTTGTATTGGGAATCCCGCGGATCGAGTTTGTACTCCAGTTCGACAAGACCGTAATAATCGATTTCGCGCAAGAATCGCTCGGAAAGCTCCTCGAGCACCGGGATGTCCACGGTCTCGACATAGGTGCTGGCCCTTCCAAACTCAAGAGGGTGTTGCCGGGTACGTCGCACAACCATCTTACCGACCGCTTCCCCGTCACGGAAGAACGCGCAATAAGAGAATTGCTGCGAACCACCTCCGGGGATCAACTCTTGCACCATGATCTCCCCATCGCCAGCCAGATCGGATGCCTTATGAAAAAGCGTTCTTAACTCAGCATGGCTGTTCGCGCGCCATGCCTTCGCCTTGGTAGCGTAAAAGAAGTGCTCCTTGATCGCAGGCTTGAGCGCAAATGGGGGTGTGGCGCTATCGAGCTCGGCTAATTGGTCGAGATTTTCAGGATAGTGTGTCGTGGGCGTCGGAATCTCCAACCTCTGCGCAAGGTGATAAGTGTTCCTCTTGTCCCAGGCCCACTTCACGCTTTCCCAATCAGGGGTCGGAACTCGAAAGACTTCGCTGAGTTCTGAACGATGACGCGACAAAGCGGCAACGAGTTCCTCCCGGGTAGGGTAAAGCACCCAGCCATCCAAACCGAGGCGCTTCCCGAGATCCAGCAAGCTGTCCACCGCAATCCGTTCATCATGCAGATTCGCGAGCTTCACGAATTTCGTGCAATAGCGCGAATACCGGGAGATCGAAAGCTCGTCATCTACAACGCACACGGGTAATCCCTGCCGTCCCAGGCTGCGAACGATTCCCAACCCCTGATAGTCACCGCCAATGACCACCGCCCCCACTGTGCGCTCAACAACCTTCACGGTGCTGGGCTTTGGGACGGGTTGGGTGAGAGCATTCATCTGGTCAGTTGCTTCTGTTTCTCCGAGTTATGGAGCGAACTAATTCGTTGGAGGCGAACTCGGCTCCCGAAACAAAACCGAGCAGCGGCCCGAAGCTCCATGCCGCAGGCTTGCCGACGAAGTGCAATCCGGCAACAGACGACTCAAGCCCCCTCTGGAGGACTGGGTAGCCATTCACGGTTTTCACTTGTTTCGACAAGGATGGAGACAGGAAAGGATATCGCGAGACGTCGACTCGGAATCCGGTTGCGAGCAACGCATGATCCACGAGCCGCTCCGATCCGTCGTCCAATCGAATGCGCAGTTGACTGCCCGCAACAGTTGCGGAGACCACCTTGCGGCCCAACGTGATGGGTATTTCGGCGATCCGTGGTGCAAGCCAGCCGGCGCCCGCGGGCCGGATCGCGCGGTAGGCAGTTCGATCCTGGAAGACTCGGGGAAAACGACGGAACAGATGCGGCATGGCAACGAGACGGCTGATTCCGGCCGGACCAACGTCACGATCCGAATACATCAGCTTGGAGACCAGACCCAGATGATGCAATCGCGCATGAAGCCCCACCCAATTCAGATGATTCGTGCGTGCGACCACCTCGACCGGAATACCGAGCTCCTTAAATAATGCAGCGGACTCCAGAGCGCTCTGCCCGGCGCCGATCACGACCACCCGCTTGCCCTTGAACTTCCCGAGATCTTTGTGCTCGCTCGTGTGCGAAGCCAAAGCAGAGGGAATGGCGGCGAACTCTGCAGGCTTACTCGCAAACGGACTGATTCCGCCAGCCACCACGACCCGCCGCGACGTGAATTCCTCGCCGTCCGCCATCGATACCCTAAACCCGCGAACGTCCGTATCGATACTACGCACCTGGCGCTTATCCAGATCCGGGACCGCCTGGCTTTGGTACCACCGGCCGTACTCAACGAAGCGATTGAGGGGAATAGGCTTCGAGATGTGATTACCCTTTTGGCGGACGTATTCGTCGAGAGTCAGCTCCTGCTTGGGATCCGCGATGTGGGAAGCCCCCCAATTTGACCTCAGGCACATGCCGACGGGCATCTGGTTCTCCCAGAATGCCATCGGCTCGCCGAAAACTCGAGTCTCTACTCCCGCCGCCTGCAGATAGGCAGCCGACGACAGTCCATAGGGACCAGCTCCGATAACTGTTACATGACAAGTCTGTGATTTGCCGTTCATGACACCTCATGCCGAATGACATCAGCGCTCTCGCTCGGGCTGCCTTCAGCGCTTTGAAACATATTGGTTAGTCGGATCGAGCTCAGGGTCTGCAGTGCAGGTTGTGTAGCTGATGCGGCCGTCCTTCTGACTAGCGAATGCGACTCGAGCCCGCTCGCTGCCTACACCTTCAATGTGCCAGCCCAGCTCGTCCTTCACGAGCTTCATCTCCGCTCTTTGCCTCCACCAACGATCAACCTCACCGGGCGTCGTAATCCAAATTCCTTTCTGTTTCCTCAGGTCCGCTAGGTGCGCGAGCAGAGTTTCATAGACTGCACGTTCCCGAGATCCGTCCACGTAATCAGGATGCACGATGACACTGATCAATCCATGCTTTTCCATAATCAAATCGATCTGCTTTTTCCACAGACCGATTGAATAGTCGTTTAAAATGTTGAACAGCGTATAGTCCTGCGTGGTTGTCACTGGCAACTCTAGAATCTTTCCCACGAAATACGGCATGACGGTGCAGCAGCCTCCCCGCTGCGGGTCGAGGTGAGCCACATTCGGTACCGACATGTCGTATGAGAAGTCCAAAGCATCGAACCACTGCTGCTTTCGATACAGGACCGCAGAGCGAAATCCGGTGGCGCCAAAGCGTCGACCGTGAGAGTTGACGCTTTTGGCTCGGCGGAGGAATTCTGCCTTTTCTCGGAATAGATGCCCGTCATGATTCAGATCGTGCACGACGACTTCGAATCCTCGTTTTCGAACAGAATTTAAGAAATCGTCAGTTACCTCGTAACGGTGTTCGGGAACTATCTGAAAAGACGCTTTGATGTTGAATGCATCCTCCATATCCATCAGATAAGGGGACGCGCGTACACCTTTCTCTGTCTCCACATCGTGCGTCATAATTGCGCAACTTGTGGCGCCTTCGGGCCAAAACCACACGAATGGAATCTGATTTACAGACTGCGCCTTGAGCAACAAGAGCATCGTTTGCTCCAAAATTTGGTCTACGCTTGTATCCACGGGCCAGTGCGGAAATGCCAAGCGCTCCCAACCCCTCAAATGCCATCGTTGAATATGCTTCCTAACGGGCACCGAAAGGAGCGGCCGAACTAGATAATAGGCTCGAGCCATCCTGGTTTCCGATTGGCTGCTTGCCTCGTGGGAATACAACTCGTAACGCAGATTTTCAACAACACGCTTCAAATCGAAGGGGAGGCGAACGGTTCCTCCGTCGAGTATTGCCTCGGCCAGAACATCCTGCAGCGCCTCTTCGGGCGAAGCTGAAGGAGTGTGTCCGGCACACTTCCCGTAGCATGTTGTGGCCGGACCGAAGTTGAAATAGCCGTTGCTTTCTGAAAGTGGTTCTCTCAGACCAAGCCGCACGTAGTTTTCGGGGCACCGATAATATTGGCTTATGGAATCATTCATTCCGGATTCATCTCCCACAACAACAGTATAGATAGCGATTAGGTGGCGCCCCCGGGTACTAAAGACTTCTCATTCCATCCATCGCAACAGGGGAGAGCAAACTCACATTCTGTACTGCGTCTTGCCTAGCACGATCGAACGGCATAAGCCTTGCTTTGGGAGGGCCGAAGACTTCCTAGCCGATGTGCTTGTACAGGAGCGTTCCCACGGCTTCAAGGGCAAAATCTGGTGCAACCTGCACAAAACGACGAAGGAGGTGTTGTCGCCATGCGCTCCGTCGCACATGGAGAATCGGCGGATATCTCCAATAGCTGAGTTTAGTGCCAATTGCCCGCCAGTGTTCCTTGAAGGCAATGAGACCTGCATTGTCAGCGTCGGATCGCCCCATATCGAGCTCTTCGAACCCTTGGTCCTTCGCTTCTTGAATCACCTTCCAAAATAAGAACGCCGTTCCTCCGAACTTGTTCAGCGACGCGATACTGCCACCATACTTATAGACGACGGTCTTCTTGTGGGACAGCGTTAGAATGCTGGCAACTGGCAAGTCTCCCTTTGAGGCAACGCGAATTTTGATGTTATTGCCAAATGCAGCGATTAGTCCCCGAAACCAAGCCAAGGGTTGAGGCGGCAAATACTGTCGACGGCGAGTCACCATCAGCAGCTTGTAAAGCTTCTGAAGCAGCGCTTCCGAATTTCCCGCCTCGTACTTTAGCCCTTCTCGTTCCGCCCGCCGGATCTTTCTCTGAACACAGTCTTTGTGGAAGGCATGAAACAGCTCTTGTCTGCCTCTACGCAGATCTAGACGATGAAGTGGATAGATGAGACTCTCTTCGAATCCAGTCTGACTGCTTGGGCGATACGACACAGGCCTGATCTCGATGTACTGCGATTTCCATCTCTGCTGATCTCGCTTCAGATGCGAAAGCATCATGTCCAACTTGTCCTCAAAATCTATCAATGCCTCGCTATGATCTGAAAACGGCAGTGAAACGAAACGTCGGCCTGTCAGCCAACTATTTATGCGACAGAACACAAGCCCATTCGTAAGCTTCCCTCCGGGTGGACACGTGGTAACGGCAACAGGTTCGTATCGATAGACTGTTTTTAAGGCCGTCAGCCAGTTCACGCTGTGGAAGACTGACGATCGAGGATGGCTCTCAACAAGGTCGGCCCAACGCTGATCGCGCAGCGGATCAAGTTCGTATACGCCGGGCGCAGAATATTCCATCTTCAACGAATACGCTACCTCTTCGGGTGCTACGATGTTCATAAGTTCAACACCAGAATTTCACTGAGTCTCGTTGTGCGAGATCGGGAAAAGACTAATGTTTCATCTCAAGACTCGCGTTCTTAGCCCGAAAAACCTGCCTGCCTCGCGGTTTGCTGAAAGCTCTATCGTAAGCTGCCAGTAAGTGATGTACGGAGTACTCCCAAGCCAGCTCCTTTTCGATCCGAGTGCGCCCGAACTGGCCCATCCGCTCCCTCTCCTCCGGATGGTCCAACAGCCAAACGATCTTGTCCGCGAAATCTGCCGCTTGATCATTCCCACTGCTGTACAACGATGCGTCCTGGGCGCTGAACCGTCCCTCCGTCCCCTCGAACTGCACGATCGGCTTGCCTAAGGCCATATACTCCATAATCTTGATCATGGTAGACATGCTATTCATCGGAGAGGGCCTGTCCGGATTAACGCACACGTCCGCAGTCGACAGAATCTCCACCATTTGTGCGTCCGGCACAAATCCGGTGAAGGTCACCGTGTCTTCAAGTTGTTTGTCTTGGGTGATCTTACGCAGACTCGCAAGCTCCGGTCCCCTTCCGACACAGGTGAAATGAACGTCTCGCCGTCCAATGTTTTTGATTCGCAGGGCCACATCGATAAGAATGTCCAAACCCTCTTGACTATTCATCACTCCGACGTATCCCACAAGATAACGCTTGCCATTCTTCAAGGCTGAATTTGGCGAAACGGGCTTAAACGTCTGCGCATCGGGCCCGTTGCGCACAACAAAGACGTCGTCTTCGCAAACGCCTCCCCGCGTCGTAGCAATCTCTCGATAGCTGTTGTTTGTCGACATCACAACGTCGCTGCAGCGAAACGTCATCTTCTCCAACCACACCTGGATCCTGTAAAGGAGGTCCTTCTTTCCGTACTTGGAGAGATACAACTCGGGGTTGACATCGTGGTGATCGAATATGTATTTCACGCCTAAGAGTTTGAACGGAAGCGCCACAAGAAAAATGTCGTCTGGAGGATTGCAAGCCTGAATCACGTGAAAACCACGTCTTAGGTAAATCCACCACGAGTAGAGAAACTGCCAAAACAAAGCGGCTGCGTATTCACGAACGTATCCCCACAATTCATTCCCCTCGTCTGCCGTAGGATGCCGGTAAATGTGCACTCCGTCGATGAATTCGTAGCCTTGTTCCGCCCCCTTACCTCTCGGGCACAGTACGCTAACCTCGTATCCGGCCTCGCGGAGAGAGCGGGCTTGTTTCCACACCCGGGGGTCCAAGGGAACCGACATATTCTCCACAATGATTAGAACCTTCTTCTTCACAAAAGCCTTCTTTCTAGATGGACCTGTACAGTCCGGCCAAGGCACAAAGCATCGTCGCTTGTCCCCAATGTAGGGTTGCGGTTTTGTTTACGAGCCCTCGCCCATACCGTCGGTAATAGAAGTAACCCGTCTCGTCCTGCATGTGCTCAATCGTCCACTGAGCGACTTTGATTGCAAGAGACAAGCTTTCCGGATCCCGATCGCTGTAATAGACCAAGGTATCAATCGCCTGCGAACTGCATTGGATGTCAATTGGGAGGGTTTTGTAGTTGTAGTATCGCGGAGTTCCATCTGCTAGGAAAAATGCGTTCTTCCAGTAGTCATAGCCCCGATCCATTGTGGCCCTAAAGCGATCATCTCCAGTGCTTTCGATGTAGCGTTTGAAGCAGTCGAGAACATAACCAGTATGAAAGCTATCAACCCAGATGCCGCGCCCTTCGGCGTAGTACCAGGACCCGTCCGACCGTTGATGGTCGGCAGTATATTGGAAGGCTTTCTGTGCCAATTCCCGATAGGCTTGATTACGAGTGTGGCAGTAAGTGCGCGCCAACAAACTTGCCCCAAGGGTGTTCGCATTGTGAACCTCACTGTGTAAACCTGGTACATAACTTATGCACAGTGCTTGTCCGTGGGGATAAGTGTCGTAGTCGCGAAGAATATGCTCGCAGGCGCTTACAGCAATCTGCAAATATTGGTCCTTCTCAAAATGCTCATACCCATCCAGAAATGCGTGAGCTATTAAAGACGTCCATACAATGGTTGGGACTCCTTTCGGCAAGTAAAATCCCCTCGACTGGTAGTCGAAGTGGTTTCCCCAGCAGGCCCCGCTATATCCTTGGGATTGGTTATCGATCAGCCATTGCAGGGCAGTCTCTGACTTGCGTGCCCATGTTGCGTCGCCCGTAGCCTCGTGTAGACGCATAAAACCACGCGCTACGAACCCCATGCCCTTGCTGGAGCGTTCTCGAGTAATCCCCAACGCAGGGCGCAAGTTCACGAGGAATCGTCTCACGCTTTGTTGGAGTACGACGCGCAAGACCTTTGTCTCGAATGTAAGGGGTCGCAAGAAACGGGAACTCAGGCCGTCGAACGTATCGTAGCCGCGGTAATCGTTCTCTTCCAACCATTGCGATAGTCGTACAATGGATTCGTAAATCGTGGCCTTGTGAGCCGAGGTCGAGCTTTCGTTTGCACGCCTTTCACCAACAGATGCCGTCGTAATTGCCATTCTTACTCCCCTTTTCGATAATTCGGACAAAATCTACAAGAAATTGGCCCTCGTGAAGCCGCTCTGGAACCCTACTGAAATCAGGATCCTTGTTACCAATTACCACGGTCTGCGCGTGATTGAGCAGTGTGTCAATATCATTAACCATCAGCTTCGAGATATGCGGAATGCGGTTGAGGATGAAATCGCGGTTCGCGCCAACCAAACGGGCAATATTCACATTCTTGTCATAGATGCGTAAGTCATATCCCTTCCCGATGAGGCGTTCGATGACTTCAATTAGGGGGCTTTCCCGCAGATCGTCCGTTCCAGCTTTGAAACTAAATCCCAAAATGCCGACTCGTCGATTCCCGTTTTTCAAGATGAGCTGCAGGCCGCGGGAGACCTGGATTTCGTTGCTCGGCAGGATGGAGTTGAGAATCGGCAGCTGGAGATCGTGTATTTTGGCCTGATAGGACAATGCCCGAAGATCCTTAGGCAAACATGACCCTCCAAACGCGAAACCTGGCGAGAGATAAGCAGGGGAGATATTGAGTTTCCGATCCTGACAAAAGATATTCATGACCACGTGCGCGTCGAGCCCTAAGGATTTACACAGATTACCGATTTCATTGGCAAACCCTATCTTGAGGGCATGCCAGCTGTTATCTACGTACTTAACCATCTCCGCAGACTCGAGATCCGTCCTGATCAATGGCGCCTCAAGCTTTTCGTAGAGGCTCGCCAAGATGTCGCCGCTGGACCGATCCGACTCCCCGATCACGGTCTTGGGTGGACAGCGGAAGTCTTTTACCGCTGAGCCCTCGCGCAGAAATTCCGGGTTGTTGCAAACGCCGAAGTCAGTAGCGGCTTTCTTCCCCGAGAACTCTTCCAACGTGGGAATCACGATCTTATGCATCGTGCCCGGCAGGATGGTACTGCGAATGACGACAGTGTGTCGCGCGTTCTTGTTCTTGAGGGCCGCGCCGATTTGTTCACAAATTCGGCGAATGAATCGGAGATCGAGGTTGCCATTCGGCTGACTGGGCGTACCGACACACACAAACGACAAATCCGTTGCCTGAATGGCTTCCTCCGGATCGACAACAGCCCGAAGTCGGCCCGACTTGACGTTTACCCCTATAATCTCGGCGATTTCCGACTCGATAATCGGAGTGCGGCCCTGATTGATGAGGTCCACTTTGGTCTGGATCGGATCAACGCCGACAACCTCGTGCCCGTCGTCGGCCAAACATCCCGCCGAAACAGTACCCACGTAGCCCAAGCCGAAAACGCTAACTCTCATGCTCTCTTCCTTTTGCAGATGCTGCGGACAAGCCTGCACTAGCTCAAAAAGGTCACCAGCCGCGAAGCCGGGCCTAATTGAAGTGTCCTAATGAGTATAGTCACGTTGGTCTGTACTCAGGCCGCCTGGTGGTACACCAGGGAATCCCGCCCCCAAACAGAGAACTCGGAGGTTTTAATTCCGCTCTTTTGTGTACCTTAGTGACGTTGACGACATCGCCATGGGTGGTACCCTGCGAGGTACGGGCATACCCGTGCGGAGTCGAGCTCTTCCCCCAATGAAAGCGATCTCCCAAAGATCTGGCGCGTTTTGGGCCTTGGAAAGGCCGCGTTGTCTGGATGCGCACGCATCCCGCGACCGCGCGTCTTCCGGAACAGCTGGGAACGATTCCCCCGCAACGTACCTCAGAGCTCGGCGTGTACCAAGGGGAAGGCCCGCAGCATGCGACCCCACGCAAATGAGGGTGAACGCCTCCTCGTCGTACTACTCGGATTGCGCTAACAGGAGAACCCATTAATGAACCCCCGACTTGTCTTTTTTCTGGTTTTATTGAGCATCGGTGCCCACGCACAGAACTGGTCTACGTTTCTGGATTCTTCCCGCGCCGTGGATTGGAGTGGTGCGGGATTTACGATCCCGAATTATGCGACGCCCTGTGCAACTCAACCAACGCTCACGGCCAACAGTGCCGGCGCCGCTTCTGCAAACACCACTGCCATCCAGAACGCACTCGCTTCCTGCGATGCTACTCACAACGTGGTCAATCTGCCGGCGGGCACCTATTATGTGGCTGGGATCACTTTTCAGGGAAGCGCCCAAGTGCTGCGGGGTGCAGGCGCCAATCAAACAGACCTAATCTTTACCACGAGTGCGGCGTGCAACGGATTCAATGGAGGGATCTGCATCTACAATCCCGCTAGTGTGTACGCGCAGAATGCCGCTGTCCTCGCTCCCAGTGGCAGCCAGCAGTGTTCTTGGACAGGGGGATATTCTCAGGGGACAACGAGCATCACGCTGAATAATTGCGGAGGAGCGCCACCGCTGAATAGTCTTATAATCCTCGATCAAGCGAACGACTCGACAGACACCGGCGGAGTCTACATTTGCGACTCAGCTATCACGACATCCTGCACGTACAATACTAGTTCCACCAATCACGATGGCCGCATCATCAGCGGGGCAGCTTACTCTCAACAGCAAGTTGTTTTCACGACAGCGGTCTCAGCCAAAGGCAGTGGATCGTACACAGTTACGATCTCTCCAGGCACTTATTTTACCAATGTGCGCGCTGGCAAGTCTCCGGGCGCTTGGTGGTCGGCAATCACCACCAACGACGGCGTAGAGAATCTGGAAATCGACGGATCGAGTCTTTCGCTGAACAACATCACTATGTACGGGTGCTATCACTGCTGGGTGACAGGTGTGGCTTCGATCAAGGCTGCTCGTGCAGATGTCCTAGTCTACTTGAGCCAAGCAGACGTGATTCGCAACAACTACTTCTATCAGGCACAGGGCACCGAAAGCGACAGCTACGGGATTGAATCTGAGGAATCATCCGCTTTCCTAGTGGAGAACAATATCTTCCAGCAGAAAACTTCCCCGATCATGTTCGGGCAAGGAAGCGGAGCGGTTGTGGACTACAACTTTGGTATCGACGACCAGTTCGTAAACAATTACGTCAATGGAGCTTATCTAGTCCACAATGCCGGGAACGAGTTCAATCTGTGGGAGGGCAACAATTTCGTTGGCTTTCTGGCTGATGACGGTTGGGGATCATCCGCGCAAATCACTTCATTCCGCAATATGGCGGCGGGGTGGGCCATTGGCAGGACGAATGGCACCATTCCGATCGTTTGGCGTGCCTACATGCGCGACTTCAACATGATCGGGAATGTGTTTGGCCAGCCGGGATACCACAACAACTATCAAGCGTATGCGACCTCAACTACTGGGGGGGTCGATCTTTCTTTGGAAAACACCAGCATTTACTCGCTGGGCTGGGGCGGCGGCCTCGCCTCGAACTGCGGAGCACCTCCTTGTGACGCTCTCGTTTACAGCACCTTGATGCGCTGGGGCAACTACGACACGGTTAACGCAGCAACGCAGTGGAACTCGACCGAAGCATCTCCAACAGTCAATACTTATGTCAACGCTAACTTCACCTCGGCTTACTTCAATGGACTAGCGCACACCCTGCCCGCTTCGCTGTTCTACAGTTCAACGCCTTCATGGTGGCCTTCAGGAAAAAACTGGCCTCCGATTGGACCGGATGTTACGACCGGCAACGTGGGCACGTGCTCCGGCACCTATTCCGGGGCGCAAGCAACGAGTTCCAGCCAATGCTCCGGTGGCACTCTGAGCACTGCGTGGGCCTCGCATGTGACTTCGATTCCAGCGCAGGACTGCTATCTGAATGTGATGGGCGGTCCACCGGACGGCTCGGGAGGCCTTCTCAGCTTCGATGCCAATACATGCTATAACGGATCGACCGGAATAAGTGCTCCCGCCGCCCCGACAGGACTTTCGGCCGTTGTCAATTAAGTGAACGGAGGCAGGTAGCTTGTCTGCGCGACGCGAAAGCGGAAGGCGGCTCGCTGTCTGTCTCTGGGTTGCCGGCTCGTTCACTTGTATGCTCCCACGACCTCGGCGGTCGGTATCATGTTCTTCCGTGCCGGGGTCAACTCGCGCAGTAGGCTGGCAAGCTGGCGCAGCGGCGCCAGCCCCCAATGCAAAACGATGGTCGTGCCCAAATAAAGTGTGCCAAACACCGTCGAAATGACGATGATTGCCCATAGCGCAGAGCTCGTGCTTGATGGGGTGTACCAGAATGGCGTACCTCGGATGATCGCTGCAGCTGCTAAGGCCGCCACCAGTGCTGCGGCAGTGGATCTCCAGATAGCAGCAACCAAAGCTGAGACACCAAACCCGATGGGCCGCCCGGCATACCAGAACCCCGGAATCAAAAGAATCCAATAGGACACACTCCACGCTCCGGCAATTCCCTCGGGTCCCCAGGGTAGCGCCGCCAGAAACAGGGAGACGGTTAACCCTAGCTCCACCAGGCTCCAGCGAAACCAGCGTCCCGGTGTCCCGAGCGAGAGGTGGATCCAGCCAACCGCGCCGCAGAGCAGCATAACCCCGATTCCAGGTCCGAATAGCTCGAAGATCCTGCCGGATTCCAGCCATTTTGGTCCAAGCACCAGGCGCACCACGTCTCTGCCGACCAGCGTAAGGTCGGCGCTCATTGCCATCCCAATAAAGGCTATGATCCCAAGCGAATTGGCGAGATATCGCTTGAAGCGAATAGGGTCTCGATTCAGCTTGCTCAAGCTTGCCAGGGCAACGTTGTGGAGCGGCGCAATCAGTTGGCTGCCCGATAGTGAAAACAAGTCATAAGCTTTTTTGTAGAATCCAAGCGCAACTGCGTTGAACCGCCAGCCAACCAGCAGGTTGTCGACATTCTGAGTGGAGTAGCCGAGGCAGAATCTCGCGTAGACCTTCGCCGCGAACCGGACGGCCGCACCTGTGTTGCCCGTCCGCTTTGGCAAGCTTGGAACCCATCGGCAAAGCCACCAAGCTCCGATCGTCACGCTGAGCTGTTGTCCTACGATTCCTGCCACCAGGGCCCAATATCCCCAGCCTCTCAATGCCAGCAGGATTGAAACCGCTGTATTTATGGCACGGGCGATAACGTCATTGGCAGAAGTTCCCGCGAAGCGCATGGCACGCTTCAGGAGAGCCTGGTGTATTGCGGAGAGTGCCGCAATAAAGATCCCCACCGACAGGCCGGCAGCGACATTCGCCACCAGCGGATCCCCGTAGAATCGCGCCAGCAGCGACCCCGCCGCGGCGAATGCAATTGCGAGCAACAGCCCAGCCCCTGCGTTAAGCCAGAACAAATTGCCGGCGGTGCGCTCGTCCATTTCTTCGAACTGGATGACCGCGTCCATAAACCCGTTAAGGCCGAAATTGGCCAGAAGGAGGCTGAAGGTGGTCACCATTGTGACTACACCGAAGTCGGCGGGCGTTAAGAGCCGCGCCAGAATGACCGTACTGATCACCTGGGCCCCGAGCGCCAGCGCCGAAGCGGACAGTGTCGCTGCGGCGCCGCGAACGGCGAGGCGCCTTAATTCGTGGCCTCCATTTCCAGGGTGGAAGGCGCCACTCGCATCGAATGGAATCATCTTTTGTCTCTATCGGAAGTACGATCAAAAGAAGCCCGTACTCCGTTGCACACGTGAAGCGGCAGTAATGCCCTCCGGGTTCGCGTCTGGCAACACGCTTAAGGTAAGTAATCGGTTTCTGAATTACCTTAGAGTACGGTCCTCTTACACCGCTGTTTCGTGGACGGAGCGAGGCTCCTCAGGAGGCGACTGGAGTTGCCTGGTCGAACGACCACGGCGGCCGATCTTTCGTACGGCGTCCCACCGCGAGTTGGCAGTCGCCAGCAGAAAGACGACCCAAGTGAGACCCATCATCCTGAACGCCGACTCCGTGAAACCGGTGATGAGGGGCGCGAGGAACCAGGCTATCCTGAGGCCGGCGCCATCTGGATCGCGGCGGTAAGCAGCAATTACATTTCGATAGCCGGTCGCGATCAGGACACCCATCAAGGCCAGGCCAATCCACCCCAAGGTGAGAAGTATCTCGATATAACCGTTGTGCGCCTCATTTATCCGTAGCCCCCCATTTATCACCCATACTCTCTCGAGCCGAGACCCCAGCCAGAAGCTCTCATAGCCGACGCCGAGCAGCGGATGCCTGACAAGCTTGATCAATTCGGGCCAAACCTCAGTCCGGCCAGTTAGGGTGGGGTTTCTTCCCAAGCTGGCTATTAAACCACCTGATGACTGAAAGAAAAGTGCATACATGCTGAGGACAAGCACCCCCCAAATGAGAAAGTGCACGAAAGCGGGTCGGCGGCGGAAGACGGGCCGCGTAGAAAGCAGCATCACACCACCTGCCATGCTCAGTGCGCAGATGGAAGTCATTGAATTGCACAGATGCAGCAACCAAACGATCATCGCGAGAACTGCGCCGAGCGCCAGCAGGCGCCTTCTACGGTTCGGGTCTTTCCGATCGTTATAGGTGTTGCGAAAACGCCAGAGGAACGCCAGGCCGAAGATATCGCACAATTCACCTAAGCCGTTCTTCTGCGTCGCTACTCCGACCGCCTCCGGCGTCCAGTCCATCGTGGCTGTTCGTCCCAGCGACGGATAGTACCAGATGAAAAGGAGTGACAACGGTACGAGCAAAAATCCAAGGCGCGTGACCAAGCGTTTGATAGCCTCGAAGATGTCCGGTTCGGTGAGCACGATCAGGACTATCATGACGTCGCCAATCCCCTTGATCCAGTGCTTGAGCGTGACAAAGGGAAAATCAGACCAAGCCATGCTTAGTGCTGCGTAAAAGAAGAACAGTCCAATCGCCCAATTCGCCCGCAGGATAGCGGACACTTTCCGACCCCTTTTGATAAGCACGATCAGCGCGATGACCTGGAGAACAATCAAAAAGTTCCGGTCAATGGGATTGCCCTCAAGATAGGCACTGGCCTCATTTGTTCTCACATCCATTACCCCCGTTCCCATCCATTGGGCGAGTGACCGCGAGGAACAGAGAAACAGCCAGACCGTCGGGATCCAAAGGGCCTTGGACACCCGAGCTTGCTCACGATCGAAAAAGAAAAAGCCAGCGATGCCTATAGCGAAAGCGACGGCGGCTAGTGTGGGAGACATTTAGGGCCTGGTTGATTCGTGAGCTTATTCCGGTCCGGCCGGCCTGTTGGTCGAGCCGGTCAAACGAGGTCTTTTAAACCGATCAGGCGAAGACGAACCGATACAAGCCGTCAGCCAGCTTTGACTTTCGTCTCGCAAAGTCCGCGATTTCAACGGTCATCCAAGTTAGCAGCGTGCCCAACAGTAACGAGGCAAGCAAAACGCCAGCTCCGTGTTGAGAAAGCCAGGAAATCTTCTTCAGACCCCGCAAAATCGCAATCTGCGAGATGTAACCTAACAGCGAGTACTTCCCAAGCAACACGGTGCGCCGCCAAACCGCACCAGGCTCGCTCCTGCTGCCCGCGATATACAGCAATGCCGTAGTAAGGATTACGCTAACGACCTGCAACGGCAGCGTCACGCGCCAAATTGTGATCACCGCCAAATAGCAACAATACAGCACAATCAGAACGAAGGGATGGCCTAAAACGAATGCCATCTGCCTTCGTTCCGCAAATCCTATGACCACCCCAAGAACACCGATCACAAGTAAATCGAGGTAGGAGCTAACCATCCCATAGGCGTAGGACAACGTTACGGCTACGATCAACACAAACAGCGCGTAACGAAAAGCGTGCTTTTGTCGCTTGGTCAATCCAACCAGGCCGGCCGATAAAATCAGCAGATAGGCGATCGGCACCAACATGCTAAATGCGGCATTCTTTGGGCCTATGGACGCCGTAGGATTTGCGACCAGGAACACGCGGCAAATATTCCGTAGAGACGTCGCCAAATCGGAATGCTGGCCTTCAAAGAATGCTGGAGCGAAGCTGACGATCGCATTCAAAAAGAAGACCAAGGCGAGAAGCTTGAACCCCCGGACGGTCAGTCTTTTGGCTAGCTGCCAGCCGCCATTCTCGTGACGACCCAAGTGGATGCGCGAGATCATGAAGCCGCTGATGAAGATAAAGGAAGGAGTTAGGAAGCGAAGATAATTATAGTAGTGACCTTGAGGCCCAACGAAATAGTTAAACCAATGGTACAGAACCATAAACAGCACGAGCGTTCCTTTAGTGAAGTCGATGGCCGCATCGCGAGGGAGTCCCGTGTGCCGTGGTTCACGGCTCGACAACTGGGACTTCTCTACAGCGCGCGACTCAACATCCTGTGTTTGACTGTCGAGTGACATTGGCTTGTGCCGATACTGGTCAGAGAAGAATCGTCCGGTGCTTTGCAATGCTGAGGCTAATGAGCGGACGGCAGTCCTTGGACCTCTTGAGACGCGTGCTGACTGGTTGTGCGGGCAGCCGATGAAGGAGGTAAACAGTACGCGTTTGGAACACAGGTTTCCGGTTGCGCCGCGTAATTCGATTTGTCAGTTGGCGCTCAGGAAGAGCCGGTGAATTAGCTCGAGCGACAGCAGCTTGTGAATTGCGTTCGTATAGTTGCGTTCGCCTTTCACGTGGCTTCCCACCACTCCTTCCACCGCCTTGCGATCCAGGTAGGGTCGGGATAGCGTCAATGGGTCAAGCAGCATTTCCTGGACGTATTTGGAGAGCGCATCACGGTACCATACCCGGAAATGGTAATACTTATGGCGTCCGAGAAACAGCCGCTCCAAATGAAAGGATGAGAGCGCGTGATCGATTCGGGCCACGGATTGCGGCATGCCGTGATCATAGGCGTACTCGGCCTTAAACGTAAACTCCTGGTAGCGGCGAGCGATTGCACCCGCGAAGGCCTCCTGCCTCCCTCCCACTCCTATGTCTGTTCGGATCTGCCTTAGCGCCGGATTTCCGTCCTCAATCAGCCGCAGACGATTGTTATTATTATCGATGGCGGAAGCTGGCGCGCGGAAGTTAACCCGAACCACGTCGTTGTCAAGGAAGGGAGAACGCTGGGCGAGCTGAGTTTGTTCCAGAGATAAAAGAATCTGGTGATGCCATGGCGCTTGGCGAAAGGCGCAAAACGAAAGCGGGTGCGTATCCGCGATGCGATGATACGTCTCGCCGGCGGCGGTTACATGGGCCATCAGTTCCGGCTGGAATATGTCAGCAGCCGGCATAGTCGGCTTGAATGAGCGGAACCGCCGAAGGATTTGGTCGCCGTAATTACCAGTCATTCTTACGGGAGCAATCTCGCGCGCCTTCTGGCATACATAGAAGGGCGCGGACCAGTTTACATCGGCGCACCCGTCCGACAGGTATACCGTCCGCTCAGCAATTTGAGGAAATCGAGAAAGAAAATCCGCACCAGTCCGAATCACTTGGTGAGGCTGACCGCATGCGCGAGCGACCTGGCGCGCCACCAAGACGTCCCGGCAGTCACGGTATGTCCCTCCAAACGTATAGCAGGGCAGGGAACCCTCGGGACCCTTATACCAGGCCATAACTGCTCTCGTATCTAATCCGCCTGTGAGCGACATCGCCACGCTCTGCTGGCCAGCGAAATATCGAGGCAGGTTCTTAGAGAACACCTCGCGGAGATCACGGTAGTACGTATCCGGATCAAGAGTGGCCTGAGCCTCCCATTCGTCAGGATGGAAATAGGCGCCCCGGTCTTCGATGACACCGTTTCGAAATCTCCATCGCGAAGCCGCTGGCAGTACCGAAATCCCTTGAAATAGAGACCGGTCTTCGAGGATTGCGTCCAAACCGATCAACTCCCCCACGCTCGCCGGGTCCAGCGAACGAAGTTCGGGGCGAACGGCGAGGATGGCCTTGGCTTCCACTGCGAAATAGAAGGCATCCTTTGACTCGTGGTAGTAGAGGCGCTGCATGCCGTAGCGGTCGTTCAGAAGGGTGACAGTCCCTTGCGCGCGGTCGGCCAGCAATCCGTGGAAAAAGCCGTTCAGGCCTGCTGGAAATCGTCGGTCTTCCTCGTATAAGTGCACCAGGTAAGACGCTTCAGTGGAATCGAGTGTGTGTCCGCGGGCTGTTAGTCGCGCTGCCGTTCCCGGCTCGGGAAACTCCTCACCTGCAAACACGAGCACAACATCGCCCGTTTCATTCGATAGCGGCATCCCGTCCCCGAACGACCCCTTCCGCGCGCTCCAGCCTACATATACACCTAGGGACTCATCGATCCACGTTCCCGTAACGTAAAACGGCTCGTGGCAAAGCGTGTCGAGCATGACTGCTAATTGGCGCTCGGCTCGCTCCCTCGGCATTCTGGTTATAAGTCCCGCGATTCCAGGCACTAAAGCGCCTCCGTTACCGAACGGTATCTTCGCTCGTACCAAACAGTGCGCAGCGCGCGAAGCCTGCCCGCAACAGTTTCCGGAATGCGCTCTAACATGTTATGGTGCAATCCCAGCCGGAAGGCAGCCCAGCCCACAGCCGTCAGAGGAACGTAGTACCGCGGCGTATCAATTCGTTGGAACCCATTGACCTCTTTAAATTCACGCAAACCGTCGCGCTCCTTCTTCCCGTAGTCGAATTTCGAGTACACAAGATACCGAATGCCTCGAGTCGCGCAGGCTCGGACAGCATAAGCGAGCAGGGCATTCGTAGGTGCCTTGTCCTTATGCTTAACCATCGAAAGAATATTCATGAGCCCAGCTTGGGCATGGGTTTCATCGGGCACTAACTTCACGAATCCGATCAGTTTGTCTTCGAAGTATGCCCCGATAAAGATGCTGCTATCAAGGAATGTTGCCTCTTCGCGGCGTACCGTTTCAAAATCCTTTCCATAATGAGGGAAACGCCGTCTCTGCCTGATCGGGCATTCATTGTAGATTTCACGGATCCCGGCAACTAACGAGTCGTCGAAAGGCGTCTCGCGGAGTACGACTCCCCTTTTTTCGGCTTGCCGTGCCCGATTGCGAGGGTAAGAGCGCAGTTGGTGAGTCCACCAGTGCTCAAAGGTCGATACCGGTAAGATCGCAGCATTTTCCCATTCAACTGGGTAGGAGAATTTAGGCTTCGTTTCGTGTAGCCTCTGGGCGAACGTGAACAAATCCACCCGCGCGCCGCACGCTTGCAACCCATTCACAAGTGACGCGGGATCGTCTATGAAGCGAAATGTGTCACCATGAAGGTGCGCAATGCGCAGGACTCGCCCCTCGATACAGATTTCTCTGCCGCAGACTTCAATCATATTTGTCAAGCTTCCTAACGACGACCGGTGCCTTGGCGACCAGCGACCATTCGCTGAGTTCTTCGTGCAACATTGGATCCAGCATGAATTCCCATGAGTTCGTTCGACCCGCACACCTATACCGGAGACCGGGCCGATCTACATGACTGAGCTCGCACTTACAGGCTGGCATATGGCTTTACGATCGTGCAGCTGCAAGACGTTTTCCAAAGGAATGACACAGCGTATGGCAGATTCATGCCGCCTTTCGAGGAAACTGTCGCATCACAGGGAACGAGCCAAGCCTATTGCTGCCGGACCGTTGCTCTTTCCTTCCGCGATGTTCTTATTTCGTTCTCGTCGGATCCGAGTCCGTATCCTGCGGTAACTATCCAGGACTTCCTGACCAACCCTTACGCAATAATTGCTGAGGGCATTACCCCGCGCTTCAAAGATACCCAAGTAGGCAATCTCTGTGCCCGCTTTGCCGGCTAAACCGCTCTTGAAGTGATAAACCCCAGGATTATTTGCCTGATTAATTCCGTTCAGATTGTACATCCGGAAACCGCTTCGTTTCAGGTGTTCCACAAGTCTCCACCGAAGCAAGTACGCAGATCCATTAGCCAATGCCGCGGCTCTAGACGCAGCGAATAACTCAATCGCCGTGTCGCCGATTTCACTCCAAATCAACCCGGCACAGGTGCCCTCCGTGGACCGGCACACTGCCACCTTCATCCTCAGGCCGTCCGGCAGCAAAGCCTGAGCGTGGCGGAACTTCTCGATGTCGTTAGGTTCAAGGAATGCTTTTCTGTGTACCATCTCGCGATACATATCAATGACAGCTTTAAATAGATCGTCCCCTTCCCCTTCCGTCACCTCTAAGCCACCGGCCTCAGCAGCCTTCAAATTGCGCTTCCAATTCCTGTGCAGTCCACGCCGCAACTCCTCGATGGATGGCGATAAATCCATGAGTATGGTCATCTTAGAGCCGTGATTCACCTTCGGTTCATAGTTCTCTTCGCGAAACATCCGCGATTCATCCTTTGTTTCACTCGCAAACATCAACGGAGCCAATCGCAAAAGCAGGCCTCGTTTGCAAACGTACTCGTTCCGTAACGCCCTGAGCGCCTGGCAAAGGACATCCCCGTCCGGCGCCGTTTCTTTCAGGCGCCACACGGGGCCACGCAATACATATGCAACTCCGACCTTCAACAAAGGAACTTGAGTAAGTCGCACTTGGGCAACGGCGATCGCGCGGCCGTCTTTCTTCAGAACTAAGTGACTGGTATTGTCAAGGCCCCACATCGCCTTGGCATATGACCACGTCTGATATATGTTCGCGTCCTCGAACTCCTGCAGCCGCTCATACCAGTCTCGTTCGGTGACCGTATCGACTTCCGAAATATAGCCCGGAGCTAACTCTTGCAGTTTTCGTTTAGGCATGGTTTCTAGGCGCGGTCTCTCGAAAGACTCAGCCGCGTCGGTCCTTCACTCGGTGACATATTGTTCTTTGACGGGGTTGAACCCGAGGACAGCCAGGAGCTTGCCCAGGTGATCGCAGAGACTCACCAGGGCGGTCATGAATTTGTGATGCCCCGCCATGGCCGCAAAAGGCAGCACGACCAGGTATATCGAGACGGCGACAAGCGATTTTACGATGGACCCTGCTCCGAAACCGGGGGTTTGGGGTTCCATCGCCCCGCGGAGCAGGGCCCTTCTAAGCATGAATCTGCGATTCCAGCGGATTGGAGGTACAACTTCGTACGCTACCGCTTCATTACACCAGATGAACCGGTGCCCTTTTTCGATCATTCTGTGGAAGAAGTCCTGGTCTTCTCCCTGCCGGAACTCCGGCCGGAAGGGTGGAGCGTCCCCGGCAAATAGGTTTCGCTTGAGCAGCACGTTGCCGGTTCGACCCTTTCTCCAATCGATCACAAGCCCCGTGTCGTAGGTAGCGCGCTGGTAGAAATCGCCCTTGATCACCCACTCAGGCGGACGCTGGTCAAAATGACGCTTCACAGGCCCCAAGACACCATCAACCTTGTACTCGTTTAGCGCCCTGAACAGAGTCACGAGCCATCGTTTGATCGGAAACTCATCGTCGTCAATGAAGGCAATGAAGTCTCCCGTGGCATTCTCGATCGCTTTATTCCGCGTTAACGAAATGTTCTGCTGCGGCTGCACGCAGTACGTGACAGCAATGGACGCGCCTGCTGCGAACTCCGCTACCAGGGCCTCGGCCGATCTTGCCTCGTCATTGTCGGCAACGACGATGGAGAAGACAAATAGTCCATCAGTTTCCTGATCTTCAAGTGCCTGCAGAAGGCGCTTGAGCAGCGGAAGGCGTTTAAAAGTGCAAATGCAAACGCTGATGTGTCTGGTTGAGTCAAACATATGGGCTGTTTGGGATTTGAAGCTACGGTTCGAAGACTATCCTCATACACGCTGCAGAGCGACGGCGTTACCAAAACTAGGAGCAGGTGGACAGTCATTCGTCCAACGAAGGACGTCCCCTTCGGTCAAGAACCGATATTCCTCGGGGTTTATTGGATGTGTCTCCACTTCCACGACGAAATTCTGAGCCAAATTGAAGATTCGGTGCACACGCGCCGGTGGTGCCAAGACCGGAAGTGGAAAAAAGAAATCCGTGACTCTATGTTGGCGACCCAACAAAGCACGGCTAAGCAATCGAAAAACTGAGTTACGCAATATTTTTTCACCAGGCTCGTACGAAAAGTGTCGCCGCACAATCGTCCCACGTGGGAGAAGCTTTTGAAGAAGCACGTTTGTGGAAAGGTGCATGTGGTGATGCCCGTCGATACGATCCGGCATTCTTCCGTATAGCCGACTGAACTCTTCGAGCTGGCGTGCGACTGCATACTCAAAAGAATCGGCTAATCCGGGGTGGTACAAAAGGCGCGCGATACGATTCGCGCACAGACATTCTCGAATCTTCTGATGATGGGTAGCCAGTCGACTTGGAACTGCTGGTGCCGAAAACGGAGCGCTGAGATTTAGGTGAAGTCCAATATCAAGGCCTTGCTCTCGGGCGATTTTCGCAGCGCGTTCGGAATCTTCCATGAAAACCATACCACTCGCAGAGGAGAGCACGCGTCGCTGGAAACATTCCAAGATTCGATTGGTGGTTCGGTCATCGCAACCCCAGTCGTCGGCGTTGATGATGAGGCAGCCGCCAGACGCTTGCTGAATGTTCGCTTCCGTCAACTCAACCTCGCAGGCCCACTTGATCTGTAGCATCCAACTTTCACAGGATTCGTGTTCGTGTATTGCACAATCAGCGGAGCCAGTTGTTAAGAATAATCGCTAGACGGTTTCACGTTGTCGTCGACAACGGAGCGGTTACGGCGAATGAACCGGCTTAGGCGTTGCATTTGCTCTCGTCGATGGAAAGCAATCAGCTCGGGTGATACCGGACGCGGAACTTGACGGACAATTGCCCAAAGATAGCCTGCGGCAAGGGCCAACCCTCCGGTTAGAACAGGTGGCAGAGCCATTTGACGGGCGGTCCTGAAGAGCTCCCACACGGGGTGATTGCCTATTGCGTAGTCTTTGATGCCGTATTTGAAGCGTGACTTCAACGGGCTGCGCCCCGCGGTCCCTATTGCGCGATGGTGCAAGCAACTCTTTTCGGAAAATGTCCTAGTCTTCCAACCCTTCATCCGCGCGGTAATCACGGCTATGAGATCAATCGAGCCGCCCTTCACTGGCACGTATCCGCCAACCGCTTCGAAGCATTCACGGCGAAACACCTGGCAAGCTCCTGACACGTGCTCGATGTTGACGAACTGGTAGTCGTAGGTCCCGCCCGACAACTCCCGAAAAGGCGTTCCTACCAATCCCAGCGCTTGATCGGTCGACAATTTCTCGAGCAGAAACGCAAAATAGTCGTTTTCGAATGAGATATCAGCGTCCAGGCTGACGATGACGTCGCTCGCGGTGCCGCGCACTTTCGCGTAGCCCGCATTGAACGCGTGAACTTTGGCGGCGAAGTGGCGTTCAGCGCGCTCCGGCATACGCACCAGTTCGATCCACGGATACCGTGCCACGTACTTCTTCACGATGTCATCGGTCCCATCGGTCGAGCCATCGCTCACGATGACCCACTTCCGTGGAAGCACCGTCTGATTTGTCACGGACTCCAGCGTCAGTTCAATGAACTGCGCCTCGTTCCGCGCCGGTGTGATGACAACGTATTTGAGACTCTCTGACATGCTTACTGGCATTAATGACTAACGATTTATTGGAGCGGGGGACTGGAATCGTCCAGCCTCTCCGGGTGGTCCCCGGCGCATCGCTCTCTATACTTCCCCCGCATGCTCCTATCTAGGTAGAAATAATCTGATCTCCGCCGCCACTCAAGTCTTGGGGTGAAGCACTCTCGTTTCTGTCTTAATCGGAGATAGCATGATTGAGTCAGAATTGAATTCGACGGGCTGTTGCGAAACCGCGTCGCCTGAAACGGATTGATGCTAGATAGGTGTCGCGAAGCTATCAAAATGAAAGCTCATTTATGCAGTCCGTTCCGCTGTTGCGAGAGAAGCTGGGTCATGCTCGACGTTCTTGCGAGCCGTCATCAAGGTGAAATTCAGAATTTCTTCTACCACCAGCGCTTGCTGTTGCTCTTTAAGCTGCGGGAACATGGGCAAGGAAACGATTTCCGCGGCGGCCTTCTCTGTTACGGGGAAGTCGCCGAGACTGTATTGCATCCATGCGTAGGCTTTCTGCAGGTGCAGGGGAATGGGGTAGTGAATTCCGGTGCCGATCGCAGCCTTTTTGAGATGGTCCATCAGGCCTTCGCGATTTGCGGTTCGGACGACATACAGGTGATAGACCGCGCGCGACCACGAGGGCTCGCATGGTGGAACCAAGCTGCGATCTACGGCCTTGAGCAAGCGCTTGTATTCCGTTGCGCGTTCGCGGCGCTGCGCATTCCACTTTGCCAAATGGGCTAACTTCACATGCAGAAGACCGGCCTGAATCGAGTCGAGGCGGCCGTTGTAGCCTTCAACGTCGTGATAGTACTTTGTGGCCTGCCCGTGATCCCGGAGCATCTTCATGGTCTTTGCGATGGTCGCGTCATTTGTTGTGGCAGCGCCCGCTTCGCCGCATGCGCCCAGATTTTTCCCAGGATAAAAGCTGAATGCGGCGGCTCGTCCCGTCGATCCGGCCTTCATCCAGCGGTTATGCTTTCGTGAGAAATATTCGGCGCCGTGCGCCTGG
>Ga0210391_10000783_pt1 | contig 31087 bp, 24 predicted proteins | sample IncBWC12OmetaG_FD_160573 | JGI IMG/M metagenome (GOLD analysis project Ga0210391, IMG submission 160573) | Forest soil microbial communities from Barre Woods Harvard Forest LTER site, Petersham, Massachusetts, United States - Inc-BW-C-12-O ... | reverse complement strand
CAGACGGGCTTCTTTTCAGCCATCTGAGCGAGTGGTTTCAGACCAAAGATTCGACATAAGACCAACCAATGCCAGCCCGCAAACACCGACTGCCGGGCTGCGCACACTGCAAGCGTCGACGCTATGCGGCGCTGCTCCTCGTGCTGGTGCCCGGGCTGCTCGCCGCCGCAACCTGGTCGGATTACGACAATACCCACGCACGATCTAAGGTAATCAAGATCCAGCCCCACGCCGTGGCCGAGCGCGGCAGACGGCCGCAGGTGAGCAGCACTCGCTCACGGTCAATGATCCACACTACACGGCAGCGGTCGCACATCGCACTGCCGATCAGAATTGCGCCGCGGCGCCATTCACCCCAGTTGGTCCGAACTGCGCTCATTGCGCCGCCCAAAGTTGCGGCGCCGGCTGTGGCAAGAACAGTGACTCCAGCGATCCCGATAAAGCCGGCTACCGAGGCGCCGCCCGCGGTGACCACGCCGGTCAATTCCAAAGCGCCTGTATGGCTCGATGTTGAAGTCAATGGGCAGCTACTCGGGATCGCACTCTTATTGCGTGATGCCGATGGCCACTTATGGGCTCGCCGCGAGGATCTCGCCTCGTGGCGGTTACCCGTGCCGAACGCCGAACCGTTCATGGACAACGGCGAAGCCTTTTACCCGCTGGGCGCCTTGCCGGGCCTTGAGCACAAGATCGATGAGGCCGCACAAGCGGTTGTTATTCGCTCGCCGGCGCGGCTGTTTCCCGAGACCATCATCAATGACCGAACATCATTCGCCGCAATTCCGGATCGCTCGCAGCCCGGTGCATTCCTGAATTATGACGTGGTCGTCGCGCACGCCTCCGGTGACGCGGCTGCCCACCCGGCGACACTCAATGGCCTGTTCGAGGTCGGGGCGTTCAACCGCTGGGGTGAGGCCACTACTACCGCGTTGCGTTCTAGCGAGGCCAATGACCCCAACCTGATCCGCCTAGACACCACGTTTACGCAGGACCGGCCCGACACGCTCGCCAGTCTGCGCGTGGGTGACTCCATCAGCGGCATCAGCAGCTGGGGCGGCGCGGTGCATTTTGGCGGTGTTCAATGGAGCACTGATTTCACGACTCAGCCCGGCTTTGTGACGACTCCGCTCGCCGGTATTCGCGGCGAAGCCGTCCTGCCCTCGACGCTCGATTTGTACATCAACAACGCCCTGCGCCTGCAAACGACCATACCCCCCGGTCCGTTTGCCATCGATGATCTGCCGGCCAACTCGGGGCAAGGCGATGCGCGCGTCGTGGTGCGCAACATGCTCGGACAGGAGCAAACCATCAGTGTCCCGTACTATGTCAGCCCATTGCTGCTGCGCGCGGGATTGAGCAGCTATTCTTACGAAATAGGGGCCGCACGCGACAACTATGGACTGACGAGCAATGACTACGGCCGCGGTCTCCTCGTTGCTACGGATCGCTACGGCTTCAGCGACACCTTTACCGGCGAGGCGCACGCCGAGATCCTGGCGGCTCAGCAAACGGCCGGCCTGGGCGGTGTTTGGCTGGTGCGCAGCCTGGGAGTGATGAACGCCGCGGTCGCCGCAAGTCACTCTGACCTCGGCGACGCCGCGATGCTTCAGTTCGGCTTCGAGCGCCAATGGCACACCCTGGCCGCGGGCGGCAGCGTCCGCTACGCAGAGAGTACCTTCGTCGAGATCGGCATGGTGCCCACCAGCTTGCCGCCGGTTCGACAGGTTCAGGCGTACATCTCCCTGCCCGTACCGAAGCGCGGTTCCCTAAGCGTGAACTATACTCAGCAGGATTATCGAACCGCGGCGCCGGCGCACTTGCTGTCGGTGCAAGCGAGTTGGCCGGTTGGTGCCCGCGGCTTCTTGGGCCTAACGGGGTTGAAGCCTCTGCGGGGCGGGGACGGCCCCCAATTCGGGCTGAATTTCACGCTCGCAATGGGCTCGCGTTCCACGGTCACTGCAAGCGCGGTGCGGCAGGACCACGGCAACGAGACTGAAGTGCAAGCGCAGCAGAACCTGCCGGCCGGCACCGGGATGGGCTATCGCGTGATGGCCGGAACAGGCGCGACGGAACAATTGGATGCGACAATGCAATATCAGAACGACGCCGGTACGTATGCGCTGCAAGCTGCGCGCGTCGACGGACAGACCAACACCTCGCTCGAAGCGCAGGGAGGGATCGCGCTGTTTAATGATCGACTGTATTTCAGCCGCAAGCTCGACGAGAGTTTCGCCGTGGTGCAAGTCGGCAACTTTCCGAACGTGCACATCTATGCAGATAACCAGGTTGTGGCCGAGACCGACGACACGGGCACGGCGCTGGTGCCGCGGATTCGCGCGTATGAGCGCAATCCCTTGCGGATCGAACAGGCCGATCTGCCGCTCGATGTCGATATTGATACGCTCGAGAAAGATGCTATTCCGTACCGGCGCAGCGGCGTGCGGGTTGATTTCGATCTACATCGGTCCTTGGGAGCCTTGGTGACGTTGATCGAACAGGATGGATTGCCGATTCCGGTGGGAGCCGTCGCCATGGTCGCCGGCAACGACACGGAATTCCCGGTGGGCACAAAGGGTGAAACCTACCTCTCGGGGTTGTCGCAATCCTCGCTCGTCCGAGTGAGCTGGCCGGGACAGGCTTGCGAAGCGAAGATCGCGTTTGTCCCAAGCGCAGATCCACTTCCGAAGCTCGGGCCTTTGCTCTGCGAGCCGGTTGCGCCATGACAACTGCCAGAGCATGGGCCGCAACGCTGGCCATCGGCCTATTGGCCGCCGTCCCTGCCGGCGCCGCCAGCTGTACGATGGGAATCATCAATGTCGTATTCGGCACATACAACACCCTGTCCGCCTCGAGCCTCGACGGTGCCGGCAGTGTGAGCATAACCTGCGATGTCACCAGTTCCTTTCAGGTTGCTCTGAGCAAGGGGCAGGGATCGTTCGCGGCGCGGCAACTGCAGAGCGGCGCCAATGTGCTCTACTACAATTTGTACACCGACACGCTGCGCAGTTTGATTTGGGGTGACGGCACGGCCGGCACGACGCTCGTCAGCGGCAGCGGTACCGCCGCCACGTACACCGTCTACGGACGGATACCGGGAGGACAGAATCTCCCGGCGGGAAGTTACGGCGATTCGATCACGGTCACGCTGGACTTCTGACGAGCCGCGCTGTGCAACTCAGATACTATCTAAAGTGGTCGTTTTTGGCATGAGGGCGCACTAGCGTTCAAGGTAGCGCTTATAGCGTGCGGAGGTGGATCATTTCCAACGATGCTTTTGCGCTCCGGGAGATCGCGCCCAATGCCGGTTTGCAGTCGATCGAGCAGCGAATTTAGAGTTTTCTTCAGCTTCGGGCCGTACCGTCGCTCGACAAGTACATGCGTACCGTAGGCCACAGTAAGCGCAACCGCGACCATTCCACACAGCATCAAGAAAGGATAGCGCACAGGAAATAGTGCGTGTATCACAAGATCGCCGATTTTGCTGTGAATGAGGTAGAGGGGATAGGTGAGCGCACCCGCCAGCACCCACTTTTGGCGACCTAGGGCGCCGGTTCGTCCAGTGGAAATAAAGAACATCAGGACAAAGAACACGCTTATCGTGGAGCAAACGACTACCGCACTGAGGGTTGCGTGATATTGTCCGGACAGCGCCGGAAGTTCTTGAGCGGCCTGTGCCAGGCCGCAGGCCCATGCGACGATGACGATAATGATCCTGGTCACTGTCAGCCCTTGTGAGCTGATCAGGTAGAACGCCGCGCCTGCGATGAAATAAGCAGCGAAGCTTGTGATGAGTGTGACCTGCAGCACTCGTATAATTGTGCTCGGTGCCAAGAATGCCAGAACGATGGTGATGAGCAGCCATCCGCACAGAATGGGTTCGGTGCGTTCAATTCGGCCCAAGAACAGGATCACCGCCACTAAGGCATAAAACCGCATTTCAACGAACAAAGACCAATAGGCGCCATCAATCGGTGGCACGCCGACAAAACCGCTCGTCATCGTCATGTTCACCAGATACTGGGTCCATGACCCGCGATGTGCACCCAGAACGCCGAGAGTGACCAGGAACGTAATCGTGCAACACGCCCAGAACGCCGGGTACAAACGAACAATCCGCGACACGAAGAAGTTGCGCAAGCTACCGCGCGCGGCCGTCATCAATATGACAAAGCCGCTTATGATGAAGAACAGGCGAACACCGAGGTAACCATACCGAGCGAACGTGCCTATGCTCGAAAAGGGATTTTCGGCGGAAGGCAGCCAACAGTAAAACGTGTAGTGGAACAGCAGGACTGAGGCGGCGGCAATAAACCGCAGCAGATCGATTTCATTGAACCTGTCGCTCCTGCCCTGCATCGATCCCCGCCTGGTACGGACGAAGGCCGCTTCCGCTTCGCCACTGGATGTGAAGGTCAGTATGCATCAAACGTGCCCGGAAAGCGCGGGTGGCCGCGCGAACGCTGTAGCCGAATCCTGTACGCAAGCATTCCAACGCGGTCAGCAGGGACTCCACTACCTGAGTATTTGTCAGACTCACATGACGCAACTCGCGGCTTTGTCCGACATACATAAGCGTCTGCAGCGCCCATAACTACGGGCAGCAACCGGAGTCCGCCGAAAATCATGGGCAGCACTATCGCCGATGACAGCACGACGATCGACCTGCCAACCGTCGCAAGCGGGCGCCCATATGCTTCGACCGATGATCAAACTCCCTGCTCGCCCAGTGAAATTGGTCGCGTGTTACGGGATCGGTATGTTCTTGTAGATCGATTGGGAAGCGGCGGCAAGGGCTCGGTATTCAGGGCCTTGGATCGCTACCGCGCGAGTCTTCCTGAAGCTCAGCAGTACGTGGCGATCAAGATTTTGCATGCGGTGGCCGCTAACCCTGAGGAGCAGCTGACAAGCGTACGCCGCGAGTTTTACCGCACGCAGATACTTTCCCACCGGAATATTGTCAACGTATTCGAACTGGACCGAGACGGTGACCTGGATTTCTTTACGATGGAGTTTCTGGAGGGGGAACTCCTGAGCACCGTGATGCGTCGATTGCAGCCGTCGCCTATGTCCCGTCCGGACGCGTGGGCAATCATAGGCGAGATCGGGTCCGGGCTAGAGTGCGCACATGCCCGCAACATTGTTCATGCGGATTTGAATCCGAACAATATTATGATTACCGACTCGGGAGAAGTGCGGATACTCGATTTCGGCGCGTCGAGCGTTTCTGCCGAACCGTCTGCGGACGGCCAGCTGTCTGCGAAAAATGCCATCTACTCGGTAACGTCCGCCTATGCATCCTGCGAACTTTTGGAGGGACGACCACCCGATCCACGCGACGACATCTACGCGTTGGCGTGCCTCTCGTACGAATTGCTTACAGGAGCGCACCCCTTTCAGCGCCGGCGCTCAACGGAGGCGCGCGATTTTGGAATAGTGCCGAGGCGGCCGGTAGGACTGAGCCGACAACAATGGCGGGCGCTTACGATGGGGATGTCTTGGCATCGGGCGGGGCGGCCCATTTCGGTGCGCGCCTGGCTCGACAAATTGAATCCCGGGAGGGCGGCGGGGCCATTGCCGCGCGCTCATGATCTAAAATCTGCGCCCGCAAACCCCTTGCCGGCGATGGCCTTCAGCGCCACTGTGCTATTCGCCGCCCTGCTGTTTTGTGTAACCGTCTGGGTTTCAGTTGCTGATTTGGCGGGCAGAAAAATCAGCACCAATGATATCGTTCCGGCAGTCGCAGCAAGTGTCCAGGTCAACACCGGCCCCGTCCCGACGCGCGAGAGTGCTGGGCTGCCAGCGGCTTCGGTGACAATGGAGGCGGCTTCGCTGAATGCGGCGCCACTCAATGCGCCGTTACCGACTTCGGAGACGCATTCGCAAGTCGTAAACAATATGAGGCGTGATGTAAACCACCCGAGGTTCCCTACCGCGCTGACTAACCCCCCTGCGATTTCCGCCAGTAACTATACAGTTCGTTCCGGCGATCGTTTTGCGGAGATTCGTGTTCATCGTTCCTCTCGTTTGGGTGGCGATACTCCATTTGTGTGGTGGACCGAGGCTGCGTCGGCGAAACCCGGCATTGATTATGTGCATCAAGGAAAAGCAATTCAGTCCTTTCCAAAGGGCAAAAGCTCGACCAGCTTTTTTGTAAAGCTCGTTCCCAAAGCGTCCAGAACACAGCCAGAGGTATTTTATATTGCAATCACCGGCGCCGGTCGTAGCGCATTGTCCGGCCAGGTTGCGCGCGCGGCGGTTTGGCTACCGTCGGCGCTGCCAAATCGCGGGATCCGGGCTGCCATGGAAAACGGCCAATACCACGACGCGGCGGACCTCCGCCCGAAAGTAAACGCTAAACGGGAATCGCTTGGCAACGATACGGCGAACATCCTTGTAAACCGCTGAGCAGACACTGAGACCTTGGCAACGATAGATCACGGCGTGCCGCTGTTCCTGCAACAGCTTGTCGAAACCCTTCGAGACCAGCAAAACACGCATATTCGGAGTCTCGATTCAGAGCCGACGCCGGCGCGCACGGAGATGGGACGCGCCGCGGCCTTACACGGCGCTGAGTTGCTGCGTCGCGGGTTCACAGTCGACCAAGTGGTACACGACTATGGGGACGTGTGCCAAAGCGTTACGGCGTTAGCGGTCGAACAGAAGGAACCCATCTCCGCGGACGAGTTTCGCACCCTAAACCGTTGTCTCGACAACGCGATTGCGGACGCCGTCGCGTCGTTCGGGTCTGCCCACCAAACTTCGATCGACCGCCAAACGGAAACCTTGCAACAACGCCTGGCTGTTTTTGCCGACGAGCACCGACGGCTAATGGATATCGCCATCCAGTCATTTACTGCAATCAGGACTGGCAATATAGGAATAAGCGGAGCAACCGGCACAGTGCTCGCTCATAGCTTGGAAGAACTACGCTCCCTCACTGACCGGACGCTGCCGGACATTAATCTCGCATCCCCACGCGCCAAAGCAGTATCCAACTAGGTTTCTACCTACCGGCACACTAAAGCGTCTACCTCCGAACTGGTTAAGTAGCCAGTCTCTAGTACTGCGGATGCGACTCGCTCGACTGACGACCAGTAATAGCGGAGAAATCGCCGGGCATTTGCCTCCGCCTCACGCAAGACGGCAGCCCGGTCGTCTCCTATGCTGACGGCCCAGCCGGCGGCAAGTTCTGAGGCGTGCTCCATGTCCTGCCGGCCGCCAGTCATGAAAATTGCGGCCGCTGATATCTTGCGCGCCCGCGATTCGGCCAGCGGCCCGGCGAGCGCGATCTCTATCTTGTCGGTAATGCAAATCGACGCACCAGTGCCGTGCGAGTAACCTGAGCCGTCGGCGCCAATATCTATTGCAGTGGCGGCGCCGAGCCGCACGATGCGCATGACCGCATGGCCGGATTCGTGGAAGGCCGCGAATCGGCGCTGGGCGTTACGTCTCATGGCGTCCGGCGGCTGTGGCCCAGATACACGGTCTCAAATTCACGCTTCGTCCTTCCCATACGCAAAGGGTAAGAAACCCGTGCCTCGAAAACAATTAGCGCGAGTGGTCGTTGTCACGCGAGTGAGAGTGGCAGGCAATAAGAAGCTCACCACGACGTGAGTCCCAATAATTCAATGCCGCGCTCAAGTTTCTGCCGGGAGCGCCGATTCCCCGTGTACGAACTATTGCTACAAGAGCCAGGATTATGTCAACGAACTCAATCGCGGGAACCACCCCAACGACCAATCAGGCAACCGTGTGGGGCGCTGGTCGGTCCTCGTACGCAAGAGCAGCCAACAATGGCAACTCAAATTCTGGCAGTAGTGCGGTACAGGGGGGCGGCGCAGGAGGAGGCACTCTATTCTCTGCGCTGCTCGCCGCCCTGACGCAGTTCGTGCTCGACAACCCGGCGTCCGCCGGCACCACCGCGGCAGGCACTGGCACCTCGACGCCTGTTGCGACCACGGCCGCCGCGACGAGCTCGACGGGAACGACCAGCTCCGGCGGCTCGACGAGTTCCGCCGCAGTGACGAGTTCCGCCGCCGCGACGAGTTCATCGGCCACGACGAGTCCATCCGGCACGTCATCATCAAGTTCATTGTCATCGGATTTGCAGACATTTCTGCATGACCTGTCCCAGGCGCTCAGGCAGGCAGGCGGCTCCCGTCACGGCCACCACCATGGCGGTTCGCATTCGGAGCCCACGGAGACCGTCAGCGCGCCGGCGACCTCGACTACGGTCAGCGCACCCACCACCACCGGTGCCGGCGCTAGCGCCGCGACCACGGCCGCCGCAAGCGCCACCGCGCCCGCTTCCGCGCCTGCCACCGGAACCACCCCTACCACCAGCACAGCCGCCGGCACGACACCGGTGACGACCGCGGCGGCCACGGCGGGTGCCGGATTCAGCAGCCGCGGAATCGCGCACTACGGTCAGCACAGTGTCATTTCCGAGCTCAAGAGCTTGATCAACGACTTGAGCAATGGCCAGGGGACCGGCACGACTGGCGCAGCAGGGACCGCATCGAATTCTCTGTCGAGTGCGCTATCCAATCTTGCCACGGCATTCAGCAAGCTCATCAGCGACTTGGGTGGCTCGACAGCGGGCACGGCGACCGCCGCGACGAACAGCCCGGCCGCTCAATCCCCAACCGCCGCGCTGCAATCGTTCTTGTCCGGCTTTCTGCAGGATCTGCAGAACGGCGGCAATGCCGCGAATACCCGCGGCAATACCGTCAACCTGAGCGCGTAGCTCGTTCGGATGAGGGCGGCGTCGCTGGCGGCGCCCGATAACGGATGAACGGCAGGACGCGCGCGAGACCCGCGAGCAAGCCGTGTTGGTCGATCCAGAGGGCATAGGCCACGTAGGTCGGATCGCGGCTCAGATGCCGTTCTTCGGTGCGGGCACGGGCGTAGTAAATCAAGTTCAACAGGGCGAGCAGCACACAGTTGCGCAGCGCGGCGCTCCACCCCAGTTCACTGACGAAGGGCACCGATATCAGCCACCAGCTCAGGTTCTTCGCCAGATACGCCGGATGTTTCGTGAATCGATACGGTCCGCTGGTGATGATTCCCCGATGCGTGAGATTCGAGAAGCGCAGGCCGAACGACACCGTGCAGAGCGCGTAGATCACCGTCAGCCCAATGATGACGGCGGCCCATGCGATACGCACGGCGGGCGAGGTCAGCAGCCAGTTGTCCCAGTAGATCGCGTCGTCGTACTGCAGGTAGAAGCGTCCGATGACTGAATAGAACGGCTGATAGCAGATCAATGCGACCACCCAGCCGGCGACAGTCGGCTCGACGCTGCGAATCTGCGAATCGAACAGCCGGATCGCGGTGCCGTATCCCACCACGCAGAACAATAAATCGACGGTGTAGGAGAGGTGGTAGAACACTTGGTAGACGGCCACGACGCCGTGGTCGGATGCGAATGTATGCAGCGCTGCACTCAGCGATCGAACTTCGGCGCTCAAGTACACCGTCATCAGCGGCAGGAAGAATCCTTTGATCACCCAGCCGAGCAAATGACGCCGAATCAGCGCGCCGTTCACGCTCCGCCACCGTCCGATGGCGAGAGCGCCCATGGCGTAGTACTCGTCATCAGGCTCGTCGATTCGCCGGTCCGCCCACACAAGATACAGCGGGACGAGAGCGCCCAAGGGTGCAAGGGTGCGCAGAAACTGCCAGTAGGGATCGTAGAAATTGCCGCTGTATTCCGGAAACAGCCAGTACGCAAATGCCAGCAGGCCGAAGGTGGCGGCTACTCCGCACAGCCGGATGCCGACCCGCCGCAGATCCAGGGGCCGCAGGGCTTTGCCGGGCAGCGTGCCGCTCAAGGGCGCGCGCAGCGACGGCCAAAACCGCTCGCAGAGCGCGATGACCAAGACGATGCCCAGGCACGGCAGCAGGGGTGCATAGAGAAGCCAGCCGCTGGAGTCGCCGGCGTCGTCGATCGCTCCAATCAACGCCAGCCCTGCGACCATCGCCACGCAGCACAGGGCGAAATTGGCGGCCGAGCGGGGGCGTGCGCTGCCGGCGTTCATGGGCGCGCCGGCTCCCGGCGCAGCCTCATCAGCAGCGCCGAGCACACCAAGATGGCATCGACGGGTTCGCGAAACCGGGCCTCCATCACGCCCTCGTTCTGCAGCAGCAGCAGCGCGATCGTCCCGAGTGCGCACAGGGGCACCAAGTATTCGATGCCGCGATAGCGGCGCCGCATCACACTCCAGGCCACCAACAGGATCAGCGGCGCCCAGATCCACCGCGTCCACAGAGTCAACCGGCCGAACAGGCTCGCGGGATCGGAATTAGGCCAGCTTTGCGCGAAGAAGAGATACGCGCAATCCTCGAGGCGCTGCTTTGCCGCGGAAAACGTGCGCTCCCGCGCTACGCGTTGCTGCTCCGCAATCCAGGGTGCACGGCCTTGGGTCAGATCGATGTCGATCGCGGCTACACCGGTGCGATCGGTGGTCCAGCGCGAGAAGGGCCAGAATGTCGGATTGTAGAAGCTGGGAGAACCGAAGCGGTAGCGTCCCTCCGGGCCGTAGTCGACGGTAATGTCGCGCATACCGCTCGCATGGTAGATCTCATTGAAATATAGATTGCCGAGCGGTGCGAAGTAGCCGAGCTTGGCGCGGCCGTGCAGGCCGGCGGGAATGACCAACGCGGCGGCGACAGCGATGGCGCCGATGAGCTTGATGAGCCGCTGCGGCTGGGTGCGCCACCACAGCCACGCGATGCAGCCCAACGCCATGGGCACGGCGACCGTTCGCGTCAGGGCCGCGCAGGTCCAGACGATGACCGCGATAATGAACGCGGCCGCCGTGCCCTTGCGCCTCGCGCGCAGCGTCAACCAGAAGCAGAATCCGAGAAGCGTCAGCAGCAGCGTCTCGTTCATGAAGTACGCGTACAGGCTGATCGATTCCGGAATGATCCCGATGAGAAGCGCGCCCATCAAGGCGCGGCGCCGGGAGGCAACTTCGCGCAGCGCCCGGTACCACCCGTAGGGCAGGGCCGCGCACAGCAGGCCGCAGCCGAGCAGCACCGTGGGGGCGGATCCCTGCGAGAGGTTGCGCAGGGCGAAGATCCAGGCCTGATACAAGAGCGGATCGGCGCTGCCCATGATGGTGGGGTGAAGGAAATTTGCGCCGTTCTCCCAGTGCCGCAGGGGATCCGAAAATAGGTGGTCCAGCGGCGAGTTGAAGAAGGGGTAGAGCAGGCGGCAGAGCAGCAGCAGACCGAAGGCCGCCTGCAATCGGTGCACCGTGAGCGATTCGTGCCAGAGGAGTCGTGGGACGCTCACTGCGGCATCCCGAAATTACGCCGTGTTGCCCGCGTCGATGGTCAGCGTGGTTCCAGTGATGTTGCGGCCGCCATCCCCTAACAGGAATTCGACGCTGCGTGCGATGTCGATCGGGTCCGGCATGCGCTTCAGCGCACTGCGCCGGGCAATCTGCTGACGCTGCGCCTCGTTGAGCTCATGGGTCATCTCGGTGACGATGAAGCCGGGGGCGAGGGCGTTCACGGTGATGCCGAGCTGGCCCACCTCGCGCGCCAGAGATCGCGTGAATCCGATCAGCGAGGCCTTGGTGGCGCTGTACACCGCCAAGCCGCTGTAGCCCGTGAAGGCCACCACGGAGGCGATGTTGACGATCCGGCCTTCACGCTGCGTCATCATCGAGCGAACCACGTACTTTGTGAGCATGATCGGCGAGATGGTATTGAGCTGGATCAGCCGCTGGATGTCGTGATCGAGCATGTTGCTGAGAATGCCGCTCGTGCCCAGACCGGCATTGTTGACGAGGCCGTAGATGGGGCCGAAGTCCGCGCGCAGCGCTCTGACCAGCGGCGCAATCCCGCCCACGTCGGACAAGTCGCAGGCACGAAACTCGATGGCGCCGCGGCCGCCGTCCGCTGCTGCGCGGCTCGCGGCCGTCAACCCGTCAGTGCCGTTGCGCGCGAGCGCGACGACGCGATAGCCGGCGGCAGCGAGGGCGCCACACATCGCGAGTCCAAGACCGCGGCTTCCGCCTGTAACGATGACGTTTTGCATTGGCCATTATCATCCATGGCGCAAACCACCGGCAAGCGCCATCCTACGGCGCGTGCTCATTGCTCAGCAGGCCGGCGTTGAAGAAGCTGAGCAGATGCCGCTGATAATCATCCGCGGCAGCCCGCCAATATCCTCCATGATGAGCGCCGGGCACCATCCATAGGCTCTTCGGCTCGCGCGCCGCCGCGTACAGCTCGTTCACCATGGCGGGCGATACGGCTTCGTCGAGCGCGCCGCCGATGATCAGGATCGGCCGCGGGGAAATCTCACCGATGACCTCGCGCGGCGACATGCGGGCTGGGACGAGGCCGGTATTGCGCACGGCCCAATAGGCCGGCCATTCGCTGAGAAAGCTCCAGCGGCGGTGCAATCGGCGCAGGTACTCCTCGTAGTCCGGAGGCGCTGCCTCGATGACGATGGCCCGCAGCCTCGGATCGAGCGCCGCGACCTGAGTCATGAGGAAGCCGCCGATCGAAAATCCCAGGCCGCCGATTCTGTTCGGATCGACCTCCGGGCGCCCTGCAACCCAGGTGAGGGCCGCCGTCAGCGCGTGCCGCTCGATGGGCCCGTAGTGGATGTCGCCGCGGCCCTCGCTGTCGCCGTCTCCGGGCCAATCGAACGCGAGCACTCCGAAGCCGGCCGCCGCGAGCAAACGTAGTTCCGGGAGCATGCTGGAGCGATCGGCATTCGTGCCGTGGCTCACCACGATGGCAGCGCGATTGCGTGAGGGGGCGTACCAGCCGGCCATGCGCAGCCCATCCGCCGATGAGAATGAAACCAGCTGCAGGTTCGGCACGCCGGTGAGTTCGGGGTGGTGCAGGGCCGCGGACATGGGCCACGGCTCGAAGTCGAGCCGGGCCGCGCGGTAATTTCTATAGGCCACGGCACCGGCAAGAAGCGTCGCGAGCACCAGCAGAACAAGGATATTGCGTAGCACGACTCACCTGCTCAATCCAGTCTACCGGCCGGTCGAACCTTCGGCTAGACTTTCGCCGCCTGCGACCCGTTCTGGCTCCTCCGATGTGCATTATGTGCAAGTAGCACCACAACGAGCGTGGTGGCTGGCACTTTGTATGACAGAGCCACCTATGGAAACGCGCCGCTCGAACCCTTTGGTACACCTTCTCGCGAGCGCGCTGGTGATGCAGACGCTATTGTCCGGTGCCAGCCTCATTGTTGGATTGATCATGATACGCCGCACGAGCGACCTCCAATACGGCTACTACGTGCTGATACTCAATGGCTTCATGTTGATCGTCGGTTTGCAAGCTGCATACATTCAACCGAACCTGGTTGTCCGCATCACGCGCGCAAACGCGTCGGAGCGCGCAGACATCATCGGCGGTCTATATCGAGATCAGCGAAGACTGTGGCCGTTGATTCCCTGCTTGATCGCCATTCCGACCTTGGCGCTTTGGCTGGGCGGGGTCGTTAAGACCTCGCTGGCCATCGTGACGATCGCCGCCTCCATCAGCGCCTCATTCGTTCTTTTTCGCGAGTTCTTCCGCATGGTGCTGCTGAACAGCCGCAGACCAATCGAAGTGCTCGTCTCCGACATCGTGTACGCCGTACTGCTCGTGGGCGGCGTTCTACTTGCGACCACGACCCAGGCCTCGGCGGCAGTCGCCACGCTCACCATGGGAATTGCCGCCCTCGTCGGCGGATTGTTGTGTTCGAGAGCGCTGTGGCGATTCGAGGCCTGGAATATTCGCGGCGCTCCGGGGATTTTGCGCGCCATCGCTCCGGTCGGCACTTGGTCCGCCGGCGGCTCTGCGGTTCATTGGCTGTTTAGCCAGGGGTACAGTTACCTCGTCGCGGGGATGCTGAACGTACCTGCGGTCGCCGCCATCGCCGCGACCCGGCTTACGGTCATGCCGATCAATCTACTCTCGACGGGTCTCGGTACTGTGATGCTGCCGACCGCCGCCGCGTGGCTGCACGCGCATGGCGCGTCGCGAGTATTCCGACGAATGCTGTTGATCGCCGTCGGCTTGGGCGTGGTTGCGATTTGCTACTGCGCCGTCGCCTGGGTGGCGCGCGACTGGCTCTTTACGTATGTGCTGAAGAAACAGCTGCCGCAACGTGACGAACTGCTGCTCCTGTGGTTCGCGATCGCCCTGGCAATGCTGTTGCGTGATCAGTTGATTTACCTGTTGGCCGTGCGCGAGCGTCTTCGATCGACTAGCACGCTCACATTCTTCAGTGCCTTGGTTTCGATCGCAGCGAGCTATTTCGGCATTCTGTACTTCGGCGTCATTGGCGCGCTGGCGGGTGTTCTCGTCGGCGAGATATTGAACGTGACCGGGCTCATCTTCCTATCGGTGATGGAAGTGCGCCGCCCCCTGAAAGCGGCGGAATCATAGGCCCGCGAGCAAGCGCAATGACAACGAGAAAAAAGAAGCTGCTTTTTGTGGCGAATGTATTCCTGCACCCGCTTGATCGCGGCGAGAGAATACGGGTCTTCAGGCTCCTCGAGGCTTGCGCGAAAGAGTTCGAAGTCACCTTCGTTGGCCCGCATCCCACCTTCCCGGGCTCTGTGCAGATTCCGGCGTTCATTACGCACTATGTGCCGATCGATACCGAGCCCCGGGGCGGATTCGACTGGCGGATTTATCTACATGCCTTGCGTTCCGGAATTGGCATGCCTTTCGGCAATATGCTGCAATTTCGTATCCGCTGCCTGCACGCGTTGAGGGACATGGATCTGAACAGCTTCGATTTGATTTGGACAGCGCGTCTGCATCTTGCTCCACTCTTTCGCGGTCAGCGTTCTCGTACGGTGGTGGATTTCGACGATGTGGAACATCTGAAGTTGCACGATCTCATCCGGTTGCAACGCCCCTCTCTCCGGTGGCTGCACAATTGCTATCGATACTTGATCTACCGATTCGCTGAATTGCACAGTTTTCGCGATTACCTTCGAATTACCGTTTGTTCGAGGGAAGATCAATCGTATTTGCAGGCTCGCAGGGCCGGCAATGTGCACGTTGTCCCAAATGGGGCGACGATCCCGGCAATTCTCGGGTCGCTGCGTTCACGCTCGCCCGGGAAGCCATTGCGCGCCGTGTTTCTCGGCAATATGGGCTACCAACCGAATATTGACGCGGTAGGGTTTTTCGCCGACCAAGTGTTGCCGGCCGTTTCCGGGACTGTCGAGTCTTTCGATGTGATCGGATCAAACGTGCCGCCCGAACTCGATCGCATGTACGCAGGACGCGTCAATTTCCGCGGATACGTCGATGAACTGGGCGCGGTCTTACAGGAATATGACGTCATGGTTGCGCCGATCCGTTTCGGCAGCGGCACCAAACTAAAAGTTCTCGAGGCGATGGCAAACGGCATCCCTCTCGTTTCTACTCCCCAGGGTGCCGAGGGGCTCGATTTGGTGGACGGCGTGAGTGTTCTCCTGGCCTCGACGCCGGCGGAGATGGCCGAGGCCCTGATGCGGCTGGCAGAGTCGCCTCAATTGTGCCGACAGATTGCCGCGGAGGCGCATTCTCTTGCCCGCAGGCGATTTTCTTGGGAGGCGATCCAGGACGCCCTTGCTTCGGAATTGGTGAACCTTGCGCGCCCCTAGAGCTGCCCGGGCCCGGTGCCTTCACGGCGACGAGTCTCCCGCGTGAATCAGGCCGTGCTCTCGGCCGACTTCAAAGCGCTATTCCCGGACGGCGTGGCGGCGGCCGAGCTGCGCGGGCAGGGCGATGTCTCGCTGCTGCTGCCGGTCGAATCGGCAGGGTTGGGACGCGCCGTTCAGACGCGAGTCCAAGAATTCGCCGCCGGCCGGTCGTGCGCCCGGCTCGCGTTGGCGCAATTCGGCATTCACGATTTCCCCTTGGCCGTGCGCGGCGACCGTCAGCCGGCGTGGCCGCCGTCCATGGTGGGGAGCATCACGCACACCGCGGGTCTGTGCGCGGCGGTCGTCGGGGAGGCGGCGCGCTTCGCAGGGCTGGGCTTGGACTGCGAAGTGGTCGGCGACGTGGAGCCCGAACTGTGGCCGAAAATCTGCGTACCGAGTGAAACCGCGTGGCTGCGCTCGCTGCCGACGGTCGAGCAGGCGCGTGCGTCGGCGCTGATCTTTGCCGCCAAGGAGGCGTTCTACAAGTGCCAGTACCCCGTCGTCGCTGAATTCTTGGGCTTTCACGACATTCGGCTCGGCATACGCGACTGGGATTCCGGGTCGGCGGCGTTTGAGGTACATGCCACCCGCGACCTGGCCGTGGCCGCGTTCGCGCAGCTCCCCGTGGTCGGAACATACCGCTTCCACGAGCACTACGTGTCGGCCGGCGTCGCCCTCGATTCGCCTCAATAGGCCTTGTCGTCGCGAAACACCTTGATCGCCGTGAGTAGAATGATCTTGACGTCCAGCATCGGCGACCAGCGCCGTAGATAGTCGAGGTCGTAATTCACCCGCGCCTCCATGTCCGCCAGCTGGGAGGTCTCGCCGCGGCATCCGTTCACCTGCGCGAGGCCGGTGATGCCGGGCAACACCTTGTGGCGCACCATGTATCCCTTGATGAGCTTGCGGTACTCCTCGTTGTGCGCGACCGCGTGGGGCCGCGGCCCGACCAAGCTCATGCGGCCTTGCAGGACATTGATGAGTTGCGGCAGTTCGTCCATCGAAGTGCGCCGGAGAATGGCGCCGATGCGGGTGATGCGCTTGTCGGTCTTCGACGCCTGCCGGATCTGCGTGCCATCCTCGGTCACGGTCATGGTTCTGAACTTGTAGACGGCGATCTCCCGCCCGTCGAGCCCATAGCGGCGCTGCTTGAATATCACCGGTCCCGGCGAGGAGATCTTGACCATCAGGGCGACCAGCAACAGCAGCGGCAGGAAGAGCAGGAGCACCACGACGGACAAGCCGATGTCGATCAGCCGCTTGGTCACGCCGCGGTAGCCGTAGAACGGTGTCTCACACATGGCGACCACGGGGATCCCGTGAATCTCGCCTGAGCGCGCCTGAATCAAGTCGAACACGAATATGTCGGGTACGTAATAAATCGAGGCGGTGGTATCGCGCAGGTCATCGAGAAGATTCATCACCCGCTTCAAGTGCCGTATCGGCAGGGCGATGAATATGACGTCCGTCCCGTGCTGCTTCACATACGCAGACAGGTCGCTCAAGGTGCCGATCAGTTTGGCGTCGGACTCGAGGCCCAGCCGGTCGGTGCTGCGGTCGTCGAAGAAGCCGGACACCGCCAGACGCATGACGGGGTTATTCGTCAGGCGCCGCGCGAGTTCCAGGCTGCTGTTGTTGTATCCGGCGAAGATGGCCTTGCGATTCTCGAATGCGTTCATCAGGAAGTGATGCATCAGCTCCTGCATGGTCAGCGTGACCAGGATCAGCGCCACCGGCGTGACGAGCGCCCAGGTGAGGAAGATGCGGCGCGGGTAGGCCGCGAAAGAGTTGGTGATGTAGCCCACGGCGAGCAGCACTGCGAGCAGCAACAGCCAGCGGAAAATCGTGTCGGCGACGGCCGTGATCCGCGCCGTGGTCACCGGCGTGGTTACTTCGCGCGGCGGCTGGATCAGCACCAGGCACAGCACCGCCACGACCACGATGGCCTGGGAGGATCGATCGAACACACTGCCGAAGAAGGTGACGGTCGCATACAGAGTGCCGACGGCAACCACGGCGGGCATCACCGCCTGCAGCGCGGCCAACAAGGCGATGAGAAAGCTCTGCTTGTACAAGACCGGCTGGTTCATCGATTGTCCATTGGGCTAACGGCGTCACTGGCGACGCTTGCGCGTGGCGGGTGCGCGACAGAAGCGAAGTGCATTATCGGGCAAAACCATAGCTCGATGCGTGATCTATTTCCGCAACGGTTAAATAGCCGCGCGCTAGGGCGCCATGGCCGCCGGCCGGCCAATGGTATTCTATGTGGCATGACAATCGTGCCATTGCTCGATCTCAAGGCCCAATTTGCCCAAATTAGGGCCGAAGTGATGCCGGTCATCGACGAAGTATGTACCGGACAACACTTCATCCTGGGCGAACACGTGCGTGCCTTGGAGCTGGAAATAGCCGGCTATTGCTCTGCCTCCGTCGGCATCGGCGTCTCCTCCGGCACCGATGCCCTGCTGCTTGCCCTCATGGCCTTGGGGGTGGGCGCAGGCGACGAGGTCATCACGTCGCCGTTTACCTTTTTCGCAACAGCCGGCACGATTGCGCGGGTCGGCGCGCGTCCGGTGTTCTGCGACATCGATCCTCAGACCTTCAATATCTCACCGGCTGCGGTCCAGGCCTTCATCGATGACCACTGTGCGGTTAGGTCGGACCAGCTGATCCACCGCGCCACCGGCGGACGCATCAAGGCCTTGATGCCGGTGCATCTCTACGGCCAATGCGCCGACATGGACCCCTTGATGGCGATTGCGCGTCGATATGGCCTGAAGGTGATCGAGGATGCCGCACAGGCCATTGGTTCAACCTACAAGAACGGCGAACATGCCGGCACGTTCGGCGACGTTGGCTGCTTTTCGTTCTTTCCCAGCAAGAATCTCGGTGCTTTCGGCGATGCCGGACTGTGCACCACCAATGACGCGGACCTCGCCGAGCGCCTGCGGGTATTGCGGGTGCACGGCGGCAAGCCGAAGTACTTCCATGCGCTGATCGGCGGCAACTTTCGCATTGACGAGTTGCAGGCGGCGGTGCTGCGCGTGAAGTTGAAATACCTGGATGGCTGGACCGCGGGGCGCCAGCGTAACGCCGCCTTCTACGATGCGGCCTTCGCCGCTGCCGGCCTGGGGGACCGGCTGCGCACGCCGGTCGCGGTCGCGGACTACCGGCATATTTTCAATCAGTACGTGGTCCGGGTACGGGATCGCGACGCCTTGCGGGCAAGGCTCACGGAGCGCGGCATCGGCAGCGAGATCTACTATCCGGTGCCGCTCCACCGGCAGGAGTGCTTCGCCTACCTTGGGTATGGCGCCGGGGACTTTGCGCATTCCGAGCGGGCCGCCGAGGAAACCCTGGCGCTGCCCATTTATCCGGAATTGGATCGGGCTCAACTCGAGCACGTGGTCGCCACCGTTGCCGGGTTCTATTCCTGAGGATCGAGCCCCAGGCCTGCACGGATCAGCTCTTCTTGAAGTCGTCGGGCAGCAGCTGATGGCGCGACAGTAACTTGTAGAAATCCGTCCGATTGCGCTTGGCCAGGCGCGCCGCCTGACTGACGTTGCCGCCGGTGATCTGCAGGATTTGTGACAAATAGTTGCGCGTGAACTCGTCGCGCGCCTCGTCGAAGGACGGCAGACGCGTGGGATTGCCGCCCAAGGACTGCTGCACGAGTTCGGCGGTAATGATGGCGCCGTGCGACAGCGCGACGTTTTGCCGCACCACGTTGTACAGCTGGCGCACATTGCCCGGCCAGTCCGCGGTCGCCAGAAGCTCCACCGCTTCGGGGGCGTAGATTTTGCGCTGACCGCTCTCTTTGGCGATCTGTTCCAGAAAATGCGCCACCAACAGAGGAATGTCCTCGCGGCGGCGGGCCAGGGTGGGCACCTCGATGTGCACCACGTTCAGCCGGTAGTACAGATCCTCACGAAACTGGCCGCCGACCATCAGTTCGTGCAAGTCGCGATGGGTGGAGGAAATGATGCGCACATTCGTGGGTACTGCGTCGGCACCGCCCACCGGGCGGATCTGGTTCTCTTGCAGGACGCGCAGCAGCTTCACCTGCAGCCGCATCGGCATGTCGCCGACCTCGTCGAGCAGCAAGGTGCCCCCGTCCGCCGTCTCGAACAGGCCCTTCTGCGCCCGGACGGCGCCCGGGAAGGCACCCTTCTCGTGGCCGAACAGCTCCGACTCGAGCAGATTTTCGGCCATCGCGCTGCAATTGACGGCGACGAAGGCGCGGTTGCGGCGGGGACTGGCTTCGTGAATGGCGCGTGCCAGCAGTTCCTTGCCCGTGCCGCTCTCGCCGGTCAACAGTACCCGTGCATCGGTGCCGGCGACCATATTAGCCTGGGCCAGCTTGTCCTCCATCAATTGATTGCGCGTGATGATGTTGGCGCGCCAATCCTCGTCCACGTGTGCGAAGCCCGACACTTTGAGGGCCTTTTGCACGTGATCGAGCAAATCCTGCTTGTCCACCGGTTTGGTCAGAAACCCGAAGGCGCCGCTTTGGGTCGCGTGCACGGCATCCGGAATAGTGCCGTGCGCGGTCAGGATGATCACTCGTAGGCCCGGCCAACGGCTCTGCAGCTCCTTGAGCAACCCAATGCCGTCCATCTGGTCCATGCGCAGGTCGGTGATTACCAGGTCGGGCCGGAACCGCACGCAAGCGGCGAGCGCCGCGGCCGCGCTCTCGACCGCTTCGACTTCGTAGTTCTCGGCGCGCAGACGGATGGTCAGGAGGCGCAGCAGTCCTGGGTCATCATCCACCACCAAGATGCGGGCTTTGCGCTTCTGCGGCGCCTGGCTATCGCGGGAGGTGGGATTCATGCCGAATGACAGGGGAGTCGTGGCGGGAATCGAATAGGCATTCAAGGCGGTCTCTCCCTAATTTTACGGCGTCCGCGACCCGCTCGTTCCGCGATCGTTGATCGACCGCTCGATATGCGTGATTGCGTCGAGTTTGGCACGAGCCTCGTCCAAGGCCTTGCGCAACCTCACATTTTCGTCCGATTCCGCGGTCAATCTACGGTTGATCGCCGCCAACTTATCACGTGAATCATCGTGCGATGCATCATCGCGCATGCGCTTATTCTCGGCTTGCAGTATGAGCCTCTGTTCGACTTCCTTAAGCTCAACCAAGGCCAATAAGCGCTCAATGGGTAGTAGAGTTTCAGGCCTGGCCAATAGTTCCGACAACTGTCGCTGGGCTGCGACGGGATCCGAGCCGCTGTAGCCCGGGGTCGCCAGGGCCAGCGCATACCGGAGCCGATTGCTCGTGGTCGGCGTCAATTCCGCGGCGTCCTTGGCCGCCTGGAACGTTTCGGCCTGACGCGCAGGATCACCCTGCGGCAGGCTGCTCATCATGTCGAGGAGGGGCGCGATCGGGCTCAAGTCCGGCGTCGAGCGATCCTGCTCGATCGGAGGAGCGGCCGGCTTTTGACGGGTGAACATATCGCTCAAGCTGCAGCCGCCGATGGGGCCGAAGATCAACGCGCATGCTGCAAGACGCCACCATTTATGCGGCATGAGCTTTTTTTTCACGGGTCGGCGCCGCCTGCCGCATGGGCAGACGCACGCGGAAATGCGCGCCTCCCAATTTGGCTTCGAGAATCTCGATGCTGCCGTTGTGTGCATTGACGAATTCAGTCACCACCGACAGCCCGATTCCCGTTCCCTTGACGTGTCCTCCCTGCGGCGTCTTTCCCTGATAAAAAGCCTCGAATATCCGATTGCGCTCCTCGGCCGGAATCCCCGGCCCGCTGTCCATCACGTCGAGCACCAGCTGCTCGCGCTCGCTCCGCGCGTGGATCGAAATGGTGCCCCCGCGCGGCGTGAACTTGATAGCGTTCGACAACAGGTTGTCGAGGATCAGGCGAATCTTGCCGCGGTCGGCGAGAGGTGCGAGATCCTCGACCTGGACATCGAGACGCACGCGCTGCGCCACCAAGGTCAGCTGTTGATTCTCCAAGACGCTCTTGATCAAGGGCCGCAACTTGAATTCGGAGATCTCCAGGCCGACGCTCTTGGCCTGCCAGGCGCTGAAAGACAACAGGTTTTCGATGAGGCGCTGCAGTTTCATCCCGTTCTCGCGCAAGATCGCCGTGACTTCGCGTTGTGCGCTCTGCAGCTCACCGACCGCGCCGTCCATCAAGAGTTCGGTTCCCTCGCGAATATTTGCCAATGGGGTCTTAAGTTCATGCGACATGTGTCGCAGAAATCGGTTCTTCTCCTGCGCCAGATCGAGCAGACGCCCTCGCAGCCACTCCAACTGTGCTGCCAGGCGCTCGAGGTCCGCGGGTCCGCGAATGGCGATGGGCCGGGAGAACGTGCCCCTACCCAATTCGCTGATGGCGCGGTCGATGGCGCGGATGGGGCCGCCGAACAAGTACGTGAATACGGCTACGACCGCGAGGGTGAGCGGGATGAGCAGCAGCGACTCCCAGAACAGGTTCCGCTGCGCGAGTTGAGTCGCCGCCTGCAAGGCGCTCAGCTCGCGGTCGATCTCGGCGTTGACCCGGTTCGACACCTGGGACGCCATCGCCGAGAGCTGGGGAAACGCGTTGACCAGCGCCGCCATGCGTGCCGAAGCGGGCGAGCTGAGCTTCAATTCCCCGTGCAGCCGCTCGGCTTCCGCCTTGAGCCCCGTGGCTTCCTTGCGGGCGCTGTCGTCGAGCGGCATCGCCAGCAGCTCATCCAGAGTGCCGACCAGGCGCTCTTGAGTGCGGGCATACACATCGAGCAAGTCCGCGCTGCCGATGATCTGGTACAGCCGGGCGGTACGTTCGAGCGCGCCGATCTCCTCGAACATGCGCTGATTGTTGCGAGTCCCCTGCACGCCGTGAACCACCAGCCGCTCGCTTTGGATGGACAGGCGATTCATCTGTACGGCCGCGTTCACGATGGCGAACAACAGCGGTGCGGCCACGATCGTGAACCCGATCAGCATCAGCCCGCTCAATGATTTCGGTCGAGGAAATCGCATGCGGGGCATTCTAACAGCGTGATTAGCCCAAGGGAGTGCCTGCGTCGTACCTGTAGAATCCAGCAATGAATGACCAGACCCCTTATTCCGAGCTGTCGCCGGAAGCCGTCCTGGATGCGATCGAGGCGGTTGGGTATCGCTGCGACGGCAGGGTATTGGCGCTCAACAGCTATGAGAACCGGGTGTATCAGATCGGGATCGAGGACGGCGCGCCCGTCGTGGCCAAGTTCTACCGGCCGGCCCGCTGGACCGACGCGGCCATTCGCGAGGAGCATGCATTTGCGTGCGAATTGGCGGCACAGGAGATTCCGGTGGTGGCGCCCTTGGTCAGAGAGGGCGCAACGCTCCACGTCCATCACGGGTTTCGCTACGCCGTCTTTCCGCGGCGTGGCGGGCGTTGGCCGGAGTTGGGCACGAGCGACGATCGGGAGTGGGTCGGGCGATTCCTGGGAAGGATCCATGCCGTGGGTCGTGCCGCGCGCTTCCACGAGCGTGCACGATTATCGGTGGAGGTCCTGGGCCGCCAGTCGCGGGACTTCGTCCTCGAGGGCGATTGGATGCCCGACTACCTGGCGACCAAGTACGCCGACGTGACCGACGAAATGCTGGACGAGGTCGAGGCGCGCGCGGAGGGATGGCGCGGAGCCGTTCTTGGGCGGATTCTCGGCGACTGTCACCGCGGCAACATCTTGTGGACGGAGCAGGGGCCGCACTTCGTCGATCTCGACGACTGCCTGACCGGACCCGCCATTCAGGATCTGTGGATGCTGCTCGCCGGGGGTCGCGAGGAGATGCGCACGCAATTGGGCGATTTGCTGAAAGGATACGAGCAATTCCTGCCCTTCGATCGTAGCGAAATCGCGCTCATCGAACCGCTGCGGGCGCTGCGCATGATCCACTATTCGGCGTGGCTCGCGCGGCGCTGGCACGACCCGGCTTTTCCCCGAGCTTTTCCCTGGTTCGCCGAGCCGCGCTACTGGGAGCAGCACCATCGGTCTCTCGAAGAGCAGCTGGCGGCGGTCATGGATGAGCCGCTCGAGTTGTGATCGGCCGCGTATTTGGTGATCATACGGACATGAAGATCGCGAGAATTCTCATGCTCTGCGCCGTTGCGGCGCTCGGTGCCTGTCATCGGGAGTCGGACACGGAGCCGCAGCCGAAACCCGCTCCGCGCGTCGCTGCCCCGCCGCCCGTGAGGAAGGGGCCGAGCGTGGCCGAGCTCACGGCCGGCATGGTGGAGGCGGCGGTCCAGGGCAAAGCCCAAGTGCCCGTGCTGCTCAAATTCGATCTCGCGCAGAAGCCGATCGTGGGGCAAACGCTCGACATCAATCTGGCGGTCGTGCCGCAAATCGATGCGAGCGCGGCGCAGATCCAAGTGGTGGGCGGCGACGGACTCAGTGTCACCGCGGGCACGATCGAGTTGCCCGCCCTGGAGGCGGGACAGGTCTACCGCCAATCCGTCAAGGTGAGCCCCACCGCAGAGGGCGTCCTGCTGCTGAATTTGACCCTGTCCCTGAAACACGATGAAATGTCCGAGTCACAGGCGTTTTCCATTCCCATCATCGCCGTCCGCTGAAATTTGAGGCGCGGGGCGCCATAAAGCTCTATAATGGGCGGTTTCCCTTAGGGCCTCACCCGTGACTCAGAAACTTCGCAATATCGCCATCATCGCGCACGTCGATCACGGCAAGACCACACTCGTCGATCAGCTGCTGCGGCAGTCCGGGACACTCGACGCACGCAAGGACCTGCAGGAGCGGGTCATGGACTCGAACGATCTGGAGCGTGAGCGCGGCATCACCATTCTCGCGAAGAATACGGCGATCACCTGGGGCGACTACCGCATCAACATCGTCGATACTCCGGGCCACGCCGATTTCGGCGGCGAGGTCGAGCGCGTGCTGGCCATGGTGGATTGCGTGCTGCTGCTCGTCGATGCCGTCGACGGCCCCATGCCGCAGACGCGCTTCGTGACGCAAAAGGCATTCAAGCACGGCTTGCGGCCGATCGTCGTCATCAACAAGATCGACCGCGACGAAGCCCGCCCGGGCTGGGTATTGGATCAAACGTTCGATCTGTTCGATCGCCTGGGGGCGACCGACGAGCAATTGGATTTCCCCGTGGTATACGCATCCGCCTTGCGCGGCTTTTCGGGCCTGGATTCGACTGTGCGCGACGGCGACATGCAGCCGCTGTTCAAGACCATCGTCGAGCACTGCCCGCCCCCGGACGTCGATGCGGACGGGCCGCTGCAGCTGCAAGTCACGCTGCTCGATTACTCGAGCTACGTCGGGGCCATCGGCATCGGGCGCATCAAGCGCGGCACGCTGAGGCGCGGCATGGCGGTCACCGTGGTCAATCGCGAGGGCAAGCAGCGCTCCGAGAGAATCACGCAGATTTTGGGATTTCACGGGCTCACCCGCGTCGAGGTGGAATCGGCGAGCGCCGGCGACATCGTGGCCTTCGCCGGCATCGCCGAGCCCAAGGTATCGGACACGCTGTGCGATCCGGCGACCGTGGAACCCCTGCCCAGTCTCACCGTCGATGAACCGACGATCAGCATGACCTTCGAAGTCAACACCTCGCCCTTCCTGGGAAGAGAGGGTAAGTTCGTCACCAGCCGGCAAATCCGCGAGCGCCTCGAGCGCGAGGCCATTCACAACGTGGCATTGCGGGTGGAGCCGACCGGCGATCCGGACAAGTTTGTGGTGTTCGGCCGCGGCGAACTGCATCTCGGCGTCCTGTTGGAGAACATGCGCCGCGAGGGCTATGAAATGGCGGTATCGCGCCCGCGCGTGGTCATCAAGCAGGTCGACGGCGCGCCCCATGAGCCCTACGAGCAAGTCACGGTCGATGCCGACGCCGACGCCCAGGGCGATATCATGTCGGCGCTCGGCAGCCGCGGAGCGGAGCTCAAGGACATGCAGGCCGATGGCCGCGGCAGAGTCCGATTGGACTACATGGTGCCGTCGCGCGGTTTGATCGGATTTCAGACCGAGTTTCGCACCATGACCCGCGGCACAGGTTTGTTGCACCATGTGTTCGACCACTACGGACCGGTGGTGCAGCGGGAGTTGGGACAGCGCCCGAACGGGGTCCTGGTCGCGAACGGCCAGGGCGTCGCATTGGCGTACTCCCTGTTCAGCCTCCAGGAGCGCGGCCGACTCTGCATCGGTCCCGGGGAAGAGGTGTACGAAGGCATGATCATCGGCCTCAACAATCGCGACAACGATCTGGTCGTGAACCCGCTCAAGGGCAAGAAGCTCACCAACATGCGCGCCGCCGGCAAGGACGAAAACGTGGTGTTGACCCCCCCGATCCGCTTCTCCCTGGAGCAGGCGATGGAGTTCATCGATGATGACGAACTCATCGAAGTGACCCCCACGTCCATCCGGCTGCGCAAGCGCAATTTGCGGGAAACCGACCGCAAGCGTTCGGAGCGCGAAACCGCCGATCAAGGGATTTGATATTTAACCGATTATTGGCCGAACCGAGACGCCCGTCACGCCGCCATTGCGGGATCTCCCTAACATCTAGAGACTCTTGGGGCGCTGCGCGCGCCTCGGATTTCAGTGCGGGAGATCAGGGACTTGTCACGCGATAACGCGGCCGCAATTCGTAGCGAGCCACCGCAGTCCGCGGAGCGCTTGAACACCCTGCTTGAACGCCAGATCGAGGAGGCCGGGCTCAGAGGCGGGGATTTCGACCTCGATGTACTGCTCAAGGCCGTCAGCGCGCACTACGATCGGATCGACGGTGAGCGACGCGGCATCGTGCGCTCGATGCAGCTCATGTCCGATGAGGCACAGGCGCTCACACGCGAGATTCGCGAGCAGACCGCCTCGCACCTGCAGGCCATCCTCGACAACGTCAAGGATGCCATCGTCACGGTCGACGATGCCGGTCACATCGAAACCTTCAATCCCACCGGTGAGCGCATATTCGGCTACGCGCCGGCCGAGATCCTCGGCCGCTCGCTCGATTTCCTGCTGCCCGACATCGGTCAGGAAACCACGCACTTTCTCGAGCGCTTCGCCGTGAAGATCGACGACACGCACGTGGATCTCGCGGCTCATCAGGCCTGGGGGCGGGCCAAGGGCGGCAATCGCGTCGCAGTCGAGATTGCGGTCAGCAAGGCCAAGCTCAACTGGCGCGACGGCTACATCGTCAGCATCCGCGACATCACCGAAAGACATCTCGCCGAGCAATCCATGCGCGAGAGCGAGGCGCGCTACCGAACGTTGGTGGAGCACGCTCCGGAGGTGATCGTGGTGTTCGACGTCGATAAGGGCACTTTCGTCGACGTCAACGACAACGCCTGCCGATTTTTCAAGATGCCGCGCGAGTCCCTGCTGGCCAGCGGCCCGGAGAAGATCAGTCCCTCGCACCAGCCCGACGGCACGCCGTCCTTCGGCAGGCCGCGCGGCTTCATCGAGGGCGCACTCGCGGGCGAGGCGCCGGTGTTCGAGTGGGCGCACTGCGATGCCGCCGGCCAGCTCATGCCGTGCGAAGTGCGGTTCGTGCGCCTGCCGAGCTCGAATCGGCGGCTGATTCGCGCCAGCATCACCGATATCACCGAGCGCAAGCGGGCGGAGGCGATCGCGGCGGGCGAGCGCCGCATATTCGAGAAAATCGCCGGCAATGCGTCGCTGTCCGCGACGCTGGAGTCGATTTGCGAGTTGATCGAGCGCGTCATGGCGGACAGCTGCTGCGCCATCAACCTGTTGGACCATGAACGGCAGGTTTTGAACTTCGGGGTGGCGCCCAAACTGCCGCGCGAGTTCGTGGCGGCGATGGACGGCGCGCCCATCGGGATCCGCTACGGCTCCTGCGCCGCAGCCGTGTACCTGACGCGCCAGGTCACCGTCGCCGACATCGAGACCGATGCGCTCTGGGAATTCCGGCGCGACGCTGCGCTGCACGCCTCCTTTCGGGCCGCGTGGTCGACGCCCATCGTCGCCTCCGACGGCCGGGTCGTCGGCACCTTCGCGGTGTACCGGCGCCTGCCCGGCATTCCTCTGTCGCGCGACCACGAGCTGATGTCGCGCATGGCGCAGATCGCCGGCATCGCCATCGAGCGCCGCAGCGCCGAGGACGCGCTGCGCAACAGCGAAGTGAAATTTCGCGGGCTGTTCGAGAGCATGATGGAGGGGGTCTACCAAACCTCGCGCAGCGGCCGCATTCTCGTCGCCAATCCGGCCTTCGTGAATCTCCTGGGATACGGATCCGCAGAAGAGCTCTATCAAGTGCCGGCGTCGGCCCTGTACTGGTACCCGAGCGACCGCGAGACCTTCGTGCGGCGGGTGGAGAGCGAGGGCGAGCTGCGCAACGAGGAGTACGTGTTGCGCCGCAAGGACGGCTCCATGCTCGTGGTCCTGGAGTCCAGCCGCGTCGTGCGCGACAAGCACGGGCGGGTCACCGGATACGAGGGCACGCTCACCGACATCACCGAACGCAAGAAGGCGGAGACCGCTGTGTTCCAGGCCAAGGAGCGCGCACAGGTCACCCTGCAGTCGATCGGAGATGCGGTCATTACAACCGATTCCGAGGGGCGCATCGACTACATGAACCCGGTCGCCGAGAGCCTGACCGGCTGGGAAAATCGCGAAGCGGAGGGACGGCTAATCGGCGAGGTGCTGACCGTCGTCGACGAATCGTCGCGCGAGTCCGCGGAGAGCCCGGTCATGCGCTGCCTGCGCGAGGGGCAGATGCTCGGACTCAGCGAGCACACGGTGCTGGTGAACCGCCGGGGCCAGGAGCTGGCCATCCAGGATTCGGCGGCACCCATCCGCGACCGTGCCGGTAATCTCATCGGCGCGGTGATGGTGTTCCACGACGTGAGCAAGGAGCGCCGCCTGCACCGCGCGCTGCACTATCAGGCCAGCCACGATGCGCTGACCGGGCTCATCAATCGGCGCGAGTTCGAGAATCGGCTGACCGTCGCGGTCGAGAATGCGCAGGATGCGGGCAGCCGCCATGCCCTGCTGTATCTCGATTTGGATCAATTCAAGCTGGTCAACGACACCTGCGGACACCCGGCGGGCGATCAATTGCTGAAGCAGATCACCGGCGTGCTGCAGTCGCGGGTGCGCAGCGGCGACACGCTGGCGCGCTTGGGCGGCGATGAGTTCGGCATTTTACTGCAAAGCTGCCAGTTGGATCAGGCCATGCGCATTGCAGACAACCTGCGCCAGGCCATTCGCGACTTTCGCTTCATCTGGCAGGACGGCGTGCTCGAGGTCGGCGTAAGCATCGGCATCGTCGAGATCACCAGCGAAACGCCGACGGTCGCCAGCGTGATGAGCGCCGCCGACGTCGCCTGTTATTCGGCGAAGGACCTGGGCCGCAACCGCGTGCAGCTCTACAAGCCGGACGATGTGCCGGCGCGGCACCGCGAAATGCACTGGGTGTCGAAGCTGTCGCGCGCCTGCGATGAAAGCCGCTTCGAGCTTTTTTATCAGCCCATCGTGCCGATCGGCTCTACGTTGCGCGAACACGAGCGCGAGCACTTCGAGCTGATGCTCCGGTTGCGGGACGAATCGGGCGCGTTGATCACGCCCGCCGAATTCATTCCCGCGGCGGAGCGCTACAACGTCATGCCCTCGATCGATCGATGGGTGGTACGCGAGGCGCTCGATCGGCTGGTGCATCGCACGGGATCGGGCGTAAAGCCCTTCACCATCGCCGTCAACCTGTCGGGAACCTCGCTCAACGACGAGCGCTTTCTGGAATATCTGATCGCCGAACTCAGCGTCAACGATCTGGTTGCGGGCGCCATGTGCTTCGAGATCACCGAAACCGCAGCCATCGCCAACCTGGGCAGCGTGGTGTACTTCATGCGCGAGCTCAAGGCGCGCGGCTGCCACTTTGCCTTGGATGATTTCGGCAGCGGCCTGTCCTCGTTCATGTACCTGAAAACCCTGCCCGTCGATTACCTCAAGATCGACGGGCAGTTCGTCGAAAACGTCACCCGCGACCGGGTCGATCGCAGCATGGTGGAGGCGATCAGCCAGGTTGGCAGAACCATGGGCATTCAAACCATCGCCGAGCGCGTCGAGTCTCCCGAAGTGCTGGCCGAACTGGGCAGACTCGGTGTCGGCTACGCGCAGGGATTTCACATCGCGGAACCGCGGTCGACAAGAGAATTTCCCTACCTGCGCGAGCCGACGCGCAAGGCTTGACCGCCTGCCCGCTTCCCGTTCTCGATCCGAAGCGAGTACGCTTGCCGTGGATCGATGTCGCTCCGCACGGCCAAGGGGACTCACAATGATTGTCGGGATGTCCGTCGCTGCCTTTACGCTTTTTCACGTGATCTTGAGCCTGATCGGAATCGCCTCCGGACTCATCGTGGTGCTTGCCATGCTCGGCGCGAGCCGCGTGCCGGCATTGACCGCGATATTCCTGGCGACGACAGTGGCCACCAGCGTCACCGGGTTCATGTTTCATTTTGCCAGCTTCGGTCCGCCGGAAATCGTCGGCGCAATCTCGCTGGCGGTGCTGGCTCTGGCGATTCTGGCGCTGTACTCGTACAAGCTCGCCGGGGCGTGGCGTCGAATCTACGTGGTGACCGCGGTGCTCGCGCTTTACTTGAACGTGTTCGTCGGGGTGGTGCAGACCTTCCAGAAGGTGGCATTCTTCCACGCCTTGGCACCCACCCAGACGGAACCGCCGTTCGCCATCGCGCAGGGGATCGTGCTGCTGGCGTTCATCGCGCTCGGGGTCGCGGCGGCGAAGAAATTCAGGAATGCATAGCTCGAGCCCACGCTCCGCAATGGCTTTCGAGTTGCAGCCGAGCATCGAAAACCCGCGGATCAGGCTCGAGCCGCTCACCGCAGGCGACTTCGACGCCTTGTATTCGGTCGCCTCGGATCCGCTGATCTGGGAGCAGCATCCGAACAGAAATCGCTATCAACGCGACGTTTTCGCCGTGTACTTCGAGGGAGCCATGGAATCGGGCGGCGCGCTGCGGGTGATCGACAACTCGAGCGGCACATTGATCGGCAGTTCGCGTTATTACGATTTGGACGAGGCGCAGCGCAGCGTTGCCGTCGGCTACACCTTCATCGCCCGAAAGCATTGGGGCGGTCAGGCCAATCGGGCATTGAAGACCCTGATGCTCGAGCACGCGTTTCGATTCGTCGATCGCGTCATATTCCACGTGGGCGCCGCGAATCTGCGTTCACGCAAGGCCATGGAGAAGCTGGGCGGAGTTCTGATCGGCGAGGTGACGATGAGCTATCACGGAGAACAAAGCCACCCCAACGTCGTCTACAAGATCGATGGAGCCGACTGGGCACTGTCGAAGTAGGCTACACCAAGGAGACATTGCGAGTTTCCGGCGCCCATTGCCGGCAGACCACTGCGCCGATGGCGAGCACGGCGACGCAGGCCGCGAGCGCCGCACGCACGCCGAAGCCTGCGACGACGACGGGAAGCA
>Ga0210391_10000782_pt1 | contig 31106 bp, 19 predicted proteins | sample IncBWC12OmetaG_FD_160573 | JGI IMG/M metagenome (GOLD analysis project Ga0210391, IMG submission 160573) | Forest soil microbial communities from Barre Woods Harvard Forest LTER site, Petersham, Massachusetts, United States - Inc-BW-C-12-O ... | reverse complement strand
AGGATGCTGACCTTTTCGATTTTGCCACCGACGCCGATAACACGCAGCGCGCCGAGATCAAGATCATGCAGTCCATGTTGGACAAGGAATTTCCCAAGGAGAAAAAATGAATCGAGTGCAGAGTGTCGCGTTGCGATTCGCGGGTGTAGCCGTGGCCGCGATCGGCTTGAGTTCGGCAATTTATGCGCAGGGCCAGCAGTCGCCCGCGGCGGGATCGCAACCGCCGGCCGCTGCGAAGGCGGACGGAAACGAGAATCCGTTTGCGCCGCAGCCGGCCCCGCCGCTGCCGGCAGGGATGGCGGGATCAAGCGTTGACGATCCACGCTACAAGCTGACGCCGGGACTTTTTGACGCAGGCGAGACGGCCCTGGGTATGAAGCATCTCGCGCTGGTGAAAAAGCCTGATGCGTTCACGCTCGGAACCAACGATCCGAACGATCCGAAAGTGGCCACCACGTTAGGACAACTCGGAATGGGAAACGCTGCGAAGATGCCGAAAGAGCTGCAGATGGTAATCGCGCAGCTGGCGTTCGCGAACTCTGACCTGGCGTTCCAGGGCAATCACCTATTTCAGGGGAATTTTTACGGCGTCAACATTTTCGACATTTCGAATCCTTCCGCGCCGACCGCGGTCACCTCGATGGTGTGCCCGGGCGGACAGGGGGACGTATCGGTCTACAAAAATCTTCTCTTCATGTCCGTGGAAATGCCGAACGGACGGCTCGATTGCGGGACGCAGGGCTTCCCTGCCGAGCCCCCTCCCGCAGCTGACCAACCGCAGCAGCGGCCTGGTCGACGCCTCCCCGCACCGCAGAAAGATCGCTTCCGCGGCGTGCGCATCTTCGACATCACGGACATCAAGAACCCGAAGCAAGTGGCTGCGGTGCAGACCTGCCGCGGCTCGCACACGCACACGCTGGTAGTCGATCCGAACGACAAGAACAACGTCTACATCTACGTGTCTGGGACGTCATTTGTGCGGCAATCCGAAGAACTCGCGGGCTGCTCGAATGAAGCGCCGGACAAAAACCCGAACACGGCGCTGTTCCGCATTGACGTGATCCAGGTGCCCGTCGCGTCGCCGCAGGATGCGAAGATCGTCTCGACGCCGCGCATTTTCACGAATGCGAGCACAGGTGCATTGAACGGCCTGAGCAACGGCGGCAGCCACGACAAGGACGAAGCCAAGCCGCGCGACACGAACCAGTGCCACGACATCACGGTCTACCCGGCAATCGGATTGGCTGCGGGCGCGTGCGAAGGAAACGGCATCCTGCTCGACATCAAGGATCCGGTAAATCCGAAGCGCGTCGATGCCGTGAATGACACGAACTACTCGTACTGGCATTCGGCGTCGTTTTCGAATGACGGGACGAAAGTGGTGTTCACGGATGAGTGGGGCGGCGGGCTCGGCGCGCGCTGCCGACCGAACGATCCGAACGTGTGGGGCGCGGACGCGATCTTCCACCTGAAAGACGACAAGCTGAATTTCGCGAGCTACTACAAGCTTCCTGCAGCGCAGGCCGATACGGAGAACTGCGTGGCGCACAACGGGTCGCTGGTGCCGGTGCCGGGCCGCGACATCGAAGTGCAAGCGTGGTATCAGGGCGGCATTTCGGTAATGGACTTCACCGATGCCAAGCACCCGTTTGAGATTGCTTACTTCGATCGCGGGCCGATCGACTCGAAAACGCTGGTGCTCGGTGGCGACTGGTCGGCCTACTGGTACAACGGAAACATCTACGGCTCGGAAATCGCGCGCGGCCTGGATGTATTCGAGTTGACGCCAACACAAAACCTCACGCAGAACGAAATCGACGCGGCGAAATCCGTAAAGGTCGCCGAGTTGAACGTGCAGAACCAACAGAGGATCGAGTGGCCTTCGACGCTGGTGGTGGCGAAAGCGTATCTCGATCAGGTAGCGCGTTCGCAGGCGCTTTCAGCAGGTCAGATCGCGATGCTGCGCAAGGCTATTGCCAACGCCGAAAAGTCGAAGCTCAACAAGACCAGCGCGGCGAAGCTAGCAAGCCTCGCGCCGGCTGTTGAACAGAGCGCTGGATCGGCGAAGATGCCTGCTGATGCAGCTCGCCTTACTGCGCTCGCGGCGATTCTGAAGAGTCCGTCGGCCTAAGCTGGCAAAACGCAGTTCCATTTCGCCCCGCTCGAGAACATCCGAGCGGGGCTTTCCTTTTTAGGGCGCGGGCGCTTCGAGGGTGTCCTTGCGTGCTGGCGCGGCTCCCCCTCAGGCAACAGGAAGCGCAGGATTTGCATCTTCAAGGCTGGGTTGTAACGGGTTTCTTCTACGGGGTGTTTTTGCGGGCGAATCCGGTCGGGCCAATTTGCTGCCGCGCGGGGCGTTTTGCACGGGCAGTTGTGCGTTGACACGCTGCAAGGGTTTTGTTATTCAACTATTTCCGATAATTGAGCCAAAGGTTCGCTGTGGGAGTGATTCCCTCCGGCCAGGGCGCATCCGAATCGCATACCAAGGTGCTATGAAAAATTTGAAGGCGTTTGTGCGTAAGCCGTGCGGATCGCGCGCAGCAGATCATTCGAATTCCCGAAAGCTCTCCTCGAAAATCCAAGGCTTCGCACTCTTCGCGATTCTCGCTGTCGTTGCGGTCACTCCACTGCTCAATGGCTGTGGTGGCGGCACGGCGATTACTCTCGCCATCGCGCCTTCCACCGCACAGACGCTCGACCAGGGCCAATCGGTCACTTTCTTCGCACAACTGGGTAATGACACAAGCAACAAGGGCGTGGCGTGGCAACCGTTGACCGGCACGGGTTGTGCCGGCACGGGCTGCGGGACTCTTACGAACGTCACAACAACTTCGGTGACTTACACCGCGCCGAGCGGCTTGACCAGTGCGATTAGCGTGAGCCTCGAGGCGATCTCCAACGCCAGCGCCGGCGTTACCAAGACGGTGACGATTTCGGTGGTGTTGCCACCGACATTCCCGACCACCGTGACGACACAGCTTGTGAACGGCGCGAATGGCGTTCCTTACAACCAGACGATCACGGCGACGAATGGAGTCGCTCCGCTGACTTATAAGATTACGCCGGGCAGTGGCAGCTTGCCGGCGGGATTGCAGATGAACACGACGGGCTCGATCATCGGCACCCCGACGGGACCAATTACCGGTCAGCCAAATCCGGCGACGTTTACGGTGACTGTAACGGATAACGCCACGACGCCGTTTTCCGTCATCTCGCCCCCGTACACGCTTTTGATCAATCCCGCGCCGATTCTTTCGCTTACGGCGACTACGTTGCCCAACGGTACGGTGAACGCGACTTACGGCGCAGCTATCACGACGAAGGGCGGCGTCACTCCGTTCTCGTGGAGCCTCGTCAGCGGTGCGCTGCCGCCGGGACTAACTCTGAACCAAACATCCGGCCAGATCACGGGCGTGCCGACGCAGGCGGGAACCTATACTTTCACGCCGCAGGTCGTGGACTCTTCGATTCCGGCGCAAACCGTGAAGACGTCCGGACCACTTACAATCACGATCAACACAGCGGCGAAGCTGCAAGCGACGACGCCACCGTTGCCTACGGGCTTTGTAGGTACGTCTTACACCGGCAACCTAGTCGCGACGGGCGGAATTCCGCCGTACACGTGGAGCGTAACGACGGGCCAGCTTCCATCTGGTCTGACGCTCGATCCACAAACCGGCGTAATCAGCGGCTCGCCGCTGCTGATCACGAGCAGCACCTTTGTCGCACAGGTGCAGGATTCGGAATCGACACCAGTGACGGCATCGCAATCGCTCACCGTCAGCATTCAAAACGGAACAACGACTACGAACGCGCTCTTCACCGGCTCGTACAGCTTCCTGTTCCAGGGATTCGATGCGGGCGGCAATGTGGTGATCGCGGGCAACTTCACGTCAAACGGAAGCGGCACCATTTCGAACGGCACCCTCGACAGCAACCGCGCGTCGGGTCTCTTTACCGCTTCGACGCTGAGCGGTTCCTACAGCATGGGCGCCGATGGCCGCGGCACGATGACGCTGCTGGCGACGAACAACAAGGGCGCCGAGTTGCAAACGACGTACCTGCTGGTGATGGATTCGAACCGGAATGTGCGGTTCATCGAGAACGATACGAGCGGAACGCATGGCTCCGGCGTGATGAAGCCGGTGGTTGGTGCGAGCCTCTCGCCTTCGAACTTCAGCGGCAATTACGCGTTTCAACTGACCGGGCAGGACTATCTGAATAAGCCGATGGTGCTCACGGGCGTGATACGCGCGGACGGTGCGTCGCTCCTTTCGCCCGGCACAGTCGATGTGAATGAGGGCGGCACGTACAGCGCGGCGCTGGCGCTTTCGGGCAATTTCAGTGTCAGCACGACGAACGAAAAGGGCGTTCTCGACTTCACTTACAATTTACCGAACCAGGCGCAGATTCAGCAGACCTACACGTTCTACTTCGTCTCGCCGAACGACATTTTTTTGATGGATGCCGACACGGTCAACGTAAACCCACCCCGTATCGGGGGCGAACTGGTTTTGCAAAATCCAGCGCAGTCGTTTGACGATACGTCGTTGAATGGCAGCTCTGTGGTTACGATGAGCGGGCTCGATACGAACGCCAGCGTTATCGCAGGTGTGTTGGGTGGAAATTCGACGAACGGAAGCGTGAGCGTCAGTTACGACCAAAATGACAGCGGAACTGTGACTACAGGCAACGTGGCGAGCGGAACTTTCGTCGCCGATCCCAGCAAGAACGGGCACATTACGTTTACCGGGTTGGGCGGACGACTGGCAGCGGCTTACCTTACAAGCGCGAATCAGGGATTTGTGATCGGCTCGGATGCGGCGGTGAGCTACGGTCTGCTCGACGCGCAGACCGTTCAGGCTACGTATTCGAATAGCTCGCTCCAAGGCGGCTATACACTGAGCGCGGGCAGGACGCCGGATACTGCGGTGACGAACGTCGTCGGTCAGATCAACTCACCGGGGTTGGGCTTGATCAGCGGCACGATCGACGAGGTGGACAACAATGGTACGGCGCACTCGGGCCAAACGCTGAATGCGACTTATGCGTTTACGGCTGGAGGATCGGGCCGTGGGACCATGACGACGAACGCGCCGTTTGGCCTGCCAGTGAACGTGATCTTCTATATGGTGTCGCCGTCGTCGATTCGTGCGATTTCTGCAGATCCGGCGGGCATGTCGGGGCACCCGGAAGTTCTCTACTTCAATCACTGATGCTGGCGTGTCGTCGACTGGGCGGCAAAGCGTGGAATTTAGGCGGGAGCGAAGCGATTCGTTCCCGCCTTTTGCTTTTTGGAAGACCTACTTAGGCTATTTCTTCTTTTTTTCGAATTTCAGTACGGCAGAATGATGCGTGAACGCAGGCGGGCTTGTGATGCGGCGCAATTGCGTGGGCGAGCATTTTGTGAAAGGCTGGAGTTTTGGAGAGACACCCGTGAACAACGTTTACATCTGCGACGCGATTCGAACTCCGTTTGGCCGCTATGGCGGCGCGCTGGCAACGGTGCGGACGGACGATCTGGCTTCGCTGCCGATCAAGTCGCTCGTTGAGCGCAATCCTTCGGTGGATTGGGCCGCGCTGGACGACGTGATCTACGGCTGCGCGAATCAAGCGGGCGAAGACAATCGCAATGTGGCGCGCATGGCGCTGCTACTCGCAGGACTGCCCAAGGAAATTCCCGGCGCGACGATCAACCGGCTCTGCGGCTCGAGCCTCGATGCGATTGGCATCGCTTCACGCGCAATCAAAGCGGGCGAGACGGAACTCATGATAGCGGGCGGCGTGGAGAGCATGACGCGTGCACCGTTCGTGATGGGCAAGGCGGACTCCGCTTTTAGTCGCAGCGCGGAAGTCTTCGATACGACTTTGGGATGGCGATTCGTAAATCCTGCGATGAAAGCAAAATATGGCGTCGACTCGATGGCCGAAACGGCCGAGAACGTCGCGGATGAATTTCACGTGAGCCGCGAGGACCAGGACGGATTCGCACTGCGCAGCCAGCAGCGGTGGGCGCGTGCGAACGCGGCGGGTTTTTTCAAGACGGAGCTGATTCCCGTGTGTGTGGCGCAGAAAAAAGGCGAGCCAAAGATTTTCGACAGCGACGAGCAGCCGCGGCCGGATACGACGCTTGAAGGGCTCGCAAAATTGAACCCTATCGTGAAACCGACAGGCACGGTGACGGCGGGAAATGCGTCGGGCGTAAATGACGGCGCGTGCGCAGTCCTGCTTGCGTCCGAAGCGGCCGCAAGGAAGCACGGCCTGACACCTCGGGCGCGCGTGGTGGCGACGGCGGCTGTGGGCTTTGCACCGCGAATCATGGGCTTCGCTCCGGCACCGGCGGTGCGGAAAGTTCTGAAGCTCGCGGGGCTCGAACTTTCGCAAGTCGACGTGATCGAGTTGAACGAGGCGTTCGCGGCGCAAGCGCTTGCGGTAACGCGCGACCTGGGCCTTGCGGACGACGCGCCGCACGTCAACCCGAACGGCGGCGCAATCTCGATCGGACATCCCCTTGGCGCGAGCGGCGCGAGGCTCGCCACGACGGCGACGAATCAGCTGATTGCGACGAAGGGTCGCTACGCGATCTGCACGATGTGCATCGGCGTCGGCCAGGGCATCGCGACAGTTCTCGAGCGCAGCTGACGTTTGTTTCGTTCCTTACGAAAAATTACACACGATTGGACGCTACGGCGCTGGCGTACGGGTGCGCGTCGCGTTTGCTCTATACTGAAATCATCGTGACGATCGTGCGGCTCGAGAATGTGGTGAAGGAGTATCGAGCCGATGGCCTTCCCGTTCGCGCACTCGACGGCGTTTCCCTCGAAGTCGAAGCCGGCGCGTTCGTTGCGCTTGTTGGCCGCAGCGGTTGCGGGAAGACTACGCTTCTGAATCTTGCCGGCGCGGTGGATTCGCCTACGTCGGGCGAGGTTTCGATCGACGGAGCGAGCACCTCGAAACTCGACGACGGGGCGTTGACGCAACTGCGCCGCTCGAAGGTCGGCTTCATCTTTCAGTCGTTTCAGTTGCTTCCAACGCTTAGCGTGGTCGAAAACGTCGAGTTGCCCTTACTCCTAGCTGGTAACGCCGGCGCGCGAGCCACGGCGCTCGAACGACTCGCTTCGGTTGAAATGGACCAACTCGCTTCACGCCTTCCCCACCAACTGTCCGGTGGCCAGATGCAACGCGTTGCCATCGCACGCGCGCTAGTGCACGGCCCGCGGCTGCTGCGTGCCGACGAACCGACGGGGAATCTGGACACGACAACCGGCAATCTGATCCTCGAAATGCTGCGGCGCATCGCGTCAGAACAAAAAACCGCGACGATGATGGCAACGCATAGCGCGGAGGCGGCCGCAGCTGCCGACGTCGTGGTGCGGATGCGTGACGGGCGAATCGTCGAAATCGAGCGACGCTGACATGGGATCGCTCCTGCTCTTCTACCGATTGATCGTGAGGCCGCTCGGGCGTGAGCCTCTTCGCACGTTTCTCACCGTGCTTGCGGTCGCGCTGGGAGTCGCCGTCGTGCTGGCAATCGACCTGGCCGGAAACGCTGCTGCGGGCTCGTTTCGGTCTTCCGTTGAAACTCTCGTTGGAGACTCCGATCTCGAAGTTACGTCGACGGGTGGCGTGCCTGATTCCACTGTCGCGACGCTCGCGACACTTCCCTACGCGATTCGGGTCCGGCCGCGCATTTCGGATTTCGCGACCGTCGTGGACACGGGGCAAGCCGTGCCGGTGATCGGCGTCGACCTGCTCGCGGAGTCGACGGACATCCAGGCTGTTGGCGGGTTGGCCGGTTTCGATCGCACGAAGGAGCCGGGAAACCTTGAAGGCGTCTGGGTTGGCGTGAGCTTGCACAAGAAACCGGGAGAGACGATTCGGCTCACGCTGAACGATCACACCGGTGATTTTCTTGTGCGAGGTGTGTTTGACGATTCTGGCGAGGGCGAAAGCGTGATCGCGATGGACATCGCCGCCGCACAGCGCGAACTCGCGCGCAAAAATCGCGTCGATAGCGTGCTGCTGAAAGTGCCGAATGCTCCGTCGATTGCCGAGTGGCAGTCGCGCCTCGGTGCTGCGCTGCCTTCAGGAGTCGAGGTTCATCCGGTTGGAAGCCGGGCAGTCGAAAATCAAAAAATGCTGGCGGCGTTCCGGTGGAATTTGCGCGCGCTGAGCTACATCGCGCTGATCGTTGGCGCGTTTCTGATTTACAACACGATTTCCGTTTCGGTGGTCAGACGCCGGCCCGAAATTGGAATCGTGCGCGCGCTGGGAGCGAGCCGGCGCAGCGTGCTACTCGCGTTTTTCGGCGAAGCAGTGTGCTTCGGACTTGTTGGCGCGCTTCTTGGCTGCTTGCTCGGCCGGCTGTTTGCCACCGGAGCGCTCAAGTTGCTCTCTGCCACGGTGCAAGCGCTTTACGTGACGAGCCACCCCGCGCCCATCGAGATCAGCGCGCAGACGGTGTTGTATGCGTTGGTGATCGGAGTCGGCGTGACGGTGATTGCCGCAATTTCTCCTGCGCGCGAAGCGGCGAGCGTGCCTCCGGTCGAAGCGATGGCCCGTGGACAACGCGAATACAGCGCGCGCGTTCACAAAGGACGCGATCTTTTGATCGCTGCAGGGCTCGCCGCGTGTGGAGTTGCTGCTTCGTTTGCTCCGCCCGTCGCGGGAAAGCCGCTTTTCGGCTACCTTTCGGCGTTGCTGATGATCGCGGCCACGGCGTTTGCCATTCCTGCTATGGCGAATGCGCTGCTATACGCGCTGGCACCCTTGCTGCAGCGCACAATCGGCGTGACGGGACTGCTCGGCGCGCGGAGTTTGGCGGGCGGTCTGAGGCGCACATCCGTGCTCGTCGGCGCACTGGCTACCGCGATCGCGATGATGACGTCGATCGGCATCATGGTCGGCAGCTTCCGCCAAACCGTGGTGAGTTGGATGGACGATCAGCTGCAGGCCGACCTTTATTTGCGTCCCGCGGGCACGATTGCGCCCGATCAACATCCGACCATGCCCAGCGGGCTCGTCGACGGACTGGCACAACTTCCCGGCATCGTTGCGGTGGACCGTTTGCGGGCTTACAACATCGATTACGACGGCCTGCCCGCCACGCTCGGCGCCGCGGATTTTCACGCCGTGCGCGGCTACCGCAATTCTGAATTTCTCTCGGGCCGGCCCGCTGCCGCCGTCTACACCGAGATGAGCGAGCAAAATGGCGTCGTGGTCAGCGAGCCCTTCGCGAACAAGCACCATTTGAAGGCCGGCGACACCATTACGCTGCCGCTCGGTGCGCAGCGGGCGTCGTTCCGCATTCTCGACATCGCGTACGACTACTCAAGCGAGGCCGGTTTCATCGCCATGGATCGCGAGACGCTGCTGCGGTATTTGCCCGACCGCGATCCGACGAACGTCGCCCTATATGTGGCCCCCGGTTCCGATTTGAATGCGATACGCGGCGAAGTGGAGCGCGCTGTGGCGGGGCACCAAGTTCTGATTTTTTCGAATCGCGCGATCCGTTCGCAAGCCATTCAGATCTTCGATCGCACGTTCTTGATTACGTACGCGCTCGAAGTCATTTCAATCATCGTGGCGGTGATCGGAATCGCCGGCGCGTTGCTGGCCCTTGTTGTTGACCGACGGCGTGAATTTGGGCTGCTGCGTTTTCTGGGCGCCGCAACTGCGCAGATTCGGAAACTGATTCTCGTCGAAGCGGGATTGATCGGAGTGCTGGCCAGCGCTGTTGGCGTTGCGCTGGGCCTCGCGCTGTCTGTGATTCTGATTTACGTGATCAACAAGCAATCGTTCGGCTGGACGATCCAGTTTCATTGGCCTGTGGCCGTGGTGGCGAGCGCGCTTGCGGGGATTTTGGCGGCGACGATCCTCGCCGGTCTGTATCCCGCGAGCATTGCCGTGCGGCTCAATCCCATCGAGGTTGTCCGTGGGGAGTAAGCTCGCGCGGGCGCTAGCGTATTTGATAGCGTGCGTGTTCGCGCTTGATCCTGAGTTGGCGCAGTTTCGATCAGCCGCGCCGGGATATCGCTACGAATTCCCGCGCGACTTCTTCGACCATCCTGACTTTCAGACGGAGTGGTGGTATTACACCGGCAACCTGACTGCGTCCGGCGGACACGCCTACGGATTCGAGCTCACGTTTTTTCGTGTTGGCGTGAATCGCGCTAATACAACGCCGTCCGATTGGGCTGTCAACGATATCTACATGGCACACCTCGCGCTTAGCGACATCGGTGCGCAGCGTTTCTATCATCGCGAGCGATTGAACCGCGCCGGTGCCGGAATAGCGGGAATCAAGGTGGACGACGGCCGCATCTGGAACGGCAACTGGGAGGTGGTGATTCGCGGCGATGGGGGCGCGCAGAAGCTCGATGCGGTGTCCGACGCATTTTCGCTGCATTTCGATCTCACATCGAAAAAGCCGCCGGTGATTCACGGCATCGACGGCGTCAGCCAAAAGGCAGCTGGCGCGGGGCACGCTTCGCATTACATTTCCCTGACTAGGCTCGCGGTGACGGGCACGCTCGACGTTGGAGACGCTTCAGCAAAAGTGACCGGGCTCGCGTGGATGGACCACGAGTTTTTCACCGAGCAACTCGGCGACAATCAAATCGGCTGGGACTGGCTCAGCGTGCAGCTCGAAGACAACACCGAACTGATGCTCTATCGGATCCGCCGCAGAGACGGCGCGCTCGATCCTTTTTCGTCGGGGACGTACATTGACGCGAGCGGCAAGCTGATGCACCTCGCGTTGGGCGATTTTGATTTTGTCGCAGCCGGCAACACCTGGACGAGCCCAAAGACCAAAGCGACGTATCCGATCGAGTGGAAGGTCGTTGTTCGCCCGCTCAAGCTAAGTTTCGACGTGACGACGCCCCTCAAATCGCAGGAGATTTTCAGTGGGTCTCCGATCATTCCGAGCTATTGGGAAGGCGCCGTGCGTGTCGAGGGCAATCGCGATGGCGCTCCTGCGAAGGGTGCCGGATACCTTGAGCTAACCGGATACGACAAACCTTTCCGCCCACGCGTTGATTAACCGACGCGGCTTCGGACCGGCGATCCTGCCGAGCCCGCATGAAGACGGATTTCTGCCGTCTCGCCGCGACCTGTGCAAAAATTGACGCCGCCATGACACGGACTCGACTCGCAAACCTCTCCACTCCGCTTTGGCCCCTCGCGCTCCTCCTGTTGCTGGCCACGTTCGCCTCGGCACCCGCGATTGCAGCGCACCTGCAAAATCCGCTGCTGCCGTCGACCTCGGCGGCGAAGCCTGCGGACGCTCCCCCGCCGGACCCGCTCGGCCGCACGAATCCGCGCGGCACGGTGATCGGGTTCCTGCAGGCCGCGCAGTCGTCGCACTGGCAGTCCGCCGCACAGTATTTTCAACAAGCGCGCTCACGTCATCCCGCAAACGAGGAAGAACTCGTCACCGAGCTGAAGGCGCTGATGGATCGCGCCTACGTAGGCAACATCAACCGCATCACCGATCTTCCCGAGGGAACGCCGCAGGAAGGCTTGCCGCCCGAGCAAGAGCGCATTGGCAAGCTCGTCGTGAACGGCGACGAAGCGGACCTGATTCTCGTCCGCGCGAGCGATCCCACGTACGGGCAGGTCTGGCTCTTCTCGACCGAGTCGCTCGCAAAAGTTCCGGATCTCTACGACCAAATCGCGATGGAGCGCGTCGAGACGAAGCTGCCGCAAACGCTGGTGAAGAATGTCGTGCTGGGCCTTCCGCTGTGGCAGTGGCTTGCGATCTTGCTGTTGATTCCGCTCGCGATGCTTGGTTCGTGGATCGTGCTGCAGATTGCTCGTGGGATCCGAGCTTTGGTCGCAGCCATCCGGAAACGCAAGATCGATTACCAGTTCCAGGGTGAAGTGTCCGGCCCGCTGTGGATGATCATCGCAACGTCGCTACACATGTTCGCGGTGCGGATGCTCGGACTGCCACTCCTGACGCGCCATTACTACGGCCAGATTGCGGTGATGTTTTTGCTGGTTGGCATCACGTGGCTTCTCACGCGCATCGTAGGCTGGCTTGCGAAGCGGCTTCGTACGCGCGCCGTTACCGCGGGGCAGATGGGATTCGGATCGCTCGTGCTGCTCGGGCAGCGGATTTTGAAGGCGCTCGTCGTCATGGCCGGCGTGATGGCGATTCTCAGCAATTTCGGCTTCAACATGACGACGGCGCTCGCCGGCCTCGGCATTGGCGGCATCGCCATCGCGTTCGCGGCGCAGAAAACGCTGGAGAACCTGTTCGGCGGCGTTTCCGTGCTCGCGGATGAGGCGATCCATGTGGGCGACGTTTGCCGCTTTGGCAACACCATCGGCATTGTGGAAGACATCGGACTACGTTCGACACGCGTTCGCACGCAGGAACGCATCGATCTTTCGATTCCGAACGGCGCGCTCGCGACGATGAATCTCGAAAATCTGGCGCGGCGCGACAAATTCCTTCTGAATCAGACGCTGGGCCTACGCAGCGAGACGCGGCGCGATCAGCTGCTCTACGTGCTCGCGGAAATTCGTAAGCTGCTATATTCGCATCCGCGCATCGGGGCGGAAACCGCGCGCATCCGTTTCATCGGGTTCGGGCAAAGTTCGCTGGACATGGAATTGTTCTGCTACGTAAAAACGACCGACGGTGCGGAGTTCAATGCCATCCGGGAAGACGTGCTGCTGCGCATCATGCAAATCGTCGACGAGTCGGGGACGAGTTTCTCGTCGCCTTCGCGGAACGTATTTATTGCACGCGATCCCGGACTCGACGCGAAAAAATCGGAGCAAGCGGAGCGTGCCGTGACGGATTGGCGCGAGGAACATGCGCTACCTTTTCCTGACTTTCCACCTGCCGAAATCTCAAAGATGCGCGGCTCGATTCCTTACCCGCCGGCCGACTCCGCGCTTGCAGACGACGAAGTGAAGCAAAGCGCCGCGAAACCGAAGTTCCGACCCGAATAGTCCGCGCCGAAGCGCCGCGTGTATCAGTTCTCGGGCCGCTTGACCAGGAAAACGCTGTCAACCAGGACGGCGACATCTGCCGCCGCACTTGCCGCACTTCTTCTACAGGCACGGCAAATGCGCGCCCTTCGAGAAAAAACGTACACAGCTGCCGGGCGTTCGCCGCCAGTGCGTTTTCGCTCATGCCGCGGGCCGGAGCGTGAACCACTGAGGATTCGCAAGGCGAACGGCCGCTTGCACGTCCAGAACATCCACGACTCGCTTCTGGATCACGGCCGAACCCCGTATGCCGGGGGGCGACGCCATCGGTTCGATCACCAGCGTCTCCTCAACAATGTCCAAAATCTCGTCGACGACGAGCCCGGCGCTAACTTCGCCATCGTTGTACACGACGGCCTGTAATGTCTTATCGCCGGGAGCGCGTCGCTGCGCCTGGTACAAAACCTCGGAGAGCCGGATGAGCGGCATGATTTTCCCGCGGTACTGGATGACTTCCTGGAGGCCGGCTAGTTCGACCGAGTCGGCCCGGAACTCCTCAAGGCGAGTAACGTGCGCGAGCGGCAATACCATCTGGTTCGCACCCGATTGCACAAGCAAGAGAACTTCGAAATCGGGTTTGGACGCATCACTGTCGCGGAGCGCATGCACCGCCAGCGCGGAACGCGCGCGCTGGTCGGAAACAATGTTGGCTCGCCGGCCGAGCGCGACCGGATCGAGAATCAGCGCGACTTGCCCGTCGCCCATAATCGTCGCGCCGGCAAATGTGTTGATGCCCTTCAGCTGCTTGCCGAGTGGCTTGACGACGATTTCTTCGGTATCGTTCACGTCGTCAACGATCAAACCGAACTGCCGCTCGTCCGCGCGCAGGACAACGATGTTTACGGCGTCGTTTTCCCTGCCGACGGCGGGCACCTCTAAGGCTCGGTTCAAGTACACGAGCGGAAGCAGCTGGCCGCGCAGGCGATAAACAGGAGCGCCCTGGACAAGCACAATTCCCTTTTTCAGTTGATGGCCTTCAAGGCGTACGAGTTCGAGCAGGCTGACTTGCGGAATCGCGTAGCGGTCGCCCGCGCTGGTCACCACGAGCGCCGGGATGATCGCTAGCGTCAACGGAATCTTCATTCTTACAGTCGAACCTTGTCCGAGCTTGAATTGCAGGTCGACCGTGCCACCGATTTTTTCGATGTTGGTTTTCACCACGTCCATGCCGACGCCGCGGCCAGAGACGTTCGTGACTTGTTCGGCGGTCGAAAACCCGGGAAGAAAAATCAGGTTGGTCGCTTCGCGGTCGTTCATGCGTGCGGCTTGTTCGGCGGTGATCAAGCCGCGGTCGATGGCTTTGCGCTTCACGCGCTCGCAATCGAGTCCCGCGCCATCGTCGGAAATTTCGATGATCACCTGCCCGCCCTCGTGAAACGCGCGCAGGAAAATGCGGCCTTCAGGATCCTTCCCTGCGGCGATGCGGGCGGCGGGAGTTTCAACGCCGTGGTCGACCGAGTTGCGCACGAGGTGTGTCAACGGATCCTTGATCGCCTCGATGATCGTTTTATCGAGCTCGGTTTCGCGGCCTTCCATCTCGATCCGCACTTGCTTGCCGCAAACCGTAGCCACGTCGCGGACGGTGCGCGGAAACTGCCCCCAGATATTTCCGATGGGCTGCATGCGCGTCTTCATCACGCCTTCTTGCAACTCAGTGGTGATGAGGTTCAGCCGCTGCGACGTGGCGAGAAACGCGGAATCTTCGAGTTTACTTGTGTATTGCAGGACCCGATTGCGAGCGAGGACCAACTCGCCGACCAGATTCATCAGCTTGTCCAACAATCCCCCATCGACGCGGATGGTGCGATCGGCAGCCGTCGACGCAGCACGCGTCGACTTCTGAATCTGCAGGGCTTCGACGATATCGGCCGACTTCGCCGCACCGTGCTCGACCAGGATTTCGCCGAGATGCCGCGGATCGCCCGAAACCTGCTGGTCAACTGCTCGTTGCACTTCCGAAGCGGAGACTGAGCCTTGCTCGATCAGGATATTTCCGATGCTTGGCACGGGAACTTCGACCTCGGGGGACGGCGCCGCTGCGTTGGGAGGCGGTGGCTGTGGCTCGGCGGGCTTTTGTGGCGGAGCAACGCTCGGAGAATGTCCGTTCGTCGCCGCGGTTTCCCCACGCGTGAGACGCGTCAGCGTCGCAACCAGTTCGGAGTCGTCGCGTTCGCCTTCCGCTCCGGCGTCTTCGATTGCTGCAAGCATTTCGCGAACGACGTCCACCATTGCGAGCAACGCGGTCGTTATCGGCGCGTTCTGATGTAGCTTCCCGTCGCGCAACTTGCTCAGCAGGTTTTCTCCGGCGTGCGCTACCGACTCGAGCTTGCTGAATCCCAGAAAGCCGCAGGTACCCTTGATGGTGTGAATCGTTCGAAATACGCTCGCGAGTGTTTCCGGGTGGCCGCCATGCGTTTCGAGTTCCACGAGTTCGCGGTCAAGGCGATCGGGGCTCTCGTAACTTTCGATTAAGAAATCCTTAACGATATCGCTATCGATCATTCCCGATCCGTCCCCGAGTACGTGTTCTGCCCGCCGTTCCGCTCAGAATCGGCACTTCTAGCCGATGTGCGTTTCCTAACTTCGGAAAGTTGGCACGCGGTCAAATCAACGCGTCTGCGCGGACACTTCGGCTACGGGATTTATCGTCACTTCGAGGTTTTGGATTACCTGGAGGAGGGAGTCACGCGTGATTCGGTTTCGAGGTTCAAACACCACCGCGGGTCAGTGCACCGCTCCGCCGCCGCCCGCCGTACCGAACTTCTTGACGAAGAAAACCATCGGCACGCCGAGAAAGGCCACGCATGCGAGCAATCGGAAACAGTCAAGGAAACCGAAGAACGCCGCCTGCTGGCCCACCAGTTGCGCGACTTGCGCCTTGGCGTGAATCGCGGCATCGGCCGCCGAGAAGCCGTGCGCTTCGAAATACCTCAAAATTGCTGCAAACTTTTCGCGGTACGCCGGGTAGACGGGATTCGCATGCTCAGCCAGCACCGTCTGGTGAAATTGCGTACGCCGCTCGAGCATCGTAGTCACAAACGCAATTCCAAAGCTGCCGCCCTGATTGCGAAACAGGTTTGTGAGGCTGGACGCCTTGTTGTTTTTGTTCTTCGGCAGGTAGGAGTAGGCCAGCTGGCTCACGGGAACGAAAAGTGGCGCGATTCCCAGCCCCTGCAATGCTCGCGCGAGTGCAAAGTGACGGTAGTCGGTGGCAAGATCAAACGTCGAAAAATTCCACATCGCAATCGCGAGCACGAAGTAGCCGAAGCTGATCATCTTTTTCACGCCCAGCTTGGGCAAGATGCGCACCACCAACGGCGCCAGCGCCACAATCACCATCGCTCCAGGACCGAGTACCAGTCCCGCGTCCGTCGCCGTGTAGCCGTAGAGTGTTTGCAATAGTTGCGGAATCAGAACCGTCGATCCAAAGAGTGTAAAGCCGAAGAGAAAGTAGCTGACGTTCGCCAGAGCGAAATTTCGCTCCCCAAGCAGCCGGATTTCCACCACGGGATCGGGATGCCGCCACTCCCAGAAGACTGCGGCCACGAGCGACACAATCGCGATTGTGAAGAAAATCACGATGAACCGGCTGCCAAACCAGTCGAGCCGCTCGCCGCGATCCAGCACCACTTCCAGGCACGCGAAACCGAGTGCGATTAGCACGATTCCCAGGCCGTCGATCTTGACCTTCCCTTCCCGGCGCGCCTCTTCGACCTCGCGCGTGAATTCCGGCGGATCGCTCACCACGCGTCGGGTGAGAATCAGCGAGATGATCCCGATCGGAATGTTGATGAAGAAGACCCAGCGCCACGACCAGTGATCCGTGATCCAACCGCCGAGCGGCGGTCCAATCACCGGCGCCGTCACAATGGCCATGCTGTAAAGCGCGAACGCCGCAGCCCGCTTTGCCGGTGGAAACGTATCGACCAGGATCGCCTGCTCGACCGGCGCCAGGCCTCCTCCACCGATTCCCTGCAGCACGCGGAAGAAAATCAGCATTCCGAGGCTCGGCGCAAGACCGCACAGCAGCGACGTCACAGTGAACAGCGCGACGCAAATCATGTAGTACCGTTTGCGGCCAAATACGCGACTGAGCCACGCTGAAAGCGGGAGCACCACGGCGTTGGAAACCAGGTAGCTCGTCAGCACCCAGGTGCTTTCGTCGTAGCTGACGGCCAGCCCGCCTGCGATGTGCGGCAGCGCGACGTTAGCGATGGCCGTGTCCAGCAGTTCCATGAACGTCGCCAGCGTCACCGTGATCGCGATGAACCATGGGTTGATCGCCGGGCGCTCGGCAACCAGAGGAATGGGTTGTGCGATGGCGGCCATATTCGGGTCTGCTCGATACGATGAATAAAGAGACCGTTTGGTCGCAAATATGTTATTATGAGCTTGCCAGTCGGGCAAGGTGCCTTTTCGCGAGCGCCCCGCCCGGATTCGGAGTTATAAAGAGGTTGGGATCGGGGGAGCAGGACGATGAGCAAGGGTGACGAAACGCGCGCGCGGATTATTGAGCAGTCCGCGCCGCTATTTAACAAGCAGGGCTTTGCCGGGACGGCACTGTCGGACCTGATGGAAGCCACCGGCCTGCAAAAGGGCGGCATCTACCGCCATTTCGCTAGTAAGGAAGAGCTGGCTGCGGAGGCGTTCGACTACGCGTGGCGCAAGGCGATCGAGGTCCGTGCGCACGGCGTCGACTCCACGCCAAACGCCGTCGACCGCCTCAAACGAATGGTCGAAAACTTTGTCGAGCTCCGTACTGGCCTCGTCCCAGGCGGTTGCCCGCTGATGAACGCGGCGATCGATTCTGACGACGGCAACACCGTGATGCGCGAACGCGCCCGCGGCGCGCTCCGCAACTGGCAAACGCGTCTGGCAGCGATCGTCAAGCGGGGGCTCAAAGACCGCCAGATCCGCGTGGGCATCGAGCCGGATCAGCTGGCGGCGCTGGTTATCTCCCAACTCGAAGGGGCGCTGATGATGAGCCGGATCAATCAATCGCGACAACCGCTCGAATGGGCAAAAGTCCATCTCACCGACTACCTCGAAACTCGCGTGCGCGCATCCTAATCGCGCGCGGACGCGGCCTTGCGCCTGACTGGCATTAGTAATTCACGCACAGCCGGGCAGAAAACGCGGCGCTGCATCTCGCGTTTCGCGATCCATTTTGATAAAGTGCCGCGCTGAGTAACACGCTTCCCTTCTCCGGTTGGAGGTTCGAATGGCGGATCTGGATCTGCGCCCGCTCTCGCTCGGTGAAATTCTCGATCGCACCTTCTCGCTGTATCGCGCGAATTTCCTGCTGTTCATCGGAATCGCAGCCGTTCCTCAGGCTGTGATGCTCCTTTACAACCTCGGACAGGCAATCCTCGTCACCGTGCCGGCGATGCATACGACGCCGCATTCTGCACCCCGTCTTCCGGGCGCCGGAATGGCTGCTGGTTTAGTGGGCGGCGCTTTGATTGCGTTCATCATCTATTTCGCTGCGTTCATTTACGTTCATGGCGCAGCTGTGTATGCAGTGTCAGACATTTACCTGGGCCGGTCTGCCACGATTCTCGGATCGTTTCGCAAGATGCGCGGCAACGCAGGAAATCTTCTGGGCGTGATGTTTCTGAGCGGCCTCGCGGCAATCGCTGGGTTCTTCGTTTTCATCGTCGGAGCGTTCTACGTCGCTTGCCGGCTGTTCGTTTGCGTCCCTGCGGCCATTCTGGAAGATAAAGGGCCTAGCGATTCGTTGTCGCGTAGTTGGGAGCTCACCAGGGACAATGCCGGGCGCGCGTTGGCGATCTTCATCCTCTATCTCGCCATCACTTACGCATTGGTCGGACTTTTCTCCGGACCCTTCTTGTTTATGATAGTGATCGCAGGCGCGCAGAAGAACCTCGCGATGATTCAGTTTTGGACCGTCATGAGCCAGCTGGGGACCTTCCTCGGCGGAACGCTTGCAACGCCGATCTCGATAATCGCTTCGACGGTGTTTTACTACGACCTACGCGTGCGCAAGGAAGCGTTTGACCTGCAAATGATGATGGCGGCAGTTCCGGCGACGAACCCCGCGCCTCCGACACCGGGGCTTGCGTCGACGCTTTCGTGAGCGATTCGGTAGAATACGTCTCTGAACCCGTATGAAGCTTGGCGCTCTCGTCCAGGTCCCTGCGCTCGCCGTTCTGCTGTTCGTACCCGCGTATTGCATCGGGCAAACAACCGCTCCGAGCGCCCCCCCGGGATCACAAACCGCGTCATCTTTATCTACAAACACCACAGGCGGTTTGACGCCGCGTGAACTTTCATCGCAGCTCGCGCAACTCGATAAGCAGCTTAAGATCAAGCCATCGAAAGAACAGTTTGCCGACCTGCAACGCGCGCTTCCCTCCGATTGGCAGATTCAAACACCCGACCGAACGTATTCGGTCTCCACGCAGCCATTACGGCGATTGCTCAACCCGGACAACCTCGACGACGCACGCGCTTACATCGCGACGCTTCGCGAACAGCTCGACACGGGCGAAACCGTAGTGCCGGCTTCATCGAACGCTCGCGCCGAACTCGACAGGATTCTCGCCGACTCGCGATTTCATCAGGTGCGCCAGCCGAGCCCGTGGGAACTCTGGCGCCAACGCGTCAATGCGTGGCTGCTGCGTCAGGTGCAGAAGCTGGTCCTCGCTGTCGCGCGCCACCCGATCGGCGCGAAATTCGTTTTCTGGCTCGTGCTGGCCGGCGCTGTGACTCTGCTCGCGTTCGTCATTTACCGCATGTTCATGCGAAATGACAGGATCGACAGCCTTCACCCTGAAGCGGTGCGGATGCGTTCGCGTTCCTGGCAGGAATGGATTCGTGCCGCGCGTGAATTCGCGGCTCGCGGCGATTATCGCGAAGCGATCCACGCAACTTACTGGGCCGGCATCAAGCGGCTGCAGGATGCGAATGCACTTCCGCTCGATCGCGCGAAAACTCCGCGCGAATATTTGCGCGCCCTAGCCGCTCCGCGCGCGCCCGAACAGGAATCGAACGAAAAGTACAAAGACCCGCTCGCGAAGCTCACCACGAACCTCGAGCTCGCGTGGTACGCGAACCGCCGCGCGGGCTCCGCCGAATTCGCAGAGACTTTGCAGCAAGCAGAGGCGCTCGGATGCCGCTTGGACTAGAACCCTCCGAACGCAAGGTGCTCACGATTTGCGGCGGCATATTGCTATTGCTCGTTATCGCGACAGCGATACTTTCTCCGGGCAACGAATATGCGGGATCGAAGGTTCCCTCGACATATTCTCCCGGGTCAAACGGTGCGGAAGCGGCGTATCGCCTGCTCGAACGTCTACGCTATCCCGTGAGCCGGTGGGAGGAGCCGCCGTCGGACCTTCCTTCGTCGCCGGGCAACGCGCTACTCGTTCTGGCGAATCCGAATCCCTCGCAGATGCCTGACAAGCAGGAACGGGACGCGGTTGACGATTTTGTGCGCAATGGTGGCCGCGTACTTTTTACGGGCGATCTGCTGGCGGCGTTCTTTCCCGATGCCGATGTCTCCGATCTTCCGCCTGACCCGGATTGGGCGGACTATACGCCGTACGTGCCCAGCCGAATCAGCCGCGGCGCGGACAAGATCACGATTCAACCGGAAGCCACGTTCGGCGACCTGAATCAAAGGGCTGTGGTTCTTTACGGCGACACGGACAATCCGATTGTCGTCGCGTGGGCCTACGGGAAAGGCGAGATTCTCTGGTGGGGCGGCGCGACGCCGCTCACAAATGCGGGCATCACGAATAACGACAACCTGCGGTTCTTTCTGAATTGCGTCGCCAATCCTGCCGGCACCGTCGACGCGGGTGACTACCACATTTACTGGGACGAATATTTTCACGGTGAGCGCGGTTCGCTGTGGAGCTACGCAAGCCACACGTCGATCGCTTGGGGGCTTTTGCAGATCGGGTTGATCGCGGTCGCTGTTGTTTTCACCTTCAGCCGCCGAAGCGGTCCGGTCTATCGGCCCGCGCGGGTGTCGCGCCTTTCGCCGCTCGAGTACGTTGACACTCTCGGCGGTCTGTATGAGCACGCGCACGCCGGTGCCGCGCCCGTGACGGTATCGCTGCAGCGCCTGCGCTATTTGCTTACGCGGCAACTCGCACTTCCAAGCGATACTCCGGACGCCGAACTCGCGCACGCCGCCGAAGAACGCCTCGGATGGAAGAATTTCGAGTCCGAACAGCTGCTCCCTCGTGCGGGCGCCGCGGTTCGCGCTGAAAAATTGCCCAGCAAAGAAGCACTCGATCTCGTACAGAAACTTGAAGTCTACGGCGCGCGGTTGGAAGTTCGGCGAGCCAACGCCAAGGAGAAACAGTAGCGTGGAACACCTTTCCTCTCTCTCAACGCACGTTCGACGTGAACTCTCGAAAGTCGTAATCGGCCAGCCGGACCTCGTCGACCAGATGATTCTTGTGCTGGTCTGCGGGGGACACGCCGTGATGGAAGGCGTGCCCGGGCTCGCCAAAACGCTCGCCGTGAAATCGCTCGCGCGCATTTGCGGGCTCGGATTTCAGCGGGTCCAGTGCACGGCAGACCTGATGCCGTCCGACGTGACCGGCACGAACGTGTTCGATCTTTCGAAGAGCGCGTTCTCGCTCCGCCGCGGACCGGTCTTCACCGACTTACTGCTCGTCGATGAAATCAACCGTACGTCGCCGCGCACGCAGGCCGCGCTGCTTGAGGCCATGGAAGAGCGTCAGGTCACGATCGATGGGACGCGCTATCCGCTGCCGGATAATTTCACTGTCTTCGCCACGCAGAACCCGATCGAGTTTGAAGGCACGTATCCTTTGCCCGAAGCGCAGCTCGACCGTTTCCTGCTGAAGATTCTCGTGCCGTATCCGTCTGCGAGTGACGAGATCGAGATTCTGTCGCGCTACGAACGGGGCTTCGATCCGCGAAAGCTGGATGAGATTCATCTTGAGCCGTTTTCTCTGGCGCTGCTCACCGCCGCGCGTCAGGAAGTTGCGAGTGTGCGCGTTGAGCCGAGCCTGCGCGCGTATGTAGTGTCACTCGCGCGCAAGACTCGTGACTGGCCTGCCATTTCGCTCGGAGCGAGTCCGCGTGCTGTAGTGGGAATCTTTCTGGTCGCGCGCGCAATAGCCGGAATGCAAGGCCGCGACTATCTGCTTCCCGACGACGTCAAGACTGCTGCGATGCCGGTGCTTCGCCATCGCATTCTGTTGAAGCCGGAGGCCGATCTTGAAGGCCTCACCCCGGATCAAGTGGTGAAGCAGGTGATCGGGGCTGTGGAAGTTCCGAAGTGAGTGCAGCGGCTCCAATCGCCGTTGAGGCCGACGCGCCGCGCGACCGGCGGCCGTTCGCACCTCCGCGCATTTCGGCGAGGCTCGCGTCGCTTGGCCGGATTCCGTTTGGGTTCGGGCCGCGATTTTTTGTCGTGCTGTTGATCGGACTTTTGTGGGTCGTGCCCGCCTGGTGGGCTCCCCAATTCGTCGCCGGACTATTTTTGTGGGACGGACTTGTGTTCGCGGTGTTTCTGCTCGATTTGTTGCGGCTTCCGAGCCCGCGCCACGTTGAAGCGTTTCGCGAGTGGGAGCACGCCCCGTCGCTCGCGACGGAATCTAACATTTCCGTCGGCGTCGAAAATTTCACGACTACGCCCCTCCGCTGCCTCATTACCGACGAAACGCCGACTGTGTTCCGCACATCTCCGCCGACGCTTGACGTGCGCTGCAAGCCGCATTCGCGCGCGCAAGCGGAGTACTCGATTCTTCCTCGCGTGCGAGGCGATGTTCCGATGGGCCGCTTCTTCGTTCGTTACCGCACTCTTTTGGGTTTCGCTGAACGATGGACAGCCGCGCCGGTAAAGCAAACGGTTCGCGTGCTGCCTGATCTTGAGCAAGCACGACAGCAAGCGCTCTACCTGATTCGCAGCAAACAAGTGGAAATGGAGCGCCGACGGAAGCGCCAACGCGGCCTCGGGCGCGAGTTCGAATCGCTTCGCGATTATAGGCAGGGTGACGACATCCGCGATATTTCGTGGACGGCTACCGCGCGACGCCACAGCTTGATCACGCGCACCTTCGAAATCGAACGGAGCCAATACATCTGGATCGTTCTCGACGCCGGCCGACTCCTGCGCGCCGAAGTGGAACAGCCCGGATTGGACTTGCGACTCTCGAAACTCGATTACGCGGTGAATGCCGCACTCGCTCTTGCGCAAGTGGCTACACAGTGCGGCGACAAAGTCGGCCTGCTCGCTTACGGCCGTGCGATTCAGCAGAATGTCGCGCCAGGTCGTGGTGCGGCGCACCTTCGAACGATCGTCGACAGCCTCGCGCAAGTACATGGCGAAGCGTCGGAAGCCGATCACTCCATGGCAACGCGCACGCTGCTTAATGGCCAGCACCGCCGCAGCTTGATTGTGTGGATCACGGATTTTTCGGAGACGCCGACGCTGCCCGAAGTGATCGAGTATGCGACGCAAGTCACTCGGAGGCATCTCGTCGTGTTCGCTGCGATCAGCCAGCCGGATCTGATCACCGTGGCGCATACGACGCCGAAAGACGCCGGGGAAATGTACCGCCATGCTGCCGCGCTCGAAATCGAGCACCGCCGCGACTTGCTGCTGCGCGGGCTGAGGCAGCGCGGCGTTTTCGCGTTCGAACTTGTGCCGGGGCTGCTGGCGTCGACGCTCGTGAATCAATATCTGGAAATCAAAGAGCGGAATCTGCTGTAGCGGAATTCGTAACGCCGCGTTGCGAAAGGAAGAGATAGGTTATCAGCGCCGTAAAAAGCACCGCGGCGAGGCCGAACTTCGCGGCGACGGGTGCTCCGCTCGGCGAGAAGAATCCTTCGATCACGCCAGCCACCACGAGCATCGGAACGGTCCCGAGCAACAATCGCGCGGCGCGCGACCCCGCGATCTCAAGCGAATCTCGCCGTGGCAGAAGGCCGGGGAAAAGCAATCCCCGCGCGATTTCCAAGCCGGCGCCGCCTGCGATGAAGATCGCCGGCAGCTCCAGCACGCCGTGCGGCGCAACGAAACTCCAAAGTTGCAGCGCCATCCCGGCATGAGCCGTAGCCGCGCCAATCACGCCGAGCAACAATCCGTTCACGATCAGCATGTAGATCGTGCCAATCCCGCCGGTAATTCCGAGCGCGAACATGCTGAACGAGACCGACAAATTGTTTGTCATAATTCCGGACGATGCGAGCGGCTTGAGCGTAACGACCGATTCGGTCCACATTTTTTTCTGCTCGATCGTCTCCATCATCTTAGGACCGAGCAGGCGGTGCGCAAACACCGGATCGCGCAGCGTGAGGAACCACGCCGCGAACATCGTCACCAGGACGATCGCGGCAGAGAGCGCCGTTTGCGGGAGCAACTCGCGGAACAGCCTGGGATAGGTATCGCGATAGAAGTGGACCAGGGCGCTGACCTTGGGCTTGTGGCCCATGTAAATCAAATTGTGCGCGCGGCCGAGCAGCTGGTTGAGATATTTGGCTAGTTGCCGGCTGTTAACATCCTCTCGAACGGCCGCGAGGTCCGACGCGGTTTGACGATACAATAGGCCCAGTTCCTTCAGTTCCGCGTGGCTGAGCGCGCCAATTCCCCCGCTCGATTGCTGGACCAGCGCTTCGAGCCGCGTCCAGTGGGGCTTTCGCTTTTCCAGCCAACGGTTGGTGATCATGTCTTCGGACCTGTCCGGCGCCCAGCGTCAAATGGGCTCGTTTGTCGACAAGCTTACCATCGAAACTCCGGAGCAAACGGCGCTCGACTTCGTCGTTGCCGGAATCGGCAGCCGGTTCATCGCGCTCGCGATCGACAACCTGATTCAAACCGCAGTCTGGTGCGTCGTCGGCCTGATCGGGGTACTCGTCACGATGGGTCTCTCCATCGAGTGGCCGAACACCGGGATGTGGGGCGTCGCGGTGCTGATCTTGTTTTTCTTCGTGATGTGGTTCGGCTATTACGCGATTTTCGAGATCGTGTGGAACGGCCAGTCGCCCGGCAAGCGCATCACGAAAATCCGCGTCATCAAGGATTCGGGCCGCCCACTTACGCCCGCCGAAACGATCGGGCGCAACCTGATGCGCATCGTCGACTGGCTGCCGAGTTTATACGCGGTCGGCATCGTCACGATGCTGCTCAATAAGCAGAACAAGCGTCTTGGCGATCTGCTGGTCGGCGCGCTCGTGGTGCGCGAAGCCACGCTGGCCGATTTGCGTCCCGTGTGGCAGTCCATCGAAGATCCTTTTCTGGCCACGCTACCTCCGATGGGAGCGGCGCAGCTTACTCCCGAAGAGTCCGCGCTGATTGAATCGTTTCTTCAACGGCGGATGGATCTTGCGCCTGTGGTGCGCTTTCGAATGGCCGACGATATTCTTCGCCGACTGTTGCCAAAGCTCACGATTCCGGGCGACAACTCGCTTTCCTCAGAAAGGCTGCTTGAAGCGCTCTCCTATCAGCGTCGCGCTACGGGGCGGTACGCGTAGCGGCAATTGTGTCATCTAGTGCCGATTAGAATGGGTGCCCTCCTTTTGTTTACTAGAACTTACGTGACTTTCTAATCGCCGGAGATATCGATTAGAAAACGTTTTCGCGATGGTAGTCTCGCGAAATTGGAGAGGGATACGTCGTACCTGTCGGGCCTCGGGATCACGAGTTTCTTGGGTGGGGCGACCGAGCTGCGCTCGATTGATTGAGGCGGTGCTGACGTTGCGCAGCCAGAACTGGCTACCCCACGCGATTGAGAGTGCGATTTGTGATTGTTGCGAATTCATGAAGTGAGCGTAGCAGAAGCGAACGCGAAAAGAACTTGAGCTGAGGGACGGGTGAGGGACAGTGCTAGTACACACTGTCCTTCTTGAGTTGGCTATTTTCTGTCCCTTTGGCCAGCTTGTCGCGGCCCTCCTCTCCCCGTAGGCTTGACCTACTTCTCAGCCAAGGCCTGGCAGTCGAATCCGGCAATTTCGTCGAACGCAGATCGGTGCGGCATTCGCCCGGAGACGCATTCCATGAAGATTGTGAAGCGCAGTCACTCCGCCAACGTCGCGAATTCCCTGCTCGCTGTTTTGGCCGCAGCGCTGCTGTCTCTAGCTGGGTGCGCGGGGACAGGCTCTGGAAACTCAGGCGGAGGAGGCGGTTCGACGACTGTGCCTGCCGTCCCGGCTGGCCTGACGGCGAGCGCGGGTAACGCGCAGGTGGTTCTCGCCTGGAGCGCGAGTTCGGGCGCAACGAGCTACGTGGTGAGGCGCGGGACGACGACGGGAGGGCCGTACACGCAGATCGGGGCGCCGACCGCGACCACCTACACCGACACTGGACTGACCAACGGCACGAAATATTTCTACGTGGTCGCCGCGGCAAATTCCGCAGGCGATAGCGGCAATTCCCCCGAGGTGAATGCGACTCCATCGGTGCCCGTCCCCGGCGCTCCGGCGAACGTTGCGGCGAATGCGGGCAATGCGAAGGTGACGTTGACGTGGAGCGCGGTGACCAATGCGACTAGCTATCACGTGAAGCGATCGACCACGAGCGGCGCCGAAACGCAGATCGCAGCGCCGACATCGACAACTTTCACCGATATGACGGTCACCAATGGCACCAAATACTTCTACGAGGTGTCTGCGGTCGACTCGACCGGGGAAAGCGCGAACTCGGCGGAAGTGAGTGCGACTCCGTCGGCGCCGGCACAGGCTCCGCCCGCTCCGACGAGCCTTGCGGCGACGGCCGGGAATGCGAAAGTCTCGCTGACGTGGAATGCGTCGACGGGTGCGACGAGCTATCAGGTAAAGCGCTCGACGACGAGCGGTACTGAAACGCAAATCGCGGCACCGACGACAAACAGCTTTACCGATACGAGCGTGACGAACGGCACAAAGTATTTTTATGTGGTGTCCGCGGTGAACGCGACGGGCGAAAGCGCCAACTCGAATGAGGTGAACGCTACACCCGCCGCACCATCGCAAGCGCCGCCGACTCCTACGAGCCTCGCAGCTACGGCAGGCAACTCGCAAGTCGCGCTGGCGTGGACAGCGTCGAGTGGCGCGACGAGCTACAACGTTAAGCGTTCGACCACGAACGGCAGCGGCTACGGCACGGTTTCGTCGCCGACATCGCCGAATTACACCGACACGTCGGTGACGAACGGAACGACGTACTACTACGTGGTATCCGCCGTGAATTCGACGGGCGAAAGCGCGAACTCTGCACAGGTGAGCGCAACTCCGACCGCGCCTACGGCGAACGTGACGATCACGGTCGATCCGACGAATACACACACCATCTCGCCCTACATCTACGGCATGAACTTCTATTCGGGCATCACCGGCGCGCCGCCACAGCTAACGATGGATCGAGACGGTGGCAATCGCTGGACGGCGTACAACTGGGAGACGAACGCGTCGAACGCCGGCAGCGACTACCTGTACGAAAACGACGACTACCTGAGCAGCAGCACCGTGCCGGCCGAGGCGGTGCGGAGTTTCATTGCGGGTGACCAGTCGAACAATATGGCGAGCCTGGTGACGTTCCAGCTGCAAGGCCTTGTGGCGGGCGACGAGAGCGGACCGGTGAGCGTGGCAAATCCGCCGGATATGACTCGGTTCAAAACCGTGGTGGACCAGAAGAGCTCGATGTCCAGCGCTCCGTTCACGCTGAATCCGCCGACGACCGACGCGTACGTTTATATGGACGAATTCGCGTGGGCGCTCGACCAGAAATTTTCAGGCATGGGAATTTTCGGTACGAGCCCGACGCATCCGACGTTCGTGAGCCTCGATAACGAGCCGGAGCTGTGGAACTCGACGCACCTCGAGGTGCAAGGGCCGAATCCCGTCACGTCCGACGCGTACATCACGAAAACCATCACGCTGACGGGAGCCTTGAAGAATCAATTTCCGAATATGACGATCTTCGGGCCCGTGCACTACGGTTTTCAGGGAATCTACAACTGGCAGGGCGAACTGAGTGCGACGCCGAGCGGCACGAACTGGTTCCCTGACAAATATCTCACCGCATTAGCGACGGCTTCGGCGACGTACGGCAAGCCGTTGGTCGACGTGTACGACTTCCACTGGTACGTGGAGGAATACGACGCGAACGGCAACCGCGCGATCGACTTGAGCGGCACTACTCTGACGGATGCGCAGGTGCAGCTGATCGTGCAGAGTCCTCGCGCGCTGTGGGATCCGACGTTCACCGATTCGACGAACTCGAATCCGTGGATTTACGAAGAGCTGGGCAACACGCCGATCAACATTCTTGGCAGGCTGCAGTCGAAGATTAATTCGGAATTTCCGGGGATGCGACTTTCCATCACCGAATACGAAAACGGCGGATGGAACCACATTGCGGGAACGATTGCCGAAGCGGACGACTTGGGCATCTTCGGCACGCAGAATCTTTTTGCTGCGAGCTTCTGGCCGCCGAACGGCACGTATCCGTACGCGATGGCGGGCTTCCGCGCATTTCGCGATTACGACGGCAACGGATCGAATTTCGGCGATACTGCTCTTTCGGCTGCGTCGAGCAACGTGACGAACGTGGTGGTCTACGCGAGCACGGACAGCACTACTCCAGGGCGGACTGTGTTTGTCGCAATCAACCGGTCGACCAGCTCTCAGACTGTGGCGATCACGGGTGCCGCGCTATCGGGAACGGCGCACCTTTACCAGATGACGGCTGCGTCGGCTGCGAGCCAGAATCCCATCGTGCCGGTCGCGGCGGGGTCAATGCCGGCTAGCGGGTCGTCCATTACGGTTACTCTGCCAGCGTTGAGCGTTACTACGATCGACGTGCAGTAAGGGCAATTTTTTTCTCGGACGTGCCCGAGTGTGTGTTCGCACACGGGTGTGTTGTTCGCCTGCCGCAGCTCGCCTTCAACAGCTTTCGCGAAATGTAATGTTTTCAATGCGGGTGTGGTGGCAGTATGCGTGCGATGACTCACATCGGAGCGGAGTGAAGGTGCGTCGAGCTGCGTTGTGGATTCCGGGGATGTGTATCGCCGGCGTAGTTGCGGGTGGCGCTGTGGCTTCGCGCGTTGGCGCGGCACGGCGTGTGTGGGTTGGGCGCGGGGCGATTGACGCGAGTGGGGCGGTGGCGCGGGTGGATGCGATGCCGCTGCCGGGAGTCATGCTGTGGGCTTGGGAGCGGCGTGACGAGCTTGGCGCGGTCCGGCCGGGTGAGGCGGGTGTGGCTTATCTGGCTGGCACGATTTTTTTGAGGGAGGGCGACGGGGATGCTGCGCGCCAAGGTGGGGCGGCGGACTTTGAGTTTCGTCCACGGCTGCAGCCGCTAAGAGTTGCGGCTGGGGTTGTGCGTATGCCTGTCGTCCGCATCGAGACTAGCCGTGGGTCGCTTGCCGCGGCGGGTGCTGACGCTGTTGCCGGACCGGCCGCTGACGCGTCGACTTCCCGTCTGAACGGCGCGCAACGGATGCGCGTTGTCGATACGCTCGCGCAAGTCGCGTCGGTTTCAGAGCCACCAATCATACAGATCGATTTTGACGCGGCTGCGAGCGAGCGCGTTTTCTACGAATCGCTGCTGGCGGATGTGCGGGCGCGACTCGGGCCGACGGCGCACATTTCGATCACGGCGCTGGCTTCGTGGTGCGAGGGCGACGCGTGGCTCGGGCGTGTACCGGAAGGCACGATCGACGAGGCTGTGCCAATGCTGTTTCGCATGGGCCCTGACGCATCGCGCGTTGCGGCGACACTCGCCGACAGCGGCGAATTCCGCGCCGGAGTCTGCCGCGCGAGTGCGGGCATTTCCGACGATGAACCGCTCTCGCGATCGATTCTCAGCGGCCGATTCGCAACGACTCCGTCCTGGCCGCAAAAACGAATTTACATTTTTCACAACGGGAACTGGAACGCGGCTACAACGCTTGCAGTGTTGGGAGATCTTGAAAAATGGCACGCCGACTTCTCTGCCTCGCGCTGATTGCGTCGATGCTCGGACTTTTGCTCCCGCCGGGCACGTCCGTCTACGCGTGCGGCCCGTATTTCTCCGAGGCGGTTTTCACGTACTCGGCGCATCCTGACTACCCGCTGGCGAAGTTTGCGGGCGGCCAGCTTGGACTGCTGCAGCCAACGTACGCCCAGTCGTATTTGATCGTCGCGTATCGATATCTCAATGGCGGCAAGCTCAACGACGCTGAACAGAAGTCCGTTGAGAGTTTGTGGCGTGCGCGTCTCGCGGAATACAACTACGCGGCGACGCCCGTGGCGGACCCCACAAAAGTGTGGGTCGACGCGCGTGCGAAGTACGCGACGACGGCCAGTCCGGGGCCTATTGACGTGTATCGCGAGGTGCCAAAGAAAAACGAGAATGATTACGAGCCGAGCTTCGTGAATTGTCTGCCAGACGCGTTTGCGACTGCGGCGACGACGATCGAGCAACGCGCCACGACTTACGGAGCAAAGAGCGACGCGCTTGCTGTTTGGATCGCGACGCAGGACGCCGTTTTTGCTCAGTGCCCGCAACCTCGTCCCGAGGCGAAACCGCAGCAGCCGCCGGCGCTGCCTGCGAATCCTTTGGCGCTGCTGCAACAGGACCGAGCTTATCAACTCGCGTCGATGCAGTTCTACGCGACGGATTTTGACGCGGGGCAGAAATCGTTCGGCGCGATTGCGGCTGACTCCGCGTCTCCGTGGCGGCAAACCGCGTCACTATTAGTCGCGCGCAGTTTGATCCGAAAAGCTACGTTGATTGATGACGACGCGCAGCGCACGGTCGACCTTCGCGCCGCGCAGGCGGCTCTTGCGAGAATCGCGGCCGATCCGAAAGACGTTGAGTTTCACGCCGCCGCAATGGGTCTCGAAGGCTTCGTGGCGTTCCGGCTCGATCCCGCCGCGCGTGCGAAGCAGCTTGCCGCGGAACTTGCCGGCCAGGCGCAGGTTGACGATCTCGGGAACACGATCGGCGACTACACCTTGCTCGACGCGAAGTATACGGAAGTGCCGCGGGACGCGAAGCCGGCCGTCGGATCCGGCGAGGATTTGATGGACTGGGTGAACAATTTCAGCGTGCCAGCGACTACGTCCGACATTACGAATCACGCGCTGGCGCGTTGGAACGCGACGCACTCGCTGGCGTGGCTTGTGGCGGCGAT
>Ga0210391_10000781_pt1 | contig 31129 bp, 26 predicted proteins | sample IncBWC12OmetaG_FD_160573 | JGI IMG/M metagenome (GOLD analysis project Ga0210391, IMG submission 160573) | Forest soil microbial communities from Barre Woods Harvard Forest LTER site, Petersham, Massachusetts, United States - Inc-BW-C-12-O ... | reverse complement strand
GTGCCATCAGCGTGTCGTCGATAGTCGGCATCATCTTCGGCACCATCCCCGCCACCCGCGCCTCGCAACTGGACCCAGTCGAAAGCCTGCGCCACGAGTAAGCACCAAGCCCAAAGCAAGCATCTCAGCAGCACCACGAAGCGAATCAGCCAACAAAAAAGTGGCGCACCCGAAGGTGCGCCACGGAGTGAATCTCCAAGTTGTTTTGCTCTTGTCCCGGCTACTGTTGGTCGAAGTATCCGAGACTTAGCTGGTTGGCATCGGTTTCGATCGCGATGTTCTCTCCTCCTGCGTCGATCATGTAGTAGGCGAACGTGTCGTTATTGCACGTGGCGCCTTCCGCTGTCGGGTCGAAAATGGGGCAGCTGAGGAGGTCAACACCGGTTACGCTACCTTGAAAAGGAGCGCTCGCGGCAGCAGTAAAGGTCCCCGTTACCGGTGCGTCTACATAGGTCGGAAGCCCCGTGATTGTAGTCGTCGGTGAGACAACCAGCACACCTCCCGTGCTCAGGTACCAGTTGACGTCAGCGGTTCCAGCGATGTTCGCGCTTCCGTCGGCGACCACGCCGCCGGCAGCGTCGAACTCATTCCCGCTCTCATTGTCGTAGCCGGTAACCCCCAAAGCGTATGCATTGATGAAGGATCCGGCAGCCAACGATGCGCCTCCAGACTGCTCGAAGCCCCGACCACCGAGGACATCGGCGCCGTCCATGGTAAGGGACATTAGGTTTCCATTTCCGTCAAGGTAGAACTGGAGGTTGAAGGCATAGTTGCCATCGGTTGCGCCGGTCACAGTCACTCGTCCGGTGCCCACGTCTTCTGCCCACGTTCCGCCCGTGAGGACAGACGGAGCTGTTGGGTCTGGGTCGACGAGGCAACTGATGTCGTTGTAGTTGACGAACCCGCTTACGCTGTTATCCGCGTTCAACGTGAGCTGTGCGGCGGCCTGCAGCCAATAGCATTCATCGACGCCGTTGAAGCCGACCACGTAGGTGTTACCTGAGACCGAAGTGGCGGTGAATTTTCCACTATTCGATCCCTGGATCAATGCCGTGCCACCCGTCACGCCGAAGTAGGTGTCAGCCGTTTCCACCAGTTGGACACTGGTGAAGTCGACAACGTAGCCAGCCAGAGCGATGGTGGCGAAGTCCGCGCTGTCAGAGGGGACGAGTGAGAATACGACACGACCAAAGCTGTCGGGCTTGGTGGCCGTGCTGGCGTTGGCCACGAGGGTTTCAGCCGTTGGGTACGCGTACACTTCCCCTTCGTTATTCGCGTCGAAAGCGCTGCCCGTGCCCGAGATTGTGGAGGTAGTGGAACCCGTGACGGGGGCTGTGTCTACGTTGATGACGCCGCCGATCGTAACAAAAGAGTAGTTGGAGTCAACACCGTGGACGTCGAAGGCGTACCCACCAGCAGGTTGAGCAGCTGCAGCCGTGGCGTTCTGCAGGGCTAGGACTCCACTCGAGGTAGCAGAGGAGTCGAACTCAGTGATCAGGAACTTGTTCGGGTTTAGAGCAGCAACCGAGCCATCGAAAGTCTCGACGCCTTGGACGCCCACAGTTGTATCGGTAGCACCGCAGGCGGTTGCCGTGGCTGCGACGCAGGCTACCAGAGTGACCTGCAGGTTGCCGTCGCTGGTCGTCGAGAATTTGCTGCCGGTAGGGCTGATCAAATCATTCGATTGGGTGTTGTAGTCGACGAAGTCCTGTTCGCCAGTCGTAATTGCCCCGTTGAGAACGGTGAAAGCACCAGCGAGGTAGTACAGGCCATTGGTGTCCTGGCCTTGTACCGAGAATACGTAGTTGCCGTTGGCCAGTGTGGGCGCCGCAATGGTGATCGGCGCGCTGCTGGCGGAGACTGCCGAGTTGGTCGCCGAGGTTGCGGTGATAGTTATCGTGGTGCCAGGGGGCAACAAGGTGTACGGGGCACTGTACACAGTTGCGGCGCCACTATTCGTGGTGCCAGGGCTAAAGGAGCCGCAGCCGGGGCCTGAGGGTGTCGCTGTGCAACTCCACGTCACGCCTCCATTCGCCTTGTCGTTGTCCACGGAGGCCACGAGGGTAGTCTGACTGTTAAAAGCCAGGGTGGACGGGATGGTGTTCAGGGCGACCTGGATTGGAGGGTTGGAGCCATTGTTGCATCCCGCCAGTGCGGCGATTGTTGCCAGCGCGACCGTGAGAAGAATCGTTTTGCGGAATGTCATCGGGCACCTCCATTTTCTTCAGTCTGGGATGTCTTCCTGCTGGCCGCACGCTCGCTGCGAGGAGAGTGCGCAGGCACGAGAAATCCGCGAGGGCTGCGGACCGTGACGGTATTCCCGTCGACGGTGAGTTGCCGAGCCAGGAAAAAAGTCCTCCCGTGTACCGTGGTGTTGGCTCCGACCAGGCGAACCGGGACGCCTGCTTGCAGGGCTTCTTTCGTTTCCTTGCTCATAAAGGGTCCAATGTGAGCATCCACGAGGCCCTGAGGACCAGCCACCATCAAATGCATGCCGGCGGGGCTGCCCGCGGTATGTTTCAGTACAACTTCCTGGATCGTGCCTTCAAAAGTAGTCTCGTGCGCCGCATCATAGACAGGACCAAAACCCCGTCCGGGGCGGGATACCGACGCCGCGCGGGCATCGAGTGAAACAGCCATGGTCGCGAACAACAAGCCGGATAGCAGCCCCGCGATCAATCGGGTGTTTGTCATTCCAAAAATCTTCATTGCACGCTCCTCAGTACATCTGGTTGGGGGGGGATCGGCAACACTCTACCAGAACCGCAACAAAACCGATATTGTTTTGATGGTTACTCTAGTGTCACCTCCCGCGACGGCCCAATCTGGGCGCGCGCAGCCCTGGCAGAAAGTAGAAAGTAGAAAGGGAAGATCGGGCAGCAGGTGGAGTGAAAACAGGTTGAAAAAAAGCCCGGCGGGGAAAGCAGTGTCTTAGGAGTTGTACGGGACGGCCGCTACGGAATCGCGATCCGCCGAGGCGAGAGGGTTACCCCCAAAAACCACAAAGCCGGGCTGGTTGGCCCGGCTGTTTCATTGTGGAACTGGTTCGTTCGGTCTTTTCAGATCGCCGACCCAGAATGTCAAAATCTCGATCTCAAATTCCTGACGCCAAATTCTCGATCTCAACATGTCGACGCCAACTTCCCGCGGAGCGTCTCAGTCTCAGTTACCCAGTCTCATCTTGCGCCGCGGGGTCACCGGCCCGCGCCGCAGGAAAAACTCATTACATCACCATTGCCAGGTTTTCCAGTTCGTGCACCAGCACGGGCATGGCGCATCCCGCCATTTCGACGCGGCCTGCCGCATCGAGCGCGGCCTTGGGCGACACCCCATAGCCACGACCCATCAGAAACACCTGGAGCAGTTCGGCGGCCTCGTAAGAGTCGATCATCCCCCCCTGGAGCAGATCGTTCCTCAGAGCTGCCAGTTCGGTCGTCGTGAACCGGTCTTTATCGTTCATTGCCTTTGCGATCATAGCTTTCTCGTTCGTCATTTTCTCGTTTAACATGGCCGTCATCACCTCCGACTTCGACCTACTACATCGTTGCCGTATTAGACTCATCGGCAGCTGTGATAGTTGCATGCAATTCTGCTGCCGAAATTGCCCTTTATTTCCTATTACGATCCCCAAGCCCCTCTGGATTCATTTAACCCCTGTGAATATGGAAAGTTGCGGGAATCCGGATAAGGGAGGCAGGGCCGGCCAAAGTGCCCTTCGTACCCAGAAGGTAATCTCAGGACTGACACAATGTGTCGATTCCGAACAGGCAGGCAAACAAAGAATGTCGTGCCAGCATTTGGTGCAAAATGACGCAACGGGGGAACGCCTCCGGCGAAGGAGGGCTGGCTCAGCGGGCTAGCTTGGAGGGAATCAGCCCAAGCGTCGCGCCCGGCTGGTCTAAAGCTTGGCCGTGGCGGCTTCCGCTGCCGCGACGGTGTCATAAACGTGGAAGAACTGCTCGACCCGCGTAATCTGCATCGCGCTGCGGACGCGGTCAGTGACGCCGACCAGGGCCAGATGGCGACCATCTTTCTGATGGGTCACGTAGGCTCCGACCAGCGCCCCTATGCCGGCCGAGTCCATGTAGGGAACCCCAGTCAGATCGAGGATGAGGGTGGGCGAAGTGCTGGCTCGCACCTGGGATTGAAACTCAAAAAAATTGCTGAGCAGAACGGGGCCGTTCAGCCGCAATACCCGAACGCCATCCGGCGTCCCGCTGACTTCTTCAATCTGCAAAGGCTCCTGTGGCATCGGCAGATAATATTACGAGAATGTGAACGTCGTGTTAAAGGATGGCTGATCTCCGGCCCTAACCCGTTAGGTAGCTTAACCGGGCAGCGAGGCTATGGCTCGATCGTGGCCTCGTCGATCAGCATGATCGGGATGTCCTCTTTGACCGCATAGACCCGGTGGCACTGCTGGCACTTCAAACTCTCCGGGTTCGCGCGATACTCGAGCGCCTGCTTGCACGCCGGACAAACCAGAATTTCGAGGAGTTCTTTGGCAAGCATGATTTTTCGATTGTACGACAACCGCTTCACCACAGAGTCACAGAGACACAGAGACAAAGAGGAAACCGAGCCCCGGAAAACTTACCCCGATCGCCGCCCGGCCAACGAGGAGTCCCGACTCAATGTCTCGCGGTTTTCTCTGTGTCTCCGTGACTCTGTGGTGAGACGCCCTTCTCCGTGGTTGCGATAGAATCTCCTCCGGAGTCCGAATGCCCGCCACCATCCTCGACGGAACCAGGATCGCGCAAGAAATCCGCAGCGAAGTAGCCGCGGAAGTAAGAATCATGACCGCGGCAGGCGTGCGCCCGGGCCTCGCTGTCGTGCTGGCGGGGCACGACCCCGCGTCAGAAATCTATGTCCGCGGCAAAGTCAAAGCCAGTGAAGAAGTTGGCATTTACAGCGAGAAGCTTACGCCGCCCGATTCAGTCACCACCGTCGAGTTGCTCGCCGTAGTCGAAGCTCTCAACCAGCGCGACGATATCGACGGGATCCTGGTGCAGTTACCGCTGCCCCCGCAGGTCGACGCCAAGAAGGTGCTGCTGGCCGTCGACCCCGCGAAAGACGTCGATGGTTTCCATCCCGTCAACGTCGGCCTCCTCTCCACCCAGCGGCCTGGCCTGGTGCCCTGCACCCCCGCAGGATGTATCGAGATTCTGAAGCGCAGCAACATCCCGATCTCCGGCCGCGAAGCCGTGGTCGTCGGCCGCAGCGACATCGTGGGCAAGCCCGCCGCTATGCTGCTGCTCAATGCCAACGCGACCGTCACGGTGGGCCATTCGAAAACGCACGATCTGCCGGCGGTGTGCCGGCGCGCCGACATCCTGGTCGCCGCCATCGGCCGCGCGGGCATGATCACGCGCGATTTCGTGAAGCCGGGCGCGACTGTGATCGACGTGGGGATGAACACAGTTACCGATCCCGCAGAATTTCGGCGCTTCTTCTCAGGCAATACGAAAAGGGAAGAGAACTTCCGCAAGAAAGGCTCTGCCCTCATCGGCGACGTCCATCCCGAAGTCGCGGAAGTGGCCGGAGCACTCACTCCAGTCCCCGGTGGCGTTGGCCCGCTGACCATCGCTATGCTGATGTTCAACACCGTGAAGGCCGCGAAGCTGCGGCGTCAGTGGCCAGTGGCTAGTGGTCAGTGGTCAGCGCCACGACAGCCTTCGGTTGTGGCGGACCGCTGAAAGCTGGTACTGGAGATGGGCAAAAATCTCATAACTGACCTAGGATGTTTTACTGACCGCTGACCACTGATCACCGGCCACTGAATCTTATGCTGAAAGTCGGCCTTACCGGCGGGATCGCCTCGGGCAAGTCTGTGGTCGGAGAAATGTTTGTCGCGCTGGGCGCGCATCTGGTGCAGGCCGACCGCATTGCGCACTCGCTCATGCAGCCCGGCGAGGCCGTCTACAACGAAGTCGTGCGCCATTTCGGCCGCGAGATTCTCAATCCCGACCTCAGCATCAACCGCGCGAAACTGGCCGAGGCCGCGTTCGGCCCGGCCACGCAGGCGGAAGGCAAGCGCGCGTCGCGCATTGAAGAACTCAACCGCATCGTCCATCCGGTGGTCATTCGCAGCCAGGACGAGTGGATGCAGGAGATGGGCCGCCAGGACCCGCGCGCCGTCGCGATGGTGGAAGCCGCGCTGATTCTCGAGGCGGGCGCCGGCGATCATTTCGATCGCCTGATCGTCGTGACCTGTGGCGCCGAACAGCGTGTGACTCGCTTCGCCGCCCGCCAGAAGATTGACCTCCAAACCGCCCGCAAAGAAGTCGCACGTCGCATGTCCGCCCAACTCTCCGACGAAGAGAAAATCAAAGCCGCCCACTACGTGATCGACAACTCCGGCGCGCTCGACCACACTCGCGAGCAAGTTCGCCAGGTGTGGCTGAAACTGGAAGCCGAAGCTGAAAAATCCTGAACCCAAATTTCAATTGTCGTTCTGAGCAGCGCTCTTTGCGGCGAAGGACCCATGTACCCCGGAGAGTTGCACGGATCGCGCCAGGCAAACAAACGCTCACAACCACGACCGGGTTTAGAATTCCGCTATGAAGCCCAAGACGCTATACCTAGTCCTCTGCTTCGCCGGTTTTCTGCTTCCGTACTGGCAGTTCGTTCCGTGGGTGCTCCAGCATGGTCTCAACATGCCGCTGTTTGTGCGTGAACTCTTTGCCAACCGCATCGCGGCATTCTTCGGCGTGGATGCAATCGTCTCTGCGGTGGTCTTGCTCGTGTTCACCCGCATTGAAAGCGCGCGCCGGGGCATCCGTCGGCGCTGGCTGGTGATCGTCGCCGTGCTGACGGTTGGAGTCTCGCTGGGCTTGCCGTTGTTTCTCTACCTGCGTGAGTCGGAACTCGAACAGAAAGTGAGCGCTACCTAGGCACAAAAAATTCCGCTCCGCAGTTGACTTGGAGCCGCGTGCTTGTGGGCGCAGCATTGTTTAAAATCAATGCAGGGACCTTTCTACTCCTTAACTTCGTACCTATCTTCGATAATCTGAAGCATCGATGATCTAAAGCATCAATGATCTAAAGCACCAATGATCTGAAGCATTGACGATCTGAAGCTTCGATGGACCGATCTCCGACGGTCCGCATCGAATGCATGGAATGGGATGGTTTGAATCATGAAGCTCATACGGCCTTTAATTTTCACGCTGGTGATTGCCGGCGGATTCTTCTATTTCACCACCTGGCGCTCGAACTCGCAGGCGGGCGAATTCCGTTCCTCGAACTGGCTGAGCCATCCGGCGCAGGTGGAGATCACCGAGGCGGCGCCGAGCGAGTCGCTCGACGGCGAAGAGCAGAACAATATTTCCGTCTACAAGAAGAACATTCCGTCGGTTGTGAATGTCACGTCCCGCGCCATGACCTTTGATTTCTTCTACGGCTTGGTTCCTCAGGAAGGGCAAGGCTCAGGATTTGTGATCGATAAAGAAGGCCACATCCTGACCAACTATCACGTGATCGCCGAGGCCCGGCAGGTGGAAGTCACACTGCACAATCGCAAGAAATACAAGGCGACCGTGGTGGGCACCGACCCGCCCCACGATCTCGCGGTCATTCAGATCAAGGCCCCCGATCTGGTTCCAGCGATCATGGGCGATTCGCGCAACTTGCAAGTGGGACAGAAAGTCTATGCCATCGGCAATCCCTTCGGCCTGGCCGGAACGATGACTCGCGGCATCGTCAGTTCGATCCGCCCGGTGCGTGAGCCGAACGGCGCCATGATCGACGAAGCCATTCAGACCGACGCGGCCATTAATCCCGGAAACTCCGGCGGACCGCTGATGAACTGGCACGGCGAAGTCATCGGCATCAATACCATGATTCTCTCGAATGCGAACCAGAGCGCGGGCATCGGCTTTGCCATCCCCATCAATACCGCGAAGGCGGTGCTGAACGATCTGATGACGCTCGGCCGGGTGCGGCGTCCGGCCCTGGGCGTAGTCACGATTGCCATCAGCCCCGAACTCGCCGATGAAATCGGCTTGCCCGTCGACTACGGATTGCTGGTCGTGAAAGTGACTCCCGGAGGCTCCGCCGATCAGGCCGGCCTGCACGCCGGCACCGAGCGCGCCTACCTGGGCAACACGCTCATCATGCTCGGCGGTGATTTAATCGTGGCCATCGACGACCAAAAAGTGCAGGACGAAGAAGACCTGTCGCAGATGATGAACAATCACCGCGCCGGAGACACCGTGAAAATTACCATCTACCGCAACAAGAAAAAGATGGACCTGACCGTGCCGCTCGGAGAAGCGCGGCAGCAGGTGTGACAACCCAAGCTCTAAGTTCTCAGCCGTCAGCTTGAGGCACGAGTTGCGCGACCATCTTGTTCTTGAAACCCGCAAACGCGATGTCTATGGACGAGTTTCTTCTGCAAGGCCGCCACATTCGCCTGGAGGCACTCGATCACCGTCACGTTGACGGCCTGGTGGTCGCTTCGGCCGACGATGCCTCGCTTTATCAATGGAGCCCCGTCCCCCGCGGCAAGGCCCAAGCCTCGCAGTACGTCGACACCGCTCTAGCCTGGCGAGGCGCCGGAACCGCCGTGCCGTTCGCGATCGTGCGCGTGCACGATGGCATGGTGCTCGGCTCGACGCGCTTCTGGAATCTAGAGCGATGGGCGTGGCCGCCAGGCCATCCCTCACACGCGCGCGGCATTCCCGACGCCTGTGAGATAGGCTACACCTGGTTGTCGCGATCGGCGATTCGCACCGCAGCCAACACTGAATCGAAGCTCCTCATGCTGACGCATGCCTTCGAGACGTGGCAGGTGCTGCGCGTTTGCTTTCACACCGACGCCCGCAACCACCGCTCCCGCACCGCGCTCGAGCGCATCGGCGGCCAATTCGAAGGGATTCTCCGCGCGCACCGCATGGCCTCGGACTACATCCCGCGCGACTCGGTACGCTATTCGATCCTGGCGGCTGAGTGGCCGGCGGTAAAACAGCGGCTGCTCCAGTTCGTGAATCGCTGATCCAGATTTCTTATGCCAACGTTGATGCAGTCTCGGAGTCGTCCGCCGACGAATCAGTCTGCTTCGCGACGGGATGTTGAAAGCAGAGTCCGTAGCCATCGGGATCTTTAAACCACAACTGCCTCATGCCGTAAGGCGCGACCTTCGGCTCTTTCAAATGCACACCGTTCGACCGCAGGTGCTCGTACGCGGCGTCAAGATCTTCGCAGCCGAAAAACAGGCAAGTATCGTCGTGCGCGGCCACGCGGACGGGAACTGGCGCCTCCGGCCGCTGGTCGGCTTCATACGCCGTATTCAGCATCAGTTCCGCGCCATGCATCTTAAGCCACGCCCAATTGCAGTCGTCCCCCGGCGAAGACGTGGCGTGAACCTGAAACCCCAGCACGTCACGGTAGAAACGAATTGCCGTCGGCATGTCGAAAACCTGCAGCAGCGGGCAAATTCCGTGAATGTCCATGGGCCGGCTCCTTCTTGGCGGGGAAATATACCACGATCCTTTTGGACGTGCACGGCCGGCTACGGTGAGCTGAAGTGCTTTCCAGTTCGATCTGTGAGAAAGTAATCTTCGAGCCCAATGAATGCCGAATCCATCCGCGCCTACTGCCTGTCATTTCCCGAGGCGACCGAAAATCTGCAGTGGGCCGACGATCTCTGCTTCAAGATTCGCGGAAAAATCTTTGTCACTCTGGCCCTTGCGGCCGTTCCGCAGAAACTGTGCTTCAAATGCTCTCCGGAAATATTTGCCGAAATGCTGGAAATCGAAGCCATCCACCCCGCGCCCTACGTCGGCCGTTACAACTGGGTCATGCTCGATCATCTCGGCGCCCTGCCCGCCGCTGAATTGCAAGATCGAATTCGCCAGTCGTATGAAATGGTGGCCGCGAAGGCTCCGAAGAAAAAATCAAGACCCGTGAAGCCAAAGCGAAACCGGGCTGAGAAAAAGACGAATCCTCCCAAGACCCGATCAAAGAAACGCTAGTCGTTCGCGAATTCTTGTGCTGCAAGTCGATTTCCTCCGGACGAATCAGCAGCTATGACAGAGCCGTGACAAGTCGATCGCACCAGCCGTGGTATGTTTGTTTCCGCTTGCATTCCGCCGGGAGTAGGTCATGCCGGTGACCTATCACATCGACACCGAAACAAGAACAATCCGAACCACTTGCAGCCAGCCGCTACAGTTCGCGGAAGTGATAGATCACTTTCGCTGTCTGAAAGAAGATCCCGCCTGCTCCGGCCCCCTCAATGTTCTATTGGATGTCAGCGACGCAGATTTAGTCCCACAAACCAGCCAGCTCGGCGCGGTCAGCGCGGCCGTGGCCACAGTTCGCCGCAAGGTGCAGTTCCAGGCCTGTGCCATTGTGGCCACGCGTGATGCCATGTTCGGCATGATGCGAATGTTTGAAGTCCTCACCGGCTATTACTTCACTGCGACCCGTGTATTCCGGAAGATGGATGAGGCCGAAGCCTGGCTGGCTTCGCATAAGCTGGTTGATCCAGTGCCTTAGCGACTCGGGCCAGACTGTGCCGGTCCTGCGCTGCTCCGAGAATGTTGGGTCCGTCCGGGAGCCCCAGCGCGCGCTTCTGGATTTGACTCTGCCTCCTTCGCTCGGCTAGCCTCAAGAGTTCTGTTGCAGTTCCGGATGCCTTCAACCTGCATGCGATCTCCGCAAAAATCATTCATTTGGCTGCTGACAGCGGTTGTAGCGGTCTTCGCATCGGCCGCCGCCCTGGCCTCGACCCAGCCGGTGCACGCCCAACATTCGATTGTGGTGAGCGTGCATGAACTAGCGTCGCGGGCCGGAGTCGAGATCATGCAAGCCGGCGGCAACGCCGTGGATGCCGCCGTGGCCACCGGATTCGCGCTGGCCGTGGTGCATCCCGCCGCAGGAAATATTGGCGGCGGCGGATTCATGCTGATCCGCATGGCCGACGGCAAGACGCACTTTCTCGACTACCGCGAAAAAGCGCCCGCTGCGGCGACGCGTGACATGTTCCTGGACGCGCAAGGCAACGTGATCACCGGCGCCAGCCAGGTCGGTTACAAATCGATCGGCGTGCCAGGATCGGTTGCGGGCATGGTTTACGCCGAGCAGAAATTTGGCAAGCTCACTCTCAAGCAGGTCATGGCTCCGGCCATCCGCCTGGCGCGCGAAGGCTATGCGTTGACTTGGGGCGAGGCTCGCGATATGCAGCGCGACTCCGACTTGGCCAAGTTTCCCGAGTCGCGCCGAATTTTTCAGCGCGATGGCAACTATTATCAGCCCGGAGAAATTTTCCCCCAGCCTGACTTGGCCCACACTCTGGAGCGAATCGCCGACAAGCCGGACGATTTTTATCACGGCTCGCTCGCCCGCGAACTGGCAGCGGCTCTGCAGAAGGGCGGAGGCCTGATCACTGCCGCCGACCTCGCCCATTACGAAGTAAAAGAACGCGAGCCGGTCCGCGGCACCTATCGCGAATATGAAATCATCAGCGCACCGCCGCCGTCCTCAGGCGGAACAGTTCTGATCGAATCGTTGAATATTCTGGAGGCCTACGATCTCGCCCGGATGGGCAACCGTTCGGCACAGTCCATTCATTACACCATTGAAGCCTTCCGGCGCGCGTTTTTCGATCGCGCCGAATTCATGGGCGATCCCGATTTCTCGAAGATTCCCGTGGCCCAGCTCATCGACAAAAAATATGCCGCCGCTTGGCGGGAATCGATTGAGCCGGCCCGCGCCAGCCCCAGCCTGGGATTGAAACGGCCCGAAGTTTTCCACGAACTGGAACAATATGCGGCGTCGCATCCCCAGCAGCTGGGAATGCACGAAGGGCCGAACACCACACACTATTCCGTAGTCGACGCGGAGGGCAACGCCGTCGCGGTCACGACCACCATCAACGCCTGGTTCGGATCGGCGGTCACAGCCGACGGCCTGGGGTTTTTGCTGAACGACGAGATGGACGACTTCTCAGCCAAGCCGAACGTTCCCAACTCCGACGGCTTGATTCAGGGTGCGGCCAACGCCATTGGCCCCGGCAAGCGCCCGCTCTCATCGATGACGCCGACGATTGTTGTACGCGACGGAAAACCGTTTCTGGTTCTGGGATCGCCGGGAAGTTCGAAGATCATCACCACTGTGGCCAATGTCCTGATGGGCGTGGTGGATTATGGCATGAACATTCAGGAAGCGGTGAACGCTCCGCGCTTTCACAATCAGTGGTTGCCCGACGTGCTGAACGTAGAAAAATGGTTTTCGCCAGACACGGTCAGCGCGCTCGATAAAATGGGATACAACGTGCAAATTGGCTTGCACGATGGCGAGTTCGTGTCGCCTTACTGGAGCGACGCAGAGTGCATTGCCGTCGACGCAAAGACCGGCGATCGCCTCGGCGCCAGCGACGGCCGCAACGGCGGAAAAGCAGTGGGATACTAAAGAGAATCTAAGACTTGAGATTTTAGATTGAAGAGCTAAGAATCGCGCTGGATTGCTTGCAATCATCAATCTAGAACCTGCACTCTGCAATCTTCTTCAAGGGACGCGCATGCTGAAAGCGGTTTCGACATATCTATTCGTGAAAGAGCGCTTGCATCCCGGTATCCTCGACGGGTTGTCTCGCAGCGGCGCGCAGGCGGTCGAGATTTTCGCCGCGCGGCAGCACATCGACTACGCCAACCGCAAGCAGCACGTCAAGGAAATCGCCGAATGGTTTCGCGGCAGCGGAATTCCTCTCCACTCCGTTCACTCGCCGCTATACGCTGACTACGAGTGGGGACGCGCCGGCGCACCGCCCGTCAACATTGCGTCGACCGACCGCGCCGGGCGCATCGACGCCATGGACGAAATCAAACGCGCTCTCGAAATTGCCGAGCAGATTCCGTTCCGCTTTCTGGTGCAGCACCTGGGATCGCCAAACGAATATTTCAGCGACAAGGGCTTCGAAGCCGCGATGACCTCGATCGAACACCTGCGCGCCTTCGCCAAGCCGCTAGGCGTACGCATTCTGCTGGAAAATATTCCCAACGATCTTTCCACTCCCGACCGCCTCGTGGAAATGATTCGGAGCGCGCACTTCGACGACGTCGGCGTCTGCTTCGACGTTGGGCATGCGCACATGGCGGGCTCTGTGCGCGAGGCGTTCGAGATTCTGCGCAGTCACATTTGCTCGACCCACGTTCACGACAATGACAAGTTGAAAGATTCGCACTTGTGGCCGGGGCAGGGAACCATCGACTGGAAAGAGGCCGTGGAGTTGCTGCGTTCCGCTCCGCAAACCCCGCCGCTGCTGCTGGAAATCGCGGAAGATGAGAAAGTGAATCCGCTGGAGAAAATCGGCGAGACTTTCGACAAACTGGAAGGGAACTGAAGATTGGGAAATTGAGAAATTTAGTAATTGAGTTATTGAAAACTGCCCGTGAACGCAAGATTTTCAATTACTCAATTACTCAATTTCCCAATTCCTCAATTAAGCTATGTCTTCACCTGTTACCACGATCGCAGAGATCGGCAAGCACGAGGGCCAGTCGGTCACCATCCGCGGCTGGCTCTATAACCTGCGCGAGAGCGGGAAATTATTGTTCCCCCAATTTCGCGACGGCTCGGGAATCATTCAGGGCGTAGTGCCCAAGAACGCCGTCTCGCCGGAAGTCTTCGAAGCGATCAAGACGCTCACCCAGGAATCAAGCGTCATCGTCGAAGGCAAGGTCCGCGCCGACAAGCGCGCCCACGGCGGCTACGAACTCGATGTAGCCAACGTGGAAGTCGTGCAGCGCGTCCCAGAGTCCTCACCTTATCCGATCACGCCCAAAGAACATGGCACCGACTTCCTCATGGAGCATCGCCACCTCTGGGTGCGCTCCCAGCGCCAGGCGGCGATTCTGCGCGTGCGTGCCGAGATCATAAAAGCCGCGCGCGACTTCTTCGACGAACGTGGCTTCACGCTCACCGATCCACCCATCATCACTCCCGCAGCCTGCGAAGGCACGAGCACGCTGTTCCCCGTCGACTATTTCGACGAGCAGGCGTTCCTTACGCAATCAGGCCAGCTTTACGTGGAAGCCACCGCGATGGCGTTGGGCAAGGTGTATTCGTTCGGCCCCACGTTTCGCGCGGAGAAGTCGAAAACCCGCCGCCATCTCACCGAGTTCTGGATGGTCGAACCGGAAGTTGCCTACGCCCAACTCGACGACGTGATGGAGCTGGCCGAGGGCCTCATCACGTTCATCGTGAAGCGCTGCCTCGAGAAGCGGCGCGCCGACTTGCAGACCATTGGCCGCGACATTTCCAAACTCGAAAAAATCGAAGCACCCTTCCCCCGCATCAGCTACGACGATGCCGTGAAAAACCTACAGGAAGGTCACGCCAAAGGCGCGCTCGAATCGAAATTCGAATGGGGCGGCGACCTCGGTTCACCTGACGAGACTTATCTATCAGCACAATTCGACAAGCCGGTCATGGTGCATCGCTACCCCGCGAAAGTTAAAGCGTTTTACATGGAACCCGACCCGCAGCGCCCCGAACTGGCATTGTGCGTTGACGTGCTCGCGCCCGAAGGCTATGGCGAAATCATTGGCGGCTCGCAGCGCATGGCCTCGTACGAATTGCTGTTGAAGCGCATTCACGAGCATAATCTGCCCGAAGAAGCGTTCAAGTGGTATCTCGATCTGCGCAAGTTCGGCAGCGTCCCGCACGGAGGCTTCGGTATGGGCATCGAGCGCGCCGTAGCCTGGATCTGCGGCCTCGAGCACGTGCGCGAAACGATTCCGTTCCCAAGAATGCTGTATCGGCTGTACCCGTGACCGAATTGAGTCATTGAGTGATTGAGCCATTGAGTATTGAAAATCGAGCCCGTCTAGCATGGTCAATGACTCAATGACTCGATCGCTCGATCACCCAATGACCTTCCGTCGATTGACCCTATGATGATGACTACTCCCGCTCCCTCCACCAGCATCACTCCGCGGAAAATTCGCGTCATTGGCGTCCCTCTCGACCTTGGCCAATCCCGCCGCGGAGTCGACATGGGCCCCTCGGCCGTGCGCGTGGCCGGACTTGAGGCACGTCTCGAAGCGCTCGGTCACGAAGTCGAGGACGCCGGCAACGTCGCCGTCGCGATTCCCGAACAAAAAAAAGAAGGCGACACCCACGCCAAGTATTTAAAAGAAATCACGGCCACCTGCACCAAGAGTGCGGAATTGGTGGTCAAGACGCTCGAGGCCGGAAAAGTTCCGCTCGCGCTCGGCGGAGATCATTCCATGGCCGCCGGCACCGTCTCAGGCGTCGCCGAGTTCTACCGCCGCCAGGACCAGCACATCGGCCTGATCTGGATCGACGCGCACACCGACATCAACACGCCCGACTCATCCCCCAGCGGTAACGTGCACGGCATGCCGCTGGCCGCGCTGATGGGCCTGTGGCCGTCAGAGCTGGGAAATATTTTCGACTTCTCGCCGAAAGTAAAACCGCAAAACTGCGTGCTCGTCGGCGTGCGCGACATTGACGCCGTGGAAAAAGAAAACGTTCGCCGCGCCGGCATCGGCGTCTTCACCATGCGCGACATCGACGAGCGCGGCATGCGCACGGTGATGGAAGAAGCCCTGCGCATGGCCGGACGCGGCACCGCCGGCTACCACATCTCCCTCGACATGGACTGGGTCGATCCCGAGGACGCGCCCGGCGTGGGCACTCCCGTCCGCGGCGGCGCGACCTACCGCGAGGCGCACCTCGCCATGGAGATCATCGCCGACCACGGCCGCATGCTGAGCTTCGAGATCGTCGAAGTAAATCCAGTCATCGACGAGCATAACCGCACCGCCGATCTCGCGGTCGAGCTGGCGCTCTCAGCATTCGGCAAAAAGATCCTATAGCTGTTCTTGGGTGCCCCATTTCTTGCGCGTTGTTTGCGCGAGAAGTGGGGATTTTGTTGAGGTCCATAGAAGACTCACCCGTAACCACGCCTGCGATTGACGCGCGGCTCGCCTCGCGTCCACACTGGAAGGTCATGAAAAAGCTTCGAGTCGGCATTTTATTCGGCGGACGCAGCGGAGAACACGAAGTCTCGTTGCTCTCAGCCGCGTCCGTTCTTAACGCAATTGATAAAGACAAGTACGAGGTCGTCCCCATCGGCATCACCAAAGATGGCCGCTGGCTGACGTCCGAGCACGCCGAGAATCTTCTGACTGGCAAACTCCTGCTCGAACCGCGCAACCTGCGCGCCGGCGACCCGGACACAACCTCTCCCGCGGCGGTGCTCGCGCGCGGAGAAGCGGTTATCGTCCCGCCGGAACCGGTGCACCGCCACAGCGGCCTGGTCCCGTTCCAAACCGATCCCGGACTGATGCGTCGCTCCAGCGACCGCGCCATCAACGTCGACGTAATCTTCCCCGTACTGCACGGCACGTTCGGCGAAGATGGCACCATTCAGGGCCTGCTCGAACTCGCCGACATCCCCTACGTGGGCGCGGGCGTGCTCGGCTCGGCCGCGGGCATGGACAAGGACATCATGAAGTCGCTGTTCGTCGCCGCCGGAATCCCCATCGTGAAGCACGTCACCATCCTGCGCAGCACCTGGGAGAATGATCCGAAAAAAGTTCAGAAACTGGTCGAGAGCAAACTGACCTATCCGGTATTCGTGAAGCCCGCGAATCTAGGTTCGTCGGTTGGCATCAGCAAGGCGCACAACCGCAAGGAGCTCGGCCCCGCGATCGAGGAAGCGGCAAAGTTCGACCGCAAGATTGTCATCGAACAGGGCGTCGGCGGCAAAAAAGATAAGGCCCGCGAAATCGAGTGCTCGGTACTCGGCAACGACGAGCCCGCGGCCTCCGTGCCAGGAGAGATTGTTCCCGGCAAGGAGTTCTACGACTACACGGCGAAGTACGTTGACGAAGGTTCGCAACTGATCATCCCCGCGAAGCTCACCAAAGCCGAAACGAAAAAAGTGCAGGAACTCGCCACAGCGGCTTTCCGGGCCGTGGATTGTTCGGGCCTCGCGCGCGTGGATTTTCTGATGGACCCGAAAACGAGAAAGATTTTCCTGAACGAGATCAATACCATGCCCGGGTTCACCGCGATCAGCATGTATCCCAAGCTCTGGGCGGCGTCTGGCCTGGCGTATGCCGACCTGATCGACCGCCTGATTCAACTCGGCATCGAGCGCCACGAAGATAAGAAGAAGAATCAGTACAGCAAGTGAAGAGATTTCAGATGGTCGATTGCTGATTGACAATCGCACTTCGTTATTTCTTCGGTGCCTCACACACAAAGTTCCCAGTATCGTTCGTATCGCCCTTGCCCTTATACTTCGCCGCCTGCGGATACGCGCACAGCGGCCGCGTCATCTTCGGATGCTCCCGGTCATCGGCGGTGTACTTTGAAGCGATGATCGTCCCCGGCGCAACGCCTTTCTCCACCCACCGTTCCAGCGAGGCATCCACGCTGTGCTGCGGATCGTCCACGATTAGCCGTCCGACTTGCCCGAAAGAGTCCGTGCCCGGGCCGTCGTCGCAGTGCTGCATTCCCGGCACCATGTAGAGACGCAGGAACGAATCGGTGTCGCCCTGTCCCAGCTTGGCGACGACGCTGTCGTAGTAGTCGACCGTGTTGAGCGCCGAAATCGCCGGATCGTTCCAGCCGTGATACACAATCAACTTCCCGCCTCGCGCTTGAAACGGCTTGAGGTCGGCGTCGGTAGCATTCAGCGCGCTCGCGGTTCGTGCCTCGGCCAACTTCAAGGCCTCATCGATCCGGAAGGTTTTGTAATCCCAGTCAGGCGCTTCATACACCATGTCCGCAAAGTAGCCGATCCCGAAGAACGCCATCAGGCTCTTGGCCGGAGCGGGACCGAAGATCCACAGTCCCCAGCCGCCCGCTCCTTCCTCGCCCCCGGGCAAAAATCCAGGGAAAACTTGCTGTCCGTGCGCATCGCGCGGACCAGTGTAAATCTTCTTCAGCGCGGCAACTTGCGGCGAGGTCAGACATTTGTCGGTGTCTTCGCCCGCCTTGCACTGGATCACCACCGGATCGAAATGGCACTGCCGCGGATCGTTGAGTATGCCATCACGCACGCCATCGAGTTCGTCGCAGGCCTTCACCACCGCCGCCGCGATCGCTGGAACTTTCGCTTGCGGAATGTAACTCGCCGCATCCAGTGTCAGCGCCTGCGTATCCGCCGCCGCGGTCGAGAGCAGCGCAGTCCAGTAGTTGGCTGGAGCCCCAGCAAGAATGCCGTCATAGTCCGCGGGATAACGTTGCGCCTCCATCAGGGCCTCACGCCCACCATCCGAGCATCCCGCAAAATAAGAGTGCTGCGGCGCCTTGCCATAAAATGCGTGCACTGCCTCCTTCGCGACGCGCGTCATCTCATGAATGCCGCGATGACCGAAATCAATCACCTTCTCGGGATGCCCGAGCGCCCATGACGCATCGAGCGGCGATTCCGCATCGTGTCCCATATTTGTCGCGGTGACCGCGTATCCTTTGCTGACCGCAACGCCGAGCGGCATGTAATCGATGCGGCCCGCGAATCCCCCGCTTCCCAGACCTTGCAACTTTCCATTCCAGTCTGCAGCCGGCATCCAGACTTCGATCCTGATCTCAGAGTCAGCGCTCGGCTTCGCCACCGCCACCACGCGGCAAAATGCGGGAACATTCTTGTAAGGCGCGGTCAAATCGCGGCTATCGAACGGAGGCACGGGAGGCCCTGCGAAAGTTCCGGCAGCATTCATCTGAGCCAGGATGATCGTTGCGCCCGGCACCTTGGCTCCCATCAAACGGACACAAGCGTCTTCCGCCGCGACAGCGCTGCCCCCAAGCAGCAACGAAACGAGTGCGAGTTTGTACCCGAGCGTGTAACTCAAACTAAAATGTACTTTCATCTTCGATGCTCCGATTCAGCAATCCTATTGAGCCCCGGCCTTCACCATAAACCCGGCTTGATCGGCTTTCATTTTCTTCAAGCCCTCCATCGGCAAGTAGACCATGTGCCCCGCATCGTAAGTCGCAAACGAAATATTGTCGCGATACTTCTGCGGCAGGTTGAGATGATCCACCGTGTAGTTGGCGGCGTAATACGGCGTGGCCAGATCGTAGTAGCCCTCCATCAATAGAACCTTCAAGTAAGGATTTTTCACAATCGCCTGCCGCAGGGCCGAAGCCGTGTCAGGAAACCCCTCGCCCGCTGAGCCCCAATCCCACCTGTCGTTGGGGCCGCCGCGCGGAGCACGCACGTCATAAGGCATATCCACCTTGTATCCCAATTCCGTGCGCAGGTAGTTGTTGAACGCGGAGGTAAATGGCGGCTGCGTCGCCGAGCCCGTCGGATCATAAGACGGCGTGTCGAGCAGACCGTTCGGATCGGGCCCGGTGAAGCGCCCGTCGAGCCGCCCTACCCGCAGTTTCTGGTCGATCAGCAGATAGTGCGTGAACTTCTGCACGTTGATGCGCAGATTCGCTTCGTCGACCACCTCCTTGCTCAAGCCGGTGAAGTGCGCGAGTTGATCGATCACATTCTGCCGCTCTTGCGTCGTGAGCGAGTCGCCTTTATCGAGCGCCTGTTCATACTCGGTCGAAGCCCAATGCTCGGCTTCGTGCCGTGTGCGAGTCAGATCCTGCGCCAGGTCGGGCGCGAGTCTGTGATGATAGCCCGCGATCATGGTGAACGAAGGAATCAGAAAAATGTAAGGCTGATCGTTCGTGAAATTTTCTTCCAATGTTTCGAAGTTCAATACCGTCGAGAGCAGCGTGATGCCGTTGAACGAAATGCCACGATCGGCCAGGTATCCGGCGATGCCCGCCGATCGCGTGGTGCCGTAGCTTTCCCCGAACAGAAACAGCGGCGACGACCAGCGCTCGTTACGTGTGATGTAAAGCCGTATGAATTCGCTGAAAGCTTCAATGTCGCCCCTCACGCCCCAGAATTTCTTGAACATCTCGGCATCGGCGGCGCGGCTGAAACCGGTGCCAATCGCGTCAATCAGCACCAGATCGCTCTTATCGAGCAGGGTATAAGGATTGTCTTGCATGCGATACGGCGCCGGCGGCATGAATCCATCGGGCTGCAGCACAACCTTGCGCGGACCGAGCGCGCCCATGTGCAGCCAGATCGAAGCCGATCCCGGTCCGCCGTTAAACGCGAAAGTCAGCGGCCGCTTGGCCGCCTCCTGGCCGTCAAGCGTGTAAGCGATATAAAACATCTCCGCTTCGACGCGGCCGTCACCGCGTTTGATCGGCAGCCGCCCGGTGCTGGCCGTATACTTCAGCAGTTTCCCGTCGACGGTGATCTGATGATGCGTCACCACCGGCGCTGCCTCCGTCATGTCGTAATGCTCTTCCTTGTCTTTCTCCTTGTCGACGGAAGTCTCACGTGACGCGGATTTCGGCTCCGGTTGAGCCTCCGGCTTGGCCGCGCTCTCTGCCGGCTTTTCGGCCGTGAGCGCACTTGCCGGTTTCTTTGCGGACGCAGCAGCTTTCGGTGCGTCGGCCTGTTGGCCGAAGCAGGATGTGCCGAAACAAACCGCAAAAGCCGACGCTAAGAAGACAGTAACCAGCCTTCGGAAAAGCCGTTGCATGACATTGTTCTCCGTTCTCCGCAAATATTCTCCAGAGATAGTTCTATCGTCACATCTGAATCGCAATGTGACGACCTGCGATCTTCTGACGCGCCATGCCTGCCGCCACCAGATTGTCCAGACCCTGCGAGTGCGAGGAATTGTACACCGGATGAAGACCGGGATGTCGGTGGCTCCCGCGCTCTCAGCAGTTGCGCTCCAGCCTCAAAGAACGTGGAAAGGCCATCACCTGACAGCAGCCCGACCTCATACTGGGCGCTGCCGGGTGTACACTGTTCCGCAGCGCTAGAAGACCAAACTATAGTCCCGACAGCCCGGGGCTTTGGCGCGCGGACCCTGCCTTCCCCCTGATCTGGGCTGGAGTTTCTTATGATGTATTCGCCGGATGCCAAGCGGCTTGTAAGATGCAGCGGCACGGCAAAGAACGCCTTTTCCATTTACAGACTGCTTGGCAGGTTTCTGCTGTGCGTCGTCGGGTCTTCCGTTAGCCTGACCTTAGTTAGCCTGACCTTCGCGCTTGCACAAGATTCTCCCCAAACTCCCGCCGCCCCAAGCGCCGCTCACTCCGAAAGCAAGCCCGCTTCGGAGGAGATCGCCACCCATGATGAACCCACCACATTCAAGGTGAACTCAAAGCTAGTGGTCGTGCGCGCCGTGGTCCGCGACTCGCAGGGGCACGCCGTTGGCGCGCTTCACCAGGAGGATTTTCAGGTCTTCGACAAAGGCAAGCCGCAGGTGATTACCCAGTTCGACGTCGAGCGACCGGGCGCACTAGCGGCAAAGGTCCGCCAGGAATCTGAGAAAAACTCCGATGCTCCTCCGGTCGACGCTTCTTCCAATCCTGGGAATGCGCCTCCGGTACCCGAGCGTTTTGTGGCGTACCTGTTCGACGATGTGCACATCGAATTCGGCGACCTTGCCCGAGTGCGGGAAGCCGCGGAACGACATTTCGCCACCTTGCGGCTCACCGATCGTGCCGCTATCTTCACCACTTCCGGTCAAACGATTCTCGACTTCACCGACGATCGCACCAAGCTGCATGACACGCTGCTGCGCTTGCGTCCCACCCCGATCAACTCTAATATTTTCGCGCACCAGTGCCCGGAGATCAGTTACTACCAGGCAGACCTGATCGTCAACCGGAACGATCCTGAGGCCACGCAGGCGGCCGTTCTGGAGGCGTCCGAATGTGGTCCGAAACTGGCGGCACCGACGGGACAAGGGGGTGGCTTCATAGCGCAAGGAAATCCAACGGCGCTCGTGCAGTCCCTCAGTGCAGCAATACTCTCTGCGGGAGAGCATGAAAGCCGCATCTCGCTGCTCTCGTTGAAGGACGTAATCAGTAGCGTCTCGCGCATGCCCGGTCAACGGAGCATCGTCCTCGTCTCGCCAGGATTTATTACCCCCCGTCTCGAATATGAATACTCCGAGATTGTCGACCGTGCCGTGCGCTCGCAGATCGTCATCAACTCGCTGGACGCTCGCGGGCTCTACGTCGTCATCCCCTTTGGAGACGCCAGTCACAAGCCTATCGCCAACAATATCCGACCGGCGGAGGTCAAGACGCAGATCGAGGTAGCAGCCGCGTCCGCGCAATCCGACCTGCTTTCCATCCTGGCCGACAGCACGGGCGGAACTTTCTTTCACAACAACAACGATTTCGACGAAGGCTTTCGCCGTCTGGCCGAAACTCCGGAATACACTTACGTGCTGGCCTTCGTCCCGCAAAACCTCAAGCTCGACGGCAGCTATCACAGCCTCAAGGTTACGCTGAAGAGCCAACCCAAATTGACTCTGCAAACCCGCCGCGGATATTACGCTCCCAAGAACTTCACCAATCCCGACGAGCAGGCCAAGCAGGAAATCGAAGACGCGATGTATTCCCAGGAAGAGCTGCACAATCTTCCCGTCAAATTGCACACCCAGTTTTTCAAAGCCAGTGACGATGATGCCAAGCTTACGGTCCTCGCTCACGTGGACGTGCAGCATTTGCACTTTCGAAAACTTGAAGGTCGAAACAACAACGTCCTGACCTGCGTTTCTGCGCTGTTCAATCGCAATGGAAACCTGGTCCAGGGAATGCAAAAAGTTGTAACCATGAACTTGAAAGATGACACCCTGGATCACAAGCTGAACTCGGGCATCACGCTCAAGACCAGCTTCGACGTGAAGCCGGGCAGCTATCTGGTCCGGCTGGTGGTCAGGGACGCGGAAGGCCAATTGATGTCCGCGGAAAATGGAACGGTTGAAATTCGTTAGAAACGTGCCACGGAGGTGACTATGCGCGATCGCCGACGGCTTTTCTTCATTGGCCTTCTTTCTCTCGCCAGCTGCTGCATGTTCCTCGTACGGGTTCAGGGCTGGCCGGTCGTGCACGCTCAGGAACCGGCCGCTGCAGCTGCGTCCGACCCGCAAGTCATCCACGTAGAGACTCGCCTGGTTCTTGTCGACACCGTCGTGACTGACAAGAAGGGCAATTACGTCCGCGATCTCACGCAGAACGACTTCAAGGTTTGGGAAGATGGCAAAGAGCAGCCTATTACCAGCTTCTCGTTTGAAGAAAGCACTGGTTCCGCCAATTCTCAGCCGCGCTACATGGTTCTGTTCTTCGATAACTCCACCATGGACTTTGGCGATCAAGCCAAAGCCCGCGACGCGGCCGCGAAGTTTATCGATGCGAATGCTGGCCCCGGCCGCTTGATCGCCCTCGCCGATTTCGGCGGCACCGTACGCATCTCGCAAAACTTCACCGCCGACGCCCAGCGATTGAAGCAGGTAGTGATGGGCATAAAAGGATCCGTTGTTTCGCCCAATGCGCAGCCGGACGTGGTGGCGTCCATGGGCCCAATCGCTGCCTCGCCCACTCTCGGCAATGCCGAAGCCGACTACGGCATACGCAGCGTCCTGACGGCGGTGCGCAGCATGGCCAAAGCCCTGTCGACCGTGCCGGGCCGCAAGACGCTGGTCATGTTGACCTCCGGCTTTCCTCTGACTTTCGAATATCAGTCGGAATTGACCGCTGTCATCGACACGTGTAACAAGGCGAATGTTGCCATCTACCCCATCGACGTGCGCGGATTGACGGTTCCAGAAATGCCAGGCCTTCACAGCCGGCGGTCGACGCCTTCGGTTGGTTCCGCATCTGGGTCGTTCGTTCAGGCGGCGTTTCATGACTCGGCGCAGCACTCTCGTCGGCCAATCTTGCAACTCGCTGCCTTTGCCGAACCGGCGGAGCCGTTTGCTCTGCAACATGGAGGTGGAGGAGGCGGCGGCGGTGGCGGAGGAGGTCATGGCGGAACTGGCGGAGGTGGCACCGGCGGAGGCGGCACGGGTGGGGGCGGCACCGGTGGCACGGGTGGTGGTGGAACTGGCGGCGGTGGTGGCCATGGCGGTACCGGAGGCGGAGGCACGACCGGGGGTGGGCACGGCGGGACTACGGGCGGCGGCGTCCCGGTGTCGCCCAACACGAACCTCTACAATCCCTACAATCAGCCGCGGCAGATTGTTCCGCCATCGCCTCCGAGTGCGTCGACCAACCAGCAGGTTCTTTATCAGCTGGCCGACGGCACTGGCGGATTTGTCATCGTGAACACCAACGATTTGCTCGGTGGTCTGGAGCGCATCGCCAAGGATCAAAACCAGTACTACTTTCTTGGTTACAAACCCACCGGTTCGCCTGAGGGTAGTTGCCACACTCTGAAGGTTAAAGTGGAGCGGGGCGGGACCACGGTCCGCGCGCGCAGCGGCTATTGCAACTCGCGACCGGCTGATCTTCTGGCGGGAAATCCGATCGAGAAGGATCTGGAAACCCGCGCTGGGGGCGAGATGCAGGGCAATGTCCACGCCGTGATGCAGGCTCCTTTCTTCTACACGGCGCCGAACACTGCGCAGGTTCATCTGGCCGTGGAGATTCCTGCCGCGGCGCTCAAGTTCGACAAGGTGAAAGGGAAGCAACATGCATCGGTGAACATACTCGGCATCGCTTACAAGGCCGATGCATCGATTGCCGCGCGGTTCAGCGATACCGTCAACGTTGACTTCGATGACAAGAAACAGATCGACGAGTTTCAGAAGAAACCGTTTCGTTACGAAAACCAGTTCGGCATTGCTTCGGGCGATTACAAACTGAAAGTCGTCTTCAGTTCCGGGAACGAGAGTTTTGGCAAACTCGAAACGCCGCTCGTGGTCGACGCTTACCGCGGTCAGGAAATCAGCTTGAGCGCGGTCGCGCTGAGCAACGACGTTCACCGCGCCGCCGACTCGACCGGCCTCGACAGCCAGTTGCTGGAAGACCGCACGCCTTTGGTGACTAAGGGATTGGAGATTTCGCCCTCTGCCTCGAACCATTTCAAGAAGACTGACAGTGCCGCCATCTATGCGGAGATTTACGAGCCGCTGCTGAAAGATCCGAACCCTCCGGACGTTGCTTATGAGCTGATCATCGTCGACCGCAAGAGCGGACAGGAGAAGATTCATGTTGGTGAGCGGAGTCCCAAGGGCAATGCCGGCGACCCGGTCATTCCGTTGGGGTTGAAGCTGCCGGTGGCAACGCTTGACCCGGGGTCTTATGAAGTGAGGTTGCGGGCGGTCGATTCGCTGAACAAGGCGAGCACGACCCGCACCGCCGACTTTGAGGTGGAATAGACGGGACGTCTTTACGGGCGCTTCCATCACACGGCCCAAGGTTCGACTTTTCGCGCAAATCCCCACTTCTCGCAAAGGACGCGAGAAGTGGGCCACCCGGACGACGCCTTGAGGCCTTCGGAGATTGGGCCTCTTGGTGTCCACATATCAATCCACCCCCCCACTATTTTTTTCTTCGGATCGGCTAAAGTTCTCATTCTTAATAACTTGTGGGTCTGGGATAGGATGGGGTCTGGGCAAAATATTGATTTAGAAGGACTTGCGGCTAAAATATTTCGGGATAAGGACTTAGCGTCAGACTTCGCAGACCGCGACCCCTGATCGAGGTCGGGGGCCGAAAAGTTGTTGGGAGAGCCCTGGCGCATGTGACGAGCTTGCGCGTTCTGAAATCCTCAGTAAAGGTTGTTCGTCACAACGGGTGGAATTCTTTCTGTGGAAGGCTGTGGAAAAGGGCGTGGAGTGGGACGCATTTCGTCTCTTCCCGGTTTCTCCCCGACGTGTGAACATCCCCACTCAAGCCAAAGGACGGCTTGAATGGGCCACCTGCCCGTCGGCGGGAGCTGGCCCTTAGCATCGCCACGTACCTGGGCTGCCCCACCTTTCGTGATTTTCGAAAGGTGGGCACCACGGACCTGTCCCATGTTCACTCGTCACATACTCACAGGCTGCGTCTGTGCTACGAATGCTCGGTGCCTAACCGACTCCATCGTTACTATGGCGCCGGATACCTGCACTTCATCACCACGAGTTGCTACCAGCGCCGTCCGCTGCTTGACAGCCGGCGAAGTCGTGACTTGTTTCTCCAGGTGCTGGAGCGGGTCCGCAGGAGATATCATTTTGTCGTCATAGGCTACGTGGTCATGCCCGAACACGTACATCTCCTGCTCGGCGAGCCGGAGCGCGGCAACCCATCGGTCATCATGCAGGCCGTCAAACAAGGATTCGCACGCCGCTTGCTGCGCTCCAACTCCGATCGCCGACAAACCAAACTGGCCGGGAACGCGGGGTTAGGAGACCATGTGTGGCCATGGAGCAGTTTTTGCGACTACGCGGAAGGCCGACGTGGGCCGGTCTTGGTGAATGAAGACCGGAAAGCTGAGATGACGGTGAGAGAAGTCGGCTGATGCCATCGTCCGTGGTGCCCACCTTTCGAAAATCACGAAAGGTGGGGCAGCCTTTTCGTGGTGCTGGTGGGCAGACCCCGACAAGCAGTTTGCGGTAATAATAGCCTTGACTAACCATGGTTAGTGTGCTACCTTACGACCATGGACACGCCAAAGACACTCCAAGCGGCAATAAAGCACTACAGCGATGAGCAGATTTGCATTGATGCGGTAGCTAAGATGCGATGGCCGAATGGCCCTGAGTGCCCCGCTTGCGGACACAAAGACCACTACTACCTAAAGACTCAGAAGCGGTGGAAGTGCAAAGAGTGCTACAAGCAGTTCACCGTCAAACTGGGAACGGTTTTCGAGGATAGCCCGATCTCTTTAACCAAGTGGCTCCCGGCGCTCTGGATGCTCTGCAATAACAGGAACGGCATCTCGTCTTACGAATTACACCGCGCTCTTGGCGTGTCTCAAAAGGCCGCATGGTTCATGCTCCAACGGATGAGACTTGCATTACAGGATGGCAGCATCGTCAAGATGGGAGGGCCGGGAAAAGAGGTTGAATCGGACGAAACTTTTGTCGGCGGAAAAGCAAAGAACATGCACGCATCGCGCCGCACTCAGTTTAAGACTGCCCGTGAGACTTCCATGACTGGCGATGCAAATCTAGTTAACAAGACTGCTGTGTGGGGTGTGTTGGACCGCGAGCAACGCAAGGTACGCGCGACCGTGGTTCCGAAAGTGAACCGCGAAGCATTGCAGACAGCCGTCCTGAATCAGGTTGCACCCGGCTCGAAAATCTATACAGATGAGGCCGCTGTTTATAAATCTTTGCCCAAAGAATACACGCACGAGTTTGTGAACCACGTCGAAAAGTACGTCCATGGCCGGGTTCACACGAATGGGATGGAAAACTTTTGGAGCTTGTTGAAACGCGGATTGAACGGAACCTACGTTGCCGTGGAGCCGTTCCACTTGTTCCGCTACATCGACGAACAAGTTTTCCGCTACAACAATCGCAAGGATGACGATGGGAATAAACTGTCGGACTCAGATAGATTCCAACTAGCCTTATCGCAGATCGCGGGGAAGCGGTTAACCTTTGCGGAGGTAACTGGGAAGGTGGGAGAAAGTGCGGCCTTCTAATCCTTGGCGCGGGAAGCGCGGACGGAAGTCCGTTTCCCGCGCTGTCTCGCGGCCTTCGCGGATTCAAGCCTAGCTTGAATTTCAGAGTGCGAGACAGACAAAACTTTTTTCAGCGCACGTTCAAAATTTGCGTATTGATCGGGTTGATCGCTCTTGTTTGCTTGGCGGCTCACTAGCGTATGCCCGTCCTATCCGGCAACAGATTAGCACGTTGCCGGAAAAGACGGAAGTGTGCGCTCTGCAAAGGTGTCACCGTCTCGGAATCGGGACATTGAGAGGATTTCCAAAGCGCTTGATAAAAAACTGGATCGCATCGTTGCCAAGATACTCCGAAGGAGGCCAAGAAACGGCGGTGCCGTCATTCGGCCAAAAACGAATGGCAGCGGATTCCCACTTCGCATTCGGGCTGACCATCAACAAGCCTCTCCCCCTGTCATGTATGCGCTTCCAGCGTGGCGCAAGAAGCTGAAGGGCCAATTGGCCGACAACATACGAATGGCTACAAAATTCCATCCCAAAAATGGGGCTGTGGGGATCGTTCTGCCCAAAGATGGACATGCTGTTCTTTGTGCTGAATCGGAACTCCCCCTGGTACGCCGCAAGCCAGCACTGAACCCACGGCGGGATCGTCAGAGAGGCTCTGAATCGCTCCCTCTCGGCTCTCGTAAAGAACGGATCATCGGGAAGAGCATGGTTTGTGACAACAGCCTTCATGAAGGAAAACGCAGCAAGAAGGGCGGCATCTCTAAGATCAAGCGTAAAGGGTTCAGCGTCTAGAATGGCCCGCGAGAAAGTTTGTTTCACTTTATGCGTCAGCGCACTCATCCATTCGCTGTTGCACTTTTCGCACACGACGGGCAGTTGCTCGCCGATGCTGGCCGTATCGTATTCGATGGTAGGTGAATCTATGGCGTAACGCTTGCGAGCACGATAGAGACTCTTCTTTGGCTGAGCCCTGTCGATCCAATCATCCCAGATGTGCTCTCCGCCTTTCTCTACTGCATCTGCGGAACAGAACGCGCACATCCTTGCCATTTCAACAGGCTAGCACAGTTTGGTTAGTCAAGGCTATTATTACCCAGTTTGCCCTTGACGCCGCCTCCGGCATTTTGTAGCATGTCCGGAACAAGTTCGTTCTTCAATCATTTGAGGAGCGGACCTGAATTTCATGCAGAGTGGCTGAGGGACGAGCCCTGTGACGCCACGGCAACCGATCCGGGATCATATATCCCGGGTGCTTGGTGCCAACTCTCTCCTGGAAACAGGGAACATGGGATTCGGCAAGCGCGATGTATTGGTATTCGCTTTCCGATAGCCTCTTTTCCTTTTCCTGGAAAAAGAGGCCTTTGCTTTTTAGGCCGCTTTTTCGAGGCTCGTCGTCAGCTATTCGCTAGCAAGGAAGCGCGCCGAACGCGCGATTTATGCGTCGCAAAGTATGCGACGTTTCGCGCGGCGCGCCGAGGTCCTTCGCGAGACACAAAGCGTCTCGCTCAGGATGACAACTGGTTCCGAGGTTACGGAACAAGAAAGCGAGTAGCTCCATGTCGAATTACGAACTGCGGTGCCGGGAATGCGGACGGAGCTGGGGAAACCAGCCCCGATCGATCTGCGACGATTGTTTCTCTCCTCTGGAAGTGGCCTACGACTATGACGCGCTGCGCGCGCAGATTGGCCGGGGAAGCTTCAGCCGGGAGCAGATCGCTTCGCGGCCGCCGAACATGTGGCGCTACTCTGAACTGTTGCCCCTCCCCCAGGGGTTTGAATCGCGGCTGCCGGTCGGGTTTACTCCGCTGCTGCAGGCTCCGCGTCTGGCTGCGAAGTTAACGGGAACGGCCGGCGCCGCGAAAAACCTTTACCTGAAGAATGACGCTGTTTGTTTGCCCACGCTGAGTTTTAAAGATCGCGTGGTCGCTGTAGCGATTTCGCAGGCGAAGGCGTTTGGGTTCGACACCGTGTCGTGCTCTTCGACTGGGAACCTGGCTAACGCTGTGGCTGCGCATGCCGCGCGCGAAGGTTTGAAAGCGTGGATCTTTATTCCTTCCGATCTTGAGCCTGCGAAAATTCTGGGCACGAATGTGTTCGGCGCGAAAGTTGTGCGCATCGCCGGGAACTACGATCAGGTGAACCGGCTGTGCTCGCAGATCGCCGACGAACATCGCTGGGGCTTCGTTAACGTCAACCTGCGGCCTTATTACGCCGAGGGGTCGAAGACTGTTGGATTTGAAATCGCTGAACAACTGGGATGGCGGCTACCGGATAACGTCGTGTGCCCGATGGCCGGCGGATCGCTGATTGTGAAGATCAAGAAGGCGTTCGATGAACTCGTCAAACTTGGTTTCGTCGAGGCGAAGGAAGTGAAATTCTTTGGCGCTCAGGCTACCGGATGCTCTCCGATTTCGACTGCGGTCAAGACTGGGAGCTCTGAGATTGAGCCGCAGAAGCCGTCGACCATCGCGCGCTCGCTGGCCATCGGGAATCCGGCTGACGGGCATTATGCGATCAAGTGCATCAAGGGCAGCGGCGGATGGAGCGAGGACGTCAGCGATCCGGAAGTGATCGACTCGATCAAGCTGCTGGCTGAGACCGAAGGCGTGTTCACCGAGACGGCTGGCGGCGTGACTGTTGGTTGCGCCGGCAAACTGTATCGGCAGGACCGCATTCTGCCGGAAGAAACCACTGTGTTGTGCATCACCGGCAATGGGCTGAAGACTACCGACGTGCTGACTGGCGTGTATGAAACGGAACCTGCGATCGCTCCGAAGCTGACGGAGTTCGAAGCGTACTTACAGCAGACGCTGAAAACGGCCGGGGCTCCGGCGGAAGTGCCGGGCGTGGCCGCCGAGGCCGCTGGTGTGGGAGTGTAGCGATGCCGATCACTGTACAGATTCCGACGGCGTTGCGACGTCACACTGCGGGGGTTGGCTCGATCACTTGTGCGGCGTCGAATCTTACTGACTTGTTCTCGGTGCTCGACGAAAAATTTCCTGACCTGAAGCCGCACCTGCGCGACGACCAGGGGCAGGTTCGGCGCTTCCTGAACATTTACGTGAATGAAGAAGACATCCGCTTCCTTGGCGGACCGACCTACGCGTTTCAGGAAGGCGATGAAGTATTGCTGGTGCCGTCGATTGCGGGCGGAGCCATCTAGAGATCAGGGATCTGCACTCAGTATGGATCTGCTGGCGCCGTTACTGTCCCCGTCGACAGATGCAACTCCTTTGTTCGGTCGATCACCCACTGCGGAAAGGGCGGACCGCCTTGTGGAATTTTGCCTTGCGTGATCGCCCAGTGGTCGATCCAGTCGGTGCCCTCTTCGCCGACGTAGGTGTCAGGCAGGCTGTAGGCGGCGTCCCCGAGCGCGTCTTCGAGGGTGATGAAGCGATAGCCGCGCTTGCGTAGAACGTCGAGCAACTCGCCGATGTGGTCGGCTTCCAGGTTGCTGGCGTGCAGCAGCAGAATCTGTTTCGGCTCGTAGCCCACGATCTTGGCGGAGAGCTGTTCCTCGTAGGCGAACACTGCGTCGTGATGCGCAAGATATTCCTTCACGATTCGCTGCTGCAGTTCCGTGTCGTTGCGCTTCTTGGCGTCTTCGTAGAGTCCGGCGAACATCCAGTCCCAGCCGTCGAGGGTGATGGGGGCGATGCGGTATCCGCGGTCGATGAGAAACGCTTCCGCCTCGCGGCGCGT
>Ga0210391_10000780_pt1 | contig 31176 bp, 25 predicted proteins | sample IncBWC12OmetaG_FD_160573 | JGI IMG/M metagenome (GOLD analysis project Ga0210391, IMG submission 160573) | Forest soil microbial communities from Barre Woods Harvard Forest LTER site, Petersham, Massachusetts, United States - Inc-BW-C-12-O ... | reverse complement strand
TTCCAGTGCATGACGTGGCTTCACAGTTTCTGCCGGGAGTGGTCAGTCTGCCATTCAGCGCGGAAGTCTCTACGCGATTATTTTCTCTGCTCGATTCTCTGCTGGGCGCAGCGGTCGGCGCATCCTTCATTTACGGAGCCGGAGCCGCATACCTGCGCTGGCGCGGCGCGGAGGGCATGGGCTTCGGAGATGTGAAACTGATGGCGATGGCGGGCGCGTTTCTGGGCATCAAGCTCACCATCTTTACGATCTTCACCGCGTCGCTGGCAGGGTCTCTGTTCGGCCTCACCACCGTGCTTATGGTGTGGATGAAGCGCACACGCCGCTTCAGACGGCGCCTATCGAATCTGAAGGCCGCACGACGCCGCGGCTGGCAATCGGCGCAGATGGTCTACCGGCACTATCAAATGCCATTCGGAGTTTTTCTGGGCGCGATGGCATTATTGGCTCTGTTTGCAGGCAATCAGTTTTTGACCTGGTACGGGAGGTTCTGGTGGTAAGACTTCTCGGCAATCCGGTGATGCTGCGCGCGATGCTGGTCATGATTATCGCGGGCACGGCATTCCTCCTCGCGATCATGGCGATTCGCGCTTTACGTAAGAGCATCGCAGCCGAGGCCGATCTCGATTCTGCGGCTGCACCCAAGCTGGAGAACCTGCCGCTGCACCTTTACAATACCGTGATTCAGCAACTCAAGCAGCAGAAACACGAACTGCAGGTGCAGACTCTGGCGGAACAGCGGCGGGCGCGAACCACAGAAAACTTCAGCCAGGCGGTGCTGTCGAATCTTTCGTCAGGAGTCTTAGTTTTCGGGATCAACGGGCTGGTGAAGCAGGCGAATCCGGCGGCGAAACAGATTCTGGGATTTAGTTCTCCTTCGGGCATGAGCGCGGAAGATGTTTTCCGCAGCGCCACAGTGTGCTCGCCAGTGGCTTATAGCGGAACGGCATCCGGATCCCGCCTCGCCGACGAAATCGACGCAGTGCTGCATCACGGCAGCAAGTGCAGGCAGGCCGAGGTCGACTATTCAACTCCTGGCGGGAAGACGATCCGCATCGCGGTTACGGTGTCGCCGGTGCCCGCGGTCGATGGCGGTTTGCTAGGAGTGGCTTGCCTAATCAGCGACCGCAGTGAATTTGAGAGCCTGCGCAACCAGCAGGAATTGCAAGGAGAGATTTCCGCAGAGATGGCATTGGAGTTGCGGACTTCTTTGGCAACCATTACCGGATACGCGCAGCAATTAGGGCGCAATCGCGATGCGGCAACGGCTCCGCAGTTGGCAGCCGATATCGCAAGCGAAGCGGCACGTCTGGACGATCACATTGGAGGCTTTCTCGCAAAGCGCGCCGCTGCCGGCGCGCAAAGTTAGAAACTAAAGGATGAACTTATGAAACGCATCACTCGTCGCATTCTCGTTTTCGTATCGTTCGCTTTCGTGCTTGGCTGCTGGGCGGGCGCACAGACTTCATCTCCGGCATCACCCGCTGCCTCAACTGCATCGACCGCGCCGGAACAGCCGCTGGGCGATTATGCCCGCAAGGTGCATAAAGATGCGAACGTTGCCAAGCCCAAGGCAAAGGTCTTCGATAACGACAATCTGCCTACCGATGAAAAGCTGTCGGTAGTCGGCCCTGCGCCAACGGAAGCGGCGAATGCCACCCCTGGGGCTGCGAATGCCGGCGGCAACAAAGACGCCGCCAAACCTGGCGCGGCCAGCGAGGAAGCCAAGAAGCAAGAAGAATGGAAGGGATGGCACGACAGGATTTCATCCCAGAAAGAGCAGATCGACTTAGCCAACCGGGAACTGGATGTTCTGCAGCGCGAATACCAACTGCGCGCCGCCGAAATGTACGCCGATGCCGGCAACCGCCTGCGCAATTCCGGACAATGGGACAAGCAGGACGCGGACTACAAGCAGAAAATCGCCGACAAACAGAAAGCGGCTGACGACGCCAAAGCGAAGCTCGACGAAATGCAGGAACAGGGACGAAGAGCCGGCGTACCATCCTCCATGCTCGATTAAGTTCACTCGACCGAACCGGCCGCTTCCCGGAGGCGGGCAATCTGTTTGCGGTGATGCAGCCCGTGAAGCAGGTGAAATTTTCTCCACTGATCGGCAGTGAATGGTCCAAGAAAAGGATGATCGAGCAGTCGAGTGTCCGCGCCGAGGCGATTCTCGCATTGGTTGATTATCTCGTCCATCTCGGCGATTTTTCCCGGAAACCCGTTTCTCACTTTTTCGGCGGGCAAGCCCTTAGGGCGCGTTTGCGCGGGCGACTTACGCCCGGTGGGCAAATAATCGAATCTGAGAACGACGAAGGCCTGCACGCGCTGCCGGAGAGAGCCTCGCGTCGCCAATGGGTTGCTGCCCGCCAGCACTCTTTCGAAACCCTTGGTCGTGCCCGTATAGCTTAAATACAAATGCTCCAGAACCTCGGCGGCAGACCACTTGAGTGGAGGATGCCAGATGAACTGCTTTTCCGTCATCCCATCGATCGCAGTTTCCAGATCGTGTTTCAATTGTTCGAGCAGGGGATGCATTCCAATATTCTCGCGATTTCGCGCCCTTCAGGTAGAATGTTGCGCGTCTACCAAAACATTATAAATTCATAGAGGAAGGACTTTCATGGAGACGCAGAACTCTGTGCGGCAGAGGATGAACGGCTTTATCGCGCTAGTTGCTCACTGTGAAGTTCCCATGTTTCCCAGGCATGCCGCGAACGCAAGGGTAGTGATTGCGGCATGTGCACTAGGTTTTCTGGCGATTCTTGCAGGCTGTGAGTCGAATACGCCGAAACCCGAAGCCAAGCCAGAAGTCAAACCCGTGGAAGTGCTCACCGGCAGGGCAGCGTTTCAAAAAGTTTTCATCGCCGCGCGCAATTATGCCGCGGACGTAAAGCCTTTCCGGATCGAATCGATTCCGACCACGGACAGCAACGGGCATGAAGGCAAGTCGGCCATTTGGCGCGCAAGTTTCGCTTCCAATCTTCAACACGGCGTCAAACCCTTCATCTGGTCGGGAAGCAACGTTCCCGACGCGCCCTCGCGCGGCGTGAGTCCCGGCAACGAAGACACTTACAACCCGAACAATGCCTCTACGCAGATTTTCGACGTGGCTTTTCTCAAAATCGATTCCGACCAGGCATTCACGGAAGCGCAAAAACACGGAGGCGACAAGCTGCTGGAGAAAGATCCTTCGACGCCTGTGATCTACATTTGCGACTGGAACCATAACACCAATGAGCTGGTATGGCACGTCATCTATGGAGAATCTCGAGAAACCGCGAAGTTGACGGTTGCGGTCGACGCTTCGTCAGGTGCGTTTATTCGGGTCGAGAAATAGCCGGAGTTTCAACCGATACAATCGCAGCACCAATCTTAAACAGAAGTTGCAGTAATCGGGCCCCGTTGGAAATGTTTTGACCATATCGGGAGGCGGGCCGTTGCCCAGACAACCGGATCCTCAACTCGAACAGCGCATTCTCGACGCCGCGTGCCGGCTTTGGTCTCGCGGGGGAGAGAAGACCCTCACCATGCGCGGCATCGCCAAAGCCGCCGGGACGACCACTCCGACGCTTTACGAGCGCTATCACGACCGCGACGATATTCTCCGTGCCGTCCGCATGCAGACTCGCGTGGAACTTTTCGCTGCGGTGAGCCCAACGACTTCGCTCGCTCAGGCCTGTCGGAAGTACCTCAATTTTGCGGCGGAGCGTCCTTACGTTTACGAAGTCTTATTTGACGGTTTTGCCGAGCCACCGTCGCTGCATGAACCCTGGCCGACTTTCAATCTGATGCGCCTGCGCGTGGCCGAGCGCCTGGGAGGTCAACCTCGTAAGCACACGCGCCTGATGCTGTCATTGTGGTCGCTGATGCACGGCACCGCGATGTTGATGATTCGAGGCGGAGTTTCCGATCCGTTGCGCAAGCAGATGGTTCATTCCTGTCTGGATGCAATGGAAGCCATTATCCGCGAGGCCGCCCGTACCAAGGGAAAATCCTGCTCAGGGCCGAAATGGCCTGCGGGATTGATTTTGGGAGAAGAAATGGAGAGCAAAGTTTCCAGAAACTAGCGGCGTTAGCCCCGGCTATTTCGCCGCAGTTTCAGCTTTCAACCGCGCGATCCCCTTCTGTGCTTCACCGGCCTGCGGGCCATGCGGCAAAATTCTCAGATAGCTCTCGTATTCAGCACGAGCGTCGTCGAGGATTCCTAATTTCTCTAAACAAACCGCCAGTTTGATGGTGGCCACGGCGTCGTTATCTTTGTAGCGCAACGCGTCGCGATAACGGGCTTCGGCGGCACGGTAGTTCTGGCGCTTGAAATAAAAATCTCCCACCTCCACATCTTTCGCAGCTTTGTGCGGATCCCAGGTGCGCAGATCAGTAATACCACCGCTGCTAAGGGAATCAGCTTCGGCATTGGTCACCACTTCGGAACTCTGCGGGTGCTGTTTCGCATCGTCATCCGGAGCGCTGAGATCGACCGGCGCCTCTTTGCTCGAACTTTCACCAGCCGCCGGACCCAGATCTTGAACCTGTACGCTATCGGAGCGCGGAGGCGTGAGGGTTCTGGGTTGATCGGGGGACGGCGCGGTCGAAGATGATGGCGCCGAAGACGATGAAGGCGGAGCAGGCTGCGCTGGGTCGTCCCCCGGGAAGCGCAACTCATCGGGAGTTGCCGGCTTCAACGGCTGAGGCGGCGCTTTCTTCGCATTCTGAGAAGAGGGCGGATTGGACGAAGTTGAATCACTTTGCCCCGAACTACCTGGCGAACCGGCCGGAGGCGTGGCGCCGCTCCCCTGCTGCGCCGATGCCGCGATGCAAACGCTGGCGAATGCGATGCCAACCCTCAGGAATCCGAAGCGCCGAAAAACCATGACTCCACTTTACTCTCGAATTAAGACTTGCCGAATGCGCCCCTGCCTGCTTCTTTGCAAAAAATCGGGCCACCCAACTCATGAGCGGCCCGTCTGGCGTTGGTAACTCTAGGGGAAGGAAACTCGTTTCGGTTACATCGACGAAGGATTGTTCTGTCCTGTCGTCGGGGTGGCCGGAGTCGTGTCGCCCACAGTGTTGGTCATGAGGCGAACATCGACACGGCGATTATCGGCGCGGCCTTCTTTGGTCTTGTTCGATTCAACCGGCTTATCCTTGCCGAGACCGATCACATAAATCTTGTGAGCCGGCACGTTGTACTTCGAGGCCAAATACTGAATCACAGAATTTGCCCGGCGTTGGCTGAGATCGTAGTTGTAATCTGCGGAGCCAACGGAATCCGTGCTGCCCTCGAGAGCAATGATGTAACCCTTGGTGCTCGAGATGGAAGTCGCGAGCTGATCCAGGGCGTCCTTAGCCTTCGGGGTGAGATTGTCTTTGTTGAATCCGAATTTCACAGAAGTCTCGGCGACCGCATGATAGTTGTCGAGGTTAGCAACGGTATTGGTCAATACACCTACACGGGAATTGGCCGCATCTGCGGTTTGCTGCGCGGAAGTTGCCGTCTGGCCGGCGGCCTGCGCCTTCTGTTCAACATCGGCGGTCTTCGCGTTCACGGCCGCGATTCCAGCCTGAGCGCGGGCATCGACATCCTTGATGTCTTTGCTGTTCTTCGCCGTCATGTCATCGAGTTCGTTGGTCTTGTTGATGAGCGGCGTGGTTTGTTGCTTCACGTAGTTCTTACTGGTGCAGCCGACAGTCGCGGCCATGCTCACTGCCAGGAGAACTGCTAACGAAGTGCGGGTCATGGAAGCTCCTTACTTTTCGTTTGAGCGCACCGTCTATCGGGCGCAAGTCCGGACATATTCGAAACCCTGGGAAGTTACCCTACCTAACTGTCCCGCGTTTACTTTTGCACGGCTCATGCCAGTCTGCCATACAGTTCTTTCCGGATATAAGTATATACGTTTTCAAGCATTTGCAACCGAGAGTGCAAGAGCGGACCAACTTTTGCAACCCCAAAGAACGCAAAGCCCACATAAATTTAGGGAATTTTTATACGGTCCGACGTGCGTCTCCTTCAACGAACGGGCTATGTCCAGAGCCCAGCCGTGGTGCCAATCATCGCGGTCGCCCGCGACGACAACGAATCCGGCGTCCGCGATCCCTTTCATCGCTTCGAGGATCCTTTGCGTGAAGAGACGTTCGGATCCCGCCGCTGATCGCTCCCAATTGGCGAAGAAATGGCTGCTTCCCAGAATCTGACATCGCGTTTTCAAGTTGTTCGCGCACGAGCCTGCCCATTGGGATCCCGGTACGCCGAGAGGTCTCCTTCAGCCAGGAAAGCAATTCATCGGTAAGACGTATTCTTAGCGTGTGACTCACGGCCTATATTGCAATGCGCACCCAAACCATAAGCTCAGGATTTCAGCTTCGGTCCTCACCACTCTCACTTCAGCCCTTTGGTCGCTCCCTCCTTGTAGCGTTCGAGGGATGTGTCTCATCCAATAGAATGTTGTTACCCTGATGGACCTCCAGCAGAAAATTCGCACGATTCCGACCGAGCCCGGCGTCTATCTCTACAAGAACGCCGAAGGCGAAGTGATCTACGTCGGCAAAGCCAAGAACCTGCGCAACCGCGTCTCCAGCTACTTCCACGAAGGCCGTTGGGAAGACACTAAAACCGGCAGCCTCGTCCGCGAAGCGGTCGATGTCGACTACATTGTGGTTCGCAACAACAAAGAGGCGCTGGCGCTCGAAAACAATTTAATCAAGCAGCGCAAGCCGCGTTTCAATATTCTGCTGCGCGACGATAAGACGTACCCTTACGTGAAGCTCACGTTAGGAGACCGCTGGCCACGGGTTTTCGTAACCCGCCGCTTGCGCAAGGATGGCAGCAGCTACTACGGCCCATACTTTCCCGCCAATTTGGCGTATCGCATTGTCGATCTCATTCATCGCAATTTTCTGATTCCCTCCTGCAAGGTCGACCTCACGCGCTTTCACCCCCGGCCGTGCCTTCAGTACTACATCAAGCGCTGTCTTGGACCGTGCGTGCAGGCGCTGACAACCCCGGAGGCATATCAGGAAGCGGTGCGCGACGTGAAGCTTTTCCTGGAAGGCCGGCAAACCGATCTTACCCGGTCACTGCAGACCCGAATGGAGCAGGCCGCGGTGGCGCAGGAATACGAACGCGCCGCTCGCTACCGCGATCTGATATCGACCGTCGAGCAACTTCAGGAGCGCCAGCGCATCGCCGCCGCCGAAGGGGATGACGCCGACGTGTTTGGTTATCACTATGAAAACGGCATGCTGGCGGTGAATCTGTTCCACATGAGGAGCGGACGGGTTGTCGACCGGCGTGAATTCTTCTGGGAAGACCTGCCGGAGTTTGCATTGCCGGTTGCTATAGAGACGAATGAAACGGTCGATCCCCCAACCGACGCGATTGCGCCCCCGGATGAAACCGCAGATGCGCCCGCCGCTGTCGCCGGCCCCTTTCACCCAGGCGAGTTTTTCTCAGCGTTGCTCAAACAGCTCTACATCGGGCAGCCCTACGTGCCGCGCAATCTCTATGTTCCCGTCGGCTTTGAGGATCGGGAAGCCCTGGAAGATTTGCTCTCAGAGCAAGTCGCCGGGGGAAACCCGCGCGCCACGCGGGTTCATATCCTGGTACCGCAGCGCGGCGACAAGCGTGCGTTGATCGATCTGGCGGGAACGAACGCCAAGCAATCGTACGATCAGCGTTTTCGGATTCTGAAACCGAATGCCAGAGCGATTCAGGAAGAATTGCAGGAAGTGCTCGGCCTGTCCGATCTGCCGAAGCGCATCGAGTGCTTCGATATCTCGCACATTCAGGGCGCGGAAACTGTTGCTTCGATGGTGGTGTGGGAAGACGGCAAGATGAAGAAATCGGATTACCGCAAGTTCATCATTCGCAGCGTTGAGGGCGTCGATGATTTTGCATCCATGCGAGAGGTAGTGACGCGCCGTTATAAACGCGTGCAGCAGGAAGAGAAGGCGATGCCGAGCCTGGTGCTGATTGATGGCGGCCTTGGGCAACTGCACGCGGCGGCGGAGGCACTGGAGGCTATGGAGATCATCAATCAGCCGCTCGCCTCAATCGCGAAGCGCGAAGAGATCCTTTACGTCTATGGACAGGAAAAAGACCCGATTGCGCTGGACCATCACTCGCCCGTGCTGCACTTGATCCAGTTGATCCGGGATGAGGCGCACCGCTTCGCCGTGACCTTCCATCGCAAACGGCGGCAGATGCGCGATCGATCGACGGAACTGCTCGAGATTCCGGGGGTGGGCGAGAGCACGACGCGGCGGCTTCTAGAGCACTTTGGCAGTCTGCAAGCAGTGAAACAGGCCGACGCTGCGGCTTTATCGGCAGTAGTGACTAGAGGGCAGGCCGAGGCAATCAGCAGCCATTTTCGGAAGTCGGTGAATTAATCAGGCGATCCATCCGCCGCCCACGACCAAATCGGCCTCGTAGAAAACAGCCGCCTGCCCCGGAGTAATGGCGCGTTGAGGCTCATCGAAGGTAACGAGAATTTCGTCGCCTCCGCTCCTCTCGATGATCGCCGGGGCTGGCTCGTGCCGATGGCGAATCTTCACCGACACGCGCATCGGCGCTCGAAGTTCATCTACCGAGATGAGATTGATACGGCGAGCCCGCAGCGTGCGCGAGTAAAGGTGCTCATCGCCGCCCACAACCACCTGCTTATCGGCGCCATTGATCTGGATAACATAGAGTGGCGAGCCCGTGGCCACACCAAGTCCCTTACGCTGACCCACGGTGAAATTGTGAATGCCGCTGTGCTCTCCGATAACCTCGCCCCCCGTTGTAACGAGTTCGCCTGCCGTATCCGGCAGCGCTTCGCCGCTTTCCGCGAGGTAGGCGTCGATGAAGCGCTTGTAGTCGCCGCCGGGGACAAAGCAGATTTCCTGCGAATCCGGCTTCCCGGCAAGCGCCAGCCCATGTGCGCGCGCCAGTTCGCGAACTTCGGGCTTGGTCATGTCGCCGAGCGGAAACAGGGTGCGGCTCAGCTGCTCCTGCGTGAGGCCGAAGAGAAAGTATGTCTGATCCTTGCTTCGGTCAGCCGGACGCTTCAGCAGCCACCGTCCGCGGACCTCGTCGAATTCGATGCGCGCGTAGTGACCGGTCGCAATTGAATCCGCACCAATCTGACGAGCGACAACTAGCAACTGATCGAACTTCAAATGATTGTTGCAAAGGCTGCACGGAATCGGCGTGCGGCCGGAAAGATACTCGGCAACGAACGGACGCACCACCTCGCGCTCGAAGCGCTCTTCGTGATTGACCACATAGTAAGGAATGCCAAGGTGCTGGGCCACGCGACGGGCATCGTAGACGTCGTCGAGCGAGCAGCAGCGCCCGGTCACCTGCTCTGGCATGCCCTCACGGCCCGCGAGGCGGCGCTGGTTCCAGAGCTGCATGGTGAGGCCAATAAGGTTATGCCCTTCGGCACGCAGTACGGCCGCAACCGTTGAGGAGTCGACTCCTCCCGACATGGCTACGGCAATCGTGCGTGCGCTCATTTCTTCGAAGGCACTAAATCCGAAGTGTTTGCTTGCTGTAAACCGGACTCAACTCGCGCAGCCGCGCCACCGTGTCAGGCACCAGCGCAAGCGCAAAATCGATCTCTTCCGGCGTCGTCTGCTTCCCCAAGCTAAATCGAAGGCTCGCTCGCGCTCGATCTGGCGTGAGCCCCATCGCGATCAGCACATGGGAAGGTTCAATTGCGCCTGAGGAGCAGGCCGCGCCTGTGGAAACCGCGAGACCTTTGAGGTCGAGCGCGATCACCATCGCTTCTCCATCGATATGATCGAAATAAACGTTCGACGTGTTGGGCACGCGCGGAGCACTGGCGCCATTCACGGCTGCATCTTCCACTTGCGCGAGGATTCCCTGCTCAAGCCGATCGCGCAGTGCGCATATTTTCTTATCGTCGCCCCGCCCGAATCCGCCTATTGCCAATTCTGCAGCCTTGCCCAGGGCAGCAATTCCGGGAACATTCTCCGTTCCGGCCCGCCGCGAGCGGTCGTGACTCCCTCCGTAAAAAAGTGGTCGAAGATGAGTTCCCTTCCGTACATAGAGCGCGCCCATGCCTTGAGGAGCATGCATTTTGTGGCCGGAAATAGAGAGCGCATGGCAGCCAATCCGACTCACATCAATCGCAACTTTCCCCGCCGCCTGCACCGCATCCGTGTGAAAAAGGACTCCAGCCTCCGCAGCAATCTTTCCGATTTCTTCCAGCGGTTGCAGTGCGCCGGTCTCGTTGTTGGCCATCATGATCGAAATCAGCTTTGTGTTCGACCGCAAGGCGCACTTCACGTCGTCGGGATCAACCAGCCCAAAACGATCCACGGGCAAATGCGCAACTTCACAGCCTGATTCCTCGGCGTGCCTGCAGGCGTGCAGCACGGCATGATGCTCAATCGTCGAGGTAATGATGTGATCTCCCGGTTGCGTCAGTCCGGCGATGGCCAGATTGTCGGCCTCAGTCCCGCCGCTGGTGAACACGACTTCAGACGCCCGACAATGCAACAACTCCGCAACCGACTCGCGCGCCTGCTCCACAGCCGCGAGCGTTTCCTGCCCGTGGCTATGAATTGAAGACGCATTGCCGAAGCGCTCGCCAAAATACGGACGCATGGCATCAAACACCTCCGGCAAAACCGGAGTAGTGGCGTTGTTGTCGAGATAGACCCGCAAGGCAGAACCCACGCTCCTATTTTACGCTGCCGGCGCGGACTGGCTGCTAGCGCCGGTCGATTGGCACGTAACGATTAGGATATTCCGGTCCAATATATTCAGCGCGGGGACGAATAAGCCGGTTATCGTCAAGCTGCTCGATTACGTGCGCCGCCCAGCCGCTGATGCGCGAAACGGCAAAGATGGGCGTGAAAAGATCTTCATCGATTCCGAGCACATGGTAAGTCGAAGCGGAGTAGAAGTCCACGTTCGCATTCAGCTTCTTCTCGGCCTTCACTAACTTCTCAATTTTCTCCGACATTTCATACCACTGCGGCTGTCCGCTCGAGTTGCACAGATCGCGAGACATAACACGAAGGTGGGTAGCCCGCGGGTCTTCGGTGTGATAGACGCGGTGGCCAAAGCCGGGAACCTTCTTTTTCTGTGCGAGCATGTTGCGAACGAATTCGACTGCATCCGCTTTCTCGCGTTCAATTTGGCTCATGATGCGGAATGCCGCCTCATTGGCGCCGCCATGCAACGGCCCTTTGAGCGCCCCGATGGCAGAGGTAATGGCCGAGTGCATATCCGACAACGTCGCCGCAGTCACGCGTGCCGCAAACGTCGACGCGTTCAGTTCATGGTCGGCATGCAGGATGAGCGCGATGTCCAGGGCCTTCTCGGCGGTCGGCGAAGGCCGGTTTCCAGTCAGTTGCAGCAGAAAATTCGCGGCGTGCGAGAGCGAGCGATCGGCTTCAACCAACGGCTTGCCCTTGCGAATACGATCGTAAGCCGCCACAATCACGGCAATCTGAGAGGTCAGCCGAATTGCCTTGCGGATGTTGGCGTCATGATCGTTGCTCTTTTCGTCGGGATCGTAGAATGCCAGCGCCGAAACCGCCGTTCGCAAAACATCCATGGGCAAGGCCGTCTTCGGTGCATTGCGTAGCAGTTGGATAATCGCGGGATCAATTTGCCGCTCTGCGGCAAGGCGCCCTCGTAGATCTACTAACTCCGCGCGGCTTGGCAGGCGGCCAAACCAGAGCAGATAGCAGGTTTCTTCGAAGTTTGAACGATCGGCCAGTTCGTGAATATCGATGCCGCGATAGGCAAGAACACCCTGCTCGCCATCGATATAACAGATGCTGGAATTTGTTGCGACAATGCCTTCGAGCCCCTTGGGGGCGGCGGGGTTACTGACGGTGGACATAATCTCTCGCTTGAGTCGGATTTTATTCCGTTGCGGGAGCCGCGCCAGGTTTTGCGCGGATGCAACTTTCAGTTATACCGGAAAAGGGGGCTCGCCTACCACCAGCCGCGGACCCCGGCAAAATCTCGGCGACGGTTAGGCACCGACGAGTTCTCGTTTCTCGCTGGGCTCATACTCCACAATGTAACCCGCCACAGCGCTCGCCGCGACCGTGAGCGGAGATGCCAGATACATTTGTCCCGGACCGCTCCGTCCAGGAAAGTTGCGGTTCTGCGCGCTGATCACGACCTGATCTGGCCGGGTCGAAACGCCAGGTCCGGCGTTGATGCAGGCTCCGCAACTCGGCTCAATCACATGCGCACCGGCTTTTTGAAAAATCTCCAAATAGCCTTTCCGCAGGCAATAATCACGCGTCTCCTGCGAGCCGAACTGAATGTAAAACTTCGTCGCATCGGCGACGCGCTTGCCATGCTTGAGAGCGTCGGCGAGCACGGCAGCGTACATATCCATGTCTTCATTCTTGCCGGCGGTGCAGGTGCCACCGTAGGCGATCTCAACCGGCACCGGCGTATTCAGCTCACGAACATATTTGCCGTTTCCGGGGTCGCCAGGAGTCGCCACCATCGGTGTAATCCCGGCCGCATCCAATTCGATCACATGGGCGTATTCTGCCCCGGGGTCGCTGTAAAGGCCTTCGATCATCGATTCTGCTTTCTTCCGATCCATGCCTCGCCGCTCGACCAGGAACTCTACCGCCTTCTTATCTGGCGCGACGATCCCGGTAAACCCGCCGATCTCTGCCGCCATGTTGGTCATGGTCGCGCGCTCGTCGACGCTCAACTCTTCGATCGCCTCGCCCGCATATTCCATCACCTTGGCCAGCGCCTTTCCGCTGCGCACATAATCGAGGCTCAGAATCTTCAGAATGAAATCTTTCGCCGTCACATTCTCGTGCTTCTTGCCGCGAATGATAATTCGCACTGACTCCGGCACTTTCACGCGCACATCTTTTGTAATCCAGCCGTTGAATACGTCGGTGGTGCCAATGCCAAAGGCCACGCATCCAATCGCACCCACGTGCGGAGTGTGCGAGTCCGAGCCGATGTTCAACTGCCCCGGGAGGGCGTAGCTTTCAAGCACAATCGAGTGGCAAATGCCTTCCGAACCTTTGCGGTCTTTTAGTTCGCCGTGCAACTTGATTCCCTGCTTCGCCGCGAAGTCCTGCTGCTTGATCTTGAGCTGCGTCGCCAAATCCAGCAGGCCCAGCTTCTTTTTTTCTTCGGAGATAACTTCATCGAGAAAGGTAAGATGGTCGCGGAAGAAGATAATGCTCGAAGCGTCGTTCACCCTGGCGTCTTTGCCAACGTAGCGCTCGAAGAAAATCGCCGCCATCGGCGTGACGTATTCATGACTGAAGCGCAGGTCGGCCTTGGCAAAGCCACTGTCGCCGGGTTTCACTGGCGACACGCCAGCCTCGCCTTTCTCATTAATCATGTGCCGGGCAAAAATCTTCTCGGCAATCGTCATCGGACGGTTGGAAGTTTGAATCGGTGGCAGAAAAACTTTCCCCTGCATCCTCGCCACGTTGAACGGAAACAACCCTCCGTATTCGATGACCTGCCGGGTAATCTCATCCTCCCCTTTCGTAAACTCGCTTAACGCAATCTCTTCGCACGCGCGAATTTTGTCGATCAGCGAAAAATCAGTCGAGGTCAGCACACCCAGGTTCTGGCAATTCTGCTTGTAGATGCGCTCGATATTCTCCGCGATCACGACCTTGATACCGGCGCACATCTCCGCATAAGGAGATTGCTCGCGGCTTGAGCCTTTGCCGCGCCGCTTGCCACTCACCGCGCATACGAACCCGCCACGCTTCACCTCGCCGCGGCCAATCGGAGTCGCGCTGCCGCACTTCAGGCCAAGATACGGAATCTCTCCCAGCGTCTCATCGAAATAAAAACAGTAATGCGCGGGCGTAATCTCGTCTGTCGAAATGTCATCGCGCAGTTTGGGATTGTTCGCGGGATTCTTCGTATCCCACGGCAGGTCTTCGCCGGCAAGCTGCCGCTTAATCAGTTCGGGATCTTCGGTGAGAAAAAGAATGCGTCCCTGCAAAAGGACGCGGTCAGGACGTTTTTCGATTTTGCGTTCCAAAAGAGAGTTGATCACATTGAACCATTCGATGCCGAAATGAAGGGACGCCGTTAGCGGATGCGAACCCCGGCGCGAAGCCCTGTTTATTGTAACGCGGCCTGGCGATTCGATGAACGGTTCCAAAGAAGAAGTGGCGCTAGTGATGGGCGTGCGCGGCCTTGTCAAACTTTTCTCCAGCCGGGATCGCCACAGTCAGCCGATTTTCTTTTGGCGCCAGCGGGCATGTGGCATAGGGAGTAACAGCGCAAGGTGGATTGTAGGCGCGATTAAAATCGATCACCACAGCGCCATTGGTTACGGCGCCGGTCTCCAGAAATCGCCCGCCGGGATAGGTGTCGGTCTTCGCGGTCAGATCGTTGAAGACGAACGACAGGCCTTTGGATGGATCTCCGCCCAGCGCCGTCAGTCTTTGCTCTTCGCCGTTGATTTTGAAGACGACAGTTCCAGCCACCGGCACTGGGGTGATATCGCCCAAAACATTTGGCACATCGACGGTCTTCTTCCCGTCTGACGGCACCCAGGTTCCGGTTACGCGATAGTTCAAATCGAGCGGGAAAAATATCAGGCCTTTAAAGTTGCCGATGGCCGGGCTCTCGAGATCCTTCAATCGAATCCCAACCCGCCCGCCGCGGACGATGGCGTGAAAACGCAGGCTGCCCATTTCCATCACCGTGCGACGCTCAGAAGCATCGGTCTCTACCTTCGTCGCGGCCAGCGGTTTTCCCGCGACCATGACATGCGCGTCGGCCGACGGCTTGATGCTGACCTCTTTTCCGTCAAGATCGAACTCCCCAGCGTGCGCCGGACCCTTTGGAAAAACGATGGCATTATCGGCAGCCGAACCGAAAGTGTTCGCTCCTGACTTGAGCCAGTAAAGACCGGCCAGGGGCAGCCAGTTTTGCTTCAGGTCGTCAACGATTTCGGATTTCCACTTCTCGTAAGACTGCTGGTAGGCGGCGTCGGGCGCCGACCGCGAAGCCGTTCCGGACGCGGCGAAGGCAGGCGTTATCGCGGCGACCACGCAGAGAAACCAGGCTCGGCAAACTGTACTACAATTCATCGGGATTAGGCCTCTATATCTCGGTGTCTCTCCGTGATCTTCATTATCACAAAGAGCGAAAACACTAAACGTCAGCTCTTGTATTCGCGCGGATCAGGCAAAGCCTCCAATCCGCGCCCTGCAAAGATATCGGCGAACTCTCGCAACAGAGCCTCGTGAATAACACCGTTGGAGGCCAGCGTTTCGCGGCTATCAAGCTGAAATGGCGACCCGTCGAAGCGCGTAATTTTGCCGCCGGCTTCATCGACGATCAGAACGCCCGCCGCCGTATCCCACGGATTCAAATTGAATTCCCAGAATCCATCGAAGCGGCCCGCGGCTACATTGCATAAATCCAGCGCCGCCGAGCCGGCACGCCGCACACCGTGGGTGCGAAGGGTGATCTGGTGATAAAAATGAATATTTGGATTTTTGTGCCGCTTGTGGCTGGGAAAGCCAGTTGCCACCAAGCTCTCCTTCAGCACAGGCGTCTTTGAGACTCGAATCCTCTCACCGTTGAGGTGCGCGCCTTTGCCCGGTTCAGCGGAAAATAATTCATCGCGCGTGGGATCGTAGATGACGGCGGCGATGCGGCGCGCCGGTTGCCCCGCCATTCGCCGCTCCAACGCCATCGAGACACAGAAGACCGGATAACTGTGGGCGAAGTTTGTGGTTCCGTCCAGTGGATCGACATACCAGCGATATTCGCTGCCTCGATCATTTAAACCTTGTTCTTCGCCTAACACGTCGTGATCAGGCCATCGCTGGCTGATGCGTTCACGAATCAGCTTCTCCGAAGCGCGGTCAGCGACCGTAACCAGATCGGCGTCGCCCTTGTATTCGATCTTTACGTGCTCGCGGAAATGCTCCATCAACAGACTTCCGGCTTCGCGAGCAATGGACGACATTGCAGGAAGAAAGCTGTCGAATTCTTGTGGCGCCTGCTTCGGTGTCAGTCTGGGCCTCTGAAAGGAATTCTAGATTCTACGTGAAGATTTTATAGGAAGACGCTCGATCTATTGCTGGTGCGCCGACGCTCCAGCCGCGATCTCTCGCAAAGCGCTCACAAAACCTACAGCGGTATTTGGATCGGACAGCGCCTCCAGATGAACAGTGGCGGAGAATTGGGGAGACTCGGGGCGGAAGCGTATCTGAAGAATGTCCTGGCGGCGCGCAGACATCAATGCGTTTAATTCGGCCGTGGGATCCTGTTTCCAGTGGGTTCGCGTGGTCAGAATAATGGGGCCCGGCTCGTAAACTTCCCATTCGCGGCCTTCGCGGCGGGAGGAAATTCCGCGATTATGGGCGCTCCAGCGATGCCGGACCACCTCTAAACAAAAGGTGGGAGATCCGCCCAGATCCGCCTCAAATGTAAGAGTTTCTTTCTGTCGATGATAGCAACTGATCAGCCATTGCACAGGCAAGGGCCGCGGTCGGAACTTCACAATTACCCGAGCATTTTCGAAACCATGCGAGGGAAAATGGAGCCGCGCCTGCATCCGGGAGCTGCCAATCCAGCACGATTCCAGAATCTTGCCCTTATCGGCGCACGCTTTCTGCACCCAGCGCAAGGCGGCAGCACCTTTTTTGCGGTTGTAAGTGGAGAAAATGAAGTACCACAGCCCCAGGATGGCGACTGAGCCAACGACGTCGATGAGCAGAAGACGTCCCACAACGCTTCCTCTGATGCTTATCGTACGTCCGAGGTTGCGGACCGCGCAAGAGCCATTGGTCTACTTCTCTGCCGATCTTCTCGATTGGGATCAGTCTCGACTGTGGAAAACCGGAACCCTGCAGACCCGGTGCGCAAAGAGGCCGTCAGGAATTTCTGGCTGCTTCGTCCTCAGGTGCTGTCTGTAGCCGTTACAATGGCGCGTGCCTCGTACTATTAAGGCTTTCCAAGTTCGTGATTTTCGGCCCAGCGATTTTGAGACCCTTTGGAGCATTGACCAGGCCTGTTTTCCTCCCGGCATTTCTTATTCGCGCACCGAACTCCGCACTTATATGCGCCGCGCCGGATCGTTCGCGCTCGTCGCCGAGAGTGTGGACGTAGGCACAAACAAGCGACGTACGACAAGACGGTCGAACGATTCGGTGGAGCATAATGGCCGCGACACTGTCGGATTTATCGTGGCCGAATCGCACCACCGAGCTACCGGTCACATCATTACAATCGATGTACTTACTCCTGCGCGACGACACGGAGTTGGATCGTTGCTGCTGGATGCCGCTGAGCAGCGTTTGCGATCCGGTGGTTGTCTCGCGGCCGAATTGGAAACTGCGGTCGATAACGTCTCGGCTCTCTCCTTTTACGAGCGTCATGGTTACAACATTGTGCGCACTTTTCCCCGCTATTACGCGAACGGCGTGGATGCTCTGGTCCTCGAGAAAGACTTCGCGAGCGGCTGACATGCTGCCAAGAGGAAGAAAGAGTTGCGCCTGCACCCGGGTTTTGGATAACTTGCCTTCTCATGAAAGCTTCGTCCAGTGACAGGCAGATGCGGGTCGCGATTCAGGGGGAGCTTGGCTCGTTCAGCCATGAAGCGGCGGAGCGGATGATTCCACGCTGCAAGATTGTGCCTTGCCCCCGGTCGGTTGAGGTCTTTGACTTCGTAGATCGCGGCTCGGTTTCCGCTGCGGTGATTCCCATCGAGAACTCGCTGGCTGGAACTGTGGCGGAACATGCGGATCTTCTGGTCGCTCGCGATGTGTTCATCCAGGGGGAATTCCGGTTGCGCATTGTGCACAACCTGATTGTTGCTCCCGGAATGACGTTGAGACGGGTTCGGCGCGTGTTCTCGCATCCGGTCGCGCTTGATCAATGCCGCGACTTCTTCCGCAAACATCGGCACATCGAAGCGGTTCCTTTCTATGACACTGCGGGGAGCGTGAAGCATGTCATCGGCAAAGCTTTGCCGGATGCGGCGGCGATTGCGGGCCATCATGCGGCTCGCGAATATTCCGGCAAGATTCTGCAGGCTGGCATTGAAGACGACAAACGCAATTTCACCCGCTTTTTTCTGATCCGCAAACTGCCGAAAGCTTGGGCATCGGGAGGAAAAGCGCCGAACCGAAAAAATGCCGGCGATGATTTTGCATTGCGATATAGAAAGCTGATTCCTCAAGGCGCGAATAAGACTTCGATTGCTTTCAAAGTGAGGAACGTGCCGGGGGCGCTGTTCAAGTCGCTGAGCGTGTTTGCGCTGCGCGAGATCAGCTTGAGCAAGATCGAATCGCGGCCGCTGCGCGGCAGTCCGTGGGAGTACGTCTTCTATGTCGACTTTCTGCGCGGCGACGATGAAGCTGCCCTCAATGCGCTGCGTCACCTGCGCGAAGTGGCCGAGTTCGTCAAGGTGCTGGGGATTTATCCGGCGGCTTGAGTATGTCGGTCTTTTAAGTTCCTCGTCGCCCAGGGCATGTTCGTGGCGCCGGGCCTTCGAAAACACGAAAGCTGGGGCAGTCCCGATTTTGATAATGCCGGGAAGGACTGACCGGACCCCACACGCGCAATCGCCCCGGGTTAGGCATCGAGCTAAAAAGGATAGGCCACCCGCCACTTCGCCGCGAACGTATGTAGTCCAAGGCTCTGCTTTCTCCGCCCCCGACCCTGCTCAAGCAACAATGAGAGTTGCCGCTGCGATGTAAGATGATCGCGACCAACCAATTTCTCCCCTGGAGGCACTATGAAAACGAATCGGATGTTGGCGTGGACAATCGTTGCTGTATTGCTGATAGGAACAATTGCAGACATCGCGATTGCCTCTGGGCAAAGCGGCTCCGGCAATGCATCTGGAGCGAAGCTATGGGTCGCCGCAATGGATAAGGATAGCGATGGAACAGTCTCCAAGCAGGAATTCACGGCCTACATGGAAGCCCAGTTCGACAAGGCGGATGCCGATCACGACGGAACTCTTACTAGAAGTGAAATGGAGCAACTGCGAAAGAATCTAGGGATGGCGACCGAGAAGTGAGGAGGAAGCAGGGGCGATTACGCTATTAGCTGAAAATGGCCTCGCCTTCTGCCTTCCCCCCGGCCGATTGGACGCCGTCCGCTGAAAACTGGATCTCAGCCACGGCGTTACTTCGGCAAAACAATTATGCCTGCGGGATACGTCATGTTATGTGGAGATCCCGGAGCCTCCGTCACACTTGTTTCAGTCACGGTAAACACCCAGAGCTTTCCAGCGGTATCGCCTGTAGCATAGAGGTGGTTGGAGTTGTCCCAGAACACCTGGTCCACTTCTTCATCGGAGATCAGCAGCCCCGTATATTTCGTGATCGGATTTGCGCCGTCGACGTGAAAGAGCTGCAAGCCCGAAGTGCCCGCAACCGCCAGGAGTTGGCCCGACGGAGACATCGCATAGGTCGTGACGTAGCTCGTTTCGCTTCCCTTAGCTCCGCCCGCTTGCGTGGCCGGCATATTCTCAAATGTGCTCGCGGTGCTCAGCTGGCCGGTGCTGTCGACGGTGTAAGTGGCCAGTTGATACGGCCCCAGGGCGGTGAAATTGCCGTCTAACAACTGCACCGCGATTACGAGGTGATTCGTGGGATCGGCTGCTGCCGACCACGGGCAGTAAAAGTCGCCGGAAGGGGGAATCGGATAAACCTGATTTGGGTTTAACATTGTGACCGCGCCATCACTGCTCCGCTGGATTCCATAAATCGTCGGCCCGAAGTGATAGCAGGTCGATTCGTAGGCGTACTCGTTATCCCCGACGAAGCTCTCCACGTAGCCGAAGCCCGGCCCGGCCATAATATTGTCGAGATAAGTGAGCTTGCCTGTTGAGTTGTCGATGCTGTAGGCCAGCTCCTCGTTGTTGGTGGTGTAGTAGTCGGCATAAAGCGAGGTTCCAGTGTGATCGAGGAACAGAGATCCCAGGCCACCGTCAGGCTCGACCTCTAGGGTGTCGACCTGTTTCAATGAGCCGTTGGCGGCGATCGAGAAGGAGTCGAGATTCACGCCATCCGTTCCGAAGAGCCATGCGCTGTTCACCACGATGTCACTGACTGCGGTCGAGAACGGCGTTCCTGAAATTGGGGAGAGCGAGCCGTCGGCCGCGGTGGCAAAACCGTAGATCTGATTTTTTCCGTCAGGGGGACCACTCAGGACATAGACGAATGCCACAGGCGAAGAGCTACTTTGTACCGATTGATCAGTTTGCGAAGAAGTGGCCTGAGCGGACGCCAGAACCGTGCTGGCGCAGAACCCAAGGAGGGTGAGCATTCCGATACTTTGAAACATGCAATGACCTCTTGACCTACGAAAAAATTTGGAAATCGGACGAAAGCCGTGTAGTCCGATGACCCCGGCAGGTGGGTGGTTGATAAGGTTTTATCCGTAGTCGCCCAGAGGGGCGGGGGGCTTGGCCCCCGGGATTTGCAACAATCCCCTCCGCAATAGCCCCGGTACCTTGGGCATCATTGCCACGCTTGAAATTGCCGATAGAATACAAATTCGGCCGTAGGGGGCGGGAGGGTTGAAACCTTTCCAAATCAATCTCATCTAAGCTTGAGTGAGTTACACTCAAGGAGAGCCAATGACGCAACAACCGCTTTCCGAGCAAGTTCCTAAGCAGAGAGAAACCAACGACGTACGGGCGCTGCCCGTGCTTCCGGTGCGGGACACAGTTTTGTTTCCGCACGCCGTTCTGCCCCTGACTGTGGGGCGGGAGAGTTCGGTTCAGCTGATCAATTCGCTCGGGGAAGATAAGACAATTGTAGTGGTGGCGCAGCGCGAAGCGCGCGTCGATAGTCCGCAGCCCAGCGATCTTTATACCGTCGGCACATCGGCAATCGTTCACAAAGTCGTGAAGATGCCGAATCAGAGCCTGTTTGTCTTTGCCGAAGGCCTGGAGCGGGTGCGTTTGGGGGAGTTCACCCAGCTTGCGCCGTTTATGCGCGCCAAGGTGGCACCAATTGCGGAACCAGTTCCGCCGACCAGTTCGGAAATTGAAGCATTACAGCGCAACGTGTTGACGCTGTTTCAGCAAATTGTGGCTGGTTCGCCGACTTTGTCGGACGAGCTTTCGACCGTCGCTATGAATATTGACGAGCCGGGGCGGCTGGTGGATTTCATCGCGTCATCGTTACCGTCGCTTTCAACGCCGGATAAGCAAGACACGCTGGAGACGCTCGATATACGGGTGCGGTTGGAGAAGATCAACCAGCATCTGGCGAAAGAGCTGGAAGTTCAGCAACTGCGCAATAAGATTCAGAGCGAAGTGCAGGACCGGGTGCAGCAGACGCAGCGCGAATATTACCTGCGCGAGCAGATGAAAGCCATCCAGAAAGAATTGGGTGAGCAGGATGAAGGGGCGCGCGACGTCGATGACTTGAAAAAGAAGATCGACGATGCGGGCATGCCCGATGAAGTGAAGAAGGAAGCGCTGAAGGAATTGGGGCGGCTTTCGCGCATGTCTCCGATGGCGGCGGATTATTCGCTGACGCGGAACTATGTAGAGTGGCTGGCCGTGCTGCCGTGGGCAAAGACGTCGGGGCAAGAAATTGAGATTCCGAAGGCGAAGGAAATTCTGGATGCGGACCACTACGATCTGGAAAAAGTGAAAGACCGCATTCTCGATTATCTTTCTGTGCGGCGATTGAAGCCGAATATGAAGGGACCGATTCTTTGCTTTGTCGGACCTCCGGGCGTGGGCAAGACTTCTTTAGGGAAGTCGATTGCGCGGGCTTTGGGGCGGAAGTTTGTGCGGCTGTCTTTGGGGGGCGTGCACGATGAGGCAGAAATTCGCGGGCACCGACGCACTTATATCGGGGCCTTGCCGGGCCAAATTATTCAGGGAATTCGGCGGGCGGAGACGAAAGATCCGGTCTTCATGCTCGACGAAATCGACAAAGTCGGGCGCGACTTTCGTGGCGATCCGGCTTCGGCGTTGCTGGAAGCTCTCGATCCCGAGCAGAACTCGACGTTCCGCGACAACTACCTCGACGTGACGTTCGATCTGTCGAAGGTGCTCTTCATTACGACCGCGAACATGCTCGATCCGATTGCCGAGCCTTTGCGTGATCGCATGGAAATCATCGAACTGCAAGGTTACAGCGAGGAAGAAAAGCTGCACATTGCGAACCGGTATCTGGTTCCGCGGCAGATTGAAGAGAACGGTATCACCGCCGATCAGATCGAATTTCCGGAAGCGGCCCTGCGTTATGTGATTCGTCATTACACGCGGGAAGCCGGCGTGCGCAGCCTGGAGCGGACGATTGGAACAATCTGCCGCAAGCAGGCGCGAAGGCTCGCTGAGGGCAAGACCGAGAAACTGGTGGTCACTCAGGAAATCATTCAGGAGTTTCTGGGGGGCATCAAGATCCGCGTCGAAGGCGAGATCGAGGAGCGGACCGAACGGCCGGGAGTGGCGGTCGGGCTGGCTTGGACTCCATCGGGCGGCGACGTTCTGTTTGTCGAAGCCAACGCCATGAAAGGCAAAGGCGGGTTCACCATGACCGGCCAGATCGGCCAGGTGATGCAGGAGTCGATGCAGGCAGCTTTAACCTGGGTGCGTTCGAACGCGATGTATCTCGGAATTCCGGAAGACTTCTTCTCCGATCACGACATTCACATGCACGTGCCGGCGGGAGCGATTCCGAAGGATGGTCCGTCGGCGGGTGTGACCATGGCGACCACGCTGGTGTCGTTGCTGTCGGGCACGCATGTGCGTCCGCTGACCGCGATGACTGGTGAGATTACGCTGAGCGGGAATGTGCTTCCGGTGGGCGGCATCAAGGAGAAAGTGCTTGCTGCCAAGCGCGCCGGTGTAACGACGATCATTCTGCCGGCGGAAAACAAAATGAACGTGGAGGAGGATCTGACGCCCGAGCAATTGGAGAACGTGACCATCCATTACGTCAAGACAATTGGCGAAGCGTTGCGCGTCTCGCTGCCGGAAGTGGCGGAATCGTTTGCTGCAAAAACCATTCTGCCGCAGCCGAAAGAAACCAAGCCCGAGCATCCGGCGGTGCCGGCGGTTCAGCAACCGGTAGTAGCGCAGGATAAGGTTGTGGGCTGGCATTCGTAAGGGAACTGCTGAGACCCATTGCCCCACCTTTGCTCGCGCAAAGGTGGGGTTTCCCTTTGTCGGCTCATTCCTAAATTGGCGAAGCTTCTTCGCGTAGGACGCCGATCGCGCTACACTTGCGTTGATCCAATGCGGGTGCAAGTTCTCTTTTTCGGCATGCTGAAGGACGCCGCCGGTAAATCCAGCGACTCTGTGGAGTTACCGGAAGGAGCCTCGCTCGGCGATCTGCTGGAGTTTTGTGCGTCGAGTGCGCCGGAGTTGAGAAAAGCTATGCCTTCTCTGGCAATGGCCGTGAATCAGGAGTATGCAGGACCCGAAACTCAATTGAAGCCGGGAGACCAAGTTGCGCTCTTGCCACCGGTGAGCGGCGGCCTGGAAGACAGGGACGAACGCCGCTGCGCTTCGATTGTGCGCGATCCGATCGACACCAAGAGTGTTCTTGAGAAGATTAAGCGCCCGGAGGATGGGGCTGCGGCGGTCTTCGAGGGCGTGGTCCGCAACCAGACGCGGGGGCGCAAGACACTTTATCTCGACTATGAAGCCTACGAAGAGATGGCGCTGGGGCAGATGGAATCGCTGGCGCAGCAGTCACTGAAACAATTTCAGATCCGCGATGTTGCTTTGGTGCACCGGCTGGGACACTTACAGATCGGCGACACCAGCGTCCTGATCGTGGTTGCGTCCGCTCATCGCGCGGCGGCTTTCGACGCATGCCGCTGGCTAATCGATACCCTCAAACGCACGGTTCCCATCTGGAAGAAGGAATATTTCGAGGATGGCGCGGTATGGGCTGACGGCGAAGCTTTTCCCGCCGAAATTCCGCGAGCAGCAGGCAGCCCCAATCGGGACCGCGCATCTAAGTGAGCGGACCGGAGTGCTTGCCGAGAGATTGCGCACCAGACTCGGTGAGCGCGCCGCGCGGTCCGACTTGTGAAGTTATACTTCTTCTCAGCGAATGAGAAAATTTATTGCCCTCCTATTGCTGCCGCTGGCAGGCCAGGCGTTGCTGGCGCAGCAGGCGCCATCGCAGAATCGTCCGGAAACGACCCTTAAAGTCGACGTCAAACTGGTGAACGTTTACGTCACCGTGACGGATGCCCATGGAGCGCCGGTCGCCGGCTTGAAGAAAAATAACTTTACCGTGCTCGAGGACGGCCAGGCCCAGGTAATTTCGGTATTCGACAAGGAGTCGGCGCTGCCGCTCTCGATCGCGCTGGCGGTTGATACGAGCCTCAGTACGCGTCACGACCTGCCGCTGGAGCAGGCTTCGGCAAAGCGCTTCGCCCGCACGATCGTGCGGCCGGTGGATGCGCTCTCGGTATTCAGTTTCAGCGAGGCGGTATCGCAGTCGCCATATACAGCAGATCTCAGGCGGATCGAGGAGGGGATCGATCACGTTCGGCTCGGAGCGGCGACGGCGCTCTACGACGCGGTCTACCTGGCCTCGCGCTCGCTCGACCGGCGGCAGGGACGCAAGGTGCTGGTGTTGATCACCGATGGCGGCGATACGGTCAGCAAGGTCGATTACAAAGAGGCGGCGCGAGCCGCAGAAGAAGCGGAAGCGCTGGTGTATAGCATCATCGTGGTGCCAATAGAAAATAGCGCCGGCCGTGAAACCGGAGGCGAGCACGCGCTCATCCAACTCTCGGAAGACACCGGGGGCAAGTATTATTACGCGACTTCGATGTCGCAACTCGATGACGCGTTCCGGCAGATCAGCGATGAACTGCGTACACAGTATCTGCTGGCCTACTACCCATCGCAACACACGACGAATTCGCAGTTTCGCCGTCTTCAGGTTCAAGTGAGCGGGGTCGACCCGGCATCGTCATATCACGCGCGGCACCGGATCGGCTACTACACAACCAAGTCAGATTTCTAAATCAGAGGCGAACCAACGGTCTGAATTCACCGCGTTGTTTTCTTGATCCCAAAGAAACCTCGCCGGAGCCGAGAAAGAATGTGCATGGGTTTGATATCCTCAGAACTTCCGTCAAAGCACGATCGGGATCGACGTGACATTGTCGATCTGCGTTCTCAACTAAGAAAGGCCTTGTGAACATTTTGAGTCAGAGGTTCGCAACTTTGGATTTCAAGATCGCTCATGGCATTCGCGCTATCGCTCTCTTCGCCCTGGTTGCAATGTCGCTTCTCGTGCCCGCCTTTCTGCCCGCTCAAACGATTGGCACCGGCAACATTGCGGGGGTGGTCGAGGATCCGAAAGGAAACCCAGTCGCCGGCTCGAAGATCGATATCACGAACAAGGCCACGACGGCTGTGATCCACGTGATTTCGTCGAAGGCTGGATGGTATTCGTCGGGTCTCATTCAGCCTGGCGACTATTCGGTGCGCATCGAGGCCAAGGGATTCAATCCTGCACATTTAACCTTTGGGGTTCACGTCGGGAATACGACCACGGCAAACATCAGGATGCAGGTGGGGCCGGAAGGCCCGGTGGTCGACTTAATCGGCGGAACTTCGGTCAACGTTACGCAAGCCTCGGTACAAAATGTGATTGCCGAGGATCCTATGCACCGGCTGCCGATTAATGCGCAAAACCTATTTGACTTCGCGCAGCTTGACCCGTCTGTGCAGATACAGGATGGCGGAGTTTTGGATGCGACTAAAAACGGAGTTTCGTCGATCTCGTTGTTGAGCCACTACGGCAGCAATCCGAGAATTTCGGTGGATGGAGTCGACGTCAACGACGAGGTCGTCGGGGGCGTTACACAGAATATTCCCGCAGGAGCGGTACGGGAGTTTCAGGTTTCGCGTTCGCTGCTCGATCTATCGACTCCGCCGACCGATTCAGGCGCGGTGAACATGATTAGCCGGTCGGGCAGCGATCAGATTCACGGAGAAGTTCTTGGATTCTTTCGCGGCGACGAGGGCGCAGCTTCGCTGCCGGGTTCAGCGCCCCAATCTTTCTCTCGCGAGTTGTTCGGAGGACATGCGGGTGGGGCGATTATAAAAGACAGGGTGTTCTGGTTTGCCGATGCGGAGCGTGCCAAACAGGATCTCACCGCGCCGGAGCCGTTCGCCTTTCCGTTCGATGGGCTTTTCGCATCGTTGCGCGAACCTTACCGCGACTTCGATACCGATGAACGCGTTGACTGGAAGATGCGGGGCAGCACGCGGGCTTTCTACCGGCTGAACTTTTTTCAGGATACGGATGTGCGCCCGTTTGGAGCGGCGAGTTCGGTGCAGCGCTTGAGCACTGCGAACAATACTCTGACCAACTCATTGGGCGTTGATTTTAACACGGGAGCATATGCGCATAGTGTTCGGGTGGAATATCTGAAAAGCCGCAGTTCAGTTGCCGATGCGACGGGTACGCTGAGCGGCATCGACAATCCGATTCCTGGGTTGGGTATTAATATCGCAGCGTCGATTGGTGGCAATTGCGTTTTGAGCGACGGCGGGGGATATTGCGGCGGGCCGAGCTGGCTGGGGCCGCAGCGGGAAATCCAATCGGACAAGCTGGGACGATACGACGGGGAGCGGGTATTTCATAACCACATTTTCCGCTACGGATTTACCTTCAACCGGATCGATGGCGCGCGCATGGCCGATCTCGCCGTGTATCCGCAGGTTGGAACTACTTCGTTCGCGGGATTGACTGCATCGAATCCGACGGCTTATCCCGCCGATAATGTGACGCTTGGGAACGGCGTTGGATTCTCCACCCCGCACTCCGCACTTGGCCTGCCCGGCGGAGGCCTCGGCCCCAACAACCGTTTGCAAATCTATGGCGGAGATTCATTCAAGCTCGAGCCGAACGTGACTTTGACCTATGGCGTGCAGTATCTGCACGATTCGGCGCTGACTGACAGCAATCTAGGCCCACAGCCGTTGCTCAATCAGTGGGGAGCCAGCTACGGGGATAAGATTCGCAATCCGGCTTCGAATTTTGCGCCGCAAGCCGGCCTCGCGTGGAACGTTGGCGGCACCGGTACAACAGTGATTCATCTTGGCGGAGGATTGGTTTGGGCCGATCCCCTTCTGAATAATCTTGCTTACGATACTCCAGCACGGCTGTCTCAAGGCAGTTTCTTGTCGACCCCGGAGATTTGTTCCGGGGGATCACCTTCTCCGTTTCCCTGGCCGACGAATCTGGCGGGAGCCACTTCGATTGCCGGAGGTGCAGCCACCGTGGTGAACACCGCAACCGGACCGCAGGCGCTGCCGTCGTTCTGCGGAGGCACGATCTCCGCTGTTGCTCCAGAGATTTTGGCGCTAAGCAGTGCTTATCAGGCGGCGACTGGAGCCGCCGCGGGCGGCGCCAACCAGAATTTTGTAGGAACCGCGTTGACTGCACTCAACAACCGCGGCTATGACCTTCTCTATCCCGGCTACCGCACGCCGCGCTCGTGGGATGTGAACATTGGAATCGAGAAAGCGATCGGGACGACCACGAGGCTCAGCCTGAATTACGTTCGCGACATCGGCGAACACTTTTTGATTGGTCAGGATATTAACCACAGCGGAGCGGCACGCAGTTTCAACGAGGCCAACGCGCTGGCGGCCCGTGACGCCGCACAGACCGCGCACGGATGTCCGGCGGGTTTTGGCGAGGCTACGTGCATGGTGGCCGCCCTGGGGCAGGCTGGCGCTCAAGCGGCGTACTCAGCGGCCGGGCTCGATTCCAATCTGCAAACTGCGGGCGGCGGACCTTGCTCCTATTGCGCATTTCCCGGGACGAACCCGATCACCGGCAGCACGGGAGCGGTTGGGGGCGTGGACATGCTCTTTCCGGATGGGCGCTCACTATACAGCGGTTATCAGGCGAAGCTGGTGCATCACCTAGGCAAGCCGGTGCGTGGAGTGAAGGCCGCCGACATTCAACTTGCCTATACATACTCCAAATTCAAGAGTGAGGTCCAGGATCAGGATGCGATTAACCTGGCGCTCGATAACGACAATCCTGGGCGGTTTTTCGGCCCGAATGCGCTCGACCGCAAACAGCAGATTTCGTTCGCCAGCACACTCGATTTGCCCTGGTATACGAAACTCAGCATTGTCGGGCATTTTTACAGCCCTTTGGCACAGAATTTGTTGCTGCCGGAGCTGACGAATGCTGGCGAGATTTTTGCGACTGACTGGCTGGGAGCAGGATTGCCGGCGAATGGATCTCCCGAACCTTTGCCCGGGACTCAGCTCGGCCAGGTGGAGCGTGGCAGCAATATCTATACGCTACAAACGGCGCTGAACACGTACAACCACACTTACGCTGGAACTCTCACTCCGGCGGGCGCGTGCCTTGTGGCGAATACTGCTCCGGCCAATCCGTTTGCTTGTCCGGGAATAATTTCCGGCCCACCGGTCATGACGCCCACGGATATGGCCGCCCTGGGCTGGGTGATGCCCACCGTCGGATCGGTTGCTCCCAGCTTTGTGGGTATCCCATGGTTGAAGTCGATGGATGTGAAACTTTATTGGCCGTTTAACTACAAGGATCGCGTAACCATCGAGCCGAGCGCCACCGTGTTCAACATTTTCAATTTCTGGAATGCGTACCTTCCGGGCAATTTACCCAATCCTTCGCTGATTCCCGGGCAGGATGGCTTGCTGGCGCCGACGGCGGTAGGCGGCATCGCATCGGGATCGCCGAGCCTTGCGCCTTACCGCGCGAACTTTCAGTCGGGTACATTCGCGATGGGAACACCGCGCACGTTCGAATTCGGATTGCGCATCAGCTTCTAGCAGCCGACGCGATTTGGCAGGGCGAACTTTGCCGATGTTGCGAAGTCTCTCCGCTGCTCTTGTACAATGTGGACATGCCGTTCCGCACGCAAGGAAATCCCAAGGCTGGAAAACATGGCCGCACGCCTCCTCCTGAGGAAACTTCGGAAGAAGCCGCTTTCTTGAAATTAATTGGCGAGAAGCAGAAGCAGGTCAGCGTCAAGCTCATGGATGGACAGCTCGTGACCGGTTGGATTGAGTACTATGACAAGAATATGGTGCGTTTGACGCGCGAAGGCGCTCCGAATCTTTTCATCTTTAAGCATGAGATTATGTACATCGCCGAAGACGGGGCGAAGAGGAAATAGCTGCAGTCGGACGGGCTGCCAATGTCCGTTCCGTCCGTTCCACGCAATTTCCGAGCATATCCAGCAATAAAATCTCTTCATCCTTCTCATCAGCTTTTTCGATTGGCCAGGTTCCCAGGTTCGCGGTATTCTTCTCGGTTGAAACCCCCAGCCAATTCAACTGCACGCGCTTGTGGCGATGCGTCACCGACAAAACTTGCTGACTTAAAATAGGAGCCCGAAGACTATTTATGCCTACTGAACTGCGTAATTTCCTGGCACTCACTTACGACGAACTGGAAGACCTGAATCTGGAGGCGAAGGAGCAGCGCAAAAACCGGGTACCGATCGGCAAGATTCAGGAAAAACGCCTGAAATACCTGACCGACGAGAAGCGGATCAAGGCTGTGACCGTCCTGTTCAGCGATCTTGAAGGCCGGCTGCACATGCTGGATTACGATAAGAAATTTCTGATCAAGAGCTGGGACAACCTGACGTTTGACGGCTCATCGATTCGCGGCTTCACCGCTCAGCGCGAGAGCGACTTGCGGCTGGGCATCGACTGGTCGGCCTTCTATTGGGCGCCAAGCGACGTTTTCGGCTCGGGCAAGGTGCTGGTGTTCGGCGAAGTGATCGACAAGGGAGGAAGCTCTTACTCGGCCGACATTCGCGGCGTCCTCAAGAATTATGCCGCCGACCTTCACAAGAAAAAAGGTTACACCCTGAATGCGGCAAATGAGATCGAGGGATTTCTGTTTCAGGGACCGGACGCCGAGCGCCGCTATCACGAGACCGGCAAATTCGAATACGTCAACACTGGCGGATATTATCATTCGCTGCCGGGCGATCCTCTGCGCACATTCATCGACACGACCGCGGAAGTGCAGCGCGCGATGGGATTTCAGAATGAGAAGGACCATCCGGAGGTTGCGCCGTCGCAGTTCGAGATCAATTACGGATACGGTGAGGTGGTTGCTGCCGCCGACCAGATTCAGCTTTACAAGCTGATCTGCCGGCAGGTTGCCACAAACATGGAATTGACAGCGTCGTTTTTGCCCAAGCCTGTTGTTGGCGTCAACGGCAGCGGCATGCACACCAACGTCTCGATCAGCGAAGACGGCAAGAACCTTTTTTGGGACGCCAAGGGGGAAGAGAAACTCAGCAAGATGGGGTGGGCCTTTCTGGATCGTATTCTGACGCACGGCAACGATATTTGCCTGCTGCTGAATGCCAGCGTGAATGCGTATCGGCGACTCGATCCCCACTTCGAAGCGCCGAATCAGATCAAGGCATCGCCGGTCGATCGCGGATCGATGATTCGCATACCCATCGGCAACGAGAAGAGTATGCGGGTGGAAGTGCGATCGGTGGCGCCGGATGCGAATCCTTACCTCGTGATGCTGGCAATTTTCAAAAGCGGCATCGATGGGGAGACTTCGAAGATCAAGAACTTGCGCCAGGCCGAGCGATATCTGCCTGACAACATTTACGATGCACTGGCGAACTTCCGCAAGGCCGCTTGGACGACAAAACTTCTCGGCGAAGATGTCAAAGGCCGCTATGCCGATTTGAAGCAGGCGGCGGCCGACCGATGTCCGCGGCTGTTGGGTACGTTTGTGAAGGCTCCTGAGGTGCAGTATCACCACGATGTTTACAACCAGTTCTTGTGGAATTTGTTTTAGAGTGCTGTAGTTCTGCCAATGGGAGAGCCCCGGCGATGAATGCCGGGGCTTTTCTTGTGCGATCCATACCCGCGATTTACCGACTCGGCGGGGCGAGACGCTTGATTATCTGGCCTGCGCAAACCGCCATTCAAGTAATGAAGCATGATTCGTGCCTTAGAATCCTAGGCAATGCCCGAACTTCCCGATATTTCCGCCTACATCACTGCGCTGGAGCCGCGCGTTGTGGGGAAAACGCTGCAACGGGTGCGCCTTGGCAGCCCTTTCGTAGTTCGAACGGTCGAACCGAAGATCGAAAGCGTCGAAGGCAGCACGGTGCGCGAGTTGCGGCGCATCGGCAAGCGTATTGCGTTTGGTTTCGAAAACGAAGCA
>Ga0210391_10000779_pt1 | contig 31190 bp, 28 predicted proteins | sample IncBWC12OmetaG_FD_160573 | JGI IMG/M metagenome (GOLD analysis project Ga0210391, IMG submission 160573) | Forest soil microbial communities from Barre Woods Harvard Forest LTER site, Petersham, Massachusetts, United States - Inc-BW-C-12-O ... | reverse complement strand
CCGACGCTCCGCTGAGCAGTACGCCGCGCCCGCCGCTGCGCGCCTGCAGGCACCACGCGCCGGCCTGGATGGCAAGCCGCCCCGCAACTTCGCTCATCGGCGCGAGCAGCGGCAAGCTCGAGTCTTCAAGCTGAATGGTTTCGTAGCCGACCGCCGTCACGCGGCGGCGAATCAATTCGCGCGACAGGCGCTGGTCCGCGGCGAGATGAAGATACGTAAACAGGATCAGCCCCGATCGCATATGCGGATATTCCGGCGGCTGCGGTTCCTTGACCTTCAAAATCAGATCGGACCGTCGCCAGACGTCGGGCGCGCCCGTCACGATCGACGCTCCCGCCTTGCGATAGTCGCTGTCAGCGAATCCGCTGCCGACGCCCGCACCCGCCTGCACCATCGCGTGATGTCCATGTGTGCGCAACGCGGCGACGCCCGCCGGTGTCAGCGAAACGCGCTGTTCGTCGGATTTGATCTCGGTGGGAATGCCGACATTCATGCAGACAGGTCCTCCGCCGCATCACGATACGGTGCGCGACGAGCCACTCGCAATCACGATCGGCGAATGCGCTAACGCCATCGACGCTCGACAGTCAAGAGTCTCGCGCATGATCCATGCTCGCGATCGTATGAATTGGAACTTGACAAAACTCGCGCCGCTGCGCTTCATGAACGTTGATGTGATCGCGATCGGCTTGGGCCGCGAGAGGACCGCACAACGCGTGGCGTTCGCGATTTCGGGAGGAGTCATGGAGATCCCGCAGGGACTCAAATATTCGAAAGAGCACGAATGGGTGGCGACCGAAGACAGCGTCGCGACCATTGGAATCAGCGATCATGCGCAAGACCAGTTGGGCGAGATCGTGTACATCGAATTGCCCGCGGTTGGCGACAAGATCAGCAAAGACGATCCGTTCGGCGTCGTCGAGTCGGTCAAGGCGGTCTCGGATATCTACGCGCCCGTCACCGGCACTGTCATCGAGATCAACGAGGACCTGCCCGAGAGCCCCGAGACGGTCAACGAAGATCCGTACGGCGACGGCTGGTTGATCAAGGTGAAGATCACCGACATGAGCGACCTCGAAGATCTGATGGACGCCGAGGAATACGCGGAACTGCTCGCGCGAGAGAAGGAATGATCGAAGCTTAAGCCGGCGGCGCGGAGCTGTTGGCGTCGGCAGCGATTGCCTTCGATACCGCCATTCTGATTTTGCCGGCGCCCGCGGGAGGATCGATGAATACCATCAGGAACGGCGCCGACGCGTCCGGCTCCAGCGCGAACGCCTTCTGCGGACTCAAGCCCTGAGAGAACTCGATTTCGCGCGGCGTCATCTCGCCCAGCATCGTGGCCGAGAGCTCGTTGCCGCAATAGACGCTCTGGCTGGCGAGCGGATGTGCGCCGTCGCCGATCAGATTCGCGTCGATCTCGACCAGGTGCAGCGCACGCTCACTGACGTTCTGCGCATTGCCGGAAATCACCAGCGCGACATGGCCGCCCTTGAGCGTGTAATACTCCGAGCGGACATCATGCAGCGTCACGATCATCGCGGGCAAAACCGGCCGCGCGAAGTAGTCGCCGATTTGCGGAGCTTGACCGAGAACGCGGACGCTGGCGGCGGGCTCGCCGCAGATGAATGCGGCCAATCCGAAGAACGCTATCGCGACGAAGAAAAACAACGCGAGAAATACTCCCGACGAGTGGGTTGCGCCGGGCGGCGCCTCTTTGGAACCGTCGTCGGCCACATGGCCGAGTTGGAAGCCCGGCTGGGCGGCAGGACCCGCGGGCGGCGGTGCGTATTGCGGCGCATCGGCGAGGAGTGGGGCGGCCATCCGGCGCACCGGCAGCTTAGTCCGGCGGGGGGTCGGCTCCGGCTCCGCGTCGTCCATCATGGTCGGCGCCTGGCGAATTGGCCGCGCTTCGAACTCGGCCGGCACCTCGCCCACTTGCCATCCGCCGTCGTTCGACTTGGGCCGTTCGAGCTCGCGCTCCGGCGGCGCGTCGGCGATTTCACTGCGCTCATCGCTGAAATCGAATTTGAGATTTTCGCCGGTGTCGGCTTTCGGGGGCTCGCGATCGCCGAAGGTGCGATTGAGCGGATCGTCGACGTCCATCTCGCGTCGATCTTTTGCCGGCGGAACTTCAGGCTCCTCGGTTGGACGGCTTACCGGCGCCGCGTGCATCCGGTCTTCGCGCGCGCGCAGTTGATCATTCGATCTGGGTACGCCAACTTCCGGCTCGGGCATCGTCGGGTGCGACTCCGGGACCGGCTCGCGTTTGACGATGTCACTCTCGACCTGCGATTTGAGCGCGCTCGGGCGCGGCCGCGCGGGGCGAATCGTGCGCGCGGGCTGCGATTCGCCGTCCGCCTCCACCGGCGGCGCAGCAGGCTTGCGCACTTTCGCGGGCACCGGGTCCGCGTTGAATACATGCCCGCATCGCGAGCACTTGAAGGTCGGTGTATCGTCGGGCAGGACCCGCTCGTCAATCCGATAGCGGGTGTGGCAACTGGTACATTGAATCTCGATCATTCCCCCACCTCACATCCCGCGCAGCAAATTATCATACGGCGACGTGTCGCGCATCTTTCGCGGATGAGGCCGCAGAGCCCGGTGCGATGCGTATAGCGCTGCTCACGCGACGGTTCGATAGCGCCGGCGGCGGCACCGAGCGCGACCTGATTGTCACTGCGCAAGGTCTGCGCGCGGCGGGGCATCAAATCACGATTTTCGCCGACGAGATTCGCGGGGCGACCGGCGACTGGGAGGTTCGTCGCGTCGGCGCCGGGCCACGGCTGGGACGCGCGCTATCCTTGCTGCGATTCGCGTGGACAGCCGCGCCCGCGGCGCGCCGCGCGGGCACCGACATGGTGCTGAGCTTCGCGCGATGCGTCGATGCTGACGTGATCCGCTCCGGCGGGGGAGCGCACGTGAGTTATCTTCGCGCAGCGCGAAAGTGGCGCGGCCCGCTCGGCGCAATGGCGATGCGGCTCAGCCCGTACCATCGGGTGCAGATGCTAGTCGAGCGCCAGGCCTTCCGAAATCCCGGCTTGAAGCGCGCGATCGCCGTGTCGAATTTTGTTCGCGACGATCTGATTCGTGCATTCAGCCTCGCGCCTGAGAAAGTTGTAACGATTTACAACGGCGTCGATCTTGATCGCTTTCGACCGGCTGCCGACGGATCCGAGCGTGCGGCAATCCGCCAGAAATTCGTAGTACCGGCCAGCGCGCGCGTAGTCGCCTTCGTCGGCAACGGCTTCGCGCGCAAGGGCTTGGGATTCCTCATCGAAGCGTGGCCGCTGGTTGCGGGCGGTGCGTTTCTGATGGTCGTGGGCGCCGATCGGCAGACCGATAAATTCGCTCGCCAGGCCCGCGCACTGAACATCAGTGCCCGCGTGGTTTTCACTGGCCCTCAGCCGAACGTTGAGGCGGTCTTCCATGCCGCCGACGCGTTTGCGATGCCGTCGTTGTTCGAACCGTTCGGCAACGTCGTGATGGAAGCGATGGCCAGTGGATTGCCCGCGATGACGAGCGGGTTCTCGGGCGTCGCCGAAGTGATCCCGCCGTCGATGCGCGGCTTTCGCGTCGAGCATCCCAACGACGTCGGCGAAGTCGCACTCCGCCTCGGCGCATTGTTCGACGCGCCGACGAGTCTCGGCCGTGAAGCCCGCGCGACGGCAGAGAAGTTCACGTGGAAGCGCTACGCGAAGGAATTGAACGCGCTGATTGAATCGGCAGGGTAGGGCGCGACGCTAACCGCCGAGGCCGTCGAACATGCCCCGCGCGACCGCGAGCCGGCGTTCCTCGCGCGCGATTCGCGGCAAACCCGCACCCGTCAATTGCGCAATTCGCAGCCGCACTTGCGCGATCGCATTCTTCAGGATTACGTCTGCCGCGGAATGCTTCTCATGCAGCATCCGGCAGCGCCCGCGCTCGCGTGAGATCCTGATGAAGCGCTCGCGAGTCGCCCGCGTCCCGTCGACTTCGTGATAGACCAACGCCCTGGGCGCATATCCGATTCGAAAGCCCGCGCGGCGCAAGCGTTGCGACATCTCGGTTTCCTCTTCATGTCCGCAAGCGCCCGGACCGAGACGCTCGTCGAACGGTCCAACTTGCTTAATCGCGCTCGCACGAAAAGCCATATTCGCACCGAGCACGCCCCGTACTTCGATCACTTCTTCGCCGTGATCGGCGATCGGCAGATCGAGGTACACGGCCATCAGCCCGACTTTTTTGTCGGGATCTTCGCCCGCGAGGATTCGCCCCTTCATGGCGGCGAATTCGCGATGCGTATCGAAGAAGTCTTCAGCCGCAGCGAGGTAACCCGGCGCGACTGCGAGGTCGTCGTCGAGGAAGACCAGGATTTCCCCCGACGCCTCCGTGATTGCGCGATTCTGAATGCGGCATTTGCCGGCGCGAGTTTCGTGCAGATGCTTGAGCGGCGCGCCTTCCAGCGCAAGCTCCATCGGTGACGGCGTGCCGTTCTCCGCGATGATTATTTCGCGCGTGCCGGTCGTCAGTTCGGGCGCGAGGCTCGCAATCAGCCGCCGAATCGAGTCGGGCCGGTTATGAGTCGCGACGATGACCGAGGTCTTCATCTTGAATGCTATTCAGTCTTGCGAAATCGCATGATGATGTTCTCGTCCATCAGCAGGCTCGCGCTGGTCATGAAACCCAGCAGTTGGCGATTGATCTCGCGCTGTGCCGGATCTTTAACCCGCCCATAAAGCATCCACGAGAATCCCGCGATCAAGGGCCACAGAATCGGCGCGAGAATGCGCGATCGGAGCTTGCGCCGGCTGCGCCCAATCGCGTCCATCCGCAGCCCCGCGCCCCATGCGATCCAATGCAGGTCGTTGAGACCCATCACATGCCAGTTGCGCCCGTCCGCGACGCGATACTTGTAAGCCAGCGGCGCGCGCCGTCCCTTGTAGTAGCCGCTCAGCAGGTAATGTATTCGCGAGCTGACGTTCAGGCGATTGGGCGTGGTGATGACGGCGACGCCTTCCGGACGCATCACGCGCGCGATTTCGCCGAGCATGTGCGGGATGTCCGCCAGATGCTCGATCACCTCGAGCATCAGCACCAGGTCGAAGCTCGCCGACCGAAACGGAAGATCGTTGTCGAGGTTGACCGCCACCCAACCGGGGTTGCGGGTGCGATACTCGGTCGAGACGACGCGCCATCCGCGCTCCGCAAGCAGCCGGCTCGACAGCCCGTCACCCGCACTGAGGTCCAGCGCCGGCGACGACGCCTCACCGACCGGCGCCGGCGCCAGCGCAATCGCGCCGCGAACCCGTTCACTCATCGTAACTGCAGATTGTGTTGCACTGGCGGCGCGCGCTCAAGATGCTCGCGCGAATCGTGGAGTACCGTCTTGAATTGGAATCATCAGCCGGTTAAACCGTATACTCTTGTCCTCGCTCGCGAGAGTGGCGGAATGGCAGACGCGCAAGGCTCAGGACCTTGTGAGCGCAAGCTCGTAGGGGTTCAAGTCCCCTCTCTCGCACCAAATCTTCACGAGTGCCCGGCGTTCGCGGCGCGGCTCATTCACGGCGCGATTCAATTGTTCGACGGGATCGCGTCAGTCGAGTCCTTGTTGCCCGTATGCTCCGGTCCGTGGCATTTGGCGACGTCAGCTTCACTGCCGCCGATAGCAGACGCAATCTCGGCGTCTGAGCGGCCCGATTGCTGCTGCAGCTTCACCACGTTGCAATCGACGTGGTCGGTGGACATCGAACTGCAACCCGAAATTCCGCCTGCCAGCAGCAACGTCCCCAGCGCGGCCGCCATCGCCAATTTGCCAAACGCGTCAGCCATTGAGATTTCTCCTCGCGAACCGAAAGAGCTTAATCCCCAAGTCCAAGCATGCGCACGATATTATCAACCGCCTCGATCTTACAAGCTGTAAATCCGCGCGGCCGCACCGGCCTCAGCGGATCGCGCTTGAGAGGCGACCGGCGGGACAATATGATTTGAGCGAAGGGCGCCCCCGCGCCCTTTTTTCGACGGAGCGACCAGGTGGAACTGCCCAAGACATTCGATTCCAAGTCCGCTGAAGAAAGATGGTTCCAGAAGTGGATCGACCTCGGCTACTTCAAGGCCGATCCCGCACGCCCGGGCAAAGTCTTCTCAGTCGTCATTCCGCCGCCTAACGTCACCGGCCAGCTCCATCTCGGCCACGCGCTCAACGTCTCGTTGCAGGACATAATCGTCCGCACGCGGCGGATGCAGGGTTACAACACACTGTGGTTACCTGGGACCGATCACGCCGGCATCGCGACGCAGAACGCCGTCGAGAAAGACCTCGCCAAGGAAGGCAAGGACCGTCACACGATGGGCCGCGACGCGTTCGTCGATCGCGTCTGGGAATGGCGCGAGACCTACGGCAACCGAATCCTCAATCAGCTGCGCCGCCTCGGCGCGTCATGCGACTGGAGCCGCGAGCGCTTCACCCTCGACGCGGGCCTCTCGCAAGCGGTGACCAAAGTCTTTGTAGATCTCTACAACAGGAAGCTTATCTATCGCGCCAAGCGGCTTATCAACTGGTGCCCGCGATGCGAAACCGCGCTGTCCGACCTCGAAGTCGATCACAAGGAAGCCGTGCCGGGCAGCCTGTGGTACATCCGCTACCCGCTCACTGACGGCACCGGCGCGATCACGATCGCGACGACGCGGCCGGAGACGATGCTCGGTGATACCGCCGTCGCCGTGAATCCCGACGACGAACGCTATAAGTCGTACGTCGGCAAGACTGTACGCCTGCCGCTGGTTGGTCGCGAGATACCGATCATTGCCGACGCGGCGATCGATCGCGAATTCGGCACCGGCGCGCTCAAAGTTACGCCTGCGCATGACCCGGTGGACTTCGAGCTAGGCAAGCGTCACAACCTCGAGCAAATTTCGATTTTCGACGGTACCGCGCACATCAACCAGAACGGCGGCGCGTATCGCGGGATGTCGCGCGAGGAAGCGCGCCAGCAAATCGTCAAGGACCTCGAAGTCGCGGGTCTGCTCGAAAAGATCGAGCCGCATACGCACGCCATCGGCGTATGCTCGCGATGCGACACTGTGGTCGAGCCGATGCTCTCCGAGCAGTGGTTCCTCAGCATGCGCGCGATGGCCGATCGCGCGATCGAAGCGGTGCGCAAGGGCGACACCACCTTCCATCCCAAGCGATGGGAGAACGTGTTTTTCAACTGGCTCGAAAACATCCACGACTGGTGTATCTCGCGCCAGCTCTGGTGGGGCCATCGGATTCCCGCCTACCGATGCGTGCGATGCGACCATCTGATTGTCGCCGCCGAGCGCCCGTCGCGATGCCCCGAGTGCGACGGCTCCGACATCGTGCAGGACGACGACGTGCTGGACACCTGGTTCAGCTCGGGCCTGTGGCCGATGTCGACCCTCGGCTGGCCCGAAGAAACCGCGGACTTCGCGCGCTACTACCCGACCAGCCTGCTGCTCACTGGCTTCGACATAATTTTTTTCTGGGTCGCGCGCATGATGATGTTCGGGCTCGAGTTCACCGACAAGGTGCCGTTCAAGGACGTGTACATCACGCCGCTGGTGCGCGACGAGCTCGGCAAGAAGATGACCAAGTCGAAGGGCAACGTCGTCGACCCACTCGACTTGATGAATCAATACGGCGCCGACGCGGTCCGCTTCACGCTGGCGCAGTTGGCGGCGCAGGGCCGCGACGTGATCCTGTCGCACGACCGCTTCGCTGCGTCGCGCGCCTTCGCCAACAAAATCTGGAACGCGGCGCGTTTCGTCATGATGAATCTGGAAGGCGCGCCGCAACCGCTGCCGAAAGTCGAGATCGTAAAGCTCGGACTTGCGGAGCGATGGATCCTGTCGCGGCTCGACGCCACCATTCGCGAAGTTAGCGGCTCGATCGACGTATTCGAATTCAACGTCGCAGCGATGAAGCTGTACGACTTCATCTGGCACGAGTTCTGTGATTGGTACATCGAGCTGTCGAAAGAGCCGCTTAAGGCCGGCGGCGAACGGCAGGCGGGCGCGCGCTGGGTGCTGATCAACGTATTCGACAGGATGCTGCGCCTGCTCCATCCGTTCATGCCGTTCGTGTCCGAAGAGATCTGGCAGGTGATTCGCCCGTACCTCGACGAGCCGAATCTCGCGCCACACTTGCCAATCGCGAAGTACCCGGAGCCGTCAGCGACGAACCCGCTATCGGCGGCAGAAGAGCTCGCGATGAATCACTGCATCGAGGCGACGGAAGCGATCAATTCGCTCCGCTCACTGCTCGGGTGGCATCCCGGCCAGCGCGTGACGGCGGTCATCAATCCGGGTAGTGGGAGCAGCGCGCAGGAAGTGGAGGGTTGGCGTTCGTATGCGATGACGCTCGCGAGAATCGAAATCTTGACGATAGGCTCGACCGACGGCGAGCGAGCTGTATCGGGCCACTTGTTGTGGGCCGATGTCGCGATTGATGCACCCGAAAACTTTGACTTCGAAGTTGCTCGTCAGAAGCTTGAGAAGCAGCTGGACGAGGTCAAGAAGCATGAAGCTCAACACGAAGCGCGCCTGAAGGACGAGCGGTTCATGACGAAGGCCGATCCTGACACCCGAGCCGAAGTAGCGCAGCGATTCGAAGACCTGAAAGCTCAGCGCAAGGTACTGACAGAGCAATTGCGCCAGTTGGAAGAACGGGCCAGACGTAAGAAGCTCGTCAAGGCGTGAGATCCGATTCACGGATGGAACTGTTCAAGCAATTCGATGCCACCGAACTCATCAAGCGCGCGCTTGCTGAGGATGTGGGGCAGGGCGATATCACGACCGCTGCGACTGTTGCGCCGGGCGCGATGGGCCGCGCGAGGATTACCGTCAAAGAGTCGCGCATGATTCTCGCCGGCGGCGTCATGATCGAGCCGGTGATGCGGCAGGCGGGTGCCGAGCCACGGATCGTCAAGCTCGCGGCCGAAGGCGCACAACTCAAGGCTGGCGATGTGCTCGCTGAAATAGACGGCCAGCTCGCGGGATTGCTAATTGGCGAGCGTACCGCGCTTAACTTCGTGCAGTTGCTCTCGGGTATCGCCACGACGACGCGCGCGTTCGTCGATGCGGTCGCGGGCACTCATGCGAAAATTATCGACACGCGCAAGACTCATCCCGGTCTGCGCGTCGTCGAGAAGTACGCGGTCCGTGTCGGCGGCGGGCACAACCATCGCCTCGGCCTCGACGGCGGCGTGCTCATCAAGGAGAACCATATCGCGGCGGCGGGCTCGGTGACGAAAGCAATTGAGGGCGCTCGCAAGATCGCACCGCATACGCTCAAGATCGAGATCGAATGCGAGATGCTCGCGCAAGTTGAAGAAGCACTTAAAGCCCGCGCCGACGCTCTTCTGCTCGACAACATGACGCTCGACAATGTCCGCAAGGCGCGCGCGCTTGCTGGACCTGAGATTCAGCTTGAAGTTTCCGGCGGCGTGACACTCGAGACCGTCCGCGCTATTGCCGAAGCAGGCGCCGATTTGATCTCGGTCGGCGCGCTGACGCATTCGGCGCGATTTCTGGATATCAGCATGAGAATCGACGCGGTCTGATTTGGCGGACGGCGGGAATTGTGAACATTTTTGCTGGGCTGACCTCGGTGTGCACAATGCTGGCGGTCGGACTGTGGTTGCCCGTTCAAGCTCAGACTACCCCGCCGGAACGACCACTGGTCCGGCTGGCGCCGCCGTTTACTGCTGACAAGCTCGCAATCCTGGCGAGTCTGCGGCAGAAGGACTTTGCGGGACTCGATTCGGAATTCGAGCGGTATCAGCAAGCTTTCGAGAAGAGCCCGATCGCAGAGCTCGACGAGGAGCTCGCCTTCAACTCGTTTGCCTGTGACGATCCATCGGTCGGAGATCTGATTGAGGAGTGGATTATCGCCAAGCCGAATTCGTTTGCCGCACACATGGCGATGAGTTCCTACTTTTCGTGGCGAGGCTGGCATACGCGGGGCCCAGCGCCAGGCGATCAGACGGAGTCCGGGCGATTCGAAAAGATGGGAAAATTTTTCGCCCAAAGCGCGCCGGAAGCGAAGATCGCATTGAAACTCAGGCCGAAACTCAGCATCGCGTATGCCGTCCTGCTGGGTGAGGCGCGCGGACAGAGCGATCAAGCGGTTCACCAAGCTTTGGAAAGCGACGCCCTTCGACAGATACCGACCAGTTTCGTGATCAGGGAGGAGGTGATGGAATCCCGTTACCCGCGCTGGGGCGGTGACCATGAACTGATGGCGGACTTCGCGCAACAGTCGCAGGCTCTCGTGCAAGAAAATCCGTATATGCACTGGCTGCTCGGCTTCATCGACGCGGATGAAGGTGAGACGCTCGCGATGCATGGTGAGTTAAGTCAGTCGATCGCCACGTTGACGCAGGCAATCCAGAAGGGCGGCGACTATTCCGGATTCTATTTCATTCGTGGCGAGAGCTACGTGCACTCCGCTTCATATGAACTGGGACTTGAGGATTTCAATCGAGCCAACGCACTGTCTCCGCAGGATCCGGATTTGCTATTTCTACGCGCCGATGTGCTGGCGCGGCTCGGGAAACCGAAGGAGGTTCTGTCAGACTTGCAGTTCCTCAGCGTCTTCGAGGCACCAACCGAGGATACTACCGAGCTTCATGATTGGGCCGTTAAGATGCGAGAGAAGGAGCAGTAGATAACTCGGCGCCAGTGAGACACTCTCTTCGCCATCCCAGGCGCTGCATGAAACTTAAAGTAATGCCTCAGAATCCATATCTTGCTATCGAACGAGGCGCGCCGGGCCGAATCGGCTGGCGAATCCATTACTTCGACGAAATCGACTCCACCCAGGAGGCGGCGCGCGAGTTGGCCGCGAGCGGCGCCGATCAGGGCACGCTGGTTATCGCCGAGCACCAGACCGCGGGGCGGGGCAGGATGGGCCGCACGTGGCATTCGCCGTCGGGCGTCAATCTCTACACGACGATAATTCTGCGGCCGCCGATTCCGCTCGCCGACGTGCCGCGCATCAGCCTCGTCGCGGGCGTCGCCGCAGCCGAGGCTCTGGAGCGCGAGGCGCCGGGAATAGTCGCGCTCAAGTGGCCCAACGACGTGTGGCTGCGTGGTCGCAAGGCCGGTGGCATAATAGCCGAGGCCGTCACCGACGCGCGTCAGAATCTCGACTCCGTGCTGCTCGGCATCGGCCTCAATATCAATCTCGCCGCCGACGACATTCCGCCCGACTTGCGCGACAAGGCGACCTCGATGCGTATCGCGACCGGGCACGCATGCGACCGAATTGCGATCGCCGATTCGCTTTTTAATTCGCTCGACTCCCGCTATATGGAAACTCTGACGCGCGGCTTCGAGGCCGTCCGTCCCGCGTGGGAGCGCTTCTCGGCGCTGACCGGCAGGCGCATCGCGATCGTAGACGGTGGGCGGCGTCAAACTGGAGTGGTGAAAGGAATCGACGGGACAGGTGCTCTGCTGCTAGACATCGGAGACCGCGTCGAGCGGATTGTCGCGGGTGAGGTGAGCGTGGAGGGGGCGTACGAGTAAGTTTATGTGAGCAACGCAAAATAACTGCATCGATCGGGGCGCGGCGCTCTGAAATCGGCGCTGGTCCCGGGCGGGCAAGCTGAGAGAGGTGAACTCCATGGCTGTGGAGGAAATCGGACGGCTTAGAACTATCGCAATCGTGGGCCAGGGCGGGACCGGCAAGACGCAGGCCGCCGACGCGATGCTCTTCACGGCGGGTGCGACGCCGAGATTGGGACGGCCTGACGACGGCTCGGCCGCGATGGACTTCGAGCCCGAAGAAACCAAGCATCACATTTCGATCAGCTCCGCGTTCAATCATCTCAACTGGAAAAAGACCGAAGTAATTTTCGCCGATACTCCCGGCTACACCGCCTTCCTGCCTGAGACGCTCACGACTCTGCGCGCGGTGGACGGCGTCGTCATGTTGATAAGCCCGGGCGCGGACACCAAGGTCGAGTCCGAAAAAATCTGGGCCGCGACCGAAGACCTCAAGCTGCCGCGGATCGCATTCGTGTCGCGGCTCGATCGCGAACGCTCCAGCTTCGACGCCGCGCTCAAGGATCTCGATAAGGTGCTCGGCGCGCGCGCCGTCGCGCTCACGATCCCGATTGGCGAGGAGCTGGGCTTCAAGGGCGTGGTCGACGTGCTCGCGATGAAGGCGCTGACCTACGCTGACGCCAGCGGCAAATTCAAGGAAGAGGAATTGTCCGCCGAGCTCAAGGCCCAGGCGGAAGCGGCGCGCACCGCATTGTTCGAAGCGGTCGCGGAGACCGACGACGCGCTGCTCGAGAAATATCTCGACCAGGGCACTCTCGACGACGCTGAAGTTCGTGCGGCGCTGCGTGCGGCCGTCGTCGAGCGCAAGATCACGCCGGTGTTCTGCGGATCAGGCGCGAAGAATATCGGTATCGCGCCGCTGCTCGACGCTGTCACGACCTATCTACCCGCGCCCAACGAGCGCCCGCCGGTTGAATGCCAGAATCCCAGCACTGGCGAACCTGTCAGCCGTGCGGCGGATCCAGCGGCGCCGTTCGCCGCGCTGGTCTTCAAGACGATCATCGATCCATTCGCCGGCAAGCTTTCTATCTTCCGCATCATTTCGGGCCGCGCTTCGACCGATGCCGGCGTCCTCAACTCGACGCGCGAATCGAAAGAGCGCTTCGGGCAGCTGCTGCGCCTCGAGGGCAAGAAGCAGTCGCCCATCGCCAGCGCGATCGCTGGCGAAATCGTCGCTGTCGCCAAGCTGAAAGACACCACCACCGGCGACACTCTGTGCGACGAGAAGGCGCCCGTGCTCGTGATGCCGCCGCTGACGCGTCCCAATGGCGTTATCTCTTTCGCCATTCGTCCTAAGACCAAGGGCGACGAAGAGAAATCATCAGCGGCGTTGCAGAAGCTGATCGAGGAGGATCTCGCGCTCGAGATGCATCGCGATGCGCAAACCCACGACATCATTTTGTCGGGCACCGGCCAGATGCATATCGAAATCACGGTCGAGAAACTGCGGCGGAAATTCAACGTCGACGTCGAGTTGCAGGCGCCCAAGGTTCCTTACAAGGAAACGATCAAGGGACGCGCCGAGGCGCAGGGCAAATACAAACGCCAGTCCGGCGGCCGCGGTCAATACGGCGATTGCTGGCTGAAGATCGAGCCGATGCCGCGCGGCAAGGGCTTCGAATTCGTCGACAATATCGTCGGCGGCGTCATCCCGCGCAACTTCATTCCTTCGGTCGAAAAGGGCGTGCGCAACACTCTGCCCGACGGATTCCTGGCCGGCTATCCGATGGTGGACGTGCGGGTCACCGTCTTCGACGGCAGCTATCACGACGTCGATTCGTCGGACATGGCGTTTCAGATCGCGGCCTCGATGGGCTTCAAGGCGTGCCTCGAAAAGGCCCGGCCAATCATTCTCGAACCGATCGTCGCGGTCGAAGTTGCGTGTCCCGACGAATGCATGGGCGACGTGATTGGCGATCTGAACTCGCGCCGCGGCAAGGTCCTCGGCATGGACAGCAAGGGCAACGGTCAGGTTATCAAGGCGCAGGTGCCGATGTCGGAGGTGCTGAAGTACGCGCCGGATCTGCGCTCGATCACGTCGGGTCGCGGCTCCTTCGAGCAGCATTTCTCGCATTACGAGGAGGCGCCTGCGCCCGTCGCCGACAAAATTATCAAGGAGACGAACGCTGCGCGCGAGGCCGCCGGCGCCAAGTCTGGTAGTCACGCGCACGCGCACGCATAACGTGGTGGGGAGGGCAGGGCGGCCTGGGTATTTCCTGGGCCGCCCCTCTTGTACAATCGGTGCAGGTCGTTTCCGCGATGGCGCCGATAGGAAAAACCCTGGTCTTCGCCGGTATCGCGATCGTGCTCGTGGGACTGGCGCTGTGGGGATTATCGTCGGTGCCGTTTGTTGGCAGGCTGCCCGGCGACATCTATATCAGGCGCGGCAACTTCACCTTCTACTTCCCGCTCGCCACCTGCATTTTGATCAGCATCGCTGCGACGATATTCTTTTCGCTGATGAGGCGTTGACGAATTGGCAGCGGCAAAATCCGAAAAATCGGTAAGCCCGCATCGGCTGGCGGAGCGCAAGCGGCGCCGCCGCGAGCTGATCGCCGTCGGCGTGGCCGGCGCGACCCTCGTTGCGTTCGTGTTCGCGCAGACCGAGTTGCCGCCGCTCACGCGCCACACCTCGCTGGTCTCGAACCTCGCAGTCATCTCGCTCTTCAACCTGAGCTTTTTGCTGCTCGGCCTGATGCTGTTCCTGGTCGGACGCAATCTCGCCAAGGTCATCTTCGAACGCCGCCGCGGATTGATCGGATCGAAGTTCCAGGTGCGGCTGGTCGCCGGATTCATCGCCGTCGCACTGATTCCCAGCGCGTTCCTGCTCTACGTCTCGGGCGTTTTCCTGCACGCCGACATCAACAGCTGGTTCAATCCCGAGTACGAACAAATTCTCAATGACTCGCTCGAGATCGCGAAGACCTACTATCTCAACTCCGCGAACAACGCCTCGCATTTCGCGCGCGTGCTGGCCGAGCAAATCGCGGCGCAGGGCTTGCTCGCGCCTGGCAAGCACGAGCAGCTGAAAGATTTCATCAACCGGCAGCAGGAGGAGTACAACCTCGGCACCATCGAGGTGTTCTCGGCCGATCGCAAGCTGCTGCTCATCGACATCAGCCCGAAAACGCCTACCGGCATCGGCGCGTCGCCCGATTCGCCGATTATTTCGCAAACGCTGAAGGGGCAAACGCTCACGCGCACCGACCGGCTCGGCAGCGCCGACGTGATTCGCGGCTCCGCGCCGATTTACGTTTCGAACGAAACCGACAACGTGCTGGGCGCCGTGCTGGTCGATTACTATCTGCCGCAAAGCCTCGCGACGCGCGCGACCAACATCTCTCGAGTGTCCGAGGATTACTTCCAGCTGCGCATCCTCCGCCAGCCCATCATGAACAGCTACCTGCTGACGCTGGTGCTGATCGGGCTCGTGGTCGTGTCGCTGGCGAGCTGGTTCGGAATTTTTCTCTCGCGCGGAATCACCGGCCCGATCAAAATGCTCGCGCGCGGCACTCAAGCCATTGCCGGTGGCGATCTCAATTTCCGCATCCCGGCAGTCGGCGACGACGAGATCGGCCAGCTGGTCGATTCGTTCAACCAGATGACTGCCGACCTGCGCGCTTCCGCCGCTGAGCTCGAGCGCCGCCGCCAGTACACTGAGACCCTGTTGCGCAACGTGTCGGCCGGCGTCGTCGGTCTCGACCACGACGGCGTCGTCACCGCCATCAATCCGTGCGCCGAACGGCTGCTCGACCTCAAGGCTGCCGACTCGATCGGCCGCAACTACCAGGGCGCGTTCCCGCCCGCTCTTGCCCGCGCGCTCGACGACGTGTTCGCCTTCGCGACACGCCCGCGCGAGGCTCGCTCGACCATCAAGCTCGAAGTGGCGGGCGCCGAGACCGAGCTGATGATGACCGCGAGTCCGCTCGGCGACGCGCCCAACGAGCCAGCCGGGACGGTGCTGTTTTTCGAGGACGTCAGCCAGATTGCCAAGGTCGAGCGGATGGAGGCGTGGCGCGAAGTCGCGCGCCGAATCGCGCACGAGATCAAGAATCCGCTGACTCCGATCCAGCTTTCGGCCGAGCGTCTGCGGCGCCAGCTCGGCGCGCGCCCCGGAATCGAATCCACCCTGGTAGAAGAATGCACCAAGACGATTATCGGCGAAGTCGAGGATCTGAAGCGCCTGGTGAATGAGTTCTCGGCGTTCGCGCGGATGCCTCATCTGAATCCCGTTCCCGGCGACATCAACGCGCTCGCTGCCGAGACCGTCGCGAATTTCCGCGAGGCGAATCCCAACGTTGAATTCGTGCTCGCGCTCGATCCCGGGATTCCGCTCATTCCAATCGATCGCGACGCGATGAAGCGCGCGCTGGTCAACCTGCTCGACAACGCCGTCGCGGCCGTCACTGCCATCACGCATAACGGCGCCGGTCCCAAAATCGAAGTGCGCAGCTATGGACCGATCAACTCGATCGTAACGCTCGAAGTTGCGGACAACGGCCCGGGGATCGATCCGCGCCTGCGCACGCGCATCTTCGAGCCGTACTATTCGAGCAAGAAAGGCGGGACCGGACTCGGCCTCGCGATCGTTTCCGCGGTCGTCACCGACCATCATGGCTTTGTCCGCGTGGCCGATAACCGGCCGCGAGGAAGTAGATTTGTGCTGGAATTTCCTGTTAAAATGCAGCAATTCGCGAAGGCAACCGCTTGATGCGACCCTCACCGCGCCGAATCGAGGCGCGCTCTCCGGAGAAATTTCAACGTGAATGAAACCGTGCTGGTGGTGGATGATGAGGAGCGGATTCGGTCTTCATTGCGCGGAATTCTGAGCGACGAAGGCTTTCGGGTCGTCGATACCGGCCACGCGCCGGGCGTGATGGATCTCATCGCGCGCGAGAGTCCGGCTGTCGTTCTGCTCGACGTGTGGATGCCCGAGATGGACGGCATCGAGTTGCTGCGCCTGATCAAATCCGAGCAGCCGCGCGTGCCGGTGATAATGATCTCGGGCCATGCCAACATCCAGAACGCGGTCGCAGCGACCAGGCTCGGCGCCGCCGACTTCATTCAGAAGCCATTCTCGGTCAGCGGCTTGCTCGCATCGATCGCGCGTGCGCTCGAAGGCGATTCCGCCGGCCCCGATCCCGCCAACGCGCGCGGCATGAGCGCCGAGGTCCGCGCCGCCGGCCGCAAGGCTATCCGCGCCGGCGCGACTCCGCAGCGCACCGTCGCACGCTCGATCGTGATGGGCGGGCAGGGACTTCACACGGGCCTCAAGACGGGAGTCATCTTGCATCCTGCGCCGGCGGGCTTCGGCATCGTGTTCACCTCACTCGCCGACGAAACCGCCATTCCCGTTTCCTTCGACAACGTCACCGACACGGGCTACAACACCACGCTCACCAGCGGCGGCCGCTCGGTCCGCACGGTAGAGCATCTGCTGTCGGCGCTCAACGCATTCGGAATCACCAACCTGCTCATCAAGACCGACGACGAGGTGCCCGCGCTCGACGGCTCGGCGCTCGAGTTCTGCAAGCAGTTGGGTGAAGTGGGGCTCACCGAGCAGGACGCGATCGTCCAACCGATCAAAATCAAGCGTCCGATCGCGATTGGCGAGGAGGGCGCGGGACGCGAGTTCATAAAAGCCACGCCCGCCCCACATCTGATCATCGACTACACGCTCGACTATCCCAAACCGATCGGCGTGCAGCAGTTGCACTTCGAGCTGACCTCGAGCGACGCATACATGCGTGAAATCGCGCCCGCGCGCACCTTCGGTTTCGTCGCCGAGTTCCGCAAACTCAACCAGCTCGGCCTCGGCAGCGGCGCCCGCCTGGACAACGCAATCCTCGTCGACGATGACAAAGTCGTGAATACTACCCTGCGCTTCGCCGACGAATTCGCGCGCCACAAGGTCCTCGACCTCATAGGCGACCTCTACCTGCTGGGCCGTCCGTTGCACGCGCACATAACGGCGTCAAAGACAGGCCACTCCGACAACCTGGCGCTGGTGAAAGCAGTCTACGCATCGCTCCAGAGCTGAATCTCCTCTCCTTGTCAGGGAGAGGATTAAGGTGAGGGTCCTTATGTAGCGCGCGATTCTTTCGGGCGCGATTCAAGATTCTGCCTCTGCATGCAAATCTCAACTTGGAACTCAAAGGAAAAGTAGCACTCGTAACCGGCGCCGGACGCCGCATCGGACGCGCAGTGGCACTGAGCTTCGCCGGGCGCGGCGCGACGGTCGCAGTTCATTACTATACGTCGCGAGCCGAAGCGGACACAGTCGTCGCCGAAATCGCACGCGAGCGCGGCACAGCAAAGGCCTTCCACGCGAACCTCGAGCACATCGCCGAAATCGAGCAGATGGTTGCCGCCGTGCTCGACGCCTTCGGCCGCATCGACATCCTGATCAACTCCGCCTCGATCTTCGCACCGACTCCGCTCGAACAAATCACCGAGCGCGACTGGGACGCGAACCTCGACATCAACCTCAAGGCGCCGTTCTTTCTCTCGAAGCTCGCCGGCGCTGCGATGCGCCGGCAGGGCGCGGGAAAAATCGTCAACCTCGGCGATTGGGCCGGCATCCGCCCCTACAAGGACTACCTGCCGTACGCTGTATCGAAGAGCGGCCTGATAGGTCTCACCAAGTCGCTGGCGAAGGAACTGGCCCCCGAAGTCCAGGTCAACTGCATCGCACTGGGCATGGTGATGCCGCCCGAGGACTATGACGACGCCGAGGTAGCGCGGCTGGTCAAGCGCACGCTGACCCAAAAGATGGGGTCGCCCGAGGACGTAGCTCGCGCCGTAGTCTTCTTCTGCGAAACCGACTACGCAACCGGCGCAATCCTGAACCTGGAAGGCGGCCGCCTCCTCGTCTAAGTTCCGTGCCTCCATTCGCCACTCGCGATTAGATCGCCAATCTCAGGCCTTCTTTAGTTCGGCTTCAAGAATCCTTTGGGCGGCATAGAGTTGCTCGCGGGAAATCTCACGGTGCAAAATCCGTTTAAACTTGAATAGACGGCTCACATATGAGTCCAATCCGATTCTTGCAAATTCGGGATGAGCAGTTCCTCTGAAGTGTCCGCGAGAGAGGTTGGCCAATACGTCTGCCGCCTGAACTGGGATGAACTCTGACTGATTCGCCAGAACAAATCGCGGATCGTCTGAAATCAGATGGCTTTGGCCAAAGTTGGTTTTTAGCCAAAGGTCGTGGCGCTTCTTCAGAGACGCTTGAAGTTTTTTGGTCGTGCATCCGAAAAAGATCGCCAACTTTTCATCTCGAATTCTACGATCATACGCTCCTATGATTCCGTGCAGTTTAGAGGCGTCAAATTTAGAGTACATATAATCGGCAAGCAGAACGTATGGGTCATATTCCTTCCGAACCTCATCGGACAAGATTGAATCGTACTCATCTCGCGGCAGTTGCCAACTAAATCCATTCGGTCCGAACTCTTCGATCACACCTACGAACCGGTCAATACACTGGCGAAAATCTGCATCGCTCCAGTTCTTGTACGGTCTTAGACGCTTCTCATTTTTCGTCGTTATTTTAGTGTGATTTGCGGCGCTCAAAAAATCCGTCATGTGAAAAGCGGGCAGTCTAAATTTATCCAGAGCCTTCGCCCATTGTCTTTTGAAGGGTTTCCATTCTTCCTCTTTCGCCCAGAAGCCGGCTACCACGACGAAATCAAATGGCTCATTTGGGTCCATTCCGCTTTCGTCTATGTAGAACTGCAGCACGACCAGCGTTAGGGGTTAGCTTCCTCAGGCGCGGGCTGAGTGTCCTCGCCCTTCGCCTCGGTGCCCTTCGGCAGAGTCTTGAACTCTATCTTCGCGCCCTTCGCGAGCTTCTTGAGCAGCCCCTTGACGACCGTGTCTTCATTCTCGTCGAGGAGGAACAGCGCGATCTTCGCCTTCACATCCGACAGCGGCGCATTCGTCTCGCCGCGCCGCGCGACCACCTTGATAAAGCTGTAGCCGAGATTCGATTCGAGGATCTCCGTCAGCTGCCCGACCGGCGTCGCGAACACCATCTTGTCGACCACCGGCGGCAATTGCCCGGGCCGAAAGTAACCGAGGTCGCCGCCCTTGGCCGCAGACTCCGTGTCCTCCGAGTTCTGTTTCGCGATTGCCGCGAAGTCATTGTTCTTCTGCGCTTCTTTGTAAATCTTGATTATCTTTTCGGCCGCCGCTTTTTTCTGCGCATCGGTCGCGTTGGGCGGCAGCTTCACGGCGATATGCGCGATTTGCACCTCGCCCGGATCCTTCACGAACAGATCGCGATGCTGATCGTAGTAAGCTTGGATCTGCGCCTCGGTCGGTTGCACGTGATGCGTACGAAATTCGTCGTCGAGCATCTTCTCGATCATCATCGAGCCGCGCACCTCGTTCATCAGTTGCGCGTCCGGCGCACTGCTCGCCGGAGCCGGTTGACCTTCGCCGCCCGCAATCTGGAACTGGCGCGCGCGCTGCGCCACCTCGCCATCGGGAATCGTGATCTTGAGCCGCGCGGCCTCCTGCAGCAGCAGTTGCCGATTGATTAGGTTCTCGCTCGCATCGCGAAACACCGCGTTGGATTCTTCGGTGCTGGTCGCGTTGATCATCTGCGCTTCGGTCTTCGCATAGTCGGCGATTTCCGCCGCTGTAATCGGCGCACCGTTGACCGTCACCACCACCGGGTCTTTCGGATTGGGCTTGACCAGCGGCAGGATACCGAGGAAGCGTTGCTGCCAGTTGAGGCCGGACTCGCCCAGTTGCGCGCGGGCCGGATAGGCAGTTGCAACTGCGGCGACAATCGCGAGAATCAGACTGGCAATCGACCAAGGCTTTCGGCTGATGCGGCTCAATTCAATTCCCCACTTATTTCTGCGTTGCGCGCCGCGATGAGGCAGTTGCGCACGGTCAGCATGATCTTCGCGATAATCGCGAGCGTCGTCGCGGTTGTCGCCGGCTTCATCTTGTTCTTCGTAATCGAACCGCCATTCCTCGCTTCGATTTTTCTGGCCTCCGCTTCAATCGCCATCGGATGCTTCGTGCTGACCGGCATCGCCGCCTACTTCGGCCCGTGATCGGATACACCGCACCGCGGCACCATCGCGACGCGATACGCAGTTCGACACGGTGGGCCCGGCGCGAAATAGTGCGCGACCCCTGCCGAGTCACCGCGCATGAAAATCAAACTCGACGACCGCGTCCCATAATTATCGAGATGCAAACAGAGCGCATTCGGCCTGCCGGTGGCAATCGCGACCCGCGAATCAAGCTGAGTATTGTGGTCAGCCAGCAAGGTACCCAACGCTGCGCGCTGACCGATCGGATCGCGCTGGAAGTCGGCGCGATTCCCAAGCTCCGCAAACTTCCCGTAGGACGCGCTGATCTTCGGGCACTCAAAATCATCGACGTCGAGATTCGACAGCAAATGGAGTCCCGGCTTCAGCTCAACCACTTCGATTGACGCACCGCGATTGTAAGCGACGAAGGCCTGCTCGCGCGAAACCATCAGCAGGTTGAACGGATTGTAGTTCGACCCGCGCTCGCGGCCGGCGAACTCTGCCGCTTCCGCCGCAGTCCGGCGCCGCAACGCGTCGAGGCACAACAGCCCGCGCGATCGCGCATTCGGATTCGCGCCATTCTCGGCGCGCCGATTCAGCAGTCCCGCCACGATGCCGTGCTCGCTGATCCCAAGCCAGGTACCGCCGGCGCGCAGATCCTTCCCGCCCACAACATGCGGATGCTCAAGCAAGGTAGTAGGGTCGTCAGCCGGCCGCTCAAGAAACTCATCACGATTAGCGGCGATCACGACCGGATAATCGTGCGTAGCCCGAAAATAAATAGCCAGCGTGCACATCCTACAAAATTGGCAGCCCGCGACACTCCCGCACAAGACCCTTTTCTGTCTCCTCTCCCTGTTAGGGAGAGGATGAAGCTGAGGGTCCGATTACAGCGCTACGCGCGATTCAGAATTCTGCTCATCATCAACTATGCGACTTTGATACAGTCGCCTAGTGATTGCGGGTGAGCGATTCGAGACGATCGTTATTGGCGCCGGCGTCGTCGGCAGTTCGGTCGCGATGGGCCTGGCGGAGCGCGGACTCAAAGCGCTCGCCGTCGATATCGATCTAAGCGGCCGTCTCAGCTCGAGCGAAAAGAATGCGGGCGGCGTGCGCGCCACCTGGTGGCAGCGGGTGAACATCGCGCTGTGCCGCGCGTCGATCGAGTACTATCAGCGCGTGCGCGACGAGGTCGGCTTCCGGCAGAAGGGTTATCTCTGGCTCTACGATGAGGAGACGTTCGCGCGCGCCGTCGAACACATTGCGCTCCAGCGCGAACTCGGCCATCCGATCGAGGCGCTCACTCCGGGCGAGGTCAATCGCCGCGTGCCCGAAATCGACAAGCTCGACGGTATCGCGGGCGCCACGTTCTCGCCCGCCGACGGGCTCATCAATCCCAATCTGCTCAAGGAGCACTACCGCGCGCGCGCGCTGAAACACGGCGCCCAGTTTCTCGATCGTACTTACGTCGTCGCAATCGACGCGTCCTCATCGGAAGTGCGCCTCCAGTGCTGGCAATCCGACGAGCCGCACACCGACGAAGGCCTTGTCCGCATGATGACCCAGGACGGCCCCGGCGAAGCCGAAACCGGTCGCGTCTTTGAACTGACGACGGACGCGATCGTCGTCGCCGGCGGCGCATGGTCGCCGACCGCGATGAAGTTGCTGGGGCTGCGCAACTGGACCGAGCCGATTCGCCGCCAGGTCAGCATCGTCGACAACCGTGAGACCAATCTCGCCAACTACGGCATGATCGTCGATACCTCGGGCGTGTATTTTCACAACGAAGGCGCGCACATCCTCGCCGGATACTCGCCGCCCGACGAGCCGCCCGGTTACCATTTCAACTACGACGGCGAGCCGTTCTTCCTGAGCGAGATCTGGCCGCGTCTGTTCGCGCGGATGTCCTCGATGGAGCGTCTGCGCCACGTCACCGGATGGGCGGGGCTCTACGAGGTCAGTCCCGACCGCAGCGCGATCGTCGGGCGCGCCGCGCCAACCAAATCCGTCTACGAAGCGCACTCATTCAGCGGCCGTGGCGTGATGCAATCCTACGGCGCCGGCCAGGCCCTCGCCGACCTGATCGCGAATGGCAAGTACGGCGCCTTCGACGCATCGGCCCTGTCGCGCGAGCGCTTCGACCGCGGCGAGCAAGTCTGGGAAGAACTGCACATTTGAACGCCCGCGCCCTACCGAGCGTTAAATTGGGTTTCCTCGCCTTAACTCGGCGTGATATTTAAACTAATCCGCGCGGGGCTTGCCCCTTCAGCTTCCGCTGTCGAGGAGGATTGATGTTTTCATCGATCGAGGACGTAATCGAGCGATTCGCCAAGAACAATTATATTGCCAGTCGGCGAATCGCCACTGTCATCTACCTGGCAAGCGAAATGCGCAAGCCCATCCTGGTTGAAGGCCCCGCCGGCGTCGGCAAAACCGACCTCGCCAAAGTGCTGTCCGCGTCGCTCGGCTTCGAGATGATTCGCCTCCAGTGCTACGAGGGCCTCGACGAGGGCAAGGCGCTCTACGAATGGGAGTACGCAAAGCAGCTCCTTTACACGCAGATTCTTAAAGACAAAATCAGTGAAGTGCTGGTGGGCGCCAAAGGCCTCACCGAAGCGGTCGATCGAATCGCCGCGCAGGACGAAGTATTTTTCTCCGAGCGCTTCGTGCTGCCGCGCCCGCTGCTCAAAGCTATCTCGAGCGAACAGCCGTCGGTCCTGCTGATCGACGAAATCGACAAGGCCGACGCCGAGTTCGAGGCCTTCCTGCTCGAGCTGCTGTCCGATTTCCAGGTGACGGTGCCCGAGCTCGGTACACTGAAGGCCAAGCACATCCCGCTGGTCGTGCTGACCTCGAACAATGCGCGCGAAATGTCCGACGCGCTCAAGCGTCGATGCCTCCATCTGTACATCGACTTTCCCGATCGCGCGCAGGAACTTGCGATTGTCAAGCTCAAGGTGCCCGAGGCCGCCGGCAAGCTGGCCGAAGAAGTGGTGACCGTCGTGCAATCGCTGCGCAAGCTCGATCTCAAGAAGACGCCGGGCATCAGCGAGACTCTCGATTGGGTCAAGGCGCTCACGTTGCTGAACGTGAACAGCCTCGACCAGGAACTCGTCACCGAGACGCTCGACACGATCGTCAAGTACGAGGGCGACGTGCGCAAGGCGCAGGAAGAGCTCAAGGACTATGTGCGCCGCGTGCGCGCGCGCCGCGGCACCGAAGCCGGCAGCGACAAGGATTTGCTCAACTGATCACGCGACCGCAGGTAGGGTAGGGCACCTCACACCATGCAGGAAAAACTCGTCGAATTTGCGAATCTGCTGCGCGAGAACGGCGTGCGCGTCTCGCTGGCGGAAACGCTCGACGCCTTCAGCGCCTCCGAAGTCACCGGCCTCAACGAGCGCGACGCGTTCCGCGCTGCGCTGCGAGCCACGATGGTCAAGCGGGCCAGCGAATTGCCGGTGTTCGAGGAGCTGTTCGACATCTACTTCTCCGGCCTCGGCGAGATTATCAAGCAGGCAAGCTCGGCCGTGCAGAACGCGCTCTCGATGTCCGATCAGGAATTTCAGAAATTCCTGGACGAAGTCGAGAAGATGCTCCAGAAAGAGGGCAAGAATCTTTCCGAGCTGGCCAAGCAACTGCTGCAGAATAACTCGGGCGAGATGGAGCGCAAGATTCGCGAGGCGTCGCGCGCCGTCAAGCTGCAGGGGATCGAGCGCACTATCGAGGAAAATTATTTCGCGCGCGCGCTCGCGCGCCAGCTGGGGCTGGACAAGATCGAAGCCGAGATCAAGGAGCTGCGCGAGCAGCTCGAGAAGATGGATATCGGCTCCGAGCTCAAAGCCAAGATGGAAGAGTACCTCGAACGCCGGCTCAAGGCGCTCGATGATATTATCCGCCGCTACGTTCGGATGGAGCGCGAGAAGCGCGACATCAAGCAGAAGGAAGATCAGCGCCTCAATCAGATTGGCGAGAAGAGCTTCTATTACCTGACCGAAGACGAGCTCAAGAAAATGAACGAGGCGGTGACGCGCCTCGCGCAGCGCCTGAAGAATGTGCTCACCGTGCGCCGCAAACGCTCGAAGAAGGGCCGCTTCGATATCAAGCGCACGTTGCGGCAGAACCTCGCGTACGGCGGCGTGCCGTTCAAGCTGCGCTTCGAGAAACGCAAGAAGGAAAAGCCACAGGTCGTGATCCTCTGCGACGTCTCCGACTCGGTGCGCAATGCGTCGCGCTTCATGCTGCAGTTCGTCTACTCGCTGCAGGATCTCTACTCGCGCGTGCGCAGCTTTATTTTCGTCGCCGATATCGGCGAGGTGACCGAATGCTTCCGCAACAACGACGCCAAGGAAGCGCTCGACGTCGCGCTCAAGGGCGATATCATCAACGTGTACGCGCATTCGAACTTCGGCTACGCGTTCCGCAACTTCGTCACCGATCATCTCGGCTCGGTGAACAAGCGCACGACCGTGATCGTGCTCGGCGACGCGCGCAACAATTACAACCTGCCGCACGATTGGTGCTTGCGTGAAATCCGCCAGCGCGCCAAAAGAGTGATCTGGCTTAATCCTGAGAGCCGCAACACGTGGGGCTTCGGCGACAGCGAAATGGATCGCTACGCTCCGCACTGCGACCTGGTGGAAGAGTGCCGCAATCTCAACCAGCTTTACCGCGTGGTCGATCGCTTGGTCGCAAGCTGACGGACTCGATCGTCGGGGCTGCGCAGCTTGTTCGGTTGACCACCCGGCGTCTTTGGGCCAAGATATTCGCATCGGGGGCCGTGCGGAATCTCGATTCGAAACCGCGCCCACTCGAAGAGAAAAGGTTTAAGAGCGCCTCTATGGCTGGTCACAGGGAAGATTTCATTTTGATGATCGTGGGCGGGATTACGCTTGACCCGTCGACCAAGATGCCGATCGTCGTGCTGAAAGACCCCGACAACAAGCTCAATCTGCACATCTGGATCGGTCCGCTCGAAGCGACCGCGATGGCGACTGAGCTCGAGGGCATCAAGCCGCAGCGCCCGATGACTCACGACCTGCTGCGCAACCTGATGACCGAGTTCGGCGCGACGGTCGAGTCGGCCGAGATCACCGAGCTGCGCGAGAATACATACTTCGCGCGAATCCTGGTGAAGACGCGCGACGGCAAGGCGCTCGAAATCGACTCGCGGCCGAGCGACGCGATCGCGCTGGCGTTGCGAACCAAGTCGCCCATCTACGTCGCCAAGAAAGTGCTCGAAGCATCGAGCGAGCTGCATGAATCCCAGGGCGAGCCGCAGACTTCGGATCAGAATCTCGCCGGTGTGTCGCGCGACAAATGGTCCGAGATCCTCGAGCGGATGTCGCCCGAGGATTTCAAATACAAGATGTAAGGGCGCTACCGCGCTAATCCCTCTGGTCCTCTGCCGGGCGGCGCCCGCTGGAGCATTCGATGCCGCCGACTACTCATCGCCGAAAAATAACGCAAAAAGAACTCAAGGCGCCCGACGAGCTGACGACGCTGGTCGACAGCGCACGCGATTTCCTGGTTAACAATCTCAACCAGGTTCTGATCTCAGCCGGGGTTGTCGCGCTGGTCGGCGCGATCGTGATTAGCGTGTACTACTACGAACGCCATCGCGACAATCTCGCGGCGGCTCAGTTCTACAGTGCAATCACCGCGCTCAATGGCGGCAAGAACAAAGATGCCGAAGCGCAGTTCAAGCAGCTCGCCGATGATGAGCCGGGGCGCCGGCTCGGACGTCTCTCACGCTTCTATCTCGCCAGTGCATATATTGCCGACGGCGATCTCCCCAATGCGCGCGATTCGCTGGTAGCGTTTTTAGCCGAGGAGCGTGACCCGCTGTTCCGCAGCCTTGCGCTGACGAACCTCGCGGTCGTTTATGAGCGCATGGCGGAATGGACGAAAGCTGCGAGCGCATATCAACAGGCGGCGGCGGATCCGGGACCCGAGCAGGTAAGGGCGGAGCTGGGCGTCGCACGGATGCTCGCCAAGTCGGGTGACAAGCAGGGCGCGATCGCCGCCTATCGCAGCTTTCTCAACGCGCATCCATTCGCGCAGCAACGGCAGGACGTGGTCGAGTCGTTGGCGCTGCTCGGCGCGCCTGCAGACATCCCGCCGCCACCGTCCGCGTCAGCGGGACCGCAGCCGGTCGTCATTCACTAATCAGTTAGCGTTCCACTAGTTCGCCGCGGCCGTGGGCGTTTTTCCCTCGAGCTCCGAGCTAATCACGAACTCCAGAATCTTTCCGTCGGGCAGTCCCACCACCGGGATGCCGTTGACGAAGAAGGTCGGCGTCGACGACACGTGAATCGAGTTGCCGTCGAGCTGATCCTGTTTGATGCGCGCCTCGGTCTGCGGATTGGCCATGCATGCTTTCAGTGAAGGCGCGTCGAGCTTATGCTCCTTCGCCAGCTTGTCGACGTTGTCCTGCAGGTTGTTCACGTTGATCGATCCCTGGTTGGTGTAGAAGTAGCGCGCGAAATCCCAGAAGGTGGCAGGGTTCTGCAGCCGTGCGCACTCGGCCGCCTCGGCGGCTTTGATCGCCCACGGATGCACGTTGAGCGGGTAGGCTTTGAAAATAACCTTCACCTTACCCTTGTAGGTCGAATTGACCAGGGCCTCGATGACGCTGAAGGCGTGTGCGCAGAACGGACACTCGAAGTCGGCGAATTCGACGATCGTCACCGGTGCGTCGGCCGGTCCCTGCGTCGGGCGATCGTCGAGCGTCACAGCGCCCATGTTAACCCGTCCCCACGGCTCAGCGCCGAGGTCGAGATATTGTCCGATGATCGCCTTGTCTTCATTTTTATCGAAGAAAATCATGGCCGTGATGCTCTGACCCTGGTCGTTCTTCACGGTCAATTGGCGCGCGAGCAGGCCCGTGATCGGGGTCTTGAAGGCAGGGCCGAGCGTGACCAACTCGGCGCTGGGAATCTTAAAGTGCTTCTGTAGATAAATCTTCAATGCCGCATCTTTGGCAGCGTCAGTTGCTACTGGAGCGCCACCGGCAGGGGAGGCATTCTGCGCGCGCGCGGCGCCCGCGCCGAGTAATGCGATCGCGATGAAAGCGAAAACGGATGCCATCCTTCTAGGGTAGTTCAGCTTCGCATAAGAAGTATTATGTAAACTACGCAGTTTGGTTAAAAGTTGAAAAAGGCCTGAAATCATTAGTGCTCCAACGCTCCTGGATTCGAGTTGGTTCTATCCGGCTCAGATTACGATCTCGATTATGAACAAAGAAACTCCCCGCTAGAAGTGAGAAAGGAAGACGGCACATTACTAGCGAATCGCGACCACTCCGTACAGCGCGCGTTCAGTTCAGCTAATCGCGGCCGCCGCGGACGGCGCCTGGTTCCTTCTTGGGCGGTGCGGGCTTGTGGCCTAGCGCCCTGCGCGCGACGAAATTGCGCGGGGCCATCTTCAGCACTTCTTCGTAGTAAGCAACCGCGGTGAGGGTTCGGTCCAGCGCTGCTGCGCACTGACCCAGCGCAAGCAGCAGCTCGACACCGACGGCGCCGAACTCGCGCGCGCGCTTGAGCGCGGCGAACGCCTCGGCGAATTTTTCTTGCTCGGCCAGCGCCAAGCCGAGCCGCATAATGGCTTCCGCGTTCAACGGATCGAGGTCGAGCGCGTCGCGATAGGTCGAGAGCGCCGAGCGCCGCGCTCCTTTTTCGTATAAATCGCGCGCCGCGGCAGCCATCCGCGCGCCCTCTTCGGGCCATCCGCGGGATTCGACTTCCACGGTTATTTCGCCGTGCGAGACCTCCGCCTTGACCAGTTTCAGCTTCTCGCCCAGGTATTCGCGAAGGCGCTCGAGTACCGCATCACCGTTGGTTTCCGGCGATTCGAGAAATGCGAGCCCGACCGGATCGCCGACATGATCGATACGCCGGATCACGAGCGAGCGCCGCCCGCGCGGCTTTCTCGACGGTGGCTGCTGGTCAGACGCGCTCATTGGGATCGAACAGTTTGCGATATTCGTCGAGCGCGAAGCGGTCCGTCATGCCGGCAATGTAATCGGCGACGGCGCGCGAAATCGGCTCGCCGTAGCGATCCGCGCGCGCGACCACGTGCTCAGGCATCTGGCGCGGCTCGGTCATGTAAGTTTGAAACAGCGCCGCGAGCACCCTGCCCGCTTTCTCGGTCATCCGGCTGACGCGGTAGTGCCGATACAATCGATCGCGCATCACTTGCTTGATTTCGTTGACCTTCGCGCCCATCGCGGAGCCGAACGACGCCAGTGCCCTGCCCGCTTTGCGCACGTCCTCGACGCTGCGAATATTGTTGCGCTCGAGTTCGCCGGCGAGATTGCTCATCAGGTCGGTGGACATCGCGTCGATCATTCTGATGACGGTCTGGTAGCGAATCACGCGCATCTCGGCCGACGGAGAGCCGTCGCGCGCTGCGGCAGCCGACTCGCGGAACAGCGCCGACGCGTTGAGCTCCTCGACCGTCAGCATCTGCGCCTTCAGGCCATCGTCGACGTCGTGCGCTAGGTACGCGATTTCGTCGGCCAGGTCGACGATTTGGGCCTCGAGGCAAGGATAGGTGCTGGGGTCGAATTCCTGTGCGGCGGGACGGTTCTGGAAATGTGAATGCTTGATGATTCCCTCGCGGACCTCGAAGCTCAGATTGAGTCCGCGAAAATTCGGGTAGCGAATCTCGATCCAATCGACGGTGCGCAGGCTCTGCGCGTTGTGATCGAAGCCGCCGTACGGCGCCATCAGCTCGTTGAGAATTTTCTCTCCCGCATGGCCGAACGGTGTATGCCCGAGATCGTGCGCGAGCGCCACCGCTTCGGCGAGTTCCTCGTTGAGGCCGAGTGCGCGCGCCGCAGTGCGCGCGATTTGCGCGGCTTCCAGCGTATGCGTCAGGCGAGTGCGGTAGTAATCGCCCTCGTGATTCACGAAGACCTGGGTTTTGTATTCGAGGCGGCGAAATGCGGCCGAATGAATGATGCGGTCGCGATCGCGCGCAAAGACGGTGCGCATCGGATGCTCGGGTTCGGGAAATCGGCGCCCGCGACTGGCCCGCGGCGCCATCGCATATGGCGCCAGCACGCGCGCCGCTATCTCCTCGAGCTCCTGCCTCGTCCGCAGCATTACCTTCAACAGCCGAGATGCTACCACGCCGCCGACGGCGCTCGAAGCGCTCAGCTCGACATCGGTCAACATGCGCAGTCTTACGCGCGGGGCCGGGCGTTTCTATAATCGCATGCGGTGGTTGAGGTGCGTGGTATTGGAAACTGCGGCGCGGTCTGGCGAATCGTCCTGGCGTTCGCGATAAGCGCACTCGTCGCTGCTTGCGCGACTTCCCAACCCGCGCAGCAACCGCCTCTCCCGCCGCTTGCTCCAGCGCCTCAATCAACTCAGACGCCGCAGGTTGTCGGCATGGCGTCATGGTACGGCCCGGGTTTCCACGGTCACAAAAATGCGGCCGGTGGAGTCTACGACCAGGAGGATATGACGGCTGCTTCGATCGCGTTTCCGTTGGGCAGCCGCGTGATGGTCACGAATCTCGAGAATGGCCTCTCGGTCGAGGTGACGATCACCGACCGCGGGCCGTTCGTGAAGGGACGCATGATCGATCTCTCGCATCGAGCGGCCCGGATGATCGGGATGCTCGGTCCGGGCACGGCGCGCGTGCGCATCGCGCTCATCAGCAAACCTGCCGGCACTCGGGACGTCGGCGCGCCGCTGCGCTATTGGGTGCAGGTCGGTTCCTTTTCCGATCGACACAACGCTGAGCAGGTACGCGAGCGGTTGGCCTCCGCCTACGATGACGTCCACGTCGTCGACGTCCTTGATGCTGCGCAACGCCGCTATTACCGTGTACGTATGGGCGCGTTCGCGAGTCGGTCGGCAGCCGAGGCGCGCGCGGCCGATTCCACAAGATTTGGATTGCCAGTTGTAATCATCACCGAATGACCAGCCGCGTCCGCCATTTTTCTCGACGGCTCTGGTGGCCAATCTGTGCCGTCGCAGCGCTTCTGTTCCTGCGCGCATGCGCTTACTCGCTGGTCAACGGCGACCGCGTCAATTCGCAGGAATCCGCAAAAATCGAGGCCGGCATCCAGGAGGTTCGCCAGCTTCGCTTCAAGCGGCCGGTCCCGCTCGTCGTCAAAACTCCAGACGAGGCCGAGGCAATGATGGAAGCGGACCTGATGCGCGACTACACGGACAACCAGCTCAAGGCTGATGCCGTGGCCGGCGCGCTCACCGGTCTGTATCCCGCGGGACTCGATCTCAAGGCCGCGTCGCTTAAGCTGCTCAAGAGCCAGGTCGCGGGCTTCTACGATCCGCACGGCAAGGAAATGGTGCTGGTCAAGGGAGGCGCCGATCTTGGCCTCTGGAACAGCGCGGCAGAGTTTATGATTCAGCGCGACGTCGTCGGCGAGATGCTACTCGCGCACGAACTGACGCATGCGCTGCAGGATCAGAACTTCGACCTCGAATCGAGTCTCGACAAGGTGAAGGACAACGACGATCGCAGCCTCGCGCTCAAGTCCGTAGCCGAGGGTGACGCGACCATCGCCGGCTTCGCCTACGCGGCCGGCCGCATGGACGACAG
>Ga0210391_10000778_pt1 | contig 31208 bp, 26 predicted proteins | sample IncBWC12OmetaG_FD_160573 | JGI IMG/M metagenome (GOLD analysis project Ga0210391, IMG submission 160573) | Forest soil microbial communities from Barre Woods Harvard Forest LTER site, Petersham, Massachusetts, United States - Inc-BW-C-12-O ... | reverse complement strand
TATCGAAGTATCGGAACGGCTTGGGGGAGGGCTTACCGAGCAGACTTTGGGCGATTCTACGACCTGCATAGCGACCTTGTTTAATCGCCACTTGGGCGACACCCGGCAGTGGTTTTCCGTCCTGTTCAAGGGAAGCTGTATCTCCGACTACATATATGTCTGGATATCCGGGAACAGTGAGGTCGTTTTGAATGCGGACGCGGCCGGCGCGGTCCGTCTCTACGTTCAGCCATTTACCAGCTGGTGAAGGAGCCACTCCTGCAGTCCAGATGACGACTTTGCTTGCGATACGTTCCCCGCCGACAACAACCCCGCCAGCGTCAATTCGGTCAACACTGTGTCCCAAGCGCACTTCTACGCCAAGATGTTCCAACCGGCGCTTGGCCGCCTCGGAGAGCTCTGAAGCGAAAGTCCCCAAGACTCGGGGCGCCATGTCTACCAGCACAATGCGCGTCGTCGACAAGTTGATTCGGCGGAACTCTTCTTTCAAACTGGTTCGTACTAGAACTGCTAGTGATGAGGCAAGCTCTACGCCAGTGGGACCTGCCCCGACCAACACAAAGGTCAGAAGATCCTGGCGCCGGCTCGGATCGTCCTCCGCTTCTGCTTGTTCGAATGCTTTTAGAACCTTGTTGCGGATACGAACGGCGTCAGCGAGTCCCTTCAAACCGGGCGCAAACTCTGCAAACTCATCGTGCCCAAAATAACTGTGCGCGACTCCTGTTGCGATCACCAAGATGTCGTAACCGAGCGCAGCGTCCTTATGGTCTTCATTGCTAGCGTAGACAAACTTTGCGTCTTTATTGATTCCGCTGACTTCGCCCAGAAATACGGTCGTATTTGGCTGATTCTTCAGAAGTCCCCGGATCGGAGCTGCGATCTGAGAGGGCGAAAGCACCGTTGTGGCCACCTGATAGAGCAGAGGCTGAAAGAGATTGTGATTCGTTCGATCAATCACCAGGACATCGGCGTTCGCATACCTAAGGGCCTTAGCGGCAGCGAGCCCTGCAAAACCGCCGCCGATAATAACGATTCTCTCCATTCAGTGCCTCGTTCTGTGACTGTTCACGGTACTCTCATCCAACTGCTGGTCAATCACGCAACGGGATTCGCAAGGGCAATCGCGATTTGACCATGGCTCGGATATCTCGGTTTTCGAAAACCGAGCGTTGGCGCTCCTGTGTTTCTCGAAGCACAACATCCACCATTACCCAGGCTAAGTCGTCAGCGCGAACGACCTGGTTCGGAAACAACAATCGAAACACGGGATAGACCGCGCGTAATAGCCGGTAACTGAAAGTTGGTTCCTTTCGGGGCTGCACAGGGTAGATGTATGCGGGCCGGAATAGATAAATGTACGGGAAACCGGCCGCAAGTAATGCCTTCTCGGCCAGTCCCTTGTAGCGTGCGAACGCAAGTCGGCTTCGTCCCGTTTGGTCGGCGCCATTTCCGCTCAAAAACGAGAACGCGGCATTCGGGCTGCTCTTACGGAGAACTCGCGCGAACTCGATCGTGTAGTCGGCGGTTATGGCACGAAGCTCTGCGTCTGACACTGAACCGGTGTATGTCCCCAAACAATACACCGCCGCGTCCTGGTCCGAAAGTGCATCCGTGAGCGCGGAACAGTCCGCGAAGTTTTGATGCAGAACTTCTTTCAGCTTGGGGTGCGAAATGCCCAGCTTCTTGCGGCCAATCGAAGTCACGCTTTCGACAGCGGGGTTATCGAGCGCATAGCGCAGAGCATATCCACCCACCATTCCAGTCGCTCCCACAATCACGAGACGCTTTTGGCTGACGGCGGAAACACCCATCGATGTGTTCGAACCCGCGTTGTTAGTCGCTGTCATGACAGAATGCGCTCTTCGATCCAGTCCACGTACAGCAGGCGCTCCGCAAACAGCCATCCACCGTCTTGCTTCACGAATGTGTCGTAATAGCGGAGCGCCGCGATCATGAGCTTTCGATTCACGCCGTCAAGGGTGAGGTGGTGGGGCATGCAATAAGTTTCTGCTGTACCTCGGTCATCGGCCAGAGTGAGGATCGTGGTCTGTCCAAGGAGGTGCATGGTCGCGGCATACTTGTTCAGATCTGCAAAGACTGGAGCCAAAGCCTCGCGGGAATTGAGTTCCTGTGACGGTTTCGGGTCGTTGGCGTTCATGTACACGACGAAGTGAGTGTCGACGGTAAAGAGCGCCATCTGACCTTTTGCATCGCGACGATCGGCGCAATGCGCATAGGCCTCGACGAGTTCGCGTATGGCGAGTCGATCGGCGACTTCGTTGGGAGAGATACTGACGTGCTTGCTCATGAATGCCTCCTCTTATTCGTCTTGTTCAGGCTCACTCAAGGATAGCTTTTGGCTCAAGAAAGGCCTGGATCCCGTATTTGCCATATTCGCGGCCGACACCCGAGTACTTGAATCCGCCCCAAGGCGCCTGCGGATCATCAGTCATGTTATTGATCACCACGCGGCCGGCCCGTAGCTGAGAGGCAACACGACGTGCACGCTCAAGGTCGGTCCCCATGACGGCGGAGTGAAGACCGTATTTGGAGTCATTCGCAATGCGGATCGCTTCATCTTCGTCGTCATAGGCGATCACACTGAGGACAGGACCAAAAATCTCTTCCTGGGCGATCGCCATGTCATTTTTCACATTGACGAACACCGTAGGCTTCACGAAGTAGCCCGCGTCGAGACCCTTCGGATGTCCTTCTCCGCCGACCAATACTTCAGCACCCTCTTCAATTCCTTTGCGAATGTAGGATTCCACTCGCTCATACTGCTTTTGCGACACCATTGGTCCAACCATGATGTTGGGATCGGCCGGATCCCCGACCGTAAAGGCACGCATCCCTTCCTGTATCGCCTGCTTCACCTCGTCGAGCCGGTTCTTAGGCACGAGAAGCCGCGTACCGGCAGCGCAAGCTTGACCACTATTCAAGAACGCCAAGATAAGTGCCGATGGAATGGCCTTGTCGAGCGCGGCATCATCCAGCACAATTGTCGGTGACTTCCCGCCCAACTCGAGCGTGACGCGCTTCATTGTCGCGGCGCCATCGCGCATAATGGTTGCACCCACGGCCACCGAGCCCGTGAACGAAATTTTTGCGACATCGGGATTGCGAACCAGTTCAGCGCCGACGGTAGTGCCGAGGCCGTTGACCACGTTGTAAACGCCGTTTGGCAGGCCGGCCGCATTGAGCGCTTCAACCATTACCCGAGTCTGCAGCGAACTCATCTCGCTGGGCTTGATAACGACCGTGCAACCGGCTGCTACAGCAGATGCCAGCTTGAGACAAATGAAGAGTGCGTTCGCGTTCCATGCGGTAATCAGACCGGCGACGCCGACAGGTTCCAGGGTGACCGTCGTCTTGCCCCAGCTCTGTTTCAACGGAAGCTCTTGAAGTCCTTTTTCAGCGGCTGCAAAAGCGTTAACGCCCGACTCCACAATCAGCCGGGCAAACTTGGCGACTCCGCCGTACTCCTCAACCATCACGTCTGTCAGATCGTCGATGCGGGCTGAGACAGCCTCGTGTAACTGGCGCAAGTAACGAGAGCGCTCTTCTTTCATTGTCCGGCTGAAGCTGGCGAATGCACGCTTTGCCACCGCTATGGCGCGTCGCGTATCTTCCTCGTCGCCCAGAGTGACGCGGGCGATCACTCTCCCGTTGGTCGGTTTGATAATGTCCATGACTTCGCGGCCATGGGATTCAACGAATGCTCCATCAATGTAGTGTGTGGTTATGGTTCTAATCGCGTCTTTCTCGGTGATGGTTGCCATCGCCTCTCCTGGTACGAATATTTACGGTGTTCATACTGCTTGGAATGCAAGCCGAATTCCGTGATAAGCTAACGGCTTCATCCTCCTATATCATTGCCGGATAAGCACTTAGGCAACACGAAACGTGTTTGGGTGCGGCATGAAATTGCCAGTGTCAGTCTGTTGACAGCGCTTTTCATCGGCCTTTAGCAGCGCTTCGGGCAAAGTCTCTGGGCCCTCTCGGCGTGCCTTTTTTATTTTTCTCGAAGGCGATCCGCTCCACGGCCTGAGATCAATGTGGGGTGAGGGGAATCTGTTTTCCAGTAGCCGGAACGCTCACCAGATCGCTTTATCGGCGAACTGAATTTCCCGAAAACGACACCTGACCGATACTGGCCAATACCTGTATGGCGCGACTGCAAGCTTCGTGAACCTGGGAAGCTGAGCAGCCGAGAAGAAGAGCGCACTCGCTTTTCCGGTAGCGCTCCAGAACACACATTACGAAAACAAAGCGTTCGAAGTCTGGAAGCCTTAATACAGCCTCGGCATCGAAATGTCGGGCCGGACTGCTCGACTGCTGATTGTGAGAGAAAACTGATCGCAGCGACGACGAATTGGAACTCAGTCGCGGCTGGAGTTCACGAATTGCGCTTTCCACGATAACGCGCTTCGTCCAAGCACGTGCCCATTGCCTGAACACGCGGGTCTCATTGGCACAGCGCTCAATACCGGCTACAAAACACGTTTCTCCTTTCTGGGGATCTCCCATAAGGAGAAAGGAAAGCTGATAAAGAGGATTCAGATCCTCGTCGAAAATCCGGAGAAACTCCTCGGCAGTCGCGTACTGATTTTCAGCGCTTTCAGATATTCGAGTGCCGGCCCGCCCAGCCATTTATTAACCTCTCGGGACTTTCTTGCTCGCGTATCGCGCAACCTGTTTCAAACCCTGGTTCACATCTTGAGGGAGCCGGATTTTTCCGCAAACCCAGCACATGCAGGGCACCTGCCAAACCTCTCCAGCTGCAAGTGCAAGGACTGCAATGCCGCCGTTCAGAAGGCTGTGCGTCAATCGTTGACACTGTTGAGGCAATTTGACAGTGCACCACGTTCAGTAAAAGGAGATCGACTGAAAACTGGCACCTCGAATGTCTAATTTTCGTTAGTCGCCGCCCTTGAGACCGCGGACAAAGTCCTGGGCACTGGCGTCAGCAGTTTCTCAATCGCTCGTTCCATCGTGTGGCTCATTTCTGACACCACCGTAGGAACGTCGTGTTGGTTGACAACTCCGACTTCCGAAACAGCTTTACTCCAAACAATCGTGCCAGTGTCACGTCTAGTCATCTGGGCGGAGACTGCGACCTCGACCTTGACGCCGCCTTCATAGTCAATTTCCTCAAGCTTCTCCAATCGCCCGCTGACCACGTAATCAGCGTCGGGTTGACCGTCGTAGTGCTTTACGCGCGAAAAGGTTCCTGCAGCGCCAAGGCGAGCGATGATCGAGTCGGTGACAAATTGACAGGGGTCAATCGCCCAATGGTGATAGGCATAGAAACCGATTTGTTCTGGAGATGGTTTGTACACGATGGCCCCCTGCCTCAAGTAGGCGGGCGCGCGGAATTCGCGGATCGCCACCGAAGTGTGGGCGTTTTCCGCGGCTGGCGGATCAGGCGGCGCAGGCAGGTTGAGAGTGTAGTAGTTCGTACGCCCTACCTTGCCCGCGCAGCCAGTCAAGACAGCGAGAGTTGAAACCGCAATGATGGTAATAGCCAGATTTCTTTTCATGCTTGATCTCCGATGAAACTGGAAGGTTGCGACGAAGCTAGTCTTGGTTCCACTCATTTATTTCGGCACCTTGCGGTCTTCCGGTTGCTTGATTCGAACAAGACTCCACGGACGCTGTTTCACCGAGTCCGTCAACTCGTCCAGGTTTTCCGTCGCAGTCCGCAAGTGTTCGATCGTGTCATCGATCTTGTAATCATTGGCCCGCACCAGCACCTGCATATCTGCCAGCAATTGTTTCGCTTGCAACAGCGCGCTTTGCAGGTTAGACAAGTCATTGCGGAGCGGTTCACGTAGATCGCTTACTGTGCCATTCACGTTTTGAATGGTTTCGTCAGCATGCTGACTGAGAGTGTTTAATTCATCAGTCAGATGGTCGATCTTTGGACGGTCAGTCGCTATCATCGCGTTGACGTTATCCAGGACGGCCTGCAACTTTTGCTGGTTGGCTTTGCCGGTCACCATATTCAGATTCGCCAGCAGCGTCCGCGCATCTCCGCTGATCCCTCCCAGTTCCCCCCGAACCTCAGTGATCAGCCCGTTTGCGTTATCGGCAACACCTGCCATTTTGTCGGTAATCTCGTCCAAACTCGCGCCCTCTTGCGATGCGATGATCGACCCCGGTGGAAGCCGCCGAGCATCATTGCTGCCCGTTGTGATGGACAGTGCTGCCCCACTCATCACGCTGACAAGCCCTAACTTGGCTACCGATTTCTCGTTTAGCGGGGTGTTTTCCTTCACGTCCAACAGAATTTCGATCTTGGTCGGATCTGATGTCCAAGGCCGGACCGCTGTTATTTTCCCCACGTTGATTCCCCCGAAGAGGACTTGGGCGCCCGGCTCTATTCCGCCAGCGTAGCGAAGATAGGTGCGGTATGGAACGGTATGGCCATTAAGCTGCGCGTTGACCAGGTGGACAATCGTGAACGCCAGGACCGACGCGCATGCAAGGACAAAGGCTCCGACTTTTGCTTCTGTGGTCACTGGTATGCCTCCGAAGAGTTCAGGTATTTTTCGAAGTGCGCGGCTACTGCCGACGTTTTCGCTATGTCTTCGGGTATCCGATCCAGAAACTGCCGCACACGGGGGTTCTGGCTGGCTTTGATTTGATCTTTTGTACCGACCGAGCTGAATGAGCCCTGATAGAGCATGGCGATACGGTCGGCGATGCGGAACGCGCTTGGTAGTTCGTGGGTCACCACAATCACCGTCATCTGTAAGGTCTCCTTGAGCAGCAAAATCAGTTCGTCGAGTTCTGCAGCAACGATCGGATCAAGCCCGGCCGATGGCTCATCGAGCACAAGGATTTCAGGGCCTAACGCCAGCGCCCGCGCGACCGCCGCACGTTTCTTCATGCCGCCGGAAAGCTCCTGGGGAAGCCGCTTGCCGTGGTCCGCAAGGCCAACCGCGGCCAACTTTATCCAAACCACCAGTTCTATGATTGAAGGTGCAAGCCGCGTATGTTCACGCAGCGGCAAAGCAACGTTATCTTCGATGTTCAACGAGTTGAACAAAGCCGCGCTTTGGAAGGCCACTCCGATCGAGCGATGCATTTTCTTCAAATCCGACTTTGAGCAACGGGTAATGTCCGTTCCGTTCACGTGGATGCTGCCCGACTTGGGGCGCTCCAGTCCGATGATCTGGCGCAACAACGTGCTCTTTCCGCAGCCACTGCCGCCCAACAAGACCATCGTTTCCCCATGCTCGATGTCGAGATTCAATCCATTCAGCACTCGGAGACCGTCGTACTCCACCACAAGATCGCGAACGGAAATGATTGGCATCAGTGTTTCCCCGTGAAGTAAAAGATGGCGGTGAAAATCGCATCCGCAACAATGACCAGGAACGTCGACTTCACAACAGCACTCGTGGTGGAGCGACCAACCGAGTCTGGACCTCCGTGAACACGGAAGCCTTCCAGGCATCCAACCTGCGCAATAATGGTCCCGAAGACAACGCTCTTTATGAGCCCCATAACTACGTCGCGCAAGTCGATGGCCTCGAACGCATAGTGGAGGTACAACGCGGGCATCAAGCGAGTGCTGAAGAACATGAACAAGCCCCCAGCCAAAATGCCACAAACATTCGCGACAACGCTGAGGCAAGGAACCGCAATCAAAGCGGCCAGATACTTGGGTGCGAGCACAAACTCTATAGGCTCGAGCGCCATGACGCGGAGGGAATCGAGTTCCTCGGTCACTTTCATAGTCCCAATCTCAGCCGCAAAAGCGGAGCCGGATCGTCCACTTACGGCAATTGCCGTCATCAACGGGCCGAGTTCGCGCGTGAAACCGACTGCGACCAGGTCAACTACGTAACGTAAGGCCCCAAATCGCCGAAGCTCTGACGCCCCTTGCATGGCGAAAATGAATCCCGTGCATATGGACATCAACGACACCATCGGCATCGCATCAACACCGATTTCCAGCATCTGTCTCACGGCAGCCCGCCAGCGGTAGCGATTCCCGACAAAGGGAAGCGATTGCAACATCGCTCGCAGTGTGGCCCACCACTGAATGTTCAGACTTCCGACGTAGTCGAGATGTTCGATTGTTTTTTCGCCGACATTTTCAAGAACATTTGCCATCACGCCACCCCCTTGCCGCCGTGAATTGTCTCGAATAGTGGAAGCAGCCCAGTGACCTCGAACAGCCGCAGCACAGAACCATGCAGTCCTTGCAAATGGAGACGAATCTGGCGAGGGCCTGCGATTTTAAGGGCTTCAACTAGCGTCGCGATTCCTGACGCTTCAATATGGTTGACGTCACTCAGGTCGACGGTGACCGCATGAACTGATTGTTTGCCCGATAGAATGGCTAGAAGGCAATCCCGAATATCGGGCGACGAATCGACATCGATGCGCCCATTCAACCGGACGATGACCTCCGTGTCGTTGTGATCCACTGCAATTGCGAGGTGGCTGCTTGGAGTGCTTTCGTGACTTTTCAAACGTTGACCTCTCTCACCCGTTCTGCGCGGCATAGCCGCAAGATCCTCAGTCATGTCCATGCCGTACAGCTATTCCATTGTTTCGATTTCATTCGCGAGGGGTGCTTTGGCAATGAAACGCTTCAAGCTTTACTGCTGCCAGCCACCTCCCAGTGCTTCATACAACTGAACCAGCGCCAATAATTCATTCTGGCGTGCCTGTACGACGGCAAGTTCCGCAGAGAAAGCGTTAGTCTCGTTCGTCAGGACTTCCAAATAACCCGTAACGCCGCCGGTATAACGCATGTGGGAGAGACGGGCCGCATCCTGCGCCGACTGGAACAGAAATTCTTCCTGTGTTCGGAATTCGTGCGTTTTGCGGTATGCGATCAGGGCATCGGAGACGCTGCGAAACGCCGTCTGAATGGATTGCTGGTAGACGAGGAGCGCCGTTTCTCGACGCGCCTCGGCCAGACGCACTCCAGAGCGAAGCCTGCCCGCCGTAAAGATGGGCTGCGTTAGAGAGGCACCAAAACTCCATGCCCCCGCGGGGCCAGTGAATAAGTTGCTCAGAGCGGAACTCTGAAATCCACCTGTTCCACTGAGCGAGATCTGAGGGAAATATGCTGCCCGCGCAACGCCGATTTCGGCGTTTGCGGCAATCAATTGCCCTTCCGCCTCTCGAATGTCAGGCCGGCGCTCCAGCAACGCCGAAGGAAGCCCCGCTGGAATTTCCGGCAGCTGGCGTTGCTCGGTTAGAGTTTGCCCCCGGGGTACGTCACCGGGATTTTGGCCGAGAAGAATGCTGAGCAAGTTTTCCTGTTGCTCGATTTGCTGTTCCAAAGACGGCACTTCAGCGCTTGCGGTAAAAACCAACTGCTCGGCCTGGCGCACGTCCAGTAGAGAGGTCGCCCCCCCGTCCGCCAGAACTCGCGTCAGCCGCAATGATTCCTGCCGGGAATTAAGCGTACGTTTTGAAATTTCCAGCTGTAGATCCAATGCTCGCAGTTGAAAGTAGGCGGCGGCCACATCGGCCACAAGAGTCGAAACAACCTCCTGTTGAGCCCATTGACTCGCAAGAAGATTGGCTCGCGCGGCTTCCGTCGCGCGTCGATATTGGCCCCAGAAATCGAGTGCCCAAACGGCAGACGTATTCATCTGGCCTGTACTCGTTTCAAATGCCGGAAGGAACTTCGATTGGGCCGAGCGGACATCAGTAATGGTCGAACCGCCACTCAGCGTCGGAAATTGATCGGCACGCGTGATCCCTAGCTGCGCCTGAGCTTCGAGGACGTGGGATGCCGCTATGCGCAAGTCGTAATTCTGCTGAAGCGCGGTGTGGATTAGCGTGCGCAGTTGCTCGTCCTGAAATACTTCCCACCACTTCTGGTCCCCAAGAGAGGCGATTTGCGGATGTGCGGCCTGTTCGGGAGCCGCTCCCCGAAAAGAGCCAGGCACCACGACCGTAGGTCTCTTATATCTGGGACCCACGGTACACCCGACGTTCAGAAGGGCCGCGGCTGTCAATAACATAACGCAACGTTTCATGCTAGTCGCCCTCGGCCGGTGCGGCTTCGGGTGCGGCGAACCCTTGGCGCTGCTCACCCGCACCGGACCACTTCTCGACGAGACAAAAGACCGCAGGAATGAAGAAAATGCCGATGAGGCTCGCAGCCAACATGCCTCCGATGACCGTTGTACCCATGATCTGGCGAGCCACAGCTCCGGCTCCGGAGGCCGTCCAGAGTGGGACCGTGCCCAGAATGAAGGCGAATGAGGTCATCAGAATGGGGCGAAGCCGCAGGCGCGCTCCCTCCAGCGCCGCATCCTGCAAATGTTTGCCGTGCTCATATTGTTCTTTCGCAAACTCCACGATCAGGATCGCGTTCTTGGCTGCCAAGCCGATCAACATCACCAGACCGATTTGCGAATACACGTCGCTTTCGATCTGTACCATGTAACCGGGAAGGAAGGCGCCCAACAGCGTCCGGCGCAACCACAAAACGAAGAAAGCTCCGAAGACCGCAACTGGCGTACTAAGAAGCACGCTAAAGGGAAGCGACCAGCTCTCATACAACGCAGCGAGAATCAGGAAGACGAAGAGAAGCGAGAATCCGAAAATTGCAGATGCCGGAACTCCCTCCTGTGCTTTCTTTTCCTGATACGACATTCCGAGATAGTCGAAGCCCATTTGTGGCGGCATCGTTTTCCGGAAAACCTCTTCCAGGGTAGCCATGGCTTGGCCCGCGCTATAGCCAGGAGCTGCGGCACCATTGATTTGGGCAGCTCGATACTCGTTGAACCGCATCGTGAATTCCGGACCTGGGCGTGGCTCGAAGCGGGTGATGGACGCCAGCGGCACCATTTCGCCGCGATTGTTTCGCACGTAAAACTGGCCGGCATTTTCCGCCGTGGTTCGATAGTCGCCCTCGGCCTCGACATAAACCTGCCATTGCCGTCCGAAACGGTTGAAATAGTTGACGAACAGCCCGCCCATGAATGTCTGCAAGGTTTGGTATACGTCCCGGAGCGACACTCCCTGCTTCAGGACTTTCTCGCGGTCCACATCCGCGTACAGCTGGGGCACGCTGGCCAGAGACGTGGTGCTCAGACCCATCAGTTCGGGGCGCTTCCTGGCCTCGGTAAGAAAGGTCTGGAGATTCGAGGAAAGAGAATTGAGATCCATACCAGCGCGATCTTCAAGCACGAAAGTGAATCCGCCAGAGGTCCCAACTCCGGGAATGGCCGGAGGGGAGAAAGAAAATGCCACGCCTTCCGGCAACGAAAACAGTGCCTCATTGAGGCGTTCCTTGATGGCTTGGAGTTGTACCGAACGTGATGTGCGATCGTCCCAAGGCTTCAGCGTGACGAAAAAGAACGCGTTATAGCTGGTGCGCACCGCGCTCAACAAGCTGTAGCCGACAACACTGTTGGTGTGCTCAATTCCCGGCGTTCTGGCCAGAACGTTCTCGATTTTCGCGGCTACCTCGTCGGTTCGCTGCAGAGACGCGGCGGTTGGAAGTTGCAGGTTGACATACAGATAACCCAGGTCTTCATCCGGAAGAAAGCTTGAAGGGACTTTGCTCCCAAAGAAGCCGGCCGCGACGGCAAAACCCGCCAGTAAGATCAATGCAATTGCGGTCTTGCGAATCAGAACACCGCAGAGTCGCACGTATGCCTCTGTGGCTTCGGCAAAGATACGGTTGAACCAGTCGAAAAACCGCCTGAGCGGCCCGCCAGTGGAGGTCTTCGGACGCAGCAAAAGTGCAGCCAGGGCGGGGCTCAGCATCAACGCATTGAAGGCTGACAATACGACTGACACGGCGATCGTAACGGCAAATTGCTGGTACAGCCGCCCGGTGATTCCGGGAATGAATGCGGTAGGAATAAAGACGGCCGCGAGGACGAGAGCGATTCCAATGACGGGCCCGGAAATCTCTTCCATCGCTTTCAGTGCCGCCGCTTTCGGTGCGAGGCCCTCCTCGATATGCCGCTCTACCGCTTCCACCACGACAATGGCATCGTCCACAACGAGCCCGATGGCGAGCACCAGTCCAAACAAGGAAAGCGTATTGATCGAGAAGCCGAACAGGGGAAAGAACATGAAGGTGCCCACCAGCGATACGGGCACGGCAAGCAATGGGATCAGCGTCGCGCGCCAGCCTTGCAGAAAGATGAAAACAACAATGAGCACAAGAACAATGGCAATTACCAGCGTCAGGATGATCTCTTTCATCCCCTGGTTAACGGCCTCCGTTGTGTCCAGCGAGACAACGTAGTCCACGTCCTGCGGGAGCCGACCCTTCAGCTCAGCCATCAGCTTCTTGATGCCATCTGCGGTTTGCACCGCGTTTGAACCGGGGAGTTGGTAGGCTGCAACGATAGCTGCCGCTTTCCCATCCAGGCGGCTCACCATGTTGTAGCTCTGTGCGCCCAACTCTACGCGCGCGACATCCTTCACCCGGACTATCGCCCCGCCGGGCGATTCGCGCACAATGACCTCTTCGAACTCTTCCGGCGAGGTAAGGCGGCCTTGCGCCCGCACGGAATAGGTGAACTGTTGCCCCTTGGGGACGGGTTCGCTGCCCACCTGTCCCGCTGGGTTCACGGCATTTTGCGTCTGGATAGCGGAAACGATCTCGGGAACGGTGATCGCCAGCTTCGCGAGCCGGTCCGGCTTCACCCAGAGCCGCATCGCGTACTGACCCGCACCGAAAACCTGGACATTTCCGACACCATAGGACCGGTTGATTTGATCGGCCAGATTTATGTAGGCGTAGTTGGCGAGGAAGCGCGCGTCGTAAGTGCCATGCGGCGAGTAGAGGGTGATCAGCATCAGCGGAGCGGTTACCGTCTTCTGGACCGTCACGCCGTAATTGGTGACATCAGTCGGAAGCTGAGACGCTGCCTGCGTCTGGCGCATTTGCGTCAGCACCAGATCAGTATTCGGGTCGGTCTTCACGTCGTAGTCCACGGTCAGGCGTGAGAGTCCGTCGGCCGTGGAGTTCAGCGAGTACATGTAGTTCATATTGTCCACGCCGCTCATTTGCTGCTCAATGGGCGTCGACACAGACTGCTCGATGGTCTGTGCATCCGCACCAATATAAGTGGCGAGCACTTGAATCTCCGGCGGGACGATATTGGGAAACTGGGCGACCGGAAGGATGGCGATGGTGACCGCTCCAACGATCACCATCAGGATTGCGATGACCATGGCCACGATGGGACGGTTGATGAAAAACTTGGACACGGCTTACTCGCCTTTCGCCGACTCGGTCTGTTTGATTCTCACGGTCGAGCCCCCTTGCACTTTCTGTAGTCCCTCCACAATCACGAGTTCGCCTGGCTTAACGCCGCTTTCGATGATCCAGGCTTGGCCGACGCGCTCCCCGACACTCACTGGCCTGATACTTACCTTGTTCTCACTCCCGACCACCGCCAACTGATAAGCTCCTTGCAATTCGCTCACAGCCTTCTGCGGCACAACCAGCGCGCCACGCCGCAGTTCGGGCGCAGCCCGCAGACGCCCGAACTGTCCGGGACGAAGGATGTTATGGGGATTGGAAAAGGAGCAGACGAGCTGAATAGTACCGGTGGTTGTGTCCACCTGGCGGTTGGTGAGCAGGCCGATACCCTTGTGCGGATAAGTCGATCCGTCGGCTAGAATCAGGTCGAACGGGGGCCCGCCGGAAGGAATCTCCTTTTGCGCCTGGGCATTAATTCTCTCAGCGAAGTGAAGGTACTCCTGTTCGCTGATTGAGAAGTACGCTTTGATAGGATCAATCTGCGAGACGGACGTCAGAACCGTCGTCGGATTGACGAGATTTCCGATTTGTACTTGGGCGATTCCCGCGATGCCATCTACCAGCGATTTCACGTCGGTGAAATCGAGGTTCAGCCGGGCCTGTTCCACCTGCGCTTCCCCGGCCTTGACCGCCGCCTTGGCCGCCTGGTTCGCTTGTATGTCGTTATCCAACTGGCTCTGCGCAATGGCGCGTGCTTTGGCCAGCGGAGTATCCCGGCCAACGTCCATTTCAGTTTTCCCAAGTTGTGCCTGAGCCTGTGCCAACTGGGCGTTTGCCTGGTCGAGCAGTGCTTGAAGAGGGCGCGGATCAATCTTAAAAAGAATTTGTCCCTTGCGCACAAACGAACCTTCTTTGTACTTTTGCGCGACGATGTATCCCGTCACTTGAGCCTGAATCTGCGCGTTTACGTAGCCGTCGAGCGTTGCCACCCATTCGCTGAAAATGGGGACGTCCTTCTGCACTACCTTGGCGACTTCCACTTCTGGAGTAGGAACTGCGGGCGAGGCATTCGTTCTTCCACAACCTGCCATTAGAGACATGGTCGCCAGCAGGAGAGTCAGAACGACGCGGGTGGCCGTCGGGCACCGATGGCGTAGATGCGATTCAGAAAATCGCCTTCCCCGCAACTTCGATAACTCGCCGACGATTTTGTTCACCGCTTCAATCCTTCCAAAGTTGGGTTGCACCCTACTTTCGCAATTCTTCTGCCATACAATTGAGCCTGTAAACCATGGTTTTCCTGCGGTGGCGATCCACATTCCAGTACCAGACGTGACCAAACGTGAACAGTGGCAGGATCCTGACACTTGAGGCTCCGGGTCAATCGAACGCGCTGCGGAATTCATGTAGCGAGTAGGAGGAGGCTGAGTATTGATTGCAACGCACTTGCTTTTTGCGCAACGTCCATTAGAAGGCGGTTGATCAATTGAGGTCAGCAGCAGGAGCGATATTGATGCGGTGGACGATTGCGCAAATGGCGGTGCTCTCAGCTATCGTAGAGTGGCGCTTCTTATCGCCTGGTGGACGGTTGCCGAAAGCCCTCAGCTGTGTTTAACAGACTCGATTGCTGGACAGTCTGTCGAGGGCCTGATCGCGATTAGTCTCCTCGGAACGAAAAATTCGGTGCTTTTTCATACGGGCGACTAGCGTAGTGCGCTTCAAACCCAATCTTGCGGCTGCGCCATATGGTCCGCCGACCACCCATCCCGATGCCTCTAAAGCTCTTACAATCATGGCGCGCTCGGAGTCGCAAAGCGTTGTACTCGCAGGAAAGCCAATAATCGAGGCGACGCGAGTTGGGCGTAGAAGATTGGGAAGCATACCTTCATCGGAGAGCACTACCGCGCGTTCGATCATGTTCTGCAGCTCTCGAATGTTTCCTGGCCACGAATACGACTTGAAAGCGCTAACGAATTCGTCTGGGATGTTTTCTATGTGCTTCCCCGCTCGGCGGGAAAACACTTCAACGTAATGCTCCACGAGAGGACCGATATCTTCGACCCGCTCGCGCAGTGGCGGCAGCGTAATGGGAAATACATTCAGGCGATAGTACAGATCGCTGCGAAATTGGTCACGCTTCACCATTAGCTCAAGGTCGCGGTGAGTCGCCGCGACGAGCCGCACATCAACACAATGAGTACGGCCGCTCCCTAAGCGCTCAAATTCCTGCTCCTGTAGAACACGCAGGAGTTTGGGCTGTAATGCAAGTGGTATGTCTCCGACCTCATCAAGGAATAGCGTCCCTTTATCTGCCAATTCGAAGCGGCCAATTTTTTGCGCAATGGCTCCTGTGAAAGCCCCCCGCTCATGGCCAAAGAGCTCACTTTCGAGCAAGTCAAAAGGAATGGCGGCGCAGTTCAGCTTGATCAAAGGTTGGCCGCTGCGGGGACTGGCATTGTGGATGGCGTGAGCGATGAGCTCTTTACCAGTTCCCGTTTCACCGTGAATGAGCACCGTGGTATCCGCCGCTGCAACGCGCTCCACTTGCTCCAAGACAACTTTCAAAGCTGAGCTACTGCCAATGATCTGCTCGAATCTCCGGGCTCGACGGTCTTGGTCAACCACTTTCATCAAGTTCGACTCCCAAAGCCTTCGAGAGCTAAGGCTCGAGTGCGGCATGGACTATTTCAAGCAGGACTGCGTTGTCGAAAGGTTTAGTCAAGAACTCTACTGCCCCGTCGCGCATGGCTTGAACCCGCATCTTGGCATCGCCATGGGCCGTGATGAAGATGATCGGTATAGGGCGTCGCTCAGCTTTAAGCTTCGCTTGCAGTTCAAGACCGGACATGCCCGGCATACGAACGTCGGCGATCAGACACGCAATCTCCGCAAGTCGGTCGGACTTCAGTAAATCTTCGGCCGATTCAAATGAGACTGCTCCCAACCCGGAAGCTTTGAGCAGGCGTCGTAGTGCATCCCGGAGCAAGTCATCGTCATCGACGACGGCGACCAGGTTCGTCCTGCTTGTGCAGCTCATATCTGACACAATCTATCTCGGACTACAAAAAGCGCAATTATGATTTCATATAGGCTAGTTATATATGTGGATACGTACAGCTGAGAGGAACAGAATTTCCTGCCTCGAGAAGATTCTGCTGGTGTGGTGTTCTAAGACTATCTGTTTGCAGAAAGTCTCAGTCTTTCCGCCATGCTGCCCAATTCAGCGGGAGACCCCGCCTGCATCTTATGCATTAGGTGCCCACGATGTACGGCGGCGGTGATTTCGCTCGTCCCCAGCACCGAGGCGATCTGCTTTGTCTGCATACCGGAAACTACGAGATCCATCACTTTACGCTCGCGCGCAGTCAGGCCTTTGTACCTTTCCTGTAATTCGGCCATCTCGTTCCGCTGGCGGCGCGTTATTTTGTCGCGCTGCAAAGCCTGCTGAATCGCGTCCAGAAACTCCTGATGCCGGAAGGGTTTTGTCAGGAACTCAAAGGCACCCGACTTCATTGCCTTTACGGTCATGGGAATATCCCCGTGAGCAGTGATGAAAATGATGGGAATGTTGATCCCCGCTTCAATCAGCCGCTGCTGGACCTCGAGTCCGCCCATTCCAGGAAGGCGCACATCCAACACCAGGCAACTCGGACCATCTGGAATATTCCTCTGCAGGAACTCCTGCGCTGTGGCAAACAATTCTGCTCGCAAGCTGACCGTCTTCAGAATGCGGCGCATCGCCAGGCGCATGTTCTCATCGTCATCAACGATGAAGACAATCGGGGAAGATGAAGTAGTCATGTTTTTGCCTACACCTTGTGCGGCAACGTGAATTGGAAGGTAGAACCGCGTTCGGCGTTGGAAGTGGCCCAAAGGCGGCCTCCATGCGATTCCACAATAGAACGGCTAATCGCCAGACCCATTCCGGTCCCCTGCGGTTTGGTGGTAAAAAACGTATCGAAGATGCGATCAACTTTGTCGGTCGGGATGCCTACACCGGTGTCGCTCACGGAAATCAACAAATGACCATCCTCAGTCGGTTGCGAGGTTATCGTCAGCTCTCCATTGGCTTCGCGCATGGCCTCAATGGCATTCAGCATGAGGTTCATCAAGACTTGTTCCAATTGCACGCGATCCCCCGCGACTTTGGGAAGGTTTTCAGCAAGTTCGAGATGGACTGTAACAGAATTGCGCTTAATGTCGCTCTTCATCAGAAGAGCGATTTCACGAATCAGTTCGTTTAAGTCAACCGGTTCACGCTGTGGGAAACTCTTTTTGAAGAGTGAGCGGACATGGTCGATGATTTCCGCAGCATGCCTTGCGCATCCAATGGTTCCAGAGGCGGCTTCCCGGGCTTCTAAAATATCGGGACGTTCTCCATCGAGAAATCCCAGGCAAGCGCCGGCATTGGCCACCGCGGCGGCGATAGGCTGTTTGATTTCGTGCGCCAGTGCGGCAGCCAGCTCTCCCATCATGTTCACACGGTTGATGTGCGCGAGATCAGACTCCAATTGGCGTAGTCTTTCACGCTCCTCCTCGGCGCGCTTTCGGTCCGTTATATCCATAGTGATACCCACGTAATCACCCATTTCTGCAGACGGAGTGTGATGTCCTATGGTGCGCAGAAATCGTATCGTGCCGTCAGGATGACACACCCGGAACTCTGGGATGTCGTAGTCCGTTCTCGTCCGGATGGCATTCTCAAGAGTTGTCCGCACAACCGGTTCATCTTCAGGGTGAATGGTGTTCCAAAAACCGTCGAGCGCTGAAGGACCTTGGGTGGGTTCAAAACCATGCAGGCGATAAACTTCGTCCGACAAATGAAACATTTGCCTCGTATGAAAATTTGTCGCCCAACTGCCGACATGGGTTAGGCTTTGCGCCTCCGCGAGGTAGGCTTTTTCCCGTCGCAACTCCTGTGTCAGTAGCTCCTGCTCAGTAACGTCGATTGTGGTACCGACGAAACCTGTGAAAACTCCTTGTTCATGGACAGGAACAGCCACGGCGCGAATGTAGCGCAACTGCCCGTTGGGTCGAACAATCCGCTCTATTTGATCGAAGCCACGGTGTTCCTCTTGCATGCGTTTGATGGTTTCAGCCATGAAGGCGCGGTCTTGTGGATGCACGAGGGCCAGATACTGCTCAGCCGTGGGTGCTCCGTTCTTCGGATCCAACCCGTAAATTTTGAACAACTCGTCAGACCAATAATGACCCGCGGAGTTAAACGCCCAACTACCCATATGAGCAAGGCGCTGCCCTTCGCTAAGATAAAACTGGCTCTGCTGTAAGGCCTTCTCTGCGCGTTTGCGCTCAGTAATGTCCTGCGTGGTACCGAACATTTGGCAGGGTCTTCCTGACGAGTCTTTTTTCAAATCGCCCAGGCTGTGTACGACGCGCATTTCCCCGCTCGGACGAAAAAGCCGGTGTTCACAGTCAGCGCGTGCCCCAGTGCTAACGGCTTGTTCTGCACTTCGAAATACAACCTCTCGATCGTCAGGGTGGATCATTTCGCGTACCTTGTCCAAGTCGATGGGGCCTTCCTGTGCTGTCAGGCCAAAGATGCGATAGGTTTCGTCGGACCAAATGAGCCGATTCGTCTGGAGGTCCCACACCCAGTAACCGACATGAGCGACGTGTTGGGCCTCTTCAAGCCAGGCTTTGCTTTCCTCCAGGTCACGAGACAGCGCATGGCGCTCTTCTTCTGCACGCTTGCGGTCAGTAATGTCCTGGACCGTACCAAATATTTCGTACGCTCGGCCGGATGCGTCTCTTTTGACAGTCCCGATGGCCTGTACAGTACGCACTTCGCCGGTGGGGTGAACGACACGATGTTCTGCCGCAGCGTTCACTCCACTACGAACGACATCTTCAGCCGCCCCGAAAACCTGCTCCCGATCGTCAGGGTGCATCATTTCCCGAACCATCGCCATGTCAATGGACCCTTCCTGTGGAGGCAGTCCGTAGATGCGGTAAAGTTCAGCGGACCAAGTCACGCGGTTCGCGACAAGGTTCCATTCGTAGTGCCCGATCTGGGCGACACGTTGAGCTTCTTCAAGCCTTGCTTTGCTTTCTTTAAGGCTGTGAGACAGCGCCTCGCGTTCTTCATCGGCGTATTTGCGTTCGGTGATGTCGGTCACTACGCCGACATATTCGAGCTCGCCGGCGTTGTCCCTTCCCGCATGTGCAACCACACGGACGTACTTGACAGCACCGTCAGGTAAGAGAATTCGATGCTCGACATCCAAATCCATGCCGTTCTGAGTAGCGCGATCCCTGATCTGCTGCAGCCGGTCCCGGTCCTCAGGGTGAACTCTGTCGAATACCAGATCAAGCGTAGGATTCATTTGTCGTGCGAAACCCAGAATTTTGTAGGTTTCGTCAGACCAAACGAGTTCACCACTGTGCACTTTCCATCCGAAGGTCCCCGAGTGACTATGCCTCTGAGCCTCTGCAAGATACTGCCATCGTCTTTGCAAATCGGCCTGGGAAGCCGTTAGATCTTCATTGGCTTTCTCAAGGGTAGCTGTTCGTTCAGCGTCCCGCTCCTGCGAACCCTTGCGGGATTCGGAGAGAAGTATTCGATCTCGGCGCCAGCTACCCAACACAGCAATTAACGCGATTGAAAGCGCAAGAATGATTAGAAACTGCACCATTGGCAATAGAAGCTCCGAATTCGATGAATCTTACCCCACCTCAAGGCGGCGTGTCTCCGCCTTCGTCCCCAGACATAAAATGCCGTCACAATTGCACCCGCCAAAGGTGGCGAGATCGACGGGACTCCTCCAAACCCTTCCGCGTTGGCACATGGGCACCAAGCCCCACAGGGCTTCATCGCGAGAGTAATCCAGGGCGCGAGATCACAGCTAACGAACGTTTGACTTTGTTGCGAGACGCTTTCGGTGGAACTCTGGGCAGACGCCTTTTAAAGACTGGATAAACTGGGCGGTGCGCCGCTTTTGCTATTTGGTTTGGAATTCGAGGATGGCCCTTGGTTCGAGAAACGTTTGAATACCGGATGTACCGAATTCAGGGCCGACGCGTCGCCAAAGAGACGAGCGAACTGTTAGTCCCGGTGGTGTCTGAAGGCCGAATGTACGTATGGCCAGAACTCCCGGACGACGAAGTTTGCCCCGTCAAGAATAATGTTGGTGAGCCAGCGCTGACCGGTCTTCGTCCACGTGCGATATTGATTCGGATAATAAGCGGAGGAGATTCCTGCCGCCCCACCCGCTCCGATGATCCCGGATGCATTGAAGCTCTCAGTTCCGTTGTCGGTTCGAGTGATGATCACGCGGCTTAACGAATAGGCGGTGCGTTTGAGGAATCCTCCGTGCCCTAAGGTGTAATACCTGCTGTCCTCGTGAAAGGCCGCCGGCAGAACGGATTCGACCAAAATATTTTCATTCCAATTGATCTGCAAATGTGTGCCAGTAATATCGGCCGTATCCGCGCGTGCCCTGATGAAATGCGGGGTAGGAATCAGTGGCTTGACTAAGCCCGGCCTGTGCGCCCACGAAGATGAAATTCGAGTAGTCGAAGGTGTCCTGCAAACCGACTTTGAATTTGTCCTTGACGGTTTGCGGCGGCAGAATCACGTCTGCGCTCACCGAGCGGAAGTTGGGTATGATTCCGAGAATGCGTTTGGTCTGTTCGGTATCTGAGGAGTCGGATGACAATGAGCTCGTCTTAGCGACAACCGAGATGTCTCTCGGGCTATCTGGTAGAGGTGATCGGTCGGTCGCAGTCAGCATTGGATTATCTGGCCCGATTGCATAACGTCGCGCTTAGTCCGTACAACAGTGGAAGATAGACAATCGAGGCCGCCAGCAGCCGACGTGCAGCGACTCTCGAACGCTGAACCACAAATTCCAATCCGCAGTATAGGAACCCTTCACCCAGCAGTACCGTGGCACAATAGAAGACCACCACATGCCGCGTCGGAGATTGCATGATGCTGATAGCAATGAGAGTAAGGAGCGGCAATAGAGTTTCCAAAATCACGAAAGGAACTCTCACATTTCCCTTCGGTAGAACCAAATAGCCTGCGCGGTCGTAGTCTTCGCGGTACATCCATGCGATTGCCATGAAATGTGGAAACTGCCACAGAAAGAGCATGGCGTACAGCACTCCCGCCTCGATATTCAGTCGCCCGGAGGCGGCGGCCCAACCAATTAGTGGCGGCATCGCACCTGGAAATGCTCCGACGAGAACGCACATTGGTGTTTTTCGCTTCAGCGGGGTGTACACGAACAGATAGGTCAGCAACGTCAAAGTTGCGAGCATACTCGCGAGCAGGTTGACAGCCATCGCGAGATAGATGCTGCCAACCGCTGCCAATGCAACTCCGACGACGAGGGCTGAAATCGGTCTGACGCGGCCGGCGGCGGCTGGACGACGGGCGGTTCGGCGCATTTGTGCGTCGAACTTTCGTTCGAGGTATTGGTTTAGCGTCCCCGTCCCACTTGCTACCAGCAAGGTTCCAAGCAAAGTGTTAAATAGCCCTGCGGATGAAAACCGCCCATTACTTGCCGATGCCAGATCAAACCCTACAAAAGTCGTGATCAAGATCAAAAAATTGACTTCTGGCTTCGTGAGCGCCCAGTAGTCTGAGAGCAGCGTGGATCCCCCGAATTGGCGCTCTTGCAGCGCAGTAGAAGACAACTCGGTAAGGGCGAACCGGTCTGACATTTCAGACCACCCCCATTCTGTCCGGATCCCTGTGCCGTGCGGTAAAGCGCGAGTCGAATTGCGGAATCGGGAGTTCTTCGGATCGATAGGGCGAGAGTAAACGTGCGGTGAAAACTGCCCCGGCGATTAAGTAGACGACTGTCACGCAGGTCCACATCAAGGCACCGGCGCATTGCTGGTCTTCTAGAGCAGAGAGGCCAAAGGATCGAGGGGAGGACAAAAACACCGGGTAAACCATGCGATCGCAGAACACCAGAAATCCCGAAAGAATATCGCACGGCAAAGTAGCCAGAAACAGATACAAGAGCATCGATACTTCTGGCCATTTCGAGCCGCTTCGTTGCGGCTGGACTACCGGCCACCAAAACAGAAGTCCGGTTGCGAGAAACGATGATTGTTCGATCCCATGCCACGTTTGCGATCGCATGCCGAGCATAAACACCGAAGGGATATGCCACACAACTAACGTGCCTGCTGCTGCAAACCAGCAAAGTGCCGGGTGCGTTGCCACGCTCGCCAATTGCTGTATCGGTTCTGATCGCAATGGACGACCGGCCGTTTGTATTACGCGCTGCAATAAGCCATGTGCCAGTGGCTTTCGAGGCATGCCAAGCAGGATCAAGGGAGGCCCAAGCGTCATGAGAAGAAGATGTTGAACCATGTGCGCCGTCAGCATCTCATGATCGAGTGCAGCCAGAGGCGAAGCCGTTGCAATCCAGATGAACAAGAGACCTAACAGAAAACTACCAGCACGCCAGCCCTCAAGTTTGCCGTGGTCCTGGCTGCGAACACCGAGCGATGCACGCAAGTAGAGAAAAGCGGCGAAAATCAAGGCACTAGAGACCCAGAATGACTCGGACGCGCCATGATGAAGGTGCGAAATCATCGGCGCCTATGGTTGAGTCCCGGACGTCTGCGGTTGGCCGTTGCTAAGTACCAGGTCCCGTGCCGCATCACGAGCCGGACGTTGTGTTGTTGGGTGCAAGGTCTCGAGGAAAGCTACGAGCGCCGTGGTCTCTGCCGGACTCAAGTTGTTCCCATAGGCAGGCATATTCCCGCCGCCTTGAATCACCTGCCGAATGAGTTGGTCCTGTGTCAGCCGCACGGCAACGCTGTCCAGGGTTGGCCCTCTTTGTCCACCCATGTCGCCAAGAGAGTGGCAGTTGCGGCACTGCTTGACCTGGAACACGAGTGCACCCTGCCGCTCAAGTGCAGTCGTGCCATGAATGTACCGGTCGGGTACTGGATCGCCGCTCCAGGCGTTCATGTGCGGACTCCAGGGCGTGAACTGGGCCAGGCGAGTAAACGTGCCGAGAGTGATCGCGGTCATCAGCACGGTAACAACCGCAATCGGCCGGCGCTTCCAGCTTTTTTCTCCTTCTCCCGAAAGAAACGGCAGAAGAATCAAGCCAAGAATTGCTAAAGGCGGGACGATGAGAAGGAATGGCGTCTCAAGCGCTGGAGGAAGAAGTGAAAGTAGAGCATACAGCCACAGGAAAAAGTAATCGGGCTTGGGCGCAGTTTGGATGATTGTCGGGTCAGGCTGCCCTGTGGGCCCAAAAGGGCCGAAATAGAAAGCGCATGTGGCGACTGCAAGAACGATGAACGCGGCAAAGAACATGTCTTTCCAAATCGCATACGGAACGAAGGGCGCGCCATCTTTCTTGGTCAAAGCGTGATACTCGGCCTCATAGGTCGCTCGTTTTACGATGCGTCCCGGCATCGGCCATTCGTTGATGCCCAGCTTCAACACCATCAAGACATGGAGGCTGACGAACCCGATCAGCAATCCGGGAATCACGAATACGTGCAAAGCAAAAAACCGGGAGAGAGTTGCGCCCGCGATGATCGGGCCACCCAGCATTAGCTTGACGGCAAAAGGGCCGATGACGGGAACGCGGCTGGCAATCGACGCTCCGATTCCCAATCCCCAGTAGGCATCCTGATCGAAGCGCAGGACTTGACCGGTAAATGCCATGCCCAGAGTCATCAGCAGCAGAAATACGCCGATTATCCAGGTCAGTTCGCGGGGAAATTTGTGAGCTCCAAAGAGGAACACCTGCACCATATGAATCAGAACAATGGCGACCATGAAGTTGGAGCCCCATCCGTGCATGGCGCGAATGAACCAGCCCAGCGCAACCTGATGATTCAGGGCCTGCAGGCTGTTCCACGCTTCGCCGGCCGAGGGAACATAAATGAGCGCCAACAGAATTCCGGTGACTACTTGCAGAAGAAATACCGTGAGAGCGGCGCTGCCAAAGACATAGAACCAGCTTGCCGTATTGCGCGGCACGGGGTGGCCGGCGGCCTCGCGAATGGGTGCCGCGAGTTGCAGGCGGTGGTCGAACCATTCGCCAATTTTCGTGATCACGCGCATGGCGGCTTCTCCGAAGTCAGACGTGCCACTGGGTCGCCGGGGGTTGGCAACTGTCCGGCGTCAATCGTGAGCACTCCGTTTTCGATTTTGTACGGATATTCGAAGAGCCCACGCTCTGGTGGCCCGGAGGCCCGTGAGCCATCGCGGTAGTACGCCCCGCCGTGACACGGACACATAAAAAGACCAGATTGCGGGAACCAGCGGACGGGGCAGCCAAGATGTGCACAGTTGATCGCAAACACCTGAAATCGATCGCCCGCGACGCGACGTACCCAGCACGCTGTGTCTACAGTCTTTCCATCGGTTGGCATGACCAGGGGATTGCGAAAAGTAGCCATCCGCGTCTCTCCATCAGGAAAGTTGCTGACGTCTCCCAGGCGCACCCACGAAAGATAGCCATTCCCGCGACCGCGCGTGATGGAGGAAAAAAGAAAACGCGCAACCGGCAGCGCCAATACAATCGCGGCGAATCCGTTGAACAGGATTCCGAGCTTCATGAAGAATCCGCGACGCGAAATGGAAGCTTCAGCGGGCGGGGTCATCACAGGCTTAGTTGACATCTTATTTCTCCGGGTGTTGCGCGTAGTTTAAAGCGGAATAAGGCTGCCCCGGATTCTGCGCACGCCGAGATGCCAGCCAGGCAACTACATCCGTGATTTCCTGATCGGTCATTGGATGTCCGGGGATGTTGCCGCGCCAGTCGGGTGCGCCCAATTCCGGCCTGCCGGCGATCACGATCGTGCGCAGTCCCTGATCGCTGACTAGCGCCAGGAATGAATCATTCGTGATGGCGCTTCCCTTGGGCGTTCCCCGGCCCTCAAAACCATGACAAGATGCGCAATATGTTCCAAACGCGAGTTGGCCGTGATCGGCGTTCCCTGCGGCTTTTGCCGCATATGAGGGTGGATTGGCTCCATCGATAACTTGTTTGTGCCCCCAGCGGGAAAAGATTCCACTCGTAATCACCTCGATCTGCTGCTCGGTCAGCATTCCGCCAGCACGCTGCGCGAAGGCGGGCATTGATGTTCCGCGGACGCCGTTGGCGACAATGTTGTGCATTGTGGTTTCATCGACGATGGCCAGATACACGGGATTGGCGAGGGCAAACGACGCTCCTCCACGGCCTTCCGCGCCGTGGCAACCAGCACAATTCTGTGCGTAGAGAGTACTAAAGTCCGAAACCTGGCTCGGGGCAACTGGTTCGGGATCGGTTCGCGGTTCACTATTTAGAGTGCTGCAAGCAGCGAGCATCAACAGGCTGAAGGCCACGAGCACAGAGAGAGCTCTGATCCACATCATCTTCATCAGTGGTTCTCCCCACTCTCTCGCGGTGGCATGGTTCCGGGAGCCTCGATTCCGGCCCGTATAGCAAACGAAACATTCTCGCGGGTGGGAAAGCTCGGCTGGCGGACGACCACAAGTCCAGCGACGATTCCGAAGGCCACTTGCGAAGCCATGAACCAGAGCCAATCGATGTGACTCGCGAGCAATGGATTCAGCAGTCCCAGGATCGTGTAGAGCAGCCCTGACCACAGCGCCGGGGCGATGAATCCTCCAAGCAAAATCGGACGGCGCGGGAACATTGGCAGCATCGCGCCGTAGAGCATCCCAACAAAGATGGACACGATGCCGTGCAGAACAAAGGCGATCGCGAAAGCATCAGCATGAAATGAATACAGCTGTGCAGGCCCGAGCCTTAAGGATTCTCGATAAATTACTGCGGCAAGAAGATTAATGGGATACCAGATACTGCCAACCTTCAGCACGCCGTAAGCACAGGCCAATATTGCCATTGCGATGCTGCCCGTCAATCCCCCTTTCACACCTGCCGAAACCGGATACGTGCGAACCGGGAGCCAGGCTCGCACCTGATCTGGAAGGACCGGAAGCCGTTCCACGACCCGGCGATCCGTGGTCAGGCGAATGTCTTCCGGAAGGACCGGTACAGCCTCTTCATGCTCGTGCGGAAAGACTTCACGGAACCAGCCGATAGAGCCTGCCACCGACAGCAGGGCACCAAGACAACTGACTGACGTGCTCGTCACCAGGCCTGCGAACAGTAGCGCCGCCCCCAGCGCCAAAATGAATGGCCACGCTGTCGGCGCGGGGACTTCAATCTCGTGCAGAGCAGGAGGACTGTCGTTCAATTGCTCTGCTGTGGATAGTCTTGCCATGTATACCTCAGCGTCCGAGAACGTAAACTACCGTGAAAACCACAACCCATACGGCGTCGACAAAATGCCAGTACATTGAGAGCACCCCGACGCGACCTGACTGGTTCATTCCCATGCGGCCGATAAACCCGAATATCGCGACCACCGAGAGCATGATCAGACCTGCGGTGACGTGAAAGGCATGCAAGCCGACAAGTGAGTAATAGGTTGTCCCAAACAGGTTGGTCGAGATAGTGAGTCCGTGTTCGTAAATCAGTCGGTGCCATTCCTGGGCCGTACCGTAGAGGAACAAGCCACCCAGCGCAATGGTGAGCAGCCATAATCCAAGAAAAGCGAATCCAATGCCGCGCTCCAGACACTTCGCGGCGAAGTGAATCGTCAAACTGCTGGACAACAAACAAACCGTGTAGAAGATCGGCGTCTCGAGGACCTCGCGCGGTGTCGGCCCCGTCAGACTTTTTCCCAGGTAAAAGAGATATGCGACGACGAAAATCGTAAAGATCGCCGACTCGGCGATGATGAGACCGGCCATCGCCACCTTCCCACGAGGTGGCAAATGCCACTCGGTTGCCGTGTTCGGAAATGAAGTTGTCACTGTGCTCATATGATTTCGCCTTCACTCATAGCGGCTATCGGGATCTTCCGGATGCTTCTGGTCCCAGAGCGGGCGGCGGCTTGCCACGGTAGGAACCGTCGCAAAGTTATACGCAGGCGGCGGCGAACTCATGGACCATTCCAGTGTCCATGCATCCCAGGGATCGTTACCGGCTCTGGCCCCTTTGAAATAAGAAATAATGAGGTTTGCGACGAACACGAGAATCGCGAGGGCCTGGATAAACGCGCCGATTGAAATGATGAAGTTCAAAGTATCCCACCCCCGCCCGGGCTCGTAGGTATAGATCCGACGGGGCATCCCAAGAATGCCCGGAACGTGCATGACGTCAAAGGTCAAGTGAAAGCTAATCAGGAACAGCCAGAAATGCCATTTGCCCAGGCGCTCGCTCAGCATTCGGCCAGTCATTTTGGGGTACCAGTAATAGAAGGCGGCGAAGAGCGCGAACAGAATTCCACCTACGATCACATAATGAAAGTGCGCCACTACAAAATAGGACAGGCTAAGCTGCCAATCGAAAGGCGAGGCGGCCATCATGATGCCGGTCAGGCCCGCAATGAGGAATTGGAATAGAAATCCGATGCTGAACAGCATCGGCGTTTTGAGCTGAATCCTGCCGCCCCACATCGTGCCGATCCAGTTGAAAATCTTAATTCCGGTGGGGACGCCTACCGCCATCGTGGTCAGGGTGAAAAAGCTGTTGGCGTAGGAGTTCATTCCGATCGTAAACATGTGGTGCGCCCAAACGCTCATGCTCACGAACCCGATGCACACGGTTGCGGCAACCATCACCGGATACCCGAAAATCGGTTTGCGCGAAAAGACGGGAATGATTTCCGACATAAAGGCAAAGCATGGAATGATCAGAACGTAGACTTCCGGATGTCCAAAGATCCAAAAGAAGTGCATCCAAAGAACCGCCGATCCGCCAGCCTGGGTATCGAAGAAATGGCCGCCTAGATAGCGATCGATGAGCAGCATGATTTGAGCGGCCGATAAGGGCGTAATCGCAAGCAAAACCATTCCCGCCATGACAAGGTTCATCCACACCAGTAGCGGCATACGATTAATCTTCATACCTGGGCATCGCAAACACAGAATCGTCGCAATAATATTGATAGCCGTTCCAATGCTCCCAAACCCGGAGACGAGCAGCGCGAGAGTCCAATAATCAGAACTATGGCCAGGCGAGAACGCGCGTGCGCCTAACGGTGCGTAGGACCACCAACCCACATCAGGTGCATTTCCGGCGCCGTACAAGCCGCTTCCTCCAAGAAGGCTGAAATAAAGAAGAAGTCCTCCAAGAAACGATAGCCAAAAACTGAAGGCATTCAGGCGGGGAAAAGCCATGTCGCGCGCACCGATCATCAAGGGCACAAGGTAATTGGCAAATCCGAACAGGATGGGCATAGCCACAAAGAAAATCATGGTCGTGCCATGCATTGTGAACATGCGGTTGAAGACTTCCGGCGAAACGAAGTTGTTGTGCGAATGCATCAGCTGGATGCGAATGATGAGCGCCTCGACTCCACCGATCATGAGAAACAACAGAGCCGAGACAATATAGAGAACGCCCAGCCTTTTGTGATCGACAGTGGTTAGCCACTGATGAAGCTCGTCGACCCAAGGCCTGGCTTCTGTTTGGCCGACGGGAACGGTGATCACATTGGATGACATAATCAGCTTTCCAAGCGTTCTAGTGCAGCGTTTCCATGTAACTCACGACTGCATCCAGGTCCGCGTCGCTCAGCTTCATGGCGGGCATCAGCGACCCAGGTTTGATTGCGCTGGGATTCTGGATCCAAAGACGGAGGTTGTCGTGAGTGTTTTCAGCAGCGCCCGCTGCAATGGTGGTGCGGCTCATCAAATGGGTCAGGTCAGGGCCAAAGCGTCCGTCCGCTGGTGTTCCTCCTACCTGATGGCAGTTCATGCAGGCATTCCGTTCAAACACTCGCCTGCCAGCGATTGCACCAGCGTCTTCGACTGCGGGTTTCTGCTGGGTGCGAACCCAGCTGGCAAAACCCTCCGGCCCGTCCACCGAAACGCGAAGGAGCATCTTGGCGTGCTGTGTTCCGCAATACTGTGCACACTGACCAAGAAAGACTCCCGTGCGCTGCGGGTCCATCCACATTCTGTTGGGATGGTTTGGAATAAGGTCCGTCTTGCCTGCAAGCTGCGGCACCCAGAAACTGTGGTCAGTATCGGCCGAGAGCAATTGCAGAAACGTTGGCGTCGGATGACTGGGATTGTTCACTGGAATGTGCAGTTCGTTGGCGGTGACGATCCCCAGCTTCGGATAGCGAAACTCCCACCAGTATTGATGTCCAATGGCGATCACATCTAGAGCGCCAGCCGGCTCGGGAGCATCCTGAACCGCGTGGATCACTCGTGCGGTGGCCAGAAACAGAACGACCACGATCAGAATCGGAATGATTGTCCATGCCAACTCAATTTGCATGCTTCCATACACCTGAGCCGGTTCACGGCCCTCGTCCATTGCTCGTCCACGGAACCTAACAACGGAATAAAGCAGCAGTGCAAAGACCACGAGAAAGATGATTCCGGTAATGACCAGCACAAAGACCGACAGGTCGACGATTGATTTGGCGGGCGTTGAGGCGGGAGAAAAGATGTTGGTGCCATGACCGGGCGTAGCGTCTGGCTCGACTGCCCAAAGTGCGCTAGCAGACCAAAACAGGAGAAGTACGATCTGCCAACCGCCACACAAATTCGATTTCGTTCTTCGCATCAACATCTATCTTCTTCCGTCCAAACTCACTGCTTCTGCTAAGGCGGGCATCTCTTAGTCGGTCTTTGTCGTGATTGAGACGCCAAACGCAGCCCGACTGTTGCCGTCCGGAATTCAATCGGGTAGAGAGCAAGCGCGGTACCAAACGGATCACTCAGCCTGTTCCCTGAACAATGCTGTGACCGGTCCGAACACTGTCAATTCCGTTACCAACTTCGCGTGGTGACCCATACATCAGAAGGGGGTGGTGTCATCCCTTTGCCTCTAGCGTCAAGTGTCATCTGTGTCGTCACGCAATTGCGGGAATGAACATCGGCCCGGCACAGATCGAATGTAGGTGGTTGCTGCGAATTCTTGGCAGCATAATTGCTTCTAAACTGATGGATATCTAGGTTATCGAGAAGGGAGTGTTTCACGAATGGCGAAAAACAGAGTAGCGGATCTCGTGACAAATGTCCTGGCTGAAGCCGGAGTTCGCAGGATCTATGGGGTTCCTGGTGACTCACTCAACGGCATCACTGACTCGATTCGCGAGAGAGAGGACCTACAGTGGATCCATGTGAGACACGAGGAGACCGCGGCTTTTGCCGCTGGCGCCGAAGCTCACCTGACCGGAAGTTTGGCGGTGTGTGCTGGAAGTTGCGGCCCGGGCAACCTTCACCTGATCAATGGGCTTTATGATTGCCAGCGCAGCCGGGTTCCCGTGGTCGCGATCGCAGCACAGATTCCGAGCGCCGAATTGGGCAGCTCATATTTTCAGGAAACCCGTCCTGAGCACGTATTCGCACAATGCAGCCATTACTGCGAACTAGTGTCGAACGTTGAGCAGATGCCTCGGGTGCTCGAAATCGCGATGCAAACCGCGATTTCCAAACGCGGTGTTTCGGTTATCGCTTTGCCCGGTGACGTTGCCATGAAAGACGCGGTCATCGATCACCCGCGGGTGCACTACCATGAACGGTCGTCGGCGGTTTGCCCCTCCGAACAGGAACTTAACGTCCTCGCGAACCTCCTGAATGGGTCGAAAAGGATCACGATCTTTGGTGGCGCCGGTTGTGCGGGAGCTCACGCCGAGCTGATCGAGTTCGCCGGCAAGCTCCAGGCGCCAATCCTGCACGCGTATCGCGGGAAAGAATTCATTGAGTATGACAATCCATTCGACGTCGGCATGACCGGGCTGCTCGGATTTTCTTCCGGCTACGTCGCCATGATGAGTTGCGATGTGCTGGTGATGCTCGGCACCGACTTCCCCTATCAGCCGTTCTACCCCAAGGACGCAACCATAGTACAAATCGATCTTCGCGGAGAACAGATCGGTCGCCGCACCAAAGTTGACCTCGGCCTTGTCGGAGATATAAAGACCACGCTTCAGGCGTTGCTGCCGAAGCTGT